>ENA-ORBV01018041-ORBV01018041.1-microbial-mat-metagenome-genome-assembly--contig:-NODE-18041-length-10015-cov-5.314349_pt1 | contig 10015 bp, 12 predicted proteins | sample MGYA00237777_ERZ505514 | MGnify/ENA primary metagenome ERZ505514 (study PRJEB26160, sample SAMN06269048) | microbial mat metagenome | isolation source: Oligotrophic lake microbial mat | place... | reverse complement strand
CCCGCCGCCACGCCCGCCGCGGCCACCACCGCCACCGCCGCCACCGCCGCCGCTCTCGCGGGGCTTGGCTTCGTTGACGGTGAGGTCACGACCGTCGATGCTCTTGCCGTTGAGGGCATTGATCGCGGCCTTGGCGTGCTCGGGGTTGGAGAACTCAACGAAACCGAAGCCGCGGGGACGGCCGGTTTCGCGATCCATGACAAGTGAGGCCGAGGAGACTTCACCATGAGCGGCGAAGAGTTCGCGGAGCTGTGACTCGGAAGTGTTGAACGAGAGGTTGCCTACGTACAGTTTCATCAGAAAATCGCTTTCTATTGCCCTTGCATAAATCACAAACCGGTGCTTGAACTCGGACAAGAGAAAGCGTCGGGCGCCAGGAGGAAGACTCGTCTACATGAACGGGACCATACTCAGCACGAGGGATTATAGGTACCCCAGTGCATGATCGTCCACTGGAGTCAAGCAATCGGGCGGTCGTTCCGAACGTATTACGAACATAGTTAAAGATGGAGCATGGGTAATATTTTTTCCCGAAGCGGGGGACTGCGTGTGGAGACGGCAGTTGCGTCGGAGCGGATTTCGGCGTTCTGGATCAGCGCACACGTGCGCGTCTCAAAGCTCTCGACCGATCAAACGTGGCCAAAGCCATACGAGGATGTGAGCCGTGGAAAAACAGAAAAGCCGCGCGCCGATCAGAGCCATGAGAAACTTGCGCCAAGGAAATGCGGGCTGCGTTCCGCGTCGTCTTTCATGCAACGTCTTGAACAGGAAGATCACGGGCGGCACGGTGAGGACGCAAACAATCAGAATCAATGGTTGGAGCCGAGGTGTGTGTAGAGCCAATCGCAAATTCGGCCATCGAGGTTCATTCGGGCCTTATCCCAGGCTTGGGCCGACCAAGGGGATCTCGTCGGGATGAAGGTCAGCGGGAAAGTTCGCCGTAAGCAGACTATTTCGTATCGACCACAACGGGCCACACCCATTCGATGAAGCGAAGGCGGGTGACATAGAACATCAGCCCACTCACGATGGTGGCGGAAAATGTGAGCCAACTCCATTTGGGCAATGTTCTGCGGCGGGTCTGCCGCCGGAGCACAACAAAGGGAACCAGCAACGCGAGGGCAAACAGCGCGATGGAGGCGAAAGCTCCGCTGAATCCGATGTGGTTGTAAATCCAATCCAAGAGATCGCGGAAGTGCCCATTCATTTGATACCTCAGCGCAATGGGGACCGGTCTGGGACAAGCAAACGAACAAGCGAGCGTGGACACTTTGGGTGAGCCTCGGTCGCAACTGCACGCGACCGCGGTGAGTTCACAACTCTCGACCGATCAATCGAGGCCAAAGCCATGCGAGGAAGCGAGCCGTCGAAAGACAGAGAAACCACGCGCCGACCAAAGCCATGAGAAACCCGACCCAGGTAAATTGGGGCTGCGTTCCGCGTCGCCGATCATGCAGCGTCTTGAACACGAAGATCGCTGGCCCCACGACGAGGACACAGGAAATCAGAATCCAGGCGTTTGATCCGACCAAGTTGTACGACCAATCGCAAATTCGGCCGATGAAGTTCATGGGAGCACCCTATTTGAGCGGAAGCAACGCAGGACACGTAAATGCACACACGGGGGTGAGAGTGCCGGGGTTGTCACGACGAGATTGGGCGGTGATGCAAAGGCATGTGTCGACCCTTTGGCATTCAATGTCCATTTTGTCTGAAAAATTCAGCGCCACGCCACCGGCGGCGACAAGGCAAACGGGGATCGCCAGGCAGCCCCAGCCCGCCGTGACGACACACGCAAGGCCGCCAACACCGATGCAGGTGATTGCGCCGATGGTCCAGAAATCGTTCCAGCGCGAAGCATCACACGCGTTCGCATCGTTCTGCGCCAGCCGCTCTTCCGTAGATGCGCGCGGATCGTGCAGAATGAGCCATCGGCATTCGTCGTATCGCGGCCCGTAGCCCCCGACGGCGGTGGAAAACGCTTGCCATGCCCGATTTTCATCGTTCCATGCCCCGACGATCATCAGGCGGTTGAAGGAAGGGGACGAGAAATAGACACCGCCGCATGGAATCGCGCCTTGTGGCCCGAAGATGGCGCCGCACCACGACCATGCCACAAGGCCCGGGGGCAACTGATCGTGGAACTGCGAAATATCCAGTCGCACCATGAACCCGGTCTGGACATCGAAGGGCTCATCCGCGCCGGCCAGACCCCAGGAGGTGGACCCCGCTTCCGGCTCGATAGGCTCTTGCAGTCGCAACAACCCTTCCTGGAGTTCATGGCCGAAGACCCGCCGGCTCACTTGGTTCCACGCGGCGAGGCCCGAAATGAAAACGCCGTCGTCTTCCTCGACAATGGGCGCCGAGGCCGAATGTGGCGGAGTGCGCGCATCGCCAACGCTTCCATAGAACGCAAAGAGTGTCATCGCGGCCACGCAAGATGCAGGATGCCAGTTCAATCGCTGATTCATTTTAAGCCCTTCGCTTTAAGAGTTACCGTCGATACGCGAATACTGCGCATTAGATCGGGGCGAATCCATCGCCCTTAAACTCACATCAACACGCTGCGACGGGACCCGGGGGATCGGTCTCCCTCGGGCATCAATCACAGCGTCGGCCTGTCGAAAACGAAGGGACAGGTCAGCACCAGTTAACCAGTCTACGGGCGGCCCGGTTGCGAATCAACCGTTTTCTCCATTAATTTCTGGAAGGAGCCTCAAAGCGGATTTGGTCGCGGGATACCGATGCCGGGGCCGGGGGCATGGAGCAGGCTTCGTTCGATCAGTTCGCGGATGGAACAGATAAGGCGGATGGATCAGATAAGGGCGGGTAGAACATCTGGGAACGTGATTGCGCCATTCTCAGAGTAGCGGAGCGTTTTTTGCACCTGCGTTCATCGGTATGTTCGTGAGTTCATCGTCCGGTTCGTCGGTGTCGGAGGCGTCCGGTCGGGACGACCGGGCGACCCACGGGGGCTTTGCTTGCGCAAAAGGCTCAGCGCCTTGTTCCCAATATACTCCCTCCTCAGCCATTCTATTCACCAATGGAGTCAAAATGATCCGCATTGCTCTCGTCGCTGTTGTGTTTTTGATGCTCTCGTCTGTTGGTTCACCTTCGATGGGGCAGGCGCCGACTGATACGGAGCTGGCCGCGAAGATTCAGGAAATTGTGAAGAAGACGCTGGAGCAGCCCAACGCGGTTGGGTTGTCGGTGGCCGTGGGGCGGGGGGATGCGGTCATCTTCGCCGCGGGGTTTGGGAAGGCTGATTTGGAGTTCAGCGTGCCGGTGGACAAGGACACGATGTTTCGGATCGGGAGCGTGACCAAGCAGTTTTCCGCGGCGTCGGTGATGAAACTGGTGGAGGCGGGGGAGGTGTCGCTGGATGACACGCTGGAGAAGGCTTTGCCGGATTTTCCCAAGACCGAAAAGCCGATCACGGTGCGGCAGATTCTGACGCATACTTCGGGCATCTGGTCGTACACGGATGATGAGAAGTTCATGGACCGCGAGGCTTCGCTGGAGTTGACCCCGACGGAACTGATCGCGTTGTTCAAGGACCACGCGTTGGACTTTGATCCGGGAACGAAATGGAACTACAGCAACTCGGCATATTACCTGGTCGGCTCGATCATTGAGCAGGCTTCGGGCAAGTCGTACGCGAGGTATGTGCAGGAAGAGATGTTCACACCGTTGGGGCTGGCTCGCACGCGGTACGAGTCCAACAGCGAGATCATCGCCAACCGGGCGCAGGGATACTCGCGGGTCAACGGCAAACTTGCGAACGACAAGCCGATCGGCGCTGAAGTTCCGGGCGCGGCGGGATCGCTGCTTTCGACCGCCGCGGACTTGGTGAAATGGAGCATCGCGCTTGTGAACGGGAAGGTGGTCTCGGCGAAGTCTTATGAGCAAATGACGACAGAAGTGGTGTTGCCGAGCGGGAAGGGCACGAAATATGGCTTCGGGTTGCAGCTTGATACGTGGGAATCGCACAAACGCATTTCGCACGGGGGGGGCATTTTCGGATTCACTTCGCAGCTGACGTATCTGCCGGAGGAGAAACTGACGGTGGCGGTGATTTCAAACTGCGATTCGCTCAGCCCGGCGAAGGTGGCGGATTCGATTCTGCGGGCGGCGCTGGGAGTGAAGGAGTTTGTCGCCGCGGATATGGAGATCTCCGGCGATGAGTTCAAGCGGTTCGCGGGCCAGTACAAGTTCGAGACGATCCCGCTTGAGATCAGTTTCTTCGAGCGCGATGGGAAGATGTGGTGCATCGCGACGGGGCAGAAGGAAGCGCGGCTTCTGTATCAGGGGAAGGGTGAGTTCCGGGCGGAGTTTGACCACACGGTGCGGTTTGTGTTCCCGGAGACGAAGGGTGATGAGCCGGCGGAAGAGTTCGTGCTGCATCAGGGCGGCGAGGTGAGGGCGAAGCGGAAGAAGAAGTGAGCGACCGTGTCAAAGACTGTCAGGGACTGTCAAAGACTGTCACGGGCTGTCACGGGCTGTCACGGGCGGTGGTATGATTAGTTCGTAGAAATCGGTCCACTTCCACTTGCAATCGTTGACAAGGTTTGCTAATGTTGACTCATGCCCAAAAGAACCCCGACCTCAGCGCGTACCTCACCGTCGGCGAAGCGGCGGAGTTCCTTGGCGTCTCAGCATCCACGCTGCGAAACTGGGATCGTCGGGGGAAACTTGCGCCGCACCGGCACCCCATCAATGGGTACCGGCTTTACGTCAAGAGCGAACTCGAGCGGATTCTCCGCAGGATCAAGAAACCCGATGGACACTGAGACGGCCAAGCGATCGCTGGGCGAGTGGCAACTCAACCGTGTTCACAACGCGGATTGCGCTGCTGGACTGCGGGGGCTTCCATCGGACTCGATCGACGTGATTGTGACATCACCACCGTATTGGGGCCAACGGGGCACCGCTGGGATTGGGTCAGAGGCCGATCCTCGCGAATATGTGGCAGCGCTCACCTGCATTCTGGTCGAGTGCATTCGGTGCCTCAGGCCATCGGGCACTTTGTGGCTGAATATCGGTGATGCGTACAACACACCGATCAACTGGCGGGAGGACGATCATCGCTACAGCACCCTTGGGGCCGACGGCAACGGCCTGGACCCCACGAACTCGGCGTACACAAAAAAGCGGGGGGCGCGGCGGGCGTTCATCGATCCCCATGCCCACTGGCTTCAATATGGAAACCTGCTCGCTTTGCCTCAGAGGATTGTGCTCGCGTTGTGCGATCAAGGCGCGCTCTTCCGCGGCGAGGTCGTGTGGGAGAAGTCCCGGCCGATGCCCGAGGGCATCTGTCGCCGTCCGCATCGGCGCCATGAACCCATCTACATTCTGGCCAAAAGCGAGCGGCACTCGTTCCGCGTGAAGCCGCCCGTCGGAAGCGTGTGGAAGCTGCTTCAAACGCCGAACAACGGCGACCATTGCTCAACGTTCCCGCTCGACCTTCCGATCCAGTGCATCTCCGCCGCGGGGCTTGAGTCTCGCGGCATTGTGCTCGACCCGTTCATGGGAAGCGGCACGACAGCCCGAGCGGCGCAGCAGCTCGGCCACGAGTGGCTTGGCTTCGAGCTTGACGCGGCGCACTGCGAGCACGCGAACCGATCGGCTGCGCTTGCAGGGGCCGAGCATTTGTTTAGTGGCGCCGCGCCTTTGCGGCCGCGATGACATCTTGCGCGAACCTGTCAGGCTGGTTCGCGAGGTTCAGGACGATGATCCGCTTTGCGCTCCTGGTCTTTGGGCCGCTCGCGATCGACCGCGTGTTCGCAGTGTAGCAGTTGTCGAAGTCGCCGTGGATTTCAACATATTTCCGCTTCTCGCTCGGCGCGTCGGGCGATCCAAGCTCGCCCCGATTCACCAAGTCGCCGTGCGGCGGTGGAAAGGACTTGATATCGAGCGTCCACAGAGGGGACAAGAAGCCTTTGCGTTGGAGGGCTCGGCTGCATGGGATATCATCGGAGATACGTTCCGCGAGACTCGCCTTCACGTGCACCCCGCCGAACGGGATTTGCGCATCGTCGGTGATGATTTTCGCGAGACAAACATCCAGCTTGCTGTCGCCTACTTTGTCGCCGATCCCGAACCGCGTGAGTGTGTCGCGCTTTTTCGCGCGGCCGATCAAGGCGATGATGGATATCCCGTGAGGTTGGAGGATCGGGCCGTACCACTGTTCCAGGAAGAGTTCGAGCGCGTCACCGGATGCCCGGACCCAACTCTGCTTTGGATCCTGCTGGCGTGTCTTTGGCAGAATCTCGCAGTAGAGTCGGTATACGACCTGATGCCAGAGATCGCTCGGGTTTTCGTTGGGCGCCCGGCGTACAAGGGTCAGGAACGCCGAGCAAATCGCGTCGCGGTTCTTCACCTCGCCCTCCGGGCGGGCCAGCTCTTGCGTGATGGTCGCGCGCGCAGCCTCGTAATCGGACTCCGAGAGTGCCGGAAGCTCCACCGTGTAATCCGCCCCTCGAAACGTCAGCGTCAACAGCATTTGGGCTCCAATGGGAGTGACGGTAGCAGGTTCAAAGCTGGGATGTCTCGGGAAACTTCTCGCGACCTGATGTCCGTTTGCGACAACGTTCATGCGTGATTTGATTCTAGTCTATCAATGTGCCATCATAGTGATATACAGTCTCCTCATCCTCAAACGGAGCCTTCCATGACGACCGAAATTGACATGAAACCGAACAGGGGCGCGAGCGTGCTTGCGCCGGGGATCGTTGCGTTCGTGGTGCTGGTGGCGGGGGTGATTGGTGCCGCGATCATGGCGGAGAGGCAGTCACGGATGGGCGGCGATGGCGGAGCCAACCTGTGGGGATTCCTGATCGCCTTGTGCATGCTGCTGAACCTGGCAAACGTGCTGATCATGACGGGGCTGACGGTCGTCGCGCCGAACACCGCGAAGGTGGTTGTGCTCTTCGGCACGTACAAGGGGACGATCAAGGCGCAGGGGTTCTGGTGGGTCAATCCGTTCTCGAAGCGGACCGAGATCTCGCCGCGGACGCGGAACAAGGTGACGCCGACGATCAAGGTGAACGACATCCGCGGCAACCCGATCGAGATCGGGGCGGTGGTGGTGTGGCGGGTGGTGGATACCGCGCGGGCATCGTTCGATGTCGATAGTTACTCGGGTTTCGTAGATACGCAGTGCGAATCGGCGGTGCGGCACATGGCCTCGACGTACTCCTACGACACGGTGGCCGAGCACGAGATGTCGCTTCGGGGCTCGACCAATGAGGTGAGCAAGTCGCTGATGACTGAGCTTCAGGTGCGTGTGGCGCAGGCGGGAATCATCATTGAAGAGACGCGGCTGAGCCATCTGGCGTATGCGCCTGAAATCGCGGGCGCGATGCTGCGGCGGCAGCAGGCCGATGCGGTGGTGTCGGCGCGGTTCAGGATCGTCGAGGGCGGTGTTGGGATGGTTGAGTCGGCGCTTGAGCACCTGGAAAAGTGCGGAAAGATCAAACTCGATGAGGAGCGCAAGTCCGCGATGGTGAGCAACCTGATGGTTGTCCTGTGCGGCGATCACGGCGTGCAGCCGGTGGTGAATACCGGGTCGTTGTACAACGGGCGATGTGTGGTTGGCTCCTGGTCACTCTCTTATTCGTGACGCGCCCCATCATGGCCGATGAACGTAAAGCCATCTTGCTGAGAATCCCGCCGGAGCTGTGGACGCGGGTCAACGGGCTCGCGGCAAACGAGTTGCGGTCGGTCAATGCGCAGATTGAGTTTCTGCTGCGGGAGGCGATTCGCAAGCGAGAGGGGAAGGAAACAGATTCGGAGGGAAAGGGGAAAGCCGGGCCGCGGCGGTAGTGGTTGGCCATCAGCCGGTAAGTGTGTTTTTCGCGTGAAGGCACGTGTTTCGTCAAAGCCCGAAGCGTGCCACCCCGGCGCGTTGGGACCAACCGTGCGACAGGTGTTTTGGGGATGTGCGTATGATGTGCGTACGAGCACCATCGACTGGTTATCAAGCTGCGGCTAGTGCGCGGCGATGCCGGCGGGGACTTTGTCGTGCAGCGCGGAGAGTGAGGTCATCGACCCGCCCGCAAGCAGTGCTGCCGGAGATGGTCACGCATTGACGGCGCTGATCCGCGCGAGCGGAAGAACATGCTTGCGGTTGCTTAGTGCGGCTGAGTTGGCGTTTCAAGCGAAACCTGGAGCAGGAAGACCGCGGCAGTGACCGCGCGCACATCGTGCCGAACGCCCGGCGACATGACAAAGAAATTGCCCGGATTCAACCGCCGCGAAACTCCGCCCACCGTCATGGAGAGTTCGCCTTCGAGGGGCTGGACGCTCACCATCCCGACTGTGGCGTGCTCGGGGAGCATCGCGTCGGGTTCCATGACGAAAAGAGCGATGGTCCACGCGGCGTGCTTGTAGAGCGTCTTTTGACGCTGACCATGCTTGGTCGGAATGTGCTCTGCTCGCAGCGCGGCGATTTCGGCGTGCAGGTCGAGGAGGAGGCTCTCTTGGGCGAATCGCTCGGCGGGCGGCTGACGTGGACGGTGGTCGGTCATGCGCGGTCTCCATTTGATACGGGGCGGCGTGCCGAGGGGAGAGGAACTTCCCCTGTCGAGCCGTTCCGGCTATTTCAATCGTAGACCGCAGCGATTTCTCCGCGTTCGCGCGGGGCCCGATAGTCGGCGGGGCGAAGATGCTGGGGCAGTTGCGACTGCGGACTCAACAGCCGCCGGCTTCCCACGCCGCGAAGAACGTATCGACATCGGCGCCGTCGACGCCGCCATCGGAGTTGACATCCGCGGCGAAATCACCCGCTTCCCACTTCTCGAAGAAGGCCTGGATATCCGAGCCATCGACGCCGCCGTCCATGTTGAAATCGGCGGGGCATGGCGGGGCGCAGTCTTCGAGGGTGAGGGTTGCCTCGGCGCTGGTCGCGGCGGAACATGCGTTGGTCACGATGCAATGAAACACCGGGCCGGATTCGGCGGGAGCGGAGATCATGAGCGTTTGCGCGGTGGCGCCAGACACGGTTCCGACGCCAGCAACATCGCCATCAAAGAGCGGGATCCAGATGCCGGGACCGGCGGGGAACTGCACTTCCCACTGATACGCGAAAGGGCCGTGGCCGGAAGCCGCAACGGAGAAGGCGGCCGTTTGAACGGGGCAAATCGTGGCTGAATCGGGTCCGATGAGGCCCGTCGCATCGGCGCAGCGGTGAACGCGAAGCGTCCCCGCCCACTGGCCAAGAGCGCCAACGTTGCACCCACCCAAGACGCCGTAGGCCTCAAGCGAAAACGTGTGCTCGCCGGGGGAAACCGGACCCAGGTCGAACAACGCCGTGGATTGGCCGGGGTCGACCGGGGGAGTGATCGCCGTCAGCGCGCCGTCGACCGAAATGCGAATCCCCACCTGTGAACAATGGTTGGGGGAAGCGATGTACTCAACCATCAGCAGGCCGCAGGTTTCAACCGACCCATCGAACGTGTTCTCGCAGTCCTGCCCGTTGCCGGTGCATAGCCCGCCGACCACAATGTTCTCGGCGAAGTGGTCGCAGGAAGAAGTGGTTGCAAAGTACATGCCCGTGCCGCGGAAGAACTCGGCGAGCGAAGTCGCGTTGAAAAAGCCCGCGTTGGGGGTCACAACCTCGTTGACGTATGTGATGCCGATGGAATACTCCGTTGCGGGGAGCATCAGGCCCGCGGGGATCTGGAACGTGGTCTCGCCCGGGTCGAGATTGATGCCCCACACCGCCCCGCGCCCCGCCTGCACCAGGGTCACGTTGGTTGATCCGCTATTGGTTCCCGGCGCGAGCGTAAAGCCGTTGATGGTGCCATCAAAGGCGAGCGAAGGATTGCACCCTTGGAGGCGGGTGAACGTATCGCCGGTGAAGGCGGGAATCTCGGGGCAGTAGAGGTCCGCAGGCAAATATACATCGCCGGTTTCGGGTCCAAAGCCCCGATCCACGTTCAGTGTGTCTGTCTCTTATACACATCTCCGAGCCCACGAGACTAAGGCGAATCTCGTATGCCGTCTTCTGCTTGAA
>ENA-ORBV01018039-ORBV01018039.1-microbial-mat-metagenome-genome-assembly--contig:-NODE-18039-length-10015-cov-6.106158_pt1 | contig 10015 bp, 10 predicted proteins | sample MGYA00237777_ERZ505514 | MGnify/ENA primary metagenome ERZ505514 (study PRJEB26160, sample SAMN06269048) | microbial mat metagenome | isolation source: Oligotrophic lake microbial mat | place... | reverse complement strand
GCTTCATCCAAAGATTCAACTTGAACCAGCCTCCTTGGAGGTCCTGGTCCTCCAGACAGGCTTCTGTCTCAGCTGCTGCAGTCTCGGTGTGTCTCTTGGTGTCTTCTTTCCCACTCTTGTCTGTTTCCCTGCTGAGGCGCCTCAGCTCTGGTCCATTGTCTTTCTTGTGAGCATTGGACTTGGCTAGTTGGCCCCTCTTCCTAATGAGTTGCTTGGCATGGGTTGACAGCCAGTCTGCCCAAAGATGGACATTGTCAATGGGGAAACCCATTGACAATGTCGATAGCGATTGTGAGGAAGGAACACTGCCGGCACTTGTGAGCACTACACTTTCCAATCTGAAACGATCCATTATTGACTTTTGTACCGGGGGACCCGTTTCGTAACGACATGCTGCATAACAATCATGTGCATGCAAGAACTTGGGGTGCAGAGAATGTAGTTGATTGCTGCTGTCATGGTGATGCTATTATATATTCTTACGTTTCTAATTTTCAGCGAGACACAATCCCATAGACAGTGTTGTCATAAAATGTAGCAAAGTGCTTGAAGGAATTGCTGAACTAGAGCAACAGGAAAAAACCATCCCAACACATACCGGAAATTAATATTTTCCAGACGATTCTTCACCCTTGATAATTGCTACAGACGAGCTGCATCCCAAACGATTGGCGCCTGCCTTTATAAAATCGACAGCTGTCTGATGATTTCGAATCCCTCCAGCTGCTTTTATAAAGGCCTTGTCCCCGACGGCCTTTTTCATTCTGGCAATCGCCTCTAGGGTTGCTCCCGTTTTGTTAAAGCCGGTAGATGTTTTGACAAAATCAGCACCGGCTCGGACACACAATATACATGCATTTTCAATTTCGTTCTCTCTTTCCAATAGACATGTTTCCAATATCACTTTTACCAGTATATTCTTTTCATGAGCAAGGTCAACCACAGCCTTGATGTCTTGAAACACATAATCATAGTCGCCAGTAGAATGGCCATCCTTGAATTTACCCACATTCATTACCATGTCAATTTCGTCAGCTCCATTCGATATTACATCTCGCGCTTCGGCTACCTTGATATGGGTGCTACACGCTCCTAATGGAAATCCAATCACAGCACACACTTTGACTTTGGAGGAAGCCTTCAAGAGTTCCACTGCATCTTGGACTCGACTTCCATTAATACAGACGGAATAAAATCCATGTTCACTCGCCTCCGCACAAAGTTGATGTAGTTCTTGTTTGGTGGCATCGGGTTTGAGCAACGTATGATCAATGTATTTGGCGAGATTGTTGATGACAACAGGCATGACAGGCAAGGATGATTTTGAATCAATTTGTTGTACAGTAAAGTAGAGACCAAAGAAGGAAAAAGTGCCTGCGAATTCACGTGTTTGTCGTCTGCACCTTGGAGTCGTGTAGAGTTGAGCCGCAATGAAGCCAAGATCATTCCAAGCAAGGAGTCCTGTCGGCAATGGAAAGCAAAAATTGAAAATGGTCGAGGAGTCGAGTCGAGTCGAGGCGGCACGTCGAGGCAGCACTTGTTGCTGCAAAGAAAAGAAGCAACGCTCGAGATCGGGAGAGTCGGCACTTAAAAGCGGCAATTGAAAATGGAAGGAGTGGTTGCTTGTTGTAGGAACGTCACACCGTTGCCGTGCCCTCTTCCGTTAAGCCCTGTCGGCACTTAATTGTTGTGGCAGGGAAAGTGGGTGTCCTACTACGTAGCTTGTGCTTTGTGAGTTGAGTCGCAAATACCGAGTTGCTTGTGTGTGCTGTGATGCTTGATCCAGTGACGAGAAATCCAGCAGGAGTGTACTGCTACTAACTTTGTTGTCCAGTAGCCATTGGCCATCGGCTCTAGCTAGCTATGGTCGGAGTGGCTATTGAAAAACTCCCAAAGACAAGTGATCGATCGCTATCAGAAAATGGTTAGTGTGTGTCTTTCTCTGGCACACGAAGGAAAAAAGAAGAAAAAAGGATCAAAACTGCTACAAGTACCGGGATTAATTTTATTCAACCTCTCCCTGCTTGTTGTTGCACACCAGACAATCTATGGCTCCAAAACATTCACCACTATGTTTTTTTACCCAATGATTTTCTTAAGTCTGGGATTACACTGATCGATTAATAGCATTGGCACACTGCAAAGAATGAGTCTCATTTTGCAGGCATGAAGAAGGCATGTTGTTCAAAGAGCATCCAACAACATCCTGAGTTGTAGCCACAGAATGGACCAGAACCCCAAGATGGGGATGCTTGAGCAGATCTTATCAAGAGGACAGGGCACTTTAGGGCTCAAGCCTAATGTGGTCATCACCACTGCCTGTTGGTTTGAAAAAAAGTCATGGATTTGCGCTCATCCTTTGAAACAGGAGCTTCGCCACATTGAAGTTCACCTTCTGTTGTGAAGGATGAACACAACTGTTAAAATTCAGTCAGCCATTAGCTTCAAACCAACTCTAGCACATTGCTGTGTGCGGTCCATTGCTGCGCTGCCACTGTGTATGGCGTCAGTTGTTGAAGCTGCATGTTTGGTCCACTCACAGCTTTCACTGTCTTAAAAACATGTTCCTTGTGAACTTTTAGGGACCACATTCAGTTGAAGAAGCAAAAAAGGGACCACACAGAGAAACAATGCCTGATTTCCCTCATTTTGATAAGTCCACAGTGAGCAAACATCCTGCACCAGAATCGGACTGGCTTCAATGGCATTTGGGCACTCCACATGGTAGCTCTTTGTGGGTGGTGCCAGTGCAAATGGCAAGCCTTCAGATCTCCACAGTTGGAAATCAGACAAACCCCTAAAAAAACACCACTGGTGATCAATAATTGTTTGTGGGCATGACACACAATAAGGTCTGCTAAAGCATGGCATCAGCTGCTTTGTTGCTAAGCTGGCTAGTGTGATCCCAATGCATGTAGCTTCCAACTGATCAAACTTTACTGACACCTGGGATCAAAGTTGAAGCGAATGACACAAAAGCCCAAGGAAGAGAGGATGAGAGCAAAGCCAGTTCTTTTGATGGCACTTGTGATGGGGGAACTGGGGGAACATACACGGGGAAACAACAGTTGATGTGTGGGTTGGTTTGGCTATGCTGTGAGTGCACCACTAATTGAGCTGTTGACTTGGCAACTGCAGCACACTCACTTTGTCTTCATTGTGACAAGGTCATTGAGTGTTGTTCACTGCTGTAGGTCCTCCATGGCACCAGGTGGCACAGTGGGACGCCCTGAAGCATAGAGAAAGGTGGCTTTGCAGAACGCTTCACTTGCCCTTGGAACGGGCAACGTTCAGACAAAGGGTTTCTTTGGGGGAACAGCTAGCCGTCTGGAAGGCCATGCATTCAGAATGTCTCTTGGCCGCTACTAGCTAGTGGGTGCGGCTTAGATTGGTATAGCAATGCAGATGCAGGCTGAAAGCTAACTGGGGAGACGATCTATCAACTCGGAGGCAACCGATGGAACTTGTCTCTAATTTACTAATAATCGTAGGCGCTATTGATGGTTGCATTCAATCATCAAGTGGACTAGTAGCTAGCTAGTCTTTGTTGGTTCCATCGTCGTTCGCGTTTTCGATCGGGGCTCAAAAATGACAACCAATGTTATACCCCAAGCCAGTTAAAAAAGGCGCTTGGGGATGTCACTCTCAAAGTGACATGAAGGACCATTGCATTGCACAGTTGAATGTTACCGTCATTGTTTGTCGAAGGTTCTACGAGAGACGGCCGCTGTTGTTGAAGTCGACACGATATCCACTCGAGTTGAAGGTACCAAGAATCATCCTATCGACTGGCCGCTGAAAGTACACCCATTCGCGTGTGGTAGCACCAGTTTGGATCCCACGAGCAAGGCGATATGTTACCGACAAGAGACAGTCAGGCTTGGTGCTGCCAGTGGTCAAGCAATTTTCGTCGCCGTTGCAGGAGTGGTGATGGTGGCCATGACGTTGAAGAAAGCAACGGCATGGCTGATGATTTTCTGGTAGATGCCGTTCGGGGCTGATAAAAACGAGTCAATGTGTTCGGTTGATTGATAGCTTCAAGTCGATAGCAATAGGCTTCCGCGGCGCTCAAGGTGTGACCATTTGTGGCACGGTGTGGACTGCCGTACGGTTGGAATCGAACAACCGTAGTTGTCGGTGGTGGCTATCGTCGTCGTCGGCTATCGTCCGTGTTGTTGTCATTATTTCGGATTGATGATTAACGTTGCAAAGCTGGAGTAATGCAAATATAGCTTTGTCGCCTTGGAAGTTTTTTATCACCACAGCGGCTCCGAGCTTCCTTTTACAGGGAAGTCGAATGCACCCCGACCTCTTGTACATCATCGCCATAAACAATGGCTAAACCAGAAAGTGGCGTTGTCGGAGGGACCATTTTCTAGAGCCGCGAGCTGGGATCGGGATCTCATAACAGAGGGCAGCAAGCAAGTTGTTTACGCGTCTAATTTTATTGTCCTCGTCGTTTTCTTGCGACATGTGCTATTACTCTTCCCACAACTCCAACGTTTCGCCCAAGTTGGCGTGTCCATAGGTGTGTGATTCGTTGAGAAAAAGATGTGGAACCATGCGTGGATTACAAAAGACCAGGACTATTCTCCAGACGGATCCAGGCGGACTGAAAAAAGAAGGAATGGCAACAATTAAAGACAACATACAATGAGATTCAAGTCGGGTAAGCAATGATCGCCACGACAAGAGAATGCGTGCACTGCAGAAACAAATCAAAGGCGACAGCGTACCTGGAAAGACGTGCAATGGATTTTAGCAACGAGCACAGTGATACTGAAATTCGCAAGTTTGACAGGGGATGAAATAGTGGGATTAAGCTCAATGCATACACAGCCACTTCATTCCCAGTAATGGGGCGCCAGCTCGCGAAGCCACCTAGCCTCAATGCTGGAAACGGATCGGAGCTCAATACCGCCACGAGGGCCATCGTGTGTTTCGCCAAAGAGAATGTACTCGCTGCTTGTCCCGTGCGAATGAAAGACACTGGACTGACTCGGTGTGACGAGGACTTGTTTCCGAATGGTGTAGTACCTGCCATCATTGGCAAGTTTTGCAACGTTGAAAAAGAATCCCGCCGTCACACATTTTCGAATGGCTCTGCTTCGTTCCAGACTCCCGCCTCCACCTGCAGCACCAATCCCCGCAATCACCCCCATGGCTTTGACTTTGCCAAATTTCTTAAGAAAGCGAGTAAGTTGAATTCGAATTTCCAAGGCCCGACGCAGCGAGATTGGGTGAATGAATTTTTCTTTGCATTCCTCTTCGTCCACATAGACCTTCCCGTCAGTACGAACCCCACTTCGATCGTCATGTTCTGCGATAATGTTGGCGTACGTGACATGATCACCACTGGGGTCGGCGACTTCCGCCATGGCAGCTTCATAATCCAATAGCTGTTGCTGTTGCTGCCCACCGCCCCGGCTTCGAGGCTTGACAAAGAGCTGCCGAACCTGCAGGGCACTGGCCACGCCCAAAATTTCCCACGAACAACCCATTTCCAGTGATTCCAACAACATCTTGGACACACGAGGTTCCGTGGGGAAGCTCGACATGTCCGTCCCTAACTTTGTTAGCTGCGTGGAATCGTCAATAGCACCCAAAGCGTACAGACATTCCAATCCATGTGAAAGGGCATCCACGCTGGGTAGATCTAGCAAATCAAAAGCCAAAATATTGTCCACTCCCAAGGCCTTGAGTGTCAGAATGAATCCCGTGAGATTGGTGCGTAAAATTTCCGGAGCCGTACTGACCTCCATCTTGTCGACCATGTATTTTCCCGTGTACAATCGATAACATTTGCCCGCCTGTATGCGACCTGCCCGACCTGCTCTTTGACGAGCACTTGCATGACTCGTGGACGTGACAATCAATCGATCAAAGCCTGTTTTGGGATCAAAGTAGGGCAATTTGGCCAATCCACAGTCAATGACATGTGTAATACGTGGTACCGTTACCGACGTTTCCGCACTAGTAACAAATGAAATAAGCGTTGAAACAAGAGTCAGCAAGATTCATCACATCACGCGACATCAACAGGACTCATCATGATTCTTCATAGCCGTTGTTGCTTGCTGTGTTGGGCCTACTTACATGTTGGTAGCAAAAATGGCTCTTCGCCGTCCTGTCGATTGGCTTTGAAATACCCTAGCCTGCATTTGGTACGGCAGTGTCCCATACAGAGGAAGAAAATCAATGGATTGTTGTCGGGATCTCTTATTTTTGGATGCTTGCTGTTGTTGCTGTTGTTGATCCATAATTTCCTCGGCCAATCGAATGGCTTGGTCAATATCTTCTCCGGATGGTAAAAAACAAAGAATATCCCCGGCACTGGTGGATTCCTCCTTGTGAATTTGAAGAACGGTTTCTACCGTTTTTTGAATATAGTCGCGTGCCGGTTCCGCCAAGTAAAAAATATCGACGGGATGCTGTCGCCCATCCACGGATATAATGGTACCAGCTTGTTGTAATCGATGACGACGACGATCCTCCTCCTTCTTCTTGTCCTCCTCCTGTGACAACAGCGGTGGTGGTAGTCCCTGTGGACGAGGTGGTAGTCCCTGTGGTGGAGGTGGTGGAAGTCCCTGTGGTGGAGGTGGCATTCCTGGTGGACGATTTGGCAGTCCCTGTGGTAGTGGTGGTAGTCCTTGTGGTGGTGGCGGCGGTGGTGGTAGTCCTTGCGGAAGAGGTGGAGGAGGAAGGCCTTGTGGTAATGGTGGTGGCTCTTGGAGCACAGGTTGATCCCATCGAGCCTTTCGCTGCTTTTTAGAAGCGGGAGGTTCTGCTGTCGTGGTTGTCGATGAGGATGATTGTTGTTGCTGTTCTTGGTCATTGCTGTTGTTGCTTTCGCTAGTCGTGCCCACAAAAAAGTTCAAAAATGCTTCGGCATCAATGGTGGCCGAACAAATAATGACTCGCAAATCCGGTCGTTTTCGTCGAATCTTTTTCAAAAGTCCCAACAAGACATCGGAATTGATATTGCGTTCATGGGCTTCATCGACCATGACCACGGAATATTGCGATAAAAGAGGATCGTGCAAGGTAGCTTCTCGCAACAAGATCCCATCGGTGACAAATTTGATTTTGGTTTGTGATGGACACGAACAATCCTCAAATCGAACCGTATATCCAACGGTCGTTCCCAGTGCCCCCTGCCCAACTTCTTGGGCGACCCGTTGCGCCAAGGTTTGAGCTGCAATCCGTCGTGGTTGGGTACACACAATTTGAAAATCATTGCTGTGATCGGCCCATCCATTTTCATACAGATACTATAATATTATATGAAAGTAGAGTAGAAAAATGAAGATTTAAAAACGTTAGTTTTGTGTTGCTCTGATCCATTCAGGAAAGTTTATTTTTTCAATCAACTTTTTCTCACTGACTGTACTTACTTGAGGGATTTGTGTGCTCTTGCTGAAGGCACAAGGGATGAATGGAAAAAGAACAAAACGATAAGCAAGTATACTTGATGAAGATGAAGAAAGAAATCGAATCAAACCTCCTTACGCGAATTTCGCAGTGCAATCCCTAACATGTAAAATCAATATAGTGTAAAGTACGTACCCAGAACCTGTTTCTCCTACAATACAAATCACACCGTAGTGTTCCATAGTATACAGTATTTGCCGTTTGTGTTTGTAAATGGGCAAGAGCATGCGCTGTTGTGCCAGAGGAGCACGGCTAAAATTGAAGACTTGGCTACTGCTGCTCTCCATCTTTTTGATTTTCCTTTCAATCCAAAAAACGGGGTGTTGTGTAATTATGTACTGGTGATCCGCCTCCTCTATCTTTGTCGTCCACTGTGATTGTCGTCGCTGTTGGATGCCAAGCCAACAAGATGGTCTCGAGCTATCGAGGATGGATGAATTGGTGGGTGATGATTATTGTGTATCTATTCAAGCATGCCGCCATTGTGGGATCCGGGTTTTGGTTGATTTGCGTATCCATGGTTGTGTTTTGAGTTGTGGTCTGCGGTTGTTGAACCACAGTGCGTCTAATGTTTTGAGCTAGTGTGCAACTTAATTTGTTTTCATTAGTTTTGACTCCAACGCTAAAAGTAACAACCTTGGCCCACCTGATTCCGGTCCTTTTTACAAACGTGCCCATTCCAATGCTGTGCGGGAAGTTGATCAGCCCAAGTACAATGCAATTTCTTTGAAAAAAGAGAATTCAGTTGGGGGCAGGCCGGAAAAATGGCAACAGTGCAGTTCTGTGTGAGCAGATGAGGTCTTGCCTCGTCGGCAAGGATCACAAGGTTTGAAAATCAGCCGGCTTTCAGATGACACGTGGAGTCACATTCGATTCATCTTCATGACTCTCTCTCTCTAGTTGCATCTACCAACGCCCTCGTGAGAATGAGGCCTCTTGATTCAGGCTGGGCACAGATCCAGCGAGCCAGGTGCAAATCGCGCTCTCTCAAGAGGTGGACTCCAAAGACCATCGTTCCGCATCCGCTTTGCGGATGAGGTGCGTTCTGAATAAATTCACATTGTTCTATTCTTTCTGATTTTCCGATGGATTGTAGTGATGAGGAAGGCTTTTTTTAATTTTGTAGGGTTGTTCATTGATGAAAAAAGAGAATCACAGAACAGCGCCAACCTGATGTCATGGCAGAAACGGCATGGCAAACGGATCCTTTATGACAAGCAGCATCTCCTTGCCGACGATGAATGGCGCTGAGCTTTCCTTCCGTCAAGGCCAACAGAGTGCCCCCTTGACAGTCCGTGCCATTATTTAAGGCGACATTGACTGCACAACAATTGCCATCGGAATGAAAGGGCATCCAAGGTCGACCCTCACGTGATCGTTCGCAGACGCGCAAAAAAATGCCGACTCGCTCAAAAGCACTTGTCGTAGCAGCAGTCACAGATTGGCGTCGTTCGTCTTCCAACAATGATGGAACCTGATACAATCGATCCATGGCTGCTTGGCTAAGCAACGCCATCAGATTGTCTTCTGACACATTGACCTGCCAATCGGCACACTGATCCACATTGTCCTGTCCCAATTCTTGTCGGACATTTGCCAAAAGATGATCTTGAAGAATCTGACATTCTTCCCTAGTCAAAATACCCGTGGCGCATTCAAGACGTTGTTAGAGGCTTCCAAAGCCTCAATGGCTTGATTGCGAGCAGTGGTCAACATGTCCAAGGCCTGCAAGAGTTGATGGGGATCGACCCATGCATCGCCGTGAATCAAGGCTCGTTCCACAATGCTCGGCAAGCACCATTGTCGTTGGGCAAAGTCCTCGTCAATGCCTTGCAGAATCGTGGACTCATCTTGCCAACAGGCTGCAGCAGCTGTGACATAGCGTTGTGCTTGTGTTCTTCGATTGTGGACAGATGGGGCGGCTGATGCAGCAGTTGTGATCCAGCCCAGAGTTGAGCCCACCTGCAAGGAGACCAAGAGAGCAAACAGCAGGTTTGCTGTTGGCATGATCTGATTGGGAAATAAGAAATGCAAATGACAGTTAGCTGTCTGCAAGTGGCTCCATCGCATTGATGATGTTTTGACTAAACAGGCAGATGATGACAAGATAGCTAACTAGCCTGGTGCTTGCAGCTATGTGTGCAGCATGTGTGCTGCTGCTGGTACCAGATGCTATAGGATGGGTAACTTAGTAGTGCTTCATCCAATGGCTGGCCAACACAATGAATGTCTGCTCTAATTCTTCCATAAAACAATCATCAATAATGTCAGATCCAACAGACAATGACACCCTTGAGGACATGGGCAATGTTGAAGAACAAAAGCAAAACAGTTCCAGCAAAAACATTTCCAAAGATGTCGAAGATTCCAAAGAAGATGCCGAAGTGGACAAGGTCACAGATGACAAGCAATTTGACAAGGTTACAGACAACAAGCAATTTGAGAACGACTTCGAAAAGAACAAGCAAGAAATATCTTTATTGATGAATGCATTTGACACGCACAGCCATTTGACTGTCTCTTATACACATCTCCGAGCCCACGAGACTAAGGCGAATCTCGTATGCCGTCTTCTGCTTGAAAA
>ENA-ORBV01018037-ORBV01018037.1-microbial-mat-metagenome-genome-assembly--contig:-NODE-18037-length-10016-cov-4.110071_pt1 | contig 10016 bp, 15 predicted proteins | sample MGYA00237777_ERZ505514 | MGnify/ENA primary metagenome ERZ505514 (study PRJEB26160, sample SAMN06269048) | microbial mat metagenome | isolation source: Oligotrophic lake microbial mat | place... | reverse complement strand
GTCGAGCACCTAGCCGCCGTCTTTCAGCACCAGGCTATAGAGGTCGGATTCGGCCGGGTTATTGGTGGTCTGCGTCCAGCCCACGTACTCGCTGAGGCACTGGCGCAGCACCGGGAAGCCCCACACGGCGCCCGGTTAGCGTGATGTCCTGCTGGTGCGCAACGGGGAAGAGATGGTGGCGTTCAGGTTGTCGCTGCAGAAGGCCCCGACTGAGTGAGTCGCAGTGGGCCGCGGGACCGTTGGACGGTGGAAGGGAGATTCGGCCAGGAGGCGATTGACGTCGACCTCACTTGCGGGGATCCCACTCCGGATGGCGAATCCCCTTCAAGTGCTGGTTGAACCGCGGATCCCGACGGAGGTCGTCAAAGATGGCCATTCGCGGGATGCCGACCCAGCAGTTCCGCTTTCGCGTCGCTTCATCGAGAATCTCGAAGGCGCGATCCATCTCGCCGAGGGCGGCGGTAATGATCGATCGATACAGGGCACCCACGTGCTCGCTGGTCGATCGCTGCTCGAGTTCACGGAGGCAGACGCGGGCCTCATCGTGGCGGCCTGCCCTGCCGAGCGCCCACCCCAGCCAGCCCAGGTAGAACGGCGCCCGGGCGGTCAGGGCTACCGACCGTTCGAGCGCCGCGATCGCCTCGTCGTGCCGGCCGAGTCGTGAATACGCACCGCCGATGACATAGAGCCCGAGGAGATAGTTGCTGTCGACGTCGAGCACCTTCCGGCACTCTCGTGCCGCTTCCTCCGACTGGCCCCACATGTCGTAGACAAACGCCGAGATACAGGAGATGTAGAGATTGAGCGGGTCAAGCTCCTGCGCCTTGGTAATAGCGGCCAGCGATGCGGCTTGCTGGTCTCGCCACGTGGCCAGGCCAAAGCCCAGCCAGGTGTACGAGAGCGCGCTCGACGGGTCGAGCTCGACGCTGCGCTCGAAGGCGCGCCGGGCCGCCTCAACATCCCAATCGTAGAACAACGACAGGAATCCCTTCGTTCGATAGGCATCGGCCAGGCGATCGTTGATCGCGAAGGCCTTGTCGAGAGCCGCCTTGGCGTGCAGCGTCGCGTCGCCTTCTGGAACGTAGCCGTAGATGCCTTGAATGGTGAAGACGTCGGCGATGCCGACGTACGGCAGCGCGTAGGCCGGATCCTTGGCCACCGCCTGTTCGTATTGCTCACGCGCCTTCGACAGGGCGTCCTTCGTCCTCGAGTACCAGTGGTACCGCCCGCGAAGGTAGAGGTGATACGCCTCCTGGTTGTGCGTATGCCGGACGATGCGCGTCGCGCTATCGGCCAACTCCAGCCGCAGCGCCTCGACGATGTCGGCGGCGATCTCGTCTTGAATCGCGAAGACATCATCCAACTCGCGGTCGTAGCGCCGCGACCACAGCTGATAGCCGCCCTCGACCTGATTGAGTTGCGCGGTGACCCTGAGCCGATGGCCGGCAGTTCGGACGCTGCCTTCGAGCACCGTCTTCACGTCGAGTGTCTGGCCGACTGTCCGGAGTTCATGGTCGCCGCCTTTGAACCGAAATGCAGACGACCGCGCGGCGACGCGCAGCCCGGCAATCCCGGTCAGGGCGGTCATGATCTCTTCGGCCATGCCGACGCAGAAATAATCCTGGTCCTTGGCTGGACTCAGGTCGGTGAACGGGAGCACGGCGATGGAGCGTCGCTCGTCGGCGGCGGGCCCCTTGGACTTGGCACCGGAGTCAAGGGCCACACCCGAGAGGTTTTCAATCGCAAACGCCAAATCGTGTGCCGACTGAAATCGCGCGCTCGGATTCTTCTCGAGGCATCGCATCAGGATGCGAGCGAGCCCCGGGGGCACCTCCACATTGACGGGTAGCTCGGCCTCTTTGGTCAGGATGCCTGACACGGTGTCGGCGCCGGAGTCGGCGGCGAAGGGCGGACGACCGGACAGCATCTCGAACAACACCGCTCCAACGGAGAAGAGGTCGGAGCGATGGTCGGTGTCTCGACCGCGAAGCTGTTCGGGCGACATATAGCCCACGGTCCCGAGGATCGTGCCGGGCGCTGTGTCGCGAGCTCGCGTCTCGCCGGTTGCGATCGCATCGACAGGCGCGGTCACCGTGGCGAGCCCGAAATCAAGAATCTTCACCCGATCGTCGGTGGTGATGAAGATGTTATCTGGCTTGATATCGCGATGCACGATGCCCTTGTCGTGCGCAGCCGCCAGACCGCGCGCGATCTGCAACGCATAGTCGACCGCTTTTCGTGTCGCGATTGGTCCGGCCATCACGAGGCTGCCGAGCGTCCGCCCCTCGAGCAGTTCCGTCACGGTGTAGAACACGCTGGCGTGTCCGAAGTCGTACACGGTGAGGATGTTCGGGTGGGAGAGCGCCGCCAGCGCCTTGGCCTCTCGTTCGAACCGCGCCTGGAAGCTCTGGTCGCTCGCGAACTGCTCGGGCAGGACTTTGATCGCCACGCGGCGATCGAGCTTGGTGTCCTGCGCGGCGTAGACCTCGCCCATCCCCCCGGCGCCAATGGCGGAGACGATGGAATAAGCGCCGAGTCTGGTTCCTGGCTGGAGGGGCATTAGGAGTAGAAGAGGTGGCCGCCAAATTCTAGATCAAGATCACCCCGACACGGGCAGTGCCCAGACGTCCAGGCGCTTGTCGATTTCCCCGTCAACGCTCAGCGAAATCGCTATTCCGAGGCTGCCGATGATACGATGTAGCTCGACGGCGACATTGGGGTGTTTCCATGGCATTGAACATCAGAAATGCCGAGGCTGAGCGTCTCGCCACACGCCTCGCGAAGCTGACTGGCGAGAACAAGACCGAGGCGGTCACCAAGGCCCTGCGCGACCGGCTGGCGAGAGTCATGCGGAACCGGCCCGGCCGACGGCTGGCTGACGAGCTGGACACCATCGCGCTGCACAGCGCGCGGCGACCGGTACGGGACCGCCGGCCGGCCGATGAAATTCTGGGCTACGACGAATCCGGCCTGCCGCGCTGATGGTGATCGACGCCTCGGCACTGCTGGCGATCCTGCAGGACGAACCTGAGCGCCGTGCCTTCAACGAGGCCATCGAGGCTGCGGAGGCGCGCGCCATGTCGGTGGCGACCTTCGTCGAGGCGTCGATTGTGATCGAGGCCCGCTACGGCGCCGAGGGTGTGCATGACCTCGACCTGTTCATCGAGCGCGCCGGTATCGATTTAGTCGACGTCTCGGCGGCCACGGGGCGCGCCGCCCGGCGGGCCTACTCGAGGTACGGCAAGGGGCGTCACGCCGCCGGCTTGAACTTTGGCGACTGCTTTGCCTACGCGCTGGCCATGGAGCGCGGCGAACCGCTGCTCTTCAAGGGCAGCGACTTTTCAAAGACCGACGTCATGCGCTGAGCCCTTCTCGCTGTTCGCTGCTGGCTTTTCCCTTCAGGCTACGTTCTTCAGCAGCCAGCTCGAGGCCGATGGCCGAACCAGGCGCGAGGACGAAGTAAGCTAACCACCGCCATGAGCTACGCGATTCGCGCCGTCTGCCCGCTGCTGGCCGTCATCGTACTCGGCTGTGAGGGGGCGGGTCCGGCCGCGCCGCCTCCGCATGCCTAATCTAGGTCAGGACCCCGGCGCGACAGATCGGCGCATCAGACCGTCGAGAAGGCAGTCCGCGACACCCCGCAACGGCTGGCATGCCCCGCGGGATGAGACGCGCGGAGGTTCAGGTCTCGAACAGCGTCCGCGGCACGCCGCTCTGACGAATGAGGCTCGCCAGGGTGCCCAGCTTGAGCTCGGCGTGGTCAGGCTCCGGCACGGTGGCCGTCGTCGCGTCCAGCCGTTTCTGCACAACGATGTGGCTGCCGCGCTGCCGGACGACCGCGAACCCCCGACTCTCGAGGATCGTGCAGACCTCGCGTCCAGACAGGACGCGCAGTTTACCCAATCGCGACCTCGACCTGCGTCACGAACACCTCACCATGCAGGCGACGGGCGACTTCGGTGGGATCGGCCGATTCGAAGAACAGCTCGAGCGCCTCGACGAGGTTCGATCTCGCGGCCTCGACGGTGAGGCCCTGACTCGCGATGTCCAGCTCAGGGCACAACGCCACGTAGGCGTCGTCGTCGCGCTCGATAATGGCGGTGAGGCGCCGCGTGGTCTTCATGTGCCGATTGTAGCCGACCGCGGGCCGGCTCGGCCCCTCCGCTTGCCGGCCCACGGGTGGTGTGCACCCTCACCGCTACCGTGTGGCGCTGTCTGGCACTTCTTCCGTGTCACTGCGGCTGCGGCCTGCGGAATCACTGTGCCGAACCTCCGGGCGTCAACCTTGCACACCAACGAGACCGGTGAGCCCACCGCGTCGAACGACGACCTGATGGTCGTGAAACGACTGCGGGACGGCAGACCGGCACGCTGCACGCCTGCGGCTCCCGCGGCCCGGGGCGTTCGAGGTTTCGGGCGTCGATCAGATTGTGTTCCCGCCCAGACGCGCGCTTGGAACGGATCAAGTCGTCGCGAGAGATCACGATGACGGGCACGCCGTTCCAGACGCCGGCAACCCGACGCCCCCACGCTGCTGCGAAGTCCACGCCGGGGGCGTCTTTGAGAAGATCGACTCTGACGGGCGGATGTCCCATCCACACGACTTCGTCCTCGACCGCCGCCTCGAGCTGGGCGGCGATGTCAACGCGAGCGCCGGATCGAGCAGGATGTCGAGATCCTTCGTCGTGCGCGGACGGTCGTGGTAGCCCACGGCGTAGCCGCCGATGATCAGATAGCGAACCTCAGCGGCGGCGAACGCCGCCAGCAGATCGACGAAGTCCAGCGGCAGGTTCGGCGGGTGCTGCTCCATACCATTCCATCGCCAGCGCGAAGACCGCGTCGAGACGGTCGCGGCCTGGCATCGCCTGCCAGAAGGCCACGTCGCGCGCAGCGGCATCGGCACAGGATGCCCAACCGCCGCTCCATCGAGAACGACGCTCTTCCGCTCGAGCCGCGGCACTGCGGGTGGCAGATGACATCTCCGTCATTCGAGCCTCATCGGCTCGACGCGGGAGGTTCGGGCGAGGCGGGCCTCGTCGCGTGGGAGACCGCCCGCCGTGGCTCCGTGATCGCACGCGTGCCATTGATGATGCCGCTGATGCGATTGGCCGGGACTGCCAGGTCTCGCGCCAATGCATTGCTGCTGATCTCCAGTGGCCGCATGAACTCCTCCATCAGGATCTCGCCCGGAGGAACAGGGTCGAGCATTCGTGCCGTCGTCATACCGTTCCTCTCAGTGGTCGTCCGCCCATGGTCCTTGCGACACGCCGCTGGCCTGAGTGTGGGCCGGCGGGCCTTACGGCGGCAGCCATACCTCACGCCCGATGGTGTGTGGGGCACGGGCTGGCGTCTCGTTGCGCCGCAGTGTCGCTGCCCGTGACATCCTCCAGCCGGAGGAGCTGGAAGACGCCGTGTGAGTAGGGCGGGTCGGCATCGTTGGTGACCTGGGCAAGGTCGAACCACAGGTCCCACGCCAGCGCCAATTCGGCGTCGGAGAGATCGCGCAGGTCGAGATCGTCGTCACTCAGCATCGACACCGGAACCCCTCTCATGCTCTACGGCCACCGGCAGCCACCGTTCGGCCAGGGCCACGACACGCTCGTGCGCCTCGGGCAACTGACGCTCGTCTACCGGCCAGCCCGCACATGCGGTCAGATACGCCTCGGCTGCCTTGGCATACGGCGCAAGGCTGGCCCGATCCACGCGTTGCTGCAGGTCCTGCTCCCGCGCCAGCGCCACCACGACCGCATCGCGGTCTCCGGCCGCCGCCGCCCGCAGGCTGGGCCTGGTCAGGTCGTGGCCGTGTGTCCGAGCGAGGGCCAACAGCCGGTCAGGATCGGTCGTCAGCAAGACTTCCTGATCGGGCGGCAGGCGCGCCGCCAGCTCGCCGATCACAGCGTAGTCCTTGGCGCGTTGCGTCTGCTTCATCCGAATCAACGACGCCAGGTCGACGACCCGGAACGTCTCTGCCGATGGCGCAAACAGACGGGCGATCGCCTCGGCACTGATTCGGGGAGGACGACTGAAGAAGTCGCAACGCACGCGGCGCCCGCCCGCGTCGGCGAACTCGAAATGGCTGGACCAGCCTCCCGCCAGCCAGCGCGCATCGAGAGGCGCCCCTGGGCGATACCGCGCCCCATGGCTGGCGAGGACACCCAGGACCTGGGCACACGCCTCCGCGGTCTCGCGAATCACCCAGTCGCCGTCTTTGCTCATGATCGCCACGCGGTAGTGGACGACCGCCTGGCCAGACGCCAGCGCCACGGCCGGGCCGGCGGCGTTGAAGGCACGCGTCAGATCGAAGTAGACGTTCGAGACCACGCCCTCAGTGTCACACAACCCCGCCCGGAGAGTCCGGCCACGTCGCGCATGCGCGCCCTGCAGTGTGGGCTCACCACTCCAGGTTCCAGCGCCTCACGGGCGTCCGCGTCGAGTGCGTCATCGACGTCATACGCCGCAACCGCACTTTGTGGCACGTGGTGGTGAGATTGGCGTGCCCCAGTGCGCCCTTCGTCGCGGCATCTATCGCAGCGCTGACACGGCGGATCTCACACCCGCGCTCGACCGCATCGTGCGCCACTGTCTCGAGAAGCAGCCGGCCGAGCGCTTCCAGACCGCGCGCGACGTCGCGTTTGCACTCGAGACGCTCAGTGGCAGCGGCAGTGTCGTCAGCGCGATGGCTGGTGTGCAGGCGACCCTCCCTGCACCGCGCAGGCGAGCATCGCTGGTCACCGGCATGGGCCTCGGCTTGGCGCTGGCCGCGCTGATGGCGAGCGCGGTCGTCGTCACGGTGCCCGTCACAATCGGAAGGCGGCCCGTCTATGCCGCGATCGATCCGCCGCACGGACGGTTCCACTTGCAGGCCTCCCCGGCGCTGTCGCCCGACGGGCGACTCGTCGCGTTCTGGGCACCGGATGCGGTCGAGGACGGCCTGGGCGCTATACCCAACTTGAATCTTGGTCACAGTCTCAAGACCCGCTTGAACAACACAGCGGGACGCGTTGAGGCGTTGTTTTCGTGGCGCAAGGAGTGCCGGACCGCCCCCTTTCCAGACGGCCACCCTCAACAGTCAGTAGGTCACTCGTAATACCACGGCTCCGAAGGTCCCTCCGACGATGGGCACAAGCGTGACGTTTAAACCGCCGAAGACCGTATCGTGCTTTTCGCGTGCCCGGTCAATCAGCATTCCGATCGCACCGTACGCGAGACCGGGCAAGACAGCGCAACGTATTCGACTGCTGGAGCCGGAGTTGAAGCAACCTAGCTGACGATCTTGCCCAACTACGGCACCGACTGCAAAGCCGATCGCTGCACCGTTCCAGAGGCTGTCTCCGACTCTGTCTATTCGACGAACCTCAGGGGGACTGAGATCCCTGCCATTCACGCTAATCGTCCCGGGCAATACCACTGCGACTTCGCCCTTGACGGTGTCCCCGGACAGCAACGTGACCTCGACGCGGTCACCGACTGCCAGCCGAATATCCCTGAAGCTGGTTTGCGCTTGTGCAGCGACTATCCCACTGAGCCACGCACACGCGACGGCCACAACGGTCGACGCGACTCCTCGCGTTGTCACCGCGGAGCCTCAACTGCCTTTCCTCGACTGAACCATAGCTCTTGCGAGACGATACGGCGGTAGAAGTCAAGGGTCGCCGCTCCTGCCATCATACGCCCATTGATGAAGACGGTCGAAGTCGTCCTAACCCCATATTTTTGAGCCAACTGCGACGCTGCAGACACAGCGGGACGATGTTGGCCACGATCAACGCACTGGCTAAAGCTAAAGAGTGGCATGTCCACGTTCGCCTTCGCCGCATAGCCTGCAAGGTCGGCAGATCTGAGAGCGTCAGTGTGATTGAACACGATCTCTGAGAATTCCCAGAACTTGTTCTGAGCAAGTGCGCACCGGGCCGCCTCGGCTGCACTTGATGCGAACTCGTGTCCCGGGCCCCGGGGGCATCCTTCCACACCAACCGAACGTCTTTCGGAAACTCGTCGCCGAGCTGCCTTAGGCTGCGTCAACAAACAAGATTTACAGATTGGCGGTGTGTGGTCGAATGACATAGTTCCATTCGCCGTGGAATGAGTGGGGCGTCAGGTTGACTGTCGCGATCTCGTCGTTAGAGACCTTGCGGCCGACGGGATAGCGGCGCCGGTCGAGGCGGCACGTGACCGTGAGCCCCTTGGCCGTAGTCGTCTTGGCGATCAGCCGGACGATTGTCTCGTAGTCACGCAGCGGTTCGCCACGCCAGTTCGATGAAATGAACGAGAACAGACGGTGCTCGACTTTGTTCCACTTGCTCGTCCCCGGACGAAAGTGGCACACCCGGATCGCGTGGCCCGCCAGGTCTGCGAATCGCTGCAGTTCCAGTTTCCATAGACGAAGGCGGTAGCCGTTACTGCCGCCGCCGTCCGCGGTGATCAAGAGCGTCTTGGCTGTCGGATAGAGCCGCCGACCCTCGGCGCGCCACCATCCGCGAATGGACGCGACCGCGAACGCGCCGGTGTCATGGTCGGTGCCGACGTTCACGAAGCCGGTGTTGCGACCCAAGTCGTAGATGCCGTACGGGTACGCGCGTGGCACGGAGGGTGCCGGGACATCGTGGACCTTGACCTGCTGCGGCGACTTCGCCGGTCGCCACTGTCGTCCCTGGTTCCGGTCGTTGCCGAGGAGTTCTCTTTTCTTCGTGTCGACCGAGATGACGGGTCGCCTCGCGGCGAGCGCCTTGCGCACCTGCTCATTGATGTACTGAAACTGCGCGTCGCGGTCCGGGTGATCGTCTCCCTCCTCCGTCTTGCGATTCCCCTGCAGGCTGTAGTCCATCTGCCGCAGTAACTGCGCCACCTTCTCATGGCTGACCGGATGGTCCTGGGCTGTGAGTTCGGCCGACAGCGCCCGCGTGCTCTTGCTCGTCCATCGCAGCGGCGATTCCGGGTCGCCGCGCGTGAGCGGCTCGACCAGCGCCTCCAGCCGCCGCGGCAGGTCGGGATCGCGCACCACGAGTGCCGGCCGGCCGCCCCCCGGTCGCCGAACCGAACCCACCGGCAGTGGGGGATCCTCGAGTTCCTGCAAGCCCTTTGTGATGGTGACGCGAGACAACCCACAGGCGCGACTGATCATCGACACGCCGCCATGCCCGAGGTGACGCGCCTCGCTGGCCGCAAACAGTCACCGCGCCCTCGACCTGCCGCAGCCACCCGTCGAGCTGGTTCCACCTGGCGCAAATTGGGCTCACCAACTTCCGCAGTAATTGATTAGCGGGTCAGCTCTGTCGCGACCTGCGGCGAGCGGGCGTGGAGAAGCGCGGCGAGGACGAGGTGGGGATTGCGCTGTCGTTGCTGGACGGTGCGCAGGACGCGGGCGAGAATCTGCTGGGTGTCGGCGCCCCGCCACGACCGGTTGCCGCCACACACCTTGCGTGTGACGACCGCCGGTCGAATGGCGTGCTCGGCCCGCCAATTGGTCGCCTCGACCGTCGGGTCGAACAAAAACGACCAGATCGCGTCGAATTCCCGCAGCAGGTGGCGGTGAAACGGCCGGACATCGGGGACGCGGCTGGGGCGCCCCAGGCACGCCGCGAGGCGGGCGATGAGCTGACCGCGCACCACGGCCAGCCCGTGCGCGGAGAGGCCGTCTGCCCGGTACCGGTCTCGGGCGGCGAGCGCCTGCTGCAGGAGGCGCTGCACCTCGCGGACCCCGGTCGCGCGCGGATGGTCCTCGGCCAGCTGCCGGCACCGTCGGAGCAGATGCGCCAGACACGTGTGATGCGCGGCGTGCACACATCGCCGATACGGGGCCCAGCCGTCGCGCTCGAGCACGCCGGCGAAGTCGACCCCGAGGACGGCGGCCGCCTCGGCAAAGCCGCAGCCAGGTTGAATGCGATAGACCGTGGTCGTCGGCGTCGCGAAGGCCCAGAGCCACTGCACCTGGCCCGCGACGCGCCAGCCCGTGTCATCGGGCGTGACCATCGGGCTGCCGCGCACCGTGGCGCAGAGCGCGTCATCTGTCTCTTATA
>ENA-ORBV01018036-ORBV01018036.1-microbial-mat-metagenome-genome-assembly--contig:-NODE-18036-length-10017-cov-3.931891_pt1 | contig 10017 bp, 8 predicted proteins | sample MGYA00237777_ERZ505514 | MGnify/ENA primary metagenome ERZ505514 (study PRJEB26160, sample SAMN06269048) | microbial mat metagenome | isolation source: Oligotrophic lake microbial mat | place... | reverse complement strand
TATCATTATCGATCGAACCAACCAGCCCAACAAGAAACAGCGTTGGATGGTGATCGGCAAGTTCCTGGCTGATTGTGCCCTGGGCAACCAATTCGCGAAGGAGTGTTGGCCATTCCTGGCGAAAGATATTGGCTCCCGTCAGGCTGCCATCGCCGCCGATCACCACCAGGCTATCGATGGCATGGCGCAAGAGGTTATGGGCCGCTTGCAGCCGGCCTTCGTGGGTGCGAAAGGCCGTACTGCGTGCTGTGCCGATGATGGTGCCGCCACGATGCAAAATCCCACCGACATCGTTCCAGTGTAATGGGCGCAGCAGATCGCCACCATTGACCATTCCCTGGTAGCCTTCATAGATACCATAGACTTCAACACCGCGATCAAGTGCGCTCCGAACGACAGCCCGTACGGCAGCATTCATGCCTGGTGCATCGCCACCACTAGTGAGGACGCCAATCCGTTTGGGTTGATGAGTTATATTGGATGTTTCCATTGAAGATGTGCTCCTATTTTTATGCCACTGCGTGTGGTCAGCGTTTCTTGACACTCTGCGTGGCGGGCCGTTGTCCCTACTTCTGCGTTTCGGGGCTGCGCGCCCCGTACCTGCGGTCGGGGTGGCCCGCCACCCCAACACCCCCGGCCAGGGACCTTGTCCCTGGACCCTAAATGCAACTCGGCAGCTCATTACAGTTTGTGAATTATGCCTCGGCTGCGATCAATATCTGGCTGTGGCTGTTCCCTATTGCTTTATTTCCTTGTTCAAAGAATGTTGGTGGTCCACCAAGGCCCGCTGATCATGCCTCGGCTGCGATCAATCGGTGATTGTGGCTGGTTCCCTCACCCCTACTGCGCCGCCCGCTCCCACTGGGAGAGGGGCCGGGGGTGAGGGCAGTTCTGCAGTTCGGTGGTTCAGGGTTGATTCTTGGTTCAGCCTTCTGACTCCTGACTTCTGACTTCTGAATACTTGGTTCGTGACAATCGCCCGGCCCATGCTGCTGCTACGATGATGCACAGCAGAATCAGCAGTTCGGCGAGTGTGCCAAATCGGAGGCCAAATAGGCGCGTACTCAACAGATCATCAACATCATGAAGCGAAATAGCCTGGATAATCGTCAGATTAAAGAGGCAACTCATCGCAAGGAGTGCCAACCATTCTGGTGGGCGCAGGCTGCGGAATTGGGTGCGTAGGCCAACTACAATCGCGACGCTGGCAAGCAACATGCCAACGCTCCCAAATGTTTGTGCCGGGCGTCGAATACGATACCACCCGTGTTCAAGGGCGAATTGACGCCCAACGATGGTCATGTGCTGTGGGAAATTGGTCATGGTGCTGAGTCCAAATACCATGAGGATGCCAATAATGATCCACCAAAAGGTACGAGGGGCACGGCGTGTGAACAACAAACAACAGGCGACAGTCAAAAAGTATATCATCGAGCGTGTTCCTCAATCGTTGAATAGCCATAACCAGGGGGGGCTTTTTGTTGTGAGTGTAGCATGTCCTCGCAAGAACAATCAGGCGGTGCTTATTGATGGGAGTGTGACGTATATTTTTGCACCGATGTCATACCGCCCAATACCTGTAGGGGCGAACCTTGTGTTCGCCCGCCATGGTCGCACGGCGATACCCGTAGGGGCGAACCTTGTGTTCGCCCGCCTGCGGGTATGTATTGATGGGTGCGGCATCTGTGTTCGCCCGCCATGGTCGCACGGCGATACCCAATGTGGGCGAACCTTGTGTTCGCCCGCCTGCGGGTATGTATTGATGGGTGCGGCATCTGTGTTCGCCCGCCATGGTCGCATGGCGATACCCAATGTGGGCGAACACGAGGTTCGCCCCTACCCATTGTGATGCCATTGCTGTCAATACAGAAAATTCGTCACATCCTATGGTAGCCGATTTCTATCGACAGATTTCGTTTACCATAAATGCCGTGTTTTATATAGGGAGAGCATCATGAATCGATTGATACGCTTTATACTGGTCACGGTCTGCTGCGCTTGGTTGAGCCAGGCTGCACCAATCCAGGCCCAGAACGCCAGCGGCAGGTTGAGCATCCCATCATCCATGATTGCCAGCGATGGTACCTATATTGCCTGGGCTGTGCCATCTGCTGGCGGTTCGCTGATCTATGCACGTGTGCTTCAGGGTGAGGTGCAGGCACGGTCAATTGGTAGCACTAGTACAGAAGTGACAACCCTGCTGCTGAGTGATGGTATCGTTGTGTGGGGCACCAGGGAAACCCAAAATGGGTTCTTGAAGCAATCGCTGAATGGCTACAACCTGCTGAACGATACACCTATTCCTGTTGCTATGCTGGCCTACCAGCCGCTGCTTGTTGGTTCAACACTGTTCTGGTGGGATACACATCCCGATAACCCAGATCGGCAATTTGATGGCAGTACGGGCACGATCATGCGCCAATCGCTGGCCCCATTGGGTGCAGTTGAGGCGGTGTATCAGACACACTTCGGTATTCTGTTCCCCGGCCAGTTGCGTGCTGCTGGTGGATGGATTGCATGGAGTGAGTATAGCGGCTTTGCCTATGGGTCGGTAATCTGGAATTTGTTCGCACTGCCACCAAACGGAAGCGTGCAGTTGATCAAAGAGAACATTGGCTGTGCCGATTCGCGGGGCTATGATCGCTTTGCACTGACAGAGACAAGCCTGATCTATAGTAGCTCGGATTGTTATCGCGGGCCAAGCAATGATGGCAAGCTCAGAATCCTGAATTTCGCAACAGGCCAGGAACATGTCAGCGGGCCACAGGGGAATGCGACGCTTTTCGCAGCTGGCCGTTTTGTGCTGTGGAATAGCTATGGCAACAATAATGATCCATCGCGGCTGTGGGGCTTTGATCCATCCACCAATAGTGCGTTTCAGATCGGTACGGGTGTAACGCCACGAGCCTACCACAATGGGCTGCTTGTGTGGAGCAGTACGACGGATGGCACGACCGCTGTGAGTTATGCGCCGCTTACCAGCCTCCTGCCGAACGCCCCACGCACTGCCGATGATCCAACGCTTATTGGGCGAAACTATTATCCAGAGACAGGCCATACATTGGGTGGCAGCTTCCGTACCTTCTGGAATCGCAATGGTGGGCTAGCTGTCTTTGGTTTCCCATTGACCGAAGAATTTATTCAGCAGAGCCCTGATGCAACCAATGGCTATGCTGTCCAGTATCTTGAGCGGCAGCGCTATGAATATCATCCCGAACATGCCGGAACAGCATATGAAGTCTTGTTAGGCCGCCTGGGCGCGGAGGCACTGGCCCGCAGTGGCCGGATCTGGCAGGATTTCCCAAAGGCCGATCCATCCACACCGCACTATTATGCCCAAACAGGCCAGGCAATTGCGCCACAATTCTGGGAATATTGGCGCAGCCATGGCCTTGAGTTTGGCGACCGAGGTGTGAGTGAGCGTGAGGCACTGGCACTGTGGGGCCTGCCGATCAGCCCACCACAACAAGAACAAACCGAAACGGGCGAGGTTGTGCTTACTCAATGGTTTGAACGCGCCCGCTTTGAATACCATCCCGGCAACCCTGCGCCGTATCAGGTGCTGCTGGGCCGCCTTGCTGTTGATCAGGTCGAGAGTTTTGGCTGGAAGTAGTATATTAGTTCAGGCTTCTTTCCATTTCGACATATGTCGGTTCGTTATAGCCAGCATGAGCATGAAATGTGATTGGAACATACGCTCGCGTTTCGTAATATGCTCGTAGTTTCGTCAACACTAGGCGAACACCAAGGCGAACACGAGCGAAGCCGAGATCGCGGGCACGCTGTTCGGCGGCATCGAGCAGCAGCGTTGCGATGTTCCGATGCCGATATGCAGGGATAACGGCCAGTCGGCCAACATACAGATAGCCATCCTTTGGTGCGTAGAAGATGCATCCCACAGCGATCCCGCCGATTTCACACACAAGCGCGCCACCATCGTTGAGCTTCTTCGCCAGCGAAGCAACTGTCTCGGCATACACGCCTGTGGGTGGATCGAGCCGCCCTTCATACTCAATGAAGGACTGGATCAGCAGATCGCGCAATATATCGGCATCTGCGGGGATTGCCTCGCGGAGCTGTGGTTCCTGAATATGGAGTGGTTGGGTTATTCGCTGAAGTGTCCCATCGGCAAGCGCGCATGCCAGGGCTTGTGGCCGAATATCGTAGTTTGCTAGCGCATGCACATCCAGCCAGATCGGGCGATAGCTACCACGCGTTGATGTGGGATGCTGGCTATATTCTTCACCAGTTCCATGCCCACTGAGTGGTGTGACGTAAACTTCTGCGGCGGTCTGCCAGGCGTCCACGCGTATGGGCCATAACCCACGTGTCGGCCCGCACGGATCCGCAATGGTTGGCGGACATATAGGTTCGCACCCGACCATTCCAAAAGAATACGGCACATCCTCACTGCGTCAGCGGGTTGGAGCCACTAACAGAATCTGATATACTGCCAACACTGGTGAGCATATCTATTTTGTTGTCTTTGCTATGTTGTCCAGGAGTCATCTCTATGGCCAAGCACCAATCTATTTCTCAAGATCTCGGTCTCTTTGCGGGACTACATGTCCTTGATGATTATATTCTTGAAGAACAAATTGGTGAAGGTGGCATGGGCGTGGTATGGCGGGCGCAGAACAAAAACCTAGATCGCCATGAGGCCATTAAGTTTATTCGCAAGCGCACTCCAGAGTTTTGGCGGAAGCGCTTTGCCCAAGAAGCTAGAACAGCAGCACGATTCACTCATCCAAACGTCATCACTATATATAACGCCAAGACATGGGGAGTCGATGAGCATGGCCGTGAAATGCTTGCTATTTTTATGGAACTTATGTCTGGTACTAGCCTAGACAGAGCCTTTCCAACTGATCTACTCTCTGCTCTTGATATTTTCCTTCAGGTTGTTCAAGGGCTGATTGTAATCCATGACAAGGGAATCGTGCATCGCGATCTGAAACCGCATAATATCTTCGTAGAGGAACAACTCGGACCCACAGGTCAAATAAGGCAGTTAGCTAAGATTGGTGATTTTGGCATTGCACAACTGCCAGACGCGCCGTTTGGCGTCGAAACAACTGCTGGTACGGTGTTTGGCACCATGCTGTATGCATCACCAGAACAGATCCGCGATACATCATCCACTGATGTGCGAAGTGATCTTTATTCCCTGGGATTGATCTTTTGGCAGGTACTAGGACAGACGCTGACCCTCCCACAAGCATACTACCAGGCGCTAGATAATGATGAGCTTATCGCTGCTAAGCAGCGTTTACCTGAACCACCAAGTTTCACTAACCCGGATTGGAATATTCCACCACAGCTTGATGATCTCGTACTGAAGCTGCTTCAGCCTGATCCTGCACAGCGTTTTCAGACGGTGCGCGAGGTGTATCAAGCACTGATAAGTATTCAGACAACCCTTGTTCAACTACCTGTTCGCCTTCCGACAACCGTACCACGGTCTGAAGGCGAGCAACTGTCGTTCGATGACATCGGTAAACCTTCCCGTACCGATGCTCCTACGATACTGTCTGTAACCGATGTGATGCGCTCTCGGTCAGTTGATGCAGTGCGTCAGCTATTCGCAAAATTGGGTTACCCAATTAGTACTGATCCACTGCTAATTGACCAATCATGGTACACCCAGTCATATAAAGCAATCGAGCAGGCGTTCTGGATCACAAACTACAATCTGGGTGGAGATGCTTTTGGCGTGATACTGCTTGAGTTGAATGACTCATCTGCTACCGTGCTTCAATCTATTGGCCGCGACCTCCTACGGCGAGGTGGCAATTGGTTGTTTGTCGCAGCAAAGACAGCTCAAAATACGGTCGGCGAGCTAATTTATGAACAGTTGTTGTTCATTGCTCCACAACGTGGTGCAGCCCCTGATTGTCCGCGATTGCTGCGCCTTGCCGTTGATATTGATCGGCCCACACGCCACACATTAGATGTTATGCGCGATATGGCCTTGCCGCATCCGCTCCCATCGCCATCTGCAATCTATGCCAAGGTATTGGATGCATTCAATGTTGAAGTCACTACTAAGCGCTTCTACAGCCAGTATGCTCGGCTTTTCCGTGAACTTGTTACTGCGGTGCGTAAAGATAATGTGATGATTGCTGAGTTCAGCGATATCCATGAGGTTGAGGGTTTCGTTCAGCGCCTACTTAGCCGCTTGATGTTTCTCTACTTCCTACAGAAAAAAGGCTGGCTGGCTGGCGATCAAGCATTTCTAACCAGTCAATTTGGCATTGTATCCGGCCAATTGGATAACTATTATCGAGATTTTCTTGTTCCCTTGTTCTTTAAGGCATTGGCATTGCCCGAGAATGAGCGAAATACTGATCCCGATAAAGGCCCAGTTTGGAGCCAAATCGATGTGCCATTTCTTAATGGTGGCCTATTTGAGGTCGGTGTTGGGCAAGATTATGAACTGGATTGGCGCTCCACCAACGCCCTCGGCGTTCAACTTGACAATCGCTATTTCACGCCCGATAGCAGTGGCGCATTTGACATCGGGGGTGGCGAAAGCGGTGGCATTCTTGCATTCTTTAACCGCTACGAATTTACGGTAGAGGAAGATACGCCAGAAGATATTGCTGTCTCGCTCGATCCAGAAATGCTTGGCAAAGTGTTCGAGGAATTGATCACCGAACGACATGAAACAGGCAGCTATTACACCCCCCGCCCGGTCGTTACATTTATGTGCCGCGAAGCGCTTAAGGGCTTGCTCTAATCGCGATTACCTAGGGTTTCGCCCGCCGCACTTGCCAAGCTCGTGGACGAGCATAACGCCAGCGATCTTTCAAGACCAACACGAACTGATGTGATTGCTGAGCTCCAAAATATAACAATCTGCGATCCAGCATGTGGAAGTGGAGCGTATCTGCTGGGCATGCTGCACGAGCTACTCGCACTTCGGCAGCTTTTAGTACGCGGTGATGATGATGCCCGCAGTGTGTATGAAGATAAGCTCGATATTATTGAGCGGAATATTTATGGTGTCGATGCTGATCCAATTGCGGTCAATATCGCTCGACTCCGCCTATGGCTATCGCTGATCGTCGACTTTAATGGTAACAACCCGCCGCCGCTGCCCAACCTGGATTACAAGATCATGGTCGGTGATTCGCTGGTGGAAAAGCTTAATGGCAAACCACTTGTGGAAGGGCAGGAGCAACGTAACACAACCCAGCACGGCATAGTGTTCAACGCTGACCGTGCGGCGCTCCAGGCCGAGTTCGAGCGGTTGCGCCGCGATCTGTTTGGCTTCGAAGGCACGAGCGCCGAGCGCCGAAACATGAAGGAACGATTGCTCACAATTGAGCGTGATCTGCTACTGAAGGTGTTGCGTGAGCAGCGCGATGATCTGGATAGCAAGGAGCGCGATATTTTAGCACGCACCGATTGGGCTGTTCCTGCGCGGGAAAAGCGCTATACCAAGGAGTTAGATGCGATCAAAGGCCAGCGCAACGTCATCGACGAGATCGAGCGACAAGTCACCAAGGAGCAACGTCGTCCGATCTTCCCCTGGAATTTGTATTTCTCGGAGGTGTTCCAGCGCGGTGGTTTCGATATCATGTTGGCGAACCCGCCGTATGTGCGTGCTGATGCTCAGTACAAACATCTTACTCATGAAGGAGATCGCCAGGAGGCGATTGCGCGCTGGCAGACCTACCGAGCCATGCTGCTGAAGAGTGGCGACTATACGACATTGTTTGAGAAATGGGATCTCTACATTCCATTTCTCGAACGCGCCTTTCAAAAGCTGCGCACAAGCGGCCAGCTGATATTTATTATTCCTGACGCTTATAATTCGAACAAGTACACGCTTAGATCGCACGAATTCTTTTTGAAGCATAGCAGAGTTATGCGGATCGATTTTTTGTTCAGAGATACCTATTTTTGAAGGGGTGGGTGTCTTGAATAGCATTCTTCACTTCGTCAAGACAGAACCTACGATAAGTGATAGCCCGGTTCGTGTGCGACGATGGGGCAAAACACCGCGTGAGTTTGAAACAAACCAGGAAATCTTGGCGACTGACCCACAGCAACAGCTTGAGCAAAATTGCTTTCGCTATACACATGAGCAAGCAGTGCAAATTGCAGTTGATACCGTTTTATTAGCACAAGTTTGTTATATTAGTGTTGGTATGGTAATTCATGCTGACGAAAAACAGGCTCATGGGCTGTTCAAAGCCGAAGATCTTGTCGTTGATGTGCAAGATAATGAACACCCCAAGCCCTACGTCGAGGGTAAAGACATTGTACGTTGGTCTTTTGATCGCATCCGGTATTTGGAATACGGGACGTCACGAGCACCTGCACTATTTCGACGGATAACTTTTAACGAATTATATGACGCGCCAGAAAAGTTAATATCAATGGACTTGGCTGGTAATCAAACCCGAGTAGCATATGATAATCACCAACTCTCTCATAATCATTCAGCTTGGTCGTTTGTGCGATGGTGCGACTTAGTAGGTGTGCAGAATAAATCTATCCAGAAAACAGCAAAATATCGTGGGGAAGTGAAGCTGCACCAGCCTAATCCGGATGTATACCGTGAAGAGTTAGAGGTTCTATCACGGAACTTCAGCACAAAATATCTTCTTGCGATCATGAACTCTTCGTTTGCTCGACAATGGCTTGCAACTAGGCGACGAAATAAACTTCGCATATACCCCGAGGATTGGAAGCCGTTTCCTATTGCTGTTATTCCACTATCAGAACAACAACCCCTCATCGATCTCGTTGATCACATTCTGAACGAATTCCAGACACACGGCCACCCTCTACCTAATCCAGCAATAGCACGCGTGGCTGCGTGGGAGCAGGAGATTGATACGCAGGTGTATGCAATCTATGGCATCGAACCAAATGCTGTGGGATCTATTGCCGCAGCTGCACCAACTGATCTGGGCGAAACCGACGACGGCGATGATGGGGATGGCGAGGCGTAGGTATTTGCGCTATCATGCAGCAGATAATACTGATGTATGATCTTCAGATGCGAAGGGAGATAGCGTATGACTGCACCACTGACCACTATTCGCCCGCTGTTGGTAGATGAATATTTAGATATTGTCGCTGACGATGATATACGGGTCAAAGGCCATCGGATCGGCTTGGAGCACATTATCCAGCGCTACCACGAAGGCTATAGCCCTGAACAAATTGGGTTGGATTTCCCTGGCCTGGAATTGAAGGCCATCTATGTCATTATCAGCTACTACCTACAGAATCAGGGCGATGTTGATGCATACATCGCACGACTTGACGCCAAGTTTGCAACGGATTACCAATCGTGGGCTGCTGAACCTCGCTCGCCTGCATCGTTGCGCGTGCAAGAACTGCGTGCCCAACGCGAACGTACATACCAACTATGAAGTTGCGTTACCTCATCGATGAAAACCTTTCGCCACGGCTCAAGAGTGCCATCCAACGACTCGAACCATTCGTTGATGTGCTGCGTGTCGGCGATCAAGGCGCTCCGTCGTTTGGAACACTCGACCCTGACGTGTTGGTCTACCTTACTGCAACCCAGCGACTGCTTGTTACTGACAATCGTAAAAGTATGCCAAAGCACCTTGCGGATCACGCGGTTGCCGGGTTCCAGCATAGCGAAGCCGAAGAGTGGATAGACCGCACGGAATGGCTTAGATTCTAAAGCAGCAAAACTATGCCTCCATTCATCCCACCTGACTTCATTGACAACAATCAGCACAAGCTCAGCAGTGTCCTAAGCCAACTCATTACTGAGATGGCGCAGACCGAGGCTGCGATTGCTAGTGGCTATTTCGAGCCAAATGTTTGGAAGCTCGTTGGCCCAGCATTACAGCGCCTACAGCGCTTCCGGCTCTTGCTTGGTCGTCAGCCCGAGATCGTGCTGCCACAGAATGATCTTGTAGATCTGCGCCGCTACTACCAGCAAAAGCTCCAGGGCGATCTTGAGCATCTGCAATACCTGTCTCTTATACACATCTCCGAGCCCACGAGACTAAGGCGAATCTC
>ENA-ORBV01018034-ORBV01018034.1-microbial-mat-metagenome-genome-assembly--contig:-NODE-18034-length-10018-cov-5.076250_pt1 | contig 10018 bp, 6 predicted proteins | sample MGYA00237777_ERZ505514 | MGnify/ENA primary metagenome ERZ505514 (study PRJEB26160, sample SAMN06269048) | microbial mat metagenome | isolation source: Oligotrophic lake microbial mat | place... | reverse complement strand
ACCTCGCGCATCCTGCGGAACTTCATGAGCAGCCGCCTCACGCAGGCTGTGCTCGGAATCTTCTCCGGCATTTTTACGTATTGCTTGATCGTGTTGCGCACCGTTCGTGGGGGAGACGAGGGTGCATTTGTTCCAAACCTCGCGGTCTTCTTCGGCTTCGTGCTGGCGGTCGGCGGCGTGGGCGTGCTCATCTTCTTTATCCATCACGTCGCCTCTTCGATTCAGGCTTCCAGTATCATCGCTTCCGTTGGCGACGAAACCGCCCGGGCGATTGAGCGGCTGTTTCCAAAACGACTGGGACGCGCGCTGGGCGAAGCCGATGATGACCCAACACCACGCGCGCTGACCGAGTGCAACTGGCATGCCGTGCGGGCCACGCGGAGCGGTTACATTCAGAGCGTGGATAATGCCGCACTCCTGCGCCTGGCGCGCGAGCAGAAAACCGTCGTGCGGATGGAGCGGGGCATCGGCGAATTTGTGGTCCAGAACACCGCACTGGTTTCGGTTTCTCTGGAGGTTCCGCCGAATCCCGAGACGGCGACCGCGCTACAGGCGGCTTTCAGCCTCAGCAGCCATCGCACGCTGGAACAGGATGCGGCTTTTGGCATTCGGCAGCTCGTGGATGTGGCGTTGAAAGCACTGTCTCCCGGCATCAACGACACCACGACGGCCGTGATGTGCGTGGATTATCTGACGACGATTCTGGCGCGGCTGGCGCCCCAGCAGATTCCCGCATCGCACCGCTACGAGGATGGGGAACTGCGAGTGATTGCCATCGGACCGAGCTTTGAAAGCCTGCTTTCCGATGCCTTCGATCAAATCCGGGAAAGCGCCAAGGGCAATCTCGGCATCATGCTGCGGATGTTGGGCGCGCTGCAAACCATCGCCAGTCTGACGGCCAGCCCGAGCCGGCGGCAGGCGCTCCTTGAACAAGTGGAAGGGATTGCCGAATTGGCCAAACGCACCATCGAGGCTCCGCACGACCGGACCCGGTTTGAGCGTCGCTTGGCGCAAGTGCTTGAAGCACTCAAAACAGAGCCGGTTTGATCAAAGCACGAGCAACTCACCAAAGCATTTAGAACGTGACCGCCGGATCGTAGCGCCGCCTGCGGCTTCTCCTATGGCTGCACGGCTTCCACCGCGTCCCAGTAACCCTTGCGACCGTAGTGATCGAAGAGGCGTTGCTCAAAGGCGCGGCTCAGCGGCACCTTGGAATCGTATTCGGGCGCATCTTTAATGGCGGCGCGCGGCAGGTTCACGAAGATCTCCGCGCCTTCGTAGGAAATGCGCTCGATCCAACCGGGAGCGAGCAGCGCATCTTTGCCCAGGAACCAAACTCCAGTGTGGATGACCAGATAGCGCACCGTCCAATCGGCCGCATCGACGATGAAATCTCCCACCCGCCCAATCTCGCCATCCTGCGCGTGGACGGAGTAACCGCTCATCAACTCCGCGCTGGAACGCAGGTGGCGGTCGCGTGACGATTCGTCCGATCCCTCGGACGCGAGGGTTTCGGTGACCTCCGGCGGCGGAGCAAAGGCCTGGGGTGGTGCGAGCGCCGGCGGCGGCAGCATCATTCCTCCCGGGAAACCCCAATAGGGCTGCCAGTTGTAGTTCTCGTGCAGCCGCTCCTCGTATTGCCGGGAGACAGGCTTGTCGGTTTCGATGGGCGGCGCGTTGCGCACCTGCTCCCGCGTGAGATGGACGGCGATCGTGCCGCTCTGTGGATCGATTTCGCCGAGCGCTTGCGGAGCGATCAGCACGTCGCGCTCTGTGAGCCACGAGCCGGTCCGGACCACGAGGTAACGCACCTGCCAATGCTCATCGTCGAAGTAAATTTCCCGCACCTTGCCGATCTCGCCATCCGAAGCGGCGAGCTGCAATCCGCGGAGTTGCTGTATGGTTCTGGTCACAGGGATGAATCGTTTGAGATCTCCCTTTCGGTCGTTTTTTACCGCGATGCGCCAATACCTCGCCGCGCCATTGGCGATGCTTCGGAGCTGTCGGGGCGCACGGCAGCGCGGAATTTTCGCTGTCGGAACGAAACGAACGCTCCGATTTGGCGCTTCACACAGGCCTGTGTCACAGCGCAAGCCGCACCGTCCCGCCGGGCGCATAGCCGGCGGCTATGACGAGCGGGAGGGAAAATTATACGGCCACGTCGGGAGTGCGCCACGATGATCGAGGACCACGGTAATGGGATTGTCCCCTGCCCCGTGGTGCCACCAAAACAAAACAAAACCAAATCCCATGAAAAAACTACTGATGATGACGGCGATGAGCTGCGTGTTCGCCATGCCCACGATGACTGCATTCGCCGATGCGACGACTGCGCAGAAGGAACAGATCGAGCGTGCTGCCAAGGAAGTCAGCGAAGCGGTCAAGACCGACGAAGGCTGCAAAGCCATGTGCGACGCAATGATGAAGGAGAAGAAGGCCAAGATGATGATGTGCGAGATGATGATGAAGGACCCCGAGTGCATGAAGATGATGAAGAAGTAGGCATTTCTCCCCAGGCCGGGCCCAGCGCGGCGAAGCCCTGAATCGGCACGACCACCGCATACCAGTCATGCAGCAGATCATCTCCGCATCCGAGCTTGCGACAGTGCACCAGCATGTCGGGATCGCGGCGGACCACGGAGGTTATGAGCTAAAAGAGTATCCCGTGAGTATGTTGCGGGCAGCGGGTCTCGAATGCGCGGGGATGGCTCAAGGGTGAGCCGGCGAGCGTGTAAGCCCACCCAAGTCAAAGATGCTCCCAATAGCTGGTTCATTGCAGAATTCCGCGGACATCGAAGGATTTGATTCCCTCGCGGAACTTGCCCTGGATATGCGCTGGTCGTGGAATCATGCCACGGATGAAGTATGGCGCACACTGGATCCCATCCTGTGGGAACTGACGCAGAACCCGTGGGTCGTGCTGCAAACAGTCTCGCGGGAGAAAGTGGAGCGCGTATTAGCGGATCAGACCTTTCGCCAGAACGTCGAGGAAATGCTGGAGGTCAAACGCCAGGCCGCGGAAACGCCCGCGTGGTTTCAGCAAAACCATTCGCAGTCGCCGCTGACCTGTGTCGCCTATTTCAGCATGGAGTTCATGCTCAGCGAAGCATTGCCCATTTACTCCGGGGGACTGGGCAACGTCGCTGGCGATCAACTCAAGGCGGCGAGCGATTTGGGCGTGCCGGTAGTGGGTATAGGTCTGCTCTACCAACAGGGCTATTTTCGCCAGGTGATCGACAAGGACGGGGCGCAACAGGCGCTCTTTCCGTATAACGATCCAGGACAATTGCCGGTCACGCCGTTGCGGCAACCGAATGGTGAGTGGCTGCGCTTGGAGATCGCCTTGCCTGGGTATTCGGTCTGGCTGCGCACCTGGCAGGTGCAAGTCGGCCGCGTTAAGTTATATCTTCTGGATAGCAATGACGCGGCGAATTTTCCGGCGCATCGCGGGATTACGAGCGAACTGTATGGCGGCGGCCCCGAACTGCGCCTCAAGCAAGAACTGCTTCTCGGAATTGGCGGATGGCGACTGCTCGCCGCACTCGGTATTCAGCCGGAAGTTTGTCACCTGAATGAAGGGCACGCAGCCTTCGCCATTTTGGAACGCGCCCGAAGTTTCATGGAAGAAACCGGGCAGCCTTTTGAAGTCGCACTGGCCGTCACGCGGGCGGGCAATCTTTTCACCACTCACACCGCAGTCGCCGCGGGCTTCGATCGTTTTGCTCCCGCGTTGATTGAGCAATATCTGGGTGCCTACGCGGAGAAGAAGCTCGGCATCTCTTTGGGGGAATTGCTGGCCCTGGGGCGGCAGAATCCGAACGACTCATCGGAAAGTTTTAACATGGCCTATCTCGCCATTCGCGGCAGCGGGTCGGTGAACGGAGTAAGCCGGCTGCATGGACAGGTCAGCCGGCAGCTTTTTGCGCCGCTCTTTCCGCGCTGGCCGACAAACGAAGTGCCGATCGGGCACGTCACCAACGGAGTCCACATGCCGACATGGGACTCCGCCGAGGCGGACACGCTGTGGACGGAAGCTTGTGGTAAAGAGCGTTGGCTCGGAACCACCGACAATCTGGAGCACGACATCCGGCAGATCGCCGACGCCCCGTTGTGGGAGTTTCGTTCGATCAGTCGGAAGCGGGTGGTCGCCTACGCCCGCGAACACGTCGCGCGAGACATGGCCGCTGCCGGAGCCACGCCCGACACGATCGAGCGAACCAGGCAGCGGCTGAACCCTGATGTGCTGACTCTCGGCTTTGCGCGCCGCTTCGCGACTTACAAAAGACCGAACTTGCTGCTGCATGATCCCGAGCGACTGCTGCGCATCCTCACTAACGCGCAGCACCCGGTGCAATTGATCCTCGCCGGCAAGGCGCATCCGGCGGACGAGCCGGGGCAAGCATTGATCCGGGAGTGGACGCACTTCATTCGCCGCGGCCCGCCGCATCCGCCGGTGATCTTCCTGGCCGATTACGATATGCTGATGGCGGAACACCTGGTGCAGGGCGTGGATGTTTGGATCAACACGCCGCGCCGGCCGTGGGAGGCGAGTGGCACGAGCGGGATGAAAGTGCTCGTCAACGGAGGCATCAATCTCTCCGAGTTAGACGGCTGGTGGGCTGAAGCCTACACGCCCGAGGTAGGCTGGGCTTTGGGGGATGGCCAGGAACACGGCGACGATCCGGCGTGGGACGCTGCTGAAGCCGAGGCGCTCTACGAGCGACTCGAACACGAGGTGATTCCCGAGTTCTATTCGCGCGATGGCAACGGCATCCCCGTAGCGTGGGTGGCGCGGGTGCGCGAGAGCATGGCGCGGTTGACCCCGCATTTTTCGGCCAATCGCACGGTGCGCGAATACACCGAGGAGCACTATCTTCCCGTCGCGACCAGCTACCTTGCGCGCGCCGCCGAAGCCGGCGCCGCTGGCCGTCAGATCGTCGATTGGCAGCACAACCTCGATAAGAAATGGGCGACGCTTCGCTTTGGTGAAGTGACAGTGGAAACCAAAGGCGACGAGCACCTCTTTGAGGCTCCTGTATATCTCGATGGGCTCGACCCGAACGCAGTGCGAGTCGAACTTTACGCCAACGGCGAAACGCCAGTTCCGCAGGAAATGAAGCGCGTCCGCGAACTGGTCGGTGCGACTGGCGGCTATGCTTACCGCGCCTCGGTGCCGGCTACTAACCCAGCTTCCAACTATTGCGTGCGACTGATCCCGAGCTGCGAAGGCGCTTCAGTTCCTTTGGAGGCCGCACAAATCCTCTGGCAACGGTGATCATGAACGCGCCGAAACCCCACGTTCTGGCCGTCAATGGCGGCTCATCGAGCATCAAGTTCGCGCTTTATGAAACGGGGGAATCTTTAGTTCAAGTGCTGGCGGGGCAGATTGAAAAGGTCGGAAGCCCGCAAGCTTACTTCAGGTCGAAAGGCTTGGATAAAGCCGATACCTTCTCGCGGCCTGTGGTCGCGCCTGACCACAAGGTTGCCGTAGGTCTGCTGATGGATTGGATTCAGGAGCGAATCGAGCGCGGTTCCCTGACCGCAGTGGGGCATCGCGTGGTCCATGGCGGACCGAAGTATTGGGAGCCGCAGCGGATCACACCGGAGATGATTGCGGAGTTGCGCCAGCTTAGTCCGTTCGATCCCGAGCATCTGCCGGCGGAGATTCTGCTGACCGAAGCTTTTCATCACCGGTTTCCGCACCTGCCGCAGATCGCCTGTTTCGATACGGCCTTTCATCACGACATGCCGCGCACCGCCAAGCTGCTTCCGATTCCGCGCAGGTATGAAAAGGAGGGCGTGCAACGCTACGGCTTCCACGGTCTGTCCTACGCCTATCTGATGGAAGAACTCGAACGTCTGTCGGGCGCGAAAGCGGCGAACGGGCGAGTCATCCTCGCGCATTTGGGCAATGGCGCGAGCCTGGCCGCTGTGCGAGACGGACGCAGCCAGGACACGACGATGGCCTTTACTCCCGCCGCAGGTCTGGTGATGAGCACCCGCACCGGAGACATCGACCCAGGGCTCGTTTCGTATTTGGCGCGGAGCGAAAAGATGACCGCGGCGCAATTCGACCACATGGTCAACCACGAGTCGGGTCTCCTCGGTGTATCAGAGACGAGTTCCGACATGCGGGACTTGCTCGCGCGTGAAGCCGGGGATGTCCGCGCGGCGGAAGCGGTGGCGCTGTTTTGCTATCAGGCGAAGAAATGGATCGGAGCTTATGCCGCGGCGCTCGGCGGACTCGACACCTTGGTCTTCACCGGCGGCATCGGCGAAAACGCGCCGGCTGTCCGGAGGCGCATCTGCGACGGGCTCGCCTTTCTCGGCATCGAGTTGGACGAGACGCAGAATGCGCATAGCGCGCCCATCATTTCCACGGACGCTGCCCGGATCATCGTGCGCGTCATGCACACCGACGAAGAACTCATGATCGCCCGATCGGTTTGCCGGATTCTTGAATCCAGCCTCGCCATAGAATGCAGCCGCGGCGGCAAACAAGCCGCAGGGAGCTTAAAATGAAAGCACTCGCCGGCCTCGCCGTGTTCGTCGCTACCCTGCTCTCACCCGCACGGATCCATGCGGGCGAGTCGCTTTCCGAGCGCGAAGTAGTTCGCGAAGCGCTCGCGGCGAACCCGATGCTCAAGGCTTCGGCGGCGAAGTGGGCGGCGATGAAGGAGCGGGTGCCGCAGGCGAAGGCGTGGGATGACCCGATGGTCGGTGTGGATTTCGAGCGGAAGGGGACGACGCGCTTCGACACCTATTCCGATTCGATGTGGATGGCTTCGCAGTCGCTGCCCATCTCCGGCAAAAATCTGAGCCGGGGCCGGGCCGTGGAGGCGGAGGCGCACGCGGCTTACGAGGCGGTGCGGCGGATGCGTCTCGAAGTGACCGCGAAGGCCAAGATCGCCTACCACCGGCTCGCCAACGCCCATGCACTGCTCGCGATCAATGCGCAGAACCGCGAGCTTTACGAGCGCGTGCTGGAGATCGGCAACGCGAAGCTTTCCGTCGGCAAGAGCGCGCAGGCGGACGTGCTCGCGACGGAGACGGACATTCAGCGGCTCGACATCGAGCGGGAGAGTCTGGCGCAGGCGCTTTCCGACCAGCAGACGGCGCTCAATGTCCTGATGAACCGCGCGCCGGGGATGTCGCTCCGGCGGCCGGCACCGCTGGCGTTTCGCGCGATGCCCTCCAATCCCGCGCAGCTCGAAGCGCGGATCCTCGCGCAGCGGCCGGAGATCGCCGCGGCGGAACAGCGGCTCAAGGCCGAAGAGGCGCGGCTCCAGCTCGCGCATCGCGAGTGGATTCCCGATCCGCAGGTGCGCGTGGAGGCACGGCATTTTCGCGGGAGCCGCGACACCTTCACGGAATACGACACCGGCATTTTCTTTAGCGTGCCGTGGGTGAATCCGAAAAAATATTCCGCGGGCGTGCGGGAAGCGCAGGAGATGGTGGAAGCGATGCGGAACGAGATCGAAAGCGAGCGCACGGCGGCGCTCGGATTGCTGCGCGATCAGCTCCGCAAGATCGCCACGGCGCGCCGCCAGTATGAGCTTTCGCGCGACAAGCTCCTGCCGCTCGCGCGCAAGACGACCGACACGCTGCGCATCAATTACGGGGCGGACACTGCGACCTTCATCGAGGTGCTGACCGTGCAGCGGCTGCTCCGGGATGCCGAGGCCGCGGCTTCGACGCAACTCACCGATTACCTCGCCGGGCTCGCAGAACTGGAGGCGATCGTCGGCGCTGATCCGACCGTGATCGCGTCGCCGAAGACCGTCATCACTCCCTCGAAACAAAAAAAGCCATGAACCCCGAGCCACCGCGCCGCCGGCCGATCCTGCGCATCATCCTCGTCGTCGCCGTGATCGCGGCGCTGGCCGTGATTGGCGTCCAGTTTTTCTCCAGCTCATCGTCGGAGACGATTGCACCCGCAGCGGGAACCAATGTCTGGACCTGCTCGATGCATCCGCAAGTGCGGCTGCCGAAAGCCGGCAAGTGCCCCATCTGCTCAATGCCGCTCATTCCCGTCGCAGGCTCTGCGAAAAAAAGCGCGGACGCCCCTGCGAAGATCAAATCCTACCGGTCCACCATGATGCCCGGTGAAGTCAGCCCGACGCCCCGCAAGGACAGCATGGGAATGGAAATGGTGCCGGTCTTCGAGTCGGAGGGCTCCATGCTCATCCTCTCTGAGCACGCCCGCGCGATGGCCAGCGTGGAGACCGCGCCCGTCGAGCGCCGCAAGCTGACCCGCGAAATCCGCGCGGTCGGCAAGGTGCAATACAACGAGTCGGCCCTCGCCACGATCACCGCGCGGGTCGATGGCTACGTCGAGCGGCTGTTCGTCGATTATACGGGCGTCGAGGTGAAAAAGGGGGATCACCTCGTGGAACTCTACAGCCCCGATCTGGTCGTCGCGCAGCAGGAGCTGCTCATGAATCCCGGCCAGAACAATCTCGCTGAAGCGGCCAAGCTCAAGCTCCGCCGGTGGGATCTCACCGAGGCGCAAATCGACGAAATCGTGCGCACGCGCAAACCGCAGGAGCGCGTCACGCTTTCCTCTCCGATCAACGGCACCGTCACGGAAAAGATGGTCGTCCAGAAGAGTGCCGTGAAAGCGGGCGACGTGCTTTACCGGCTCGCGAACCTTGATTCCGTCTGGGTGTATCTCGACATTTACGAACACGAACTCGCGTCCGTCCAATACGGCCAGACGGCGGAGATCGAAACCGAGGCTTATCCGGGCGAGACCTTCACCGGGCGCATCTGGTTCATCAATCCGGTGCTCACCGATGAATCGCGGACGGTGAAGGTGCTGGTGAATATCGCCAACAAGGACAAGCGGCTGAAGCCGGGAATGTTTGTCAGCGCCACGATCCGCTCGGGGTTGCTCGCCAATGGCCAGCTCGCACCGACCGGCGTCGAGGGCAAGTGGACGTGCCTCATGCATCCGCAGGTGCTGGAGGCGAAAGACGGACCGTGCCCGGTTTGCAAAATGGACCTGACGCAAATCCCGCCGGCGGCCACGACACCAAAGCCCGAAGACGCACTCGTGCTCGCGGTGCCCGTGACCGCCGTGCTCGATAGCGGCGTCCGCAAGATCGCTTACATCGAGCGCGCGCCGGGCGAATACATCGCCGCGGAACTCAAGCTCGGCTCGCGCGCGGGCGACTTCTACCCGGTGCTCGCGGGCTTGAAGGAAGGCGACCGCGTCGCGGTGCGCGGAAATTTCCTGCTCGATTCGCAGGCGCAAATCAGCGGCCTGCCCAGCCTCTTCTACGAGCACGGCCAGGCGCCCGGTGCCGGACATCAGCACGGCGCTCCGGCTGACAAACAGACGCCGACGCCGGCACAGACACCTTCGCCTTCTTCGAAGCCGACCGGCCACGAAGGCCACGCCACGCCGAAGCCGGCGGAACCCAAGCCCTGATGAGATCGACATGGTCTCAGCGCGCAGCCCGGAGGGCTGCTATGAAATTAGCCGGGGGTAACATCCCCGGAACGCAGGCCCCGAAACGGATGCGCCCCGGCAGGGGCGCGGGAAGGCTCTCAATCGAGAAACCGCTCGTTGAACTCCACGCCGCTCTTTTGCAAGAGCGCGAGATACTCGTCGCGGAATGTCACCTTCCGGTGATGCTCCTCTTGGCGCTCGATATAACGCCGCACGTTTTCGCGCTGCGACGCGCTGACGGTGAAGGCTCCGTAGCCGTCCTGCCACGCGAAACTGCGGTCGCCAATCTCCTCGTGAACCCAGAGCGAGGATGCTCGTTTGATGTCGCGCAAAACGTCGGCGAGGCAATGGGTCGCCCGAAGTCCGACGAGCAAATGCACATGATCGGCAACGCCCCCGATCGAGTCTGGAATCCCACCGTGCGTCTTCACTACCCCACCGAGATAGGCGTGCAACCGGTCACGCCACGCCGTGGCGATGCACGGCGCATGGTGCTTGGTCCCAAAGACCAGATGGTAGTGCAAACTCAGGTGCGTCGAAGACATGGCTGCATTGTTCCAGCAC
>ENA-ORBV01018033-ORBV01018033.1-microbial-mat-metagenome-genome-assembly--contig:-NODE-18033-length-10018-cov-6.919324_pt1 | contig 10018 bp, 11 predicted proteins | sample MGYA00237777_ERZ505514 | MGnify/ENA primary metagenome ERZ505514 (study PRJEB26160, sample SAMN06269048) | microbial mat metagenome | isolation source: Oligotrophic lake microbial mat | place... | reverse complement strand
AGAAAAAAGAAATTTAGAATTTAAGAAAGATTGATTATAGATATTGAGTTGACTTGAAATGAATTCGTGAGCGTTTATTGATAGAATAGAAATATTTATAGTTCTTCTCATTCGGTAATTTTTTAGGGAAAATTTATTTATACAAAGTAAGAAAAACTAAACTTAAATACAGCATTATTTAATATTCAATTTTGCTGAGTGAAAATTATGTTCGGTTAGAATCGATGGTTATTTACAAAAAACTTCCGAAATCATAAACACTCAGGAAGTTTTGTTTATGAAATCAGATACTTTAAACTATTTATTTTTTAATCAAACTGCGGACAGTTTTATTAAAATCCTTATATTTATGTTTTCCAATTAAAGTTGATTTGAGAATTCCGGATTTATCTTAAACAAATGTTCCGGGAATCGAGCCTTCCAAGACTTTATTCCTATAATCTTCGTCCAATCTGAGTCCAGCAGATTGGCGTTCTTCCCGTATCAGATTGATGAGTGTTCGGGGCAGTCAATTCGCAAGTCTTTAGTATATAAATATTGGTTAAGTAATTTACAAAAATGTTGTTGTCCTTTTTCAGGTTTTTTATAGTGTGAACAAGTTAAACACATTCGTTGAATAGTAATAACTCCCAATGTATTCAAGTGTTGAATAATACCAATTAAACTTAATAATAAATTCTCTTTGTCGTCTGGGTGAAGTTTATCAATTGGCACTTCCAACTGTTCTGTAAAAAGAGATGTTTTATATGCTATTGCTTTTCCTGTTTTAGTGAGTTGAATTATATAGCTCCTTGAGTCGTGAGGTTCATATTCTTTTTTTATTAGATCTTTTTGTTCAAGCGTTTTTATTGTGTCGCTGATGGTGGCTTTGGTCATATTAAACTCGTCTGCCAAATAGGTTACTTTTCGTTTTTCTTCGGAGTGATGAAGCAAAAAAATCAATACTTGAATTTGTATCGGACTTAAAAAATATTCTTTACTTTCATTCCAAAGTAATACTCTAAATGCTTGTGAAATTCGTTCAAGTGAAGCAACAATTTTACTTTCCGTGTTTTGATTTTGATGCGACAAGTCAAATGGCGATTTACTCATTCTGCTTCTATTTTATGCAATATTAAACGGGCAATATGTCCAGCTCTTAATTTCTCCTCATTTGCGGTTTCTCCAATAAATAATTCATCTATGGTTGTAGTAAAAAGAAGCAACGATTCCGAAAATTCGTTCGATGTCGTTGTTATTAACTTGCTTAATGCAATATTTTTTATCATTGGGTTTCCTGTAAAAGATTGTTCTCCCAATATAATATTACTCCAAAATGAATACATTTTAGTAGATGATTTTGCCAGTCAATTTTTGCGACATCATTGAATATATAGTCCAATTTTTTGTTTTCTTTTACCTTGTCATAAAATGTATCTACTAATAGAATTACATCTTCTTTGGTAGAAATGTCTGATTTGCTCATTTACAATTTTCCATTTCAATTATAAAATAGCCATTTTGAATTATTACAGCTTCCCAGCTTGACTTGGCCGTTTCAATATGACAAAATCTACATTCTTTAGATGCCATTGGTTGACCATCTTGCTCTTTTGCTTTAAGAAATTCTTTACCATAGTTGTAAATAATGTTTGTATCCTTTAGTTCGAATGGAACAATTATATCAAAGTGCATAATACTACCATCTTTTTTTGTTACATAGGTGTCCCAGACAGCTACTTGCATTTTCTTATTTGTTTTTGGTTTGATGTCGTTTTGTGAGTTTACAATTTTAAAACACAATACGCAACAAATGATTAATAAATGTTTAATCTTTAAAATATTTAAAATGCTCCACAAAGCTGGTTATCCTAACAATGTGGAGCATTTATTTTAACCGTTTACGTCTGCCATTGAAGCACCAAAATTAATATGTAATACATTTCCGTTTGGAGTTAGCAAGGCAGGAACGGATTTTACGCCTGCTTTTTCAGCTTCTGCAATTCTTGATTTGTCTGTGCCGAAGTGAACTACTTCAACATTAGATGCACCTAGCAAGTTAATGATGTCGTGTTCTGCACTTAAGCATACCGGACAACCAGCGTGATAGAAAATTGATTTACTCATTTTGATTATGAATTAAATTGTTGTCGGCAATTTTGCCGATGCAAATATAGTTAGGATAACTAACAATAACAAGAATATTTTCATCTCTTCTGAATTATAACTTCACAATCAGCCTCCAAGGAAGTTACATAATGGATGTTATGGTTTGTGCTAGATGGTAGCAGGTCGGTTCTTTACGCTCGTTGTCCAATCTGAGTCTCCCGCAGATTAAAACCAAATAAATGAATACTCACACTCGAAGCAGGAACTCAGATTGATCCGGCTGAGTCTTCGAATTAAGTTATTTTTAGTTGAAACGATTTATTAAATCGAGAGACTCAGCCGGGACATTAAATACTTGAAACGTAAAACGTGAAATGCTTGCCCGCCTTTGGTGGGTGAAACGTTATGAAATTAATATTTGCTGTCTCTTAATGGATATTCATCGATCAATAAGAGTCTCCCGCAGATTAGAAAAAAAATAAATGATTAAACTTTTTGCGGGTACTCATATGGGACATTATATTTAATTTCCTATATGCTTATAAATATCTTAAAGCGATTTGAGATATTGTTCTGCATTATTTAAATGTGTATTCTGTTTTATATCAGGCATTTTATCATAACTCCTAACCAGCATTCCTAATCTCGGGTTTTGCAAAAAGAAATCTCTGTGTGTGTGCATAAATCTCCAGAATAATCCGTCCCATACTTTTTGCCATTCTCCCTTTTTATAATCACTCATTTTCATTAAATAATTACTGCCGCTTATATATGGTTTGGTTGCCATCAGACCTCCATCGGCAAACTGGCTCATGCCATATACATTTGGCACCATCACCCAATCATATGCATCTATAAAGAGTTCCATAAACCAAAGGTAAACTTCATCGGGATCAAATTCACACAACAACATAAAGTTACCCAAAACCATTAATCGTTCTATGTGATGACAATAACCTGTTTCTAAAACTTTTTTAATGGTTATATCTAACGGCTCTATTCCTGTGGTTCCATTCCAGAAGGCAGGAGGTATTTTTCGTGTAAAACCCCAGTAATTTTTTGTCCGTTCTTCGCTGCCTTTCAATTCATAAACTGCTCTTATAAATTCTCTCCAGCCAATAATTTGCCGGATAAAACCCTCTAAAGAATTTAATGGAATTTCATGATTGCCGGCATATCGCAAAGCCTCATCAATAATAAATTGAGGAGTTAGTAAGCCTGCATTCATCACAGGTGATAAAACACTGTGATGCAGAATGTTTTCATTTGAAAGGATGGCATCTTCATAAACTCCGAATTCTGAAAATCTTGTTTTGAAAAAATTATTTAACCAGCTTTTACTTTCGGCATAAGTAGTCGGATAAATAAAATTGCTATTAAGATTACCGTAGTTATCAGGAAAATATTTTTGAGTGTAGGAAAGTGCCTCTGAATAAAAAGTATTGGGATTTAAAAAATTAATTTTTGGCGGGATTTTTCCTTTGGGATATTTTAAACGATTCTCATCATCATAAGTCCATTTTCCACCAAAAGGTTTTTGTTGTTTTTCCAACAATATATTTCTGCTTATCCGCTGATGTTTGTAAAAATCAGTTTGAAAAATTCGTTTCTTATCAGAAAAATAAACTGCGTTCTCTTCAGTAGAATTAAGAAATAACGGAGTATGATTTTTATATATCTCAACATTATGAGCCTTGCAGGCTTTGCTGATTCGCTGCTCAAGCCAGTAATCAGTTGTATCTATGTATTCCAAAGCATTAACTCCATTTGTTTTTAAAAATGGAATAAGCTTTCTTACATCTGCCAATTTATTGAATGAATCAATATAAATTACTTTAATCTTTTTTGACCGCAGATAGTTTTCATAAAATTTCATACTTGCCCTGTGAAAAGCAATTTTCTGTTTATGAAAATTGAATTGCTTAAAGTACAGCCATTCCTCAATTAAATAAATGGTATCGCATTTTGAAACAAGTATATTCTGTTCGAATAACTGATGCGGGAATATAATTCCTGTTCTGCTCATATTCTATTTTTGCTTAATCTGCATTTATCGCTGCAATATTTTACTTCATCCCATACTTTCTCCCATTTTTTTCGCCAGGTAAAAGGTATTTTGCATACAACGCAAATCTTGTGAGGCAAAAATTCTTTCTTTATATTTTTCCGGACAGCGTTTTTCATAAATTTAAATTAATGGTTTTGCATAAGGCATGCGACCTACCGGCTTAGTAACAAAATATGCATCGAGTCCCTGACTGATTAATATATCTGCCTCAGATAATGCAACAAATCCGTCTGCTCCTACCATGGAAGCATCCATATCTATATGCATTATACTGCCGATGATAATAATCGTGCCATTCAAAGGAATTGGAATACTGTCTTCAAACTTCATAGCTATTTTTACTACGGCATCCTGCACAAAAGGAGCGTAGAAGGATGGATGATATAATTCATCAAAACCAACCTGCTCAAATTCGGAAACACCTTTATCATAACGGGCTGATGTTTGATGTGCTTTTTGATACTGTGCTGACCGTATATAGTTTAATGTATATTCTTTTGTTTCGAGAATATTTTGCAACGTATCTCTCTGCACACTTTCCGGTCTGTTTATTAATCCAAATAAAGCCGGATTAGAACCCAGATGGATAAGCGAATTAAATATTGCAAGGTTGGTATGACCATCAACCGATTTAGTTCCAACCAATACAGCCTGTCGGAAACCTGCAAGTGAATTAATAAAAGCTGTTCTATAGCGATGCTCTAATTGTTCTATGTCATCTTTTTTTAAAATCATATTGTTTTATTTATTTACACAAAATCTTTTCTACTTATAGTTATAAATAATCTGATGCAGTCTTTCTAAAATAATTTTATAATCTGTTGCAAATTTCATATCCATTTACCGCTTAATTATTTTATTCAATGAAATAGTTTTTTGAAGGCTTCATCTGAATCGGGTTATTTCAGGATTTTTTTTTTTGCATGCTTTTGGCTGACGCCTGTATTTACTCTCTTTCGCCACATTTTAAAACTGCTGCGCTTTAACTCCCTTCGCATCAGTGAAATTACATTTGCTTCCGAAAAACCAAATTGTGTTTTTATTGCTTCAAAAGGTGTTTTGTCTTCCCATGCCATTTCAATGATTCTGTCGATGTCTTTTTGTTCCATTAATAATAAATTTTTTAGAATGAAGTTCGCTTCCAGTTAACTGTGACCTGTGAACCCTCAGCAAGAATTACTGAATCCGGCTGTTGCTGATTTAAAAAAGAGAAATCGTTTCCATACATTGATTTAAAATTGCAATTGATTGAATAATCTGTAACCTTATTCACCTGCCATCTGGGATGATTTACTTTATACTCCTGTGATTGCTGATCATTTATTCTTGTATAGCCATAATAATGCTCAAAGATGAATTCCTCAAGGCTGCCCGGTAACATTTGCTCTTTTTTATTTGCTCCGTTAACAGCAATATGATTCCATTCTTCATTTATTTTCCATTCATACCTAATGTTTTTGTAGAGATTTGTAATTTCTATTTTATTTTTTGTCGGAATAGAAATGTAATGTTCTTTATATAATTTATTCGCAAGCCGTGCAACTGATTTATACGGAACAGTTTCATTTATAAATACAACGCCTCTTTTAACGTTATTTCCTTCCACCCGTTTTACATAAAAACGCAGATTGATTTCTTCAAATGTTCCTAAAAAAGGTATGGGTATTTTGAACAGACATGTCTTTTTAAACATAAAACCAACAAGGCTCACATATGTTTTATTATTGTAAAAATCCGGTTCTACTCCATGCGGTAAATAAGCTTTTAACACATCTGGATTTATCTCATAATTTGCCATAATTAAGTTTTCCCACCGGGCGGATAAAAAAGTTTCTGTCATTTTTTTTAAAAAGGTTTTTCGATAATTATTTTACTCTTCTGAGAAGACATACCAACACATATGTGTAGTATTCTTTTCTGAGTTTTATTGTTTGTTTGTAATTGTTGCCAAAAGTTTTAAGGAAGTAATACCACTTTTCAAATGTGAAAGATCTTGCAATTCTATTTGTTTTCTTGTCCAAAATATTTGTTCAGATTATCTGCACGGGCAGATTGGTTAAGGTGTAGTTCTCAGTTCCATTTGCAGATTCAACCATTCCGCCGTTGCAGGAGTTCCGAATCAGCAACGGCAGATTATAGCGAATAATGTTTGAGTTTATTTTTACATGAATGTATACTATTAGTCAACTGCAACATTGTTTTTTTAGAAACAATTTCTAACAACCTGCATTGTTGTTCTTCGTCCAATCTGAGTCTCCCGCAGATTAAAACCAAATAAATGAATACACACACTCTAAGCGGGGACTCAGATTGATCCGGCTGAGTTCCCGAATTAAGTTATTTTTATTTGAATCGATTTATTAAATCGGGAAACTCAGCCGGGACATAAAATTTCTACCAACCTGCATTGTTGTTGGTCAACAAAAAAATTCTAATAAAAACATCCTTACTTTAAAACGGCTTATACAATTTTTTTGATTATGAACAACGTTGTAAATTATAATCTATGCTATTCTTTATTTACTATTCCAGTTCACACTCACAATGACTTCATTTTTTCTTCCCCAAAATTGATAAGGAGCATTGTAACCCAAAAAGCGAAAGTTCCCGTAATACTCAATTCCATTTGCCTTCAATGCACTTTCTAATCCGGCAGTATACTTTTTAATATCATCGTCATTGGCATAACCACTGAATTGAATGGCTGCAACATATTCTTCGGCAGTGGTTTGAATGGTAATAGAAGAGTCGTTTGGTTTCGGTAAATTATCTTTATTATAATTAGAAGGCATTACAAAACTCATGGAAGATTTAGAATCATTGATGTCCATGTGCACAGGTGCAGTCATAGCTATATTTTCACCGGCGTTATTCCCTCCAAAAATAAACGAAGCCAGTTTTCTAAATCCCGGTGAAGATAATTCTTTATACGTATTTGCGTTCATTGTAATGGTTGCCATAGTAGCCGGAGGATAAAGACGTATCTCAAAATTTTCTTCTGTTTTAATAATTTGATACGGTTGTGTTTCTGTATTTGCCATAATAAAGTATAATTGAGAAATGAATAATAAAGCCGCCAAAATAGCAAGAACAATTAAAGTTAATTTCATATTGAATTAAAGTATTTTCAAAAATAATATCTGCCAGTGTCTACTGTTCCGCCGTTGCAGGTGTTCCGAATCCTCCCCGCTGGATTGATGTGAATAATGTTTGAGTTTATGTATGAATTAATGTAAGCTTATAGTCAACTGCAACATTGTTTTTTTAGAAACAATTTCCAACAACCTGCATTGCTCTTCTTCGTCCAATCTGAGTCTCCCGCAGATTAAAACCAAATAAATGAATACACACACTCTAAGCGGGGACTCAGATTGATCCGGCTGAGTTCCCGAATTAAGTTATTTTTATTTGAATCGATTTATTAAATCGGGAAACTCAGCCGGGACATAAACTATCGTTGAGTTTTGCATTTCAGCCCGCCTGAAGCTAAACACTTGTAGGTGCCTGTTCTATTTCGGCTGAGTCGTGTAATAGTCGAAAGTTGCTTTTGCAATGTCGGCAATTATTTTTTCATTAGTCTCTTCATTTTCTTTTGAATTTGTTACAAAGACATTTATAAAAAAATATTTTCCATTCGGTAAAAACACAATTCCTATATCATTTACTGCAGCTGTTAAACCGTCTTTGTCAGTGCCTGATGAGCCCGTTTTGTGAGCAACAATTGTTCCTTTTGGTAACTGTCCTTTTAATCTGTTTACTCCTGTTTCTGTCTCTCTCATTACTCTCCAGATGAAGTCGTAACTTTTTTGAGAAAGCAATTTATTCTTGTTGTAATAAAATTTTGATAACGTTTCGTTTGCTGCTTTTGGTGTGGTCCAATTTTGAAACATTAATTCCGGATTTGCATTTACTTCTTCTTCATTGAATTTTATTGAAACGTCTTCGATACGATTTTTTTTGAAGTATTTTTCAACTACTTTTGGTCCCCCAATTAACCTCAATAAACCGTCACCTCCTACATTGTCGCTTAATGAAACTGCATATTCTATTAATTTTGAGATTTGAAAACTTCCTCCGTTAGGATTTTCTTCTCTTAGTGGACTCCACAAATCGGGTAATAAATCTTTTTTCTGTATTTCTATTTTTTGATCTAATGAAAATTTTCCATCATCAATTTTAGACAGAACCGCCAATGCAATATGAAATTTAAATACGCTTTGCAATGGGAAATGTCTCTCATCATTCAGCGAAACGGTGTCTTTTCCGTCATTGCCAATGATTGAAACTCCGACAATTGCGTTCTTATCAGAAACCATTTGTTGTATTTTATATCGCAATGAATCTGCTGATTGAGCAAATGTTTGGTAACTGCTGACTAAAAAAAGTAATGTAGCAAATTTAAATAGTCTTGTCATATTTTTTGTCTGTATTTTTGTATTGTATGGTGACTGAAAAAATTGCCACCAACGGTTAAATATAAATAATAAAACCCTAAATTCATGTATATATCCGACGCATTCTCTGTAGATTCCCGCTTGTTTAAGTTGCATATATTTATAATAATTTATCAAGTGAATTAAAGAAGTTTCCGCCTTCGCAGATGTTTCGAATCTGCTACGGCGGATTTCCTTCCTCACAGTTCACGAGTAAAAACTTGGCTTTCTGCTATTTGTTTTGTGCAAGCTCTAAGCACTTTTATCAAATTCAATTTTATCTCCTCTTTCTATTTTATGCGCAGGTTTTTCAAGAGGTAATGTAAAATAAATAGATGAACCTGTGCCCTCTGTGCTTTCTACCCATATATCACCGCCATTTTTTTCTATGAAAACTTTTACTAAGAACAATCCAATACCTTCTCCACTATTTTCTTTTCTTTTTATTGCAAGAGAATTCATTTGCGGGGTAAAAAGTTTGTCCTGTGTTTCTTTGGACATCCCAATTCCGGTGTCCTTAATCTCCACAATCATTTTACCATCATTTTTTTTCGCTGTAACCGTAATCTTTCCTCCTTTTCGGGAATGTTTTATGGCATTTGAAACGATATTTTGGATTACAGAGAATAACATTTTTCCATCAGCGAAAACATTTGTATTTTCTTCAATTTCGTGATGGAGATTTATTGTATTTGCAGAAGCGGTTTCCTTTAAAGTATCAAAAACCTTTTTGACATATTCATAAAGCTCAATTTTTGTTGGGGTAAATGCATCCGATGAATATTTTATTCTGGCCCATTCCAATGAGTAATCCAGAATGTTTAATCCATCCTTTGCTGCCTTATGAAGATGTATAAGCAATTCTTTCGCTCTTTCCGGTTTTATTTTTTCTATATTGGATGTCAGGTAATCTGCCCCCTGAATAATCCCTGCTAAAGGGCTTCTTAAATCGTGCGAAAGTATGGCAAGGATACTCTCTTTATGGCTGATCAGTTCTTCAAGTTCTTTTACATATTTCTTTATTGCTTCTTCTGACTTCCTTCTCTCAGTTAAGTCTCGCAGAAATTTGACATAGCCCAAAAGTTCTCCATTTAAACCAAGTAATGGAAAAACCAACCCATAAGCATAAAACTTGCTTCCGTCTTTGCAAATGTGCCACCTGTTATCTACGGCTCTTCCTTCTTTTATTGCGGCGTCGATTTCCTTTTTAGGAATGCCTTCTTTTTTATCTTCCTCTGTAAAAATTATATCATAGGGTTTTCCGATAACTTCTTCGGTTTCATAACCAAATATTGTTACTGAACCGGAACTCCAGCTATTAATTGTAAATTCTGTATCAAGTGTAAATATTGAATAATCCTGTAAGCTATCTATTAACTGGCTATAAAATTCAGCAGTTGGGACATATTGATTTTTTAAAACTTTAGTT
>ENA-ORBV01018032-ORBV01018032.1-microbial-mat-metagenome-genome-assembly--contig:-NODE-18032-length-10019-cov-3.676423_pt1 | contig 10019 bp, 9 predicted proteins | sample MGYA00237777_ERZ505514 | MGnify/ENA primary metagenome ERZ505514 (study PRJEB26160, sample SAMN06269048) | microbial mat metagenome | isolation source: Oligotrophic lake microbial mat | place... | reverse complement strand
CCACATGATCGTCTATGTGCGCGAGCCGGGGAACTCATGGATGAAGAACGCGCCCGTAGGTGCCGCCTATGTTCCGCCTCCTGGAGGTTCACCAGGAGGAGCGGAGTACTTGATTGGCTATGCTCCCGGCAAGCCGCCTTTACGAATGGCTCCCGGCCAGGCAAAGCTCATTAAGGCCGGTTCTGATCTGGTGTTTCAGATGCATTACACCTCCAACGGAAAGCCTGGTATGGATCAATCGAAAGTGGGCTTGATCTTCTCTAAAGAAGCTCCCAAAGAGCGCGTCTATACCGTGATGGCCGTCAACGGCAGCTTTAGAATTCCACCCGGTGCCGGTGACCACCCGGTGAATTCCAAACTCGAATTCGCCGACGATGCGCACCTGGTTGGGCTCTGGCCGCATATGCACGTGAGAGGGAAAGCATTCCGCTTCGAACTGGTCGATAAGGCTGGTGAGCGGCAGACGCTACTGAACGTGCCGGCTTACGACTTCAACTGGCAGATACGCTACGAGCCCGAAGAACCACTGAAGCTAAGGTCTGGGTCGATCATCGAGTGCTTCGCCAAATTCGACAATTCAGTGAACAACAAATTCAACCCCGACCCAGGCAAGGAAGTGCGCTGGGGCGACCAGAGCTGGGAAGAAATGATGATCGGCTTTATGGATATCTCTTTTGATGCGCGCAAGTCGCCGGCGGACATCTTAAAGCGGAGTGCCGGGCCAGCCCGGACATCGCTTCGATAGCATCGCGATCTCAGTCTGTCATTGCCTGATAGACCATAGTCCGCGTCTGGCGCCATAATACATCTCTCTCTGGGCCTGATTGCACCATCATCACGACGACGAGTTTTTCTTTTGGGTCGACCCAGAACAAGGGGCCGGTAATTCCGCACCACGAATAGTCTCCGATTGAGCCTGGCAGAGGGCTCCGCCCGGGATCGACCCGAACCGAAAAGCCGAGGCCAAAGCTGAGGCCCATCTCTGGAGTAGGTCCAAAAGCTCCTAGCGACAAAGCTACAGGAGTCTGCCTCGTAGCACTTGGTGGAATTTGGTCGGATGTCATCATCGCCACTGATTTCGGTGAAAGGATGCGAAGTCCATCGAGAATGCCACCATTGAGCAGCATCTGTGAGAATCGCGCATAGTCCCCGGCCGTAGAGAACATGCCGCCGCCTCCAGAGAATATGGCAGGCTTCTTGCCAGGGTCGACAGGGTTTGGAGTGTCCGCCTGCGCTATGCGGGGGAGGCCTGACTGTTTCACCCAGAAGCCTGTGTCGACCATCTTCAGCGGGCCGGTGATGCGCATTTCAATAAAGCTCGCAAGGTCCATTCCGCTCGCCACCTCTACTACCCGGCCCAACACATCCGTTGAGACGCTGTACTCCCATGCCTCTCCTGGTTGATGGAGCAGAGGCATCGTTGCAATCGTCTTCACCATGCCGGCGAGCGAGTCAGCGCCGAAGATGTTTGCCTTGCGATAAAGCTGATCGACTGGGGAGTTTCCGAAAAGCCCGTAGGTCAATCCAGAGGTGTGCCGCATCAGGTCCTGAACTGTCATGGGGCGCTTCGGCGCCACTCCTTCAATCCCGACTCTCACGTTCTTAAACTCTGGCAGATACTGCGCCACGGGGGCACCGAGGTCCAGCTTGTTCTCTTCGGCAAGCATCATCGCGGCAACTGTGGCAATCGGCTTCGACATAGAGGCGATACGGAAGATGCTGTCTTTCTTCATCGGAGTTTTGGAGCCGCGATCTTGAAAGCCGATTGCGTCGTAAGTGACGATCTTGCCTTTCCGCGCAATCATCAGAACCGCACCGGGCGCTTTGTTCTCTTTCACATTGGCCTCAATAGCAGATCTGGTGGCTTGGAGACGTAGGGAAGAAAAACCGAATTCCTCTGGACTCCTGGCTAGTGGCAAGGGCTGGGCGAAAGCGGTTGTGCCCGCAATTGCACAAGCCAGCATGGCGTATCGTCTCGAAATAGTGCTTGGCATTTGGGCCTAGTCTATCCCACGAAGTTGCTGTGTTAGACTAGCCGCGTTCCGTATGGATTTACAACCTTTTGTTCAGTGGCTCGAAGGCACAGCGGGGAGCACGGCAATCCGTGAGTCGACGCTGCTCTATCCCATCATCGAAACGACCCACGTACTGATGCTCTGCCTCTTTCTAGGCATGATCGCCATGCTCGACTTGCGATTGGCCGGTCTCGGTTTGCGAGGAGTACCGGTATCTGAGGTTGCCGGGCGGCTCTTGCCGTGGGCGCTGACTGGTTTCGCCTTCATGGCGATCAGCGGAATGCTGCTCTTCTATTCTGGGCCCGTCAGGGCGGCGAGTAATATTTTCTTCCGCATCAAGATGATCCTCATCGTTTTGACGGGTATCAATGCAGTGCTTTTTCATTTCACTATTTACAAGCGAGTTGCGGATTGGGATTGCGACCCAACGCCACCCACGCGGGCGCGGCTGGCAGGGTGGTTCTCACTTCTGCTCTGGTGTGCGGTGGTAATTTGCGGGCGCATGCAAGCCTACAATTGGTTCGATAAGGGTACGAGGTAACAGGGATGGATCTCTTACCGCTTTTCAAATGGTTTGAAGCGACAACGATCGGCACCGTAGTGCGGGAATCGCTGTGGCTGTTTCCAGTCATCCAATGCGTTCACTTGCTGGCGCTGTCGATGCTGGGTGGCTCCGTGTTGTTGATGGACTTGAGACTGATGGGATTTGGCCTTCTCACGCAACCCATTGCAGAACTGGCGTCCAAGGTTCACCCATGGCTGAAAGGATCGCTTGTTGCAATCATCGCAACCGGCGTGCCGATGTTTCTTTCTGAGGCGATCAAGTGCTACTACAGTCCGCCGTTCTGGTACAAGATGGGGCTTTTGGTGCTGGCGACCAGTTTTGCCTTTACTATAAGAAAAAAAGTGCTCGCCAGTGAGTGCCAATCGCTGTGGCGCTGGCTTACCGCCTTGATCTCGCTTGCCTTGTGGACTGGCGTCGCGTTCTCCGGCCGTTGGATCGCGTTTTACTAAAGTTCTGCCGGACATGATAAGTTAAGCTGTTTTGACGAGGGAGTTTTGAGCCTATGAAATTGATTTACCTTTTGAATCTGCTGTTGATGTCCTCGCTTTGGGCGCAGACGCCACGATTGCCAGACGGGAAGCCTGATTTCAATGGCATCTGGCAGGCAGTTAGCTCTGCCCACTTCGATGTGGAGCGCCATGCGGCGCGTCATTCGCTGATGCTGCGCGATGGACCGCACGGACCGCTAACGGCCGCGCCGCTGTTGGCCGTAGGTGCTGTTTTGTCAGTGCCAGGCGGGCTGGGGATTGTCGAAGGTGGGAAGATTCCCTATAAGCCGGAAGCGGCGAAGCTGCGGGATGAGAACCGCAAACTGTGGATCGACAGAGACCCTGAGATCCGGTGTTATTTGCCTGGGGTGCCCAGGGCCACCTACATGCCTTTTCCCTTTCAGATTGTTCAGAACCAGAAGCAGTTCTTCATTGCATACGAGTATGCTGGCGCCTATCGGGACGTTAGTTTCAAAGATCTTGGACCCGCCGAGACGGATTCGTGGATGGGACAATCTATAGGCCGTTGGGAGGGGGACGCATTGGTTGTCGAGGTGGCTGGTTTCAATGACCAGACTTGGTTTGACCGTTCCGGAACCCACCACAGCAATCAGCTGAAAGTGGTGGAACGCTACACATACATGACGCCGAATCATATACAGTATGAAGCGACGATCACGGATCCTGCAGTGTTTACCGTGCCGTGGAAAATCTCTCTGCCCCTCTATCGAAGAATGGAGAAGGACGCCCGGCTCATGGACTTTAAGTGTGTCGAATTCGTTGAGGAGCTGTTGTACGGCCAATACCGGCGGAATCCGCTAAAGAGGTAAGTATGGGTTTACAAAATGTTTTGCTTTTTGGGATGGTGGTCTCTGCCTGGAGTGCCGAAATTCCGCGCACTCCCGATGGGCGACCCGATCTCTCTGGAGTTTACGATATTGCGACGCTAACTCCATTGGTCCGCCCTGTCGCTCTTGGCGAGAGACTGACACTGACCGATGCTGAAGCCATAGACGTGGCTAAAAGGGCTGCGGCGTTCAAAGCGGCCACCAGCAAATCGAGCGATCCGAACCGGAAAGCCCCTCCTGCCGGTGGTGATGGCTCAGAAGGAGCTTCTGGCAACGTCGGCGGCTACAACACCGTGTGGATCGATAACGGTTCGGGGTCGTTCAAGATCGATGGTAAGTGGCGTACGTCGCTCATTACCGACCCGGCGAACGGCCAAATGCCAGCATTGACGGCCGAAGGCAAGAAGCGTGCGGCGGCGCGTGCCGTCTATGCGCGGCCGAATCGCGGCGATGCGTTCTGGATCAAGGAAGGGATATCGCCCGGGCCCTATGACGACCCTGAATTGCGCCCTGTGGCCGAACGGTGTCTATTGTCCTTTGGCTCGGGGGGCGGGCCCCCTATGCTGCCCATCCTCTATAACAATCTAAAGCAGATTGTGCAGACGAAAGACACGGTCATGCTGCTCAATGAGATGGTTCACGATGCGCGTGTAATTCGCATCAATGGCCAGCATGAACCGTCCGACATCCGGAGATGGCTGGGCGACTCGATTGGCCGTTGGGATGGCGACACGCTTGTTGTCGATACGACAAATTTCAACGATTACCCGGCGCTGGCCGGTGCTACCAGGACTTTACATGTCATCGAGAAGTTCAAGCGACTTGACGACAAATCGCTGCTCTACTCATTTACTGTAGACGACCCAACCGTTTGGACAAAACCCTGGAGTGGAGAGATCTTGTGGCCTGCGACGAATGATCGCATTTACGAGTATGCCTGTCACGAGGGGAATTATTCATTCACCGGGATTATGAGGGGCGCGCGTGAGTTGGAAGCCCAGATCGAGAAAAAGGCAACTAAGTAAAATGAAGCAAATCATGAGTTCAAAGAATTGGCTGCTGGCAGCGGCGCTTGGCGCCAGCGTTCTGTCGCTGGTGCCAGGGCAGAATGCCTTTGCGCACCACGCCTTTGGTGCGGAGTTCGATCCGAATCTCCCGCTTCTGTTGAAGGGGCCGGTGGTCAAAGTGGAGTGGATCAACCCACACACCTGGATTCATCTGGAAGTAACCAAACCCGGTGGCAAGAAGGAAATCTGGATGGTCGAAGGCGGAACACCCAACAGCCTGTTGAGGCGCGGCTTAAAGAGAGACTCCCTTCAAATAGGGCAGCAAATTGTTGTCGATGGTTATCAGGCGAAAGACCGCTCGAATCGTGCCAACGGCCGCGACGTCACTCTCGCAGACGGGCAAAAGTTCTTCATGGGTTCGTCGGGTACAGGTGCCCCATACGATGAGCCTGGCAAAGACTCCCGTAAGTAGTCTTAAGGCAGAGTAAATACGAAAACCGTAGGTGAGCCGGCATGATTGGTTGACCAAAAGCGGGACGGTTTACCGGACATAACGGCGACATGTTGCTTGCCGCCGACTTCATAAGAGATTACACCGCCGCCGATCGGCCCACCGGTTTGAAAGCGATGCAGAACCTTTCCTGTCTTGGCATCGAGCGCGATGAAGTGCCCTGTCAATTCACCGCCGAAGACCATGCCGCCGGCCGTCGTCGTTACCGCCGCGACCACTGGCTGCGGGGATTGATACTTCCAGCGCATTTGTCCGCTCGCCGCATCGACAGCTGATATCCAACCCTGTCGCTTCGAGTCGGCGCGAAAGCTGCCGCCCAAATAATTAGCGCCGAGATGAAACTCGACCGCGTCGTCTTTGCTTGCGGTGAAGGTGCCACACCAGTCAACCGCCGGGGTGTACAACATGCGGGTCTGTGGATTGTAAGCGGGGCCATTCCACTGAACTCCACCGAGAATCCCGGGACAAGCATGTACGCCACTGCTAGTGACCGGCACGTTGTAATTCTCAATCGTTGTAATTGCGGTTTCATAGAGGGCAGCTTTCGTTTCGCGGTCCAATGTGCGAAGCATGCCGTCCTTGCCTACTGTGGTAACAAGCTTCACATCACGGCCCTCTATGTTGGCCTGAAAGAGGGGGCTCACTTGCGTGAGATCCCAATCATGTGAATCACTGGCAACCATTTGCTTGAACCAGCGCAGTTCACCCGTGCGAACATCGAGAGCCACGATGGAATTGGTGTAGAGATTGTTGCCCGGCCGTAAATGGGCTGGCAGATCGGGGGCTGGGTTGGTGACTGCGACGAAAAGCTCGGCTTTTTCTACATCGAGGGAAAAGGGGGTCCAGACGGCGCCACCACCCAGGTGAATTTTCTTTGGGTTTTTCCAGGTTTCCGAGCCCGGCTCACCCGCGCCCGGCACGGTTCGGAAGCGCCAGAGCGGCTCGCCATCACTTAAACGAAATGCGCCCACCCAACCGGAGATGCCGTTTTCGCCGCCCGCCGGGCCAATGAGAATTTTGTCCTCAAAGATCAGCGGCGCCATGGTGAAGGCTTCGCCGATGTTGGTGTCGGCGACTCGCCTGGCCCAGATCAGTTCTCCCGTTGCGCTGTTCAATGCCAGTAAATATCCATCGGATGTCCCGCGCACCAGGTAGCCATCCTTGAGGGCGGCTCCCCGGTTGTTGAGCCAGCTTTCCTTTGCTTTCGGCACCCATTCATGCTTCCACAAGAGCGTGCAATCCTGGGCATCGATTACTGCCGTGGTTCGTACTCCAGTGAGGTACATCAGGCCGTTATAAACCAGCGGACCCGTCTGAAAATTGCTCTGCTCGCCAAGTTGGAAAGCGCAGGCTACACGCAGATGAGACGCATTTTCCGGAGTAATCCCGGAAGCGGGCGAGTATCTCGAGCCTGTGTAATCATGCGTGTGGTAAAGCCAGTCGGCCTTAGAAGTGTAAGCCGCGTTCAGTTCACGCTGCGTCGGGCCGCTCTGAACGGGAACCGCACTAGTGGCACCTTGAATTCTTTGCGGAGGTGGTGGAGCTACGCGCAGCTCGCTTCCTGCCGAGGCGGCAACTTTTCTCTCAAGCAATGCAGGAGTGCCGGGCTTCAAAGTTGCATCGCCTGGGGCCTGGCCATTGCGTTCGAGAAGATAAGCCGTTATGTCCACATAAGTCTGCAGTGGCAAAGTGCCGCCGGCCTGAGGGGGCATTTGAGAAGCCGCTTGATACAGTGACTGCACTGATCTTGACCCCCACTTTTCGAGAAAGGAAGTACCGATCAATGGAGGTGCGCCATCCTTTGTCAGTTCGAGGCCATGGCATCCCGCACAAGTACTTACATACAGTTCGGCGCCGCGCCGGGCTTGTTCGAGAGTAAATGGGCCTGTTGTTTGCTGAGCCTTCAAATTGGAAGGGAGCAAGCCCAGGCTGGGAAAGATGCACAAGACCCAAACGAAACGGCTAGCGGTCATAACAGGTAACCTCGCTTCAGTGGCAGCAATTTTGCCGTCATTAGTGTATAACAATCGGGATTTGCCTATTGTTGTCGAAATTAGCCTGGGGCTGAGAACGGCCTAGGCCAGTGAAACTGGTTGAGGTTGCATGCGCGGTCAGGCAATTGATGCGCTCTTATTTGCGGATCAGGTGTAGATTGAACCAGCGGACCATTTCGGCCAGATAGTCTGGTGGGTTGGTGGCTCCGGGGAAGGTGGGGCCGTGGGCGGCTCCGGCGATGCGGAGGAACTTGACGGGGATGCCGGCTACTTTGAGTTTGGCTTCCATCTCTTCGCTTTGGCTGATGTTGACGGCTTCGTCTTTGTTGCCGTGCATGAGGAGAAAGGGCGGGTCGTCGGGGGTGATGTGGGTGATGGGTGAGGCTTCCAGGTGGGTACGGTATTCGAGATTGTCTTTGGCCTCAGGCAAGGGACGGGCCATGCCGAGGAGGAATTGGCCGTTGTTGCCGGTGAGGAAGTTGACTGGCGCGGCGCGGGCGACTACGCATTGGACTTTGGCGCTTTCGCGCTCTACCGGGTCGAGGTCTGCGGGGTTGCCTTTGCCGTCGAGGGTGCCGAGCAAACTTACGAGGTGTCCGCCGGAGGAGCCGCCGGAGGCACCGATTCGATCTGGGCGGATACCGTAGGTTTTGGCGTTGTTTCGTATGAAGCGGACGGCGCGTTGGACGTCTTCGACTGGGGCGGGGTAGCGGAAGCGAGGGAGGGAACGGTGGTTGACCGCAAAGACAGTGTAGCCGCCGGTGGCGAGAGCCTTGGCGTATTGTTGCGACTGGCTGTTGGACTTGAGGGCCGGGGCGCTGTAGGCGAGGGGCGTTGTCCAGCCGCTACCGGAGACATAGATGATGCCGTAGCCGTTGGGCTGGGTGGGCTTGTAGACGTCGAGTAGGAGGGCGGCACCGGAGTACATGCCGTAAACAACGTTGGTTTCAATTGTGAAGGGCTCGGCTGCCGATGCCGATGCTGCGGTGAGGAATGCTGCTAGTAAGACGGTGCGCATGATCAGCGTCAGCGTATCACGGGGAGTAAACTGTAGCCAGGAATCGAAAGGAAGGTAAGAAGTATTATGCCTGGAACATTTAAGATGATTGAGCTTGTTGGGACATCACCCAACAGCTTTGCCGAAGCCGTGAAGTCAGCTGTGGCCGAAGCTTCGAAAACCGTGCGTCACATGGAGTGGTTTGAAGTTGTGGATGAGCGCGGCCGGATTGTGGACGGCATGGTGACCGAATTTCAGGTCACTGTGAAGATTGGCTTCAAAATCGAGCGTTAGACTGTCTGTTCAGTCGTAGCGCCAGGATTTGAGGTCAGCCCCCGCAGGGTGGTTGGCCTCAATTCGTTTTAGGATCTTGTCCAAATAGATGGTGTTGTAGCGGAGGCGGGAGATGGCGTTGGGGAGGTTGGGGTCGCCGTTCCAGCAGTGTTCGGCGCGGTCGCCGTATTTGACTTCACCTTTGTAGGGCGGGTTGGTGGTTTTGAGGAAGTCTTCCATCAGGTAGACGGCGTTGTTGAGATAGAAATTGTCCATGTCGCCGCAGTAGATGTGGAGCTTGCCTTCGAGTTGGGGGGCGAGTTTGGCCCAGTCGCGCTGTAAGATGTGGCGGAGGTCGTAGTTATCGCGCCAGTAAGTGGCGATTTGCGAGTTGATCGCTCCTGTTTCTTTGTCCCAGAGGCGTGCAGGGTAGCCGTCCGGGCCGACTGGTGAGTAGACGGCTTCCCAGATGTCGAATTGCTGGCCGCTTCTAGTTTTGCTGCCTAACGCCAGTTCCATTTGGTTGAGGGTTTGCATGGTTGCCGAGACGTGCCCGAGATAGTCTCGCTTGCCGGGCTTGGGGATGCGCTGGTGTGGGCCTTCGGTGAAGTAGGCGTTCTTGTCTTCGTAGATGTTGATGGTGGAGTGGGCGCGGAAGTCGATTGGGTCGGGGCAGGCTCCGAATGCTCCGTTGAATTCTGTGGGGTAGAAGATTTGGGCGGCCAGTGCTTCCCATCCGCCGGTTGAACCACCATAGGTGAAGCGGGCCCAGCCCTGACCAATGCCTCGGAACTGGCGCTCGATTTCTGGGAGGAGCTCGTACATGATGGCGTCGCCATAGGGGCCCAGGTTCGCGCTGTTGACGGCGTAGGAATCGTCATAGAAGGGGTTGGCATGTTGGATTTCGACGACGAGGAATCTTGGGAAGGATTTGGCAGTCCATTGCTTGTAGAAGTTGTGGGCTTCCTGTTGGGTGGTGCGGTTGTAGCCGGAGAGCTTGAAGCGCTCGGAGTAGTCGGGCTTGAGATTGTCTTCGGGTGGCTCTGGGCGGAAGCCGTCGAAGTTGGCGGGGAAGTGGCCGTGGAAGAGCATCAGGGGATACTTGGCGTTGGGGTGGGTGTCGAAGCCTTCCGGCAGCAGGACGTGTGCTCCGAGGTACATGGGCTTGCCCCAAAACTTTGTAAGACGAGGGCTCTGGATACGGATGTGGCGGATGTATTTGGTGTCTTTGGGTTGAGCGATGGGGGGAATCGTTTCGCTGAGTTCGATCTGGATCTGGGTGTTGGGCTGGATGGTGATTTTGGTGGGCTTGGAGTAGAGA
>ENA-ORBV01018031-ORBV01018031.1-microbial-mat-metagenome-genome-assembly--contig:-NODE-18031-length-10019-cov-5.301448_pt1 | contig 10019 bp, 6 predicted proteins | sample MGYA00237777_ERZ505514 | MGnify/ENA primary metagenome ERZ505514 (study PRJEB26160, sample SAMN06269048) | microbial mat metagenome | isolation source: Oligotrophic lake microbial mat | place... | reverse complement strand
TGGTGGTGGTGATGGTGATGGCGGTTCAAATCCACCTCCCGATGCTGGTGATGATGGTGCTGATGCTTACGACGATAATGAAATTGATGATGACAACGATACTGAAATTGATGATCCGTTAAACCCGCCCGACCCCCCTGGACCACCGCTTCCACCGGAAGATATTGATGCACCTGGGGGCGGGGGAACTAACCCTGTTACGGATGCCGCTAGTACAATCGGTGTTGCTGTGGGTGGTCCCCTTGGTGGGAGTTTGGTTGTCGCAGCTAAAACAATTGATCTTGCTATCGCTGCTCTTGACGCGTTGGTGGACACCATCGAGGCTCTTGACGATGTGATGGATTCCCTCGTCGAAGATACCCGTGCCTTTTCCGGTGACGTAGCCTTTTCCGCCGCAATGCGGGATGTGTCTAATCTCCTTATTAAGATGGATCGGGCTGAAACTCTTGGCCCTGATATTGCTCGCTGGATCGAAACACGTACTGAAATAGACTTGGTGCTTGGGAAACTAGCAACAGATGTGTCTCAAGCTATGCTACCGCTTGTGCAAACTGGTACGGAAATTCTGTTAGATATTTTTACGCTTGGCGGTGAAATGCTGCCTGCTATTATTGCTGCGAGTGAGGTAACTTCGACGGGGTTCACTACGCTATTCGGTCTAATTGAACTGACTTTCCCGAAATTAGGCGAAGCATTCAAAGAAATTCGTGATGGGCTAAAAATCCTAAGGGATGAACGGATAGGTAAGCTGGCCGAAAATGCGAACCTAGCCGGTGATAAGTTCAAGCAATTTCTAATCGAGCAATCGCTACCCATTCAACCGCTTGGCCAGTTGGGCGTACCCCAGTTCATTGGTGGCGGTTTAGGACCATAGTTGTATGCCTAGACTCATCCCAGCAACCGGCGTAGTTAGTTATGCCGGTGTAGTTTTTCCGGCAGCTTTACATACCGTAATTCAAGCTAAGGTGCAGTACCAAACAGGGGAAATAACTCGGAAGTATATTGACTACTCTATTAGCGTCGATACGGTGCTAACCTATGCCGATCCCCCTATGAACAACGCGGTAACTACTCACGCCGATGTTGGCCCTAACTACGCTGCATACCGCAAGAAACTAACCTCTCCGGGTAAAACCCTAACCTTTACAGAACAAGGTTTCGGTGACATTGTAATCAACGGTGTTGCTGGTGCGGCTGTACCAGCCGGGGCTAGGTCCATGACGGACGTGGCCTACGGACCAAAACCACGCCTGTTGTTGTGGGAGCCGCTTAGTAACCGGGCTGTGCACGTATCTTGGAAATGCGACACGTCTGCCGTCGAATGCGATAACGAATCCACCACTGGTGCCACTGGTATCCTAGAAATTACCCACGAATCAAGTTGGAACAAAGATCAAGAGGGCCGTGTCACTCGTACAATCAGAGCAACAATTGAAATTGCCGCTAATCTTGTTAAACAAGGCAACCAGTTAAGCGATACAGCCGATGCTTATGTAGACCGATTCAAACCCCCCACCGTATCTGGGTTTCACCGGGAAGTTTCGCGGCAGATTTCTCGTGACCATCGTATCCTTACGATCACTTACATTGATACCGAAATCTTCAGCGATAACCCGTTCTACCCTGGCATGGTTCATATGTCGGTGAAACAAGGAATCGCAAGCTCTTTAGCCATTGAGGGCTTTACTCGTTGGACAAACACACTTGACGGTCGCGTACGATACGCCGCAGGCGTGCCTGTTTCGGTGGCCTGGATGTCAGTAGCCGACTTGATTGCCCAACGCTTCGCTACAGGTGCCCTTATTGGGGCACCCGTGTTCAACACCAGCCTCGCTAGTAAAAAGGTTATACAGGCCAGTATCCCCGCATCGTTCAACCTATCTAATGAACTTTTTGATCGAGAAATATCTTTCACGTTTATCTGGCATTCAATGGTCGATTTACGGAACATTATCGGCACCAGTACCATTCTTAGGCCGATCACTAAAGTATCGTGGGATAACTGGCATAACAGCATTCTTCCGGTACAATCCCCGAAAGGTACGCTAGGTCTTGAGGAAAAAGTCGAAGATATAAGCGTAGTTGACATCTGTAGATCATCCGATGCTAGTCTGCCAAACAACGACATTAAAAAGCCAACATACCGATCTGGACATGCGTGGTTGGACTTTAGTTGCGGATCAATCGCCAAAGAGGGTTCTTGGATGAAGCCCGGCAGCTACACAATCCAACCCGTCGTTAATGGCACACTAGTTCCGATTTTTACGGCTATTGGACCTCCCGATACCGCGTACACTTCCGCTCCTCCCTCCAACACCGCTGGGTCGTCTGGATTGACGGCAACAACAGCCCAAACATCGGCATCTAGTACAACGGCTCCGTCTTACCAATCGCGTACCGACCCTGAATGCCGACTCATTGTTACAGGGGAAATTGAACGAGTCTGTTATCCACCCTATAATCCGGTATTCACGCACTATGGCGATGTACCGCTCCTGCTCCAAATACAGAAAGATCGTGTAACGAAGGTTCATGGACAGTTCTTCCCGATCTACTATATGACGGTCTATCGGGAGTATATACTCACGCATATGCCGACTGGTATTAACCCCGAACTAATAACCGACGCAAACCAAGGTGATCGCTAATGACTGTCTACGACATTGATCTTCCCGAGGCTTCCCAACTTTCGTTCTCACGAACGGACGCAACCACGGGTGGAAAATCTACGGTCCTATCCGCCGAGCTAGTGTACCTCGACGCCTTATTGACCAGTGCCCAGCATTCGGCCCGGCGTTTCCGATCTGATCCCGATGACCGTCTCTGGTGGCTGCCTCGGTTCCAAGAAGTGATGAACGCAAAATTCAACACAGACCTAACACAAACTGAGTGCCACACCATTGCAATCACGGTGAACAAACTCGGTGAACAACTAAAAAAAAATATACTGCACATAGCGAAGTTGCTGGCGTCTATGGAATCAACCCCTTCCAACTCACAGCCACCCAACTCGAAGGACTCTACTTCAACATCCCCCGAACCAAAGCCCGCCGAAATCTCGATGCCAGGGTGGGAGACAGCCCCCTAGACGAAGACCGGCTTTATAACCTAGTATTTTTGGCCAGCCAAGCCGAAACACAAGAGGAGCAAGCTGCTGAAGCCGAAGCCGCAACAGTTGCTTTTCTCCAAAAAAAGAGCCGCCATGACCACCTCGAACTCGCCCCCGAATAATGTCGACTACTCGTTGGCGATACCCGCTAACCCAGAAGACTTGTTGGGACCGGCTCGTACTGCTGAATACATCCCCACAGCCTATGGGATGGTGCCTTATACCCGTAATCGTCCACCGTTTACGGGTTGGTACATTTCAGAAATGCTAACCGACCCCCGGCTAGTCTATGCCCTGTGGTTGCTCAAAGGGCCAATCCTGGCTAATGCCCGCATGTACGTGAAGTGTAGTGATCGTGTTCGACCATTCGTGGTCCAGATCATCGAACGCTTCTGGCGGAACGATGCGATCAAAGCCCTAAAGGCTATCGAGTGGGGGTATATGGGGGCTGAAGTAGTTCGTTCTGTTCGCGATGGCCATATCACATTCGATAGCCTTAACGATCTACAGCCGTCAGATGTGCGGGTTGTTACCGACCGAGGACAACTCTGCGGTATCACAGTGAACAACGTACCCTTTGGGAACACGGCAAAACGGAAAATCTATTTGGGTGGACCAAAAGCCTTCCACCACGTTCATTGGAAAGAACGCCATCCTTGGTACGGACTGTCTCGATTCTTTGGTTGCTTTACTCCCTGGTGGGAAATTTGGACCTCAGGCGGGTTTCGCGATATTCGTCGTTTGTGGTTCTTTCAAAATTGCTTCGAGGGTGGCACGATGTATCACCCGCCCGGCTCGACCCGCCTACCATCAGGGATAGTCGAATCGAACAAGAACCTAGCCCGCGAGATGATTGAGAAGAAACGATCAGGTGCTACTCTCGCCCTACCCAACAGTCCTGGTGCCGATGGTTCTCCGTTGTGGCGTTACGAACCAGCTACACCCAACGCAGTACCCGCTGGTTTGTTAGAGTACGGAAAACTGCTTAGCGATGAAGAACTAGAGGGTATGGGTATCCCACCCGAAGTAATCGAATCAGGCGGTGACCAGGGGTTCGGTTCCGCTACAGGCCGTCAAGTTCCACAAGCGGCTTACTACGCTGTCATGCAGGAAATTTTCCAGGGTGTAATCAGCAGTATGTTGCCGATCATCAGGGTTGACGTAGCCACCAATTACAGCGAAGCTGAAGCCCGCGAACTTGACATCATACCCTTCCCGATGGGTTCCGAAGGTAAATCTCAAGATGAGTTTGACGGTAACCAATACGTCGATGAGAACTTAACAGCCCCTGGCCAGCCTAATGGCCCTGAATCAATCCCTGGACAAGCAAACCAACCAATCTCGATGGGTGCTGGTTACTAGCCAACAAAAGTATTTACAGAGGGGGGTAGCCCCCGAATTTCGTAGAGCAAAGGTTGGTCAATGGCAATCCCCGACATCAATCCTGTTCGCACCTACGTAACATCTGGTGCGGATCGCTACTACGCCGTTGACCCCCTCCCAGTTGCGGGCTACCTAGCCCGCGTTTACCAACCGGCTCCGTTTCTCGGTAAAGCAAACGGCTACCGCGTAACTAGTGATGGGCAAGCTGGAACGGGCTACATTCTGCTGAAGCGTCAACAACTAGACGCGATGGATCGTGGTCTTAGTACGTTCGCTATTACCTTCGAGACTAACGGTATCTCTGCCCCTTCCGGTACCGTAACGATTTCTAATCTGCACATCACGAACGCTGTAGCGGTTACGGGAACAATCATCGAAAAACCCGATGACATCTATCTTGTCGAATTCAAAGACAACATCGACTACGCTCAGCTTACTTCACTCAACAAAGGCTACAACTTACGAACGCCTGATTGGGTGTCCTCAACTAGCTTGCTGTCAGCATCCCAAAATGGCGGTGTGAACTGGACTTGGGCTACGATGTTGGCCAACATTTGGACCAATATCAGCCCAGTAGTAGGTGGCCTTACATCAGTCCTGGCAACTTTTCCGCCTAGCAACCCAGATAACTTCGCGGACTTCGGTACAAATGCGTGGCACGCCGCTCTGCATCTTTGCCGCAGCACACATAACCGCCTGATCTGTTCTCGTTCGGGAGCTTTACACGCGATTTCTGAGGGGGCTGCTGACCCCACCAACACCGCGCATATGGCGTTGGCCCTGACCAACAAAATCCTGCTAAACCCCTCGCATCCGAAAACCCATACAAAAACCAGCGTACCCGAGACTATCAATGTTTTCTTCCCCAAAAGAAACACCGCGTTTCAAAACAACGCTGATCCCAACGTAGTCACTGGTACTGAGCAGTGGCAATCTGATCCGACTTACGTTAAAGCTGTAACATCAACAGCAATCATACCGGCCCTGGCTGCAACTGGCGTAATCCCCGGCACTGTATACCCTTTGTACGATTCGATGGTCGCAGTTTACAACGAATTGGGTGTACTGCAAAACGGAGCAGCTTTAACTACTCAAGCCGAAGCCCGATCTTTGGCGTATCTTAATTCCCTAAACGAATACGAAGATGCCCGTAACGATCTTTACAACGGGGCAGTTCCGTTTGAAATAGGCCCAAACTTTACCTGCATTCATTGGTATGATTTCGGGAATGGTATCCGCACCCAAACCTTTTCCTCCCCAAAGAAAACAACGGACGGTGTTGGGTCGGGTATTAGCTGGCCCGGTATGCCCGATCTATCTCGGTACCATCTACCCTTAGAACGATTTGCTGTTGGTGAAGTTTATAACGCAGCCATCGAACCGGGTGGTAGTGGTGTAGTTCGTGTGCAATTTGGAACACGTACATCGCCTACAGTAACCACTTGGGCTGATACTGGTCTGCCGCACGAAATAACTGCTCACGACATTTTTAATAACACTTATGCGATTGGGGATCGCGTATTTTGTGTGTTTCATCGCCAATCATCGCGTTGGATAATCGCCAACGGCAATAGTGGCGATAGTGAAATTGTTGAAGTGTATCATTCATCGGCAATGAACGGCGAGATTGTTGAGCCAACCGCCAGCGGATACCACCCTGGCCGCATTCGCACACCCAATGGAACAGCCACGTATACAGTTGGTGCGGAAGTTTGGCTTCAATTCGCGGATGGCTATGACGGCCACCCAGACAGTGACGGCGATATTCTCGCTGTTCAAGGTGAAAATTATTTCGCTAAAGACACTGGCCTAACTTGGACCGAGGGTGGGGACGCACGACCGCTGTACGTTGCTATTAGCGACGAACGATCATTCATTGGCGTATCGGGCAGCCCGATCATCAATGGCGCAATCGGCACTATCGGCCTGCTGCACAGCAGCACATTCGATCCAGCTGGGATCAACAAAAGTGGCCGTGCGCTGCACGACATCCCGCCCAATAGCTTGGTGAAGATCGCTCGTCATGCTGGCGTCTGGATGATCGAACTGCTTGCTGAAACCCTAGTTCACTTTGAACTGGTTGGTAATTTAACATTGGCCGCAGAGCACGCCCGAGCAAAGGTACTTGCTTGGAGCGGTACCGCCTGGATCGACAGCGGAATCGAAATCGAAGTTTACGACTGGTTCCCTGGAATGTGGAACGGGTTAGCTACCTTTCGCGGCTGGGCTAAATACCGACCAACCGTCGATGCCGTCAGTGGACGGCCTGTTTACGAAATCATCTGGATGGAGCGCATCGCGCAGACCATCCAATTCACTTCCACCGAGTACATGGGCTACACCACCGCTGCGCGAATGCAAACCACGGTCAACTGGTATGACCATCAGGGTAAAGACCCCGGCGCAACCGTGATCGTCCGCGACCCGCAAGTGCAGTTTCCTGATGTTCATTCCGGTGCGAAGGGCACTGCGGTTTATGACTATCACAACGGCTACTATCGGGTCGTCAGTTGTCAACGTGTTGCGCTGTTCGCTAGAGCAATCTTAAGCAGCAACCAATGCGGAGGCGCGCTGGCAATCACAAGTTTCTCTGTTAGTGCATCTGGCGATTATGTCGGCACGCCGCCGACGGCGCCAACGTCAGCCGGGAACGACCAAGGCCATGCAGGGTTAAGCAGCGATCCAGTTGCCTTACGTCGCACCAATAACGGAATGCCGCAACCTACTTGGGAAGTGATCGACATGGCAAAACACGTAATAGAGCCAATCACTGAGGTAAGGCTCCACACTGGCGGTCTGTTGCAATATCGCACCCAAACGTGGTATGCGGAGCGATGTACGACTGACAATAACGCCTGGACGACGTGGCACACCGCAACGGAGTGCCCATAATGACGCTGCGGCTGAGTAGCGGCTCACTTCTGCGGGTTGGCGCAGCGCTGGCTAATTCTGCGGACTGCTGCTGCGTCAGCTATACGTGCTGCACGTTTGACCCTACCCGCGAACTATACCTAACCGAAGACAACTTTACATTAGACGCTGGATGCGATGCGGACTGCGTAGGATTGACGGTTGCGGGGAAAGTAAATTTCGGCGGAGTCCAGTCTGTCTCAGACCTCGTATCGTTCTTAAGCGAAAATTGTGCTGATCACGAACCGTATATCATAAGCGTAACTCTCTTGTGCGACACAACACATGGGCACATCGTGGTTGGTGTCAGTGGAGGTCGGCAATCGATTATTGATAATTGTGCTGACAATAATACACAATGCTATATCGAATTTGCAGGCAGTGCGGCCGGGTCGGCAACTCAGATATTAGGCGAAGCGGTATGCGATCCGTTTTATATTCAGGCGTCGGTTGACGTAATAATTTATGAGTCCGATGGCTCGACCCAGTGCGCTACCGGCACAATCAGGATAACAATCACCGAATGAAACGCCCCTGCTCCTGCGACCGATTCACGCCCGGCGAACCCTATCAACAAGGGGAATGCCGATTGTGCTGGCTGTACGCGAACAACCCGAAATATACGCAGCTGTGGAGTGATCCAGCTGAAACGCTAACTGTAATCAGCGGCGGTAAGAAGGTCGGCAAAGCAGTAACGGGCTGGCTCGCAGCCGGCAGCCCGCTGCGGACGACGGAGGAACTCGGCGAGTGTTTCGATATCTGCCGGGACTGCCCTGAATATCAGCCTCACCCGATTGCGACGTGCGGCAAGTGCGGCTGCTTCCTCTCGGCTAAAGCCCGGATGGCGACTGAGACTTGCCCGCTGGGGAAATGGCCCACAAATAGTACAGCAGGCCTATAGCCAGTTCGTAGGCAGCGAACGTCGCCCAGACCTTGATGAAAATATCGAAAGAGAGTTCTGGCCATGCGTCTGGCATCGCTTTCCAGTCGTCCGCAAGATTCCATGCGATGACAAAGCCAGCGTTAGCGACTGCCCAGACGGTTGATAAAGCAGCGGCGATCAGGATAAGAGTGGTTCGAGTCATGTCGTGTACTCCTTTACCAGCACTATGCTCCCCTGCGATCCGAAAATCAAGCGGACAATCGGTAGTGGGTCAGTTTGAATAGTCTTTACCCGACAGGTAAACGGAATTACAGGAATCGACGTGCAAATCGTCCACCAATTAGGTAAACCTGATTAAACAGGACGCCGAAATGGCCCACCCGAGGTTCGGGCCGTTGTGGTTAGCGATCTGCCAATGCCGCAATTCGATAAATCGACGCAGCATTACTACAATCTTATAAAAAGTGCTTAATGAGTTTACAAACGCTGGATTGTAAGCACCGGGGAAATCGTATTGGTCTTCGCCAATGCGAGCATTGCGACAACAAGGGCACCGCCGTGATCGCCTACACTTGTACCCTCTACGGCGAATGTACCCTTGTCCGCTGGCGTACCGGACAAGGGGAAATGGTCTGCAAAGAATGCGAAGACCGAGAACCTAAGAGTCCGATTGTTCAGGCTTAGGCAAGCTAACTAGAAACATATCCCGCTTGCTACGGCTGTGGGCCACGTACCAGATGTTCAGTTCCTGTTGACGATCTTCTTTACTTTTCGCCATTGGATGCGGCATCTGTTCCGGGCCATAGACCCATACCCGTTCCGCTTCCAACCCCTTGACTTGGTGAACAGACCCTAACCTTACATACCGACTTGAATCAGTTTCCGTTGGACTCGCAAACAACAAACGAATTTCCGTCTTAATCCCCTGCACACTCCCGCAATTCGTCAAGAACTCTTTAAGCATCCCGTAAGTATCGCGTAAGGCTATCAAAGCCCGCTGATTCTTCTGAGTATTCTTCCGCAGCAACTTGGCTTGTTTCATCGCGTAGTACGCTTCCAGATTAACTTCAAAAGCGGTAAGGTTATCGGTATCAACCAGCGAATCAATCAAGCGAATCAAGTTCGCTCCAATGTCCCGGCCTTGAACCTTAACCGGCATCTTCGTATTGCGGATCAACCAGAACGCCAAGCTCACCAGCGGAGCATTCGTTCGGCAAACCACCATATCCCCTGGTCGAACATCCTTACGCATATCGGTATAGGATTTATCTTCGATACGACCTTCAATCGCATTCGGTGCCGCCTGAATATCCTTCACTACGTTCTGTACGTACGTTACGTGTGACTTCGGCAATCGCCATGAAGTTGTCAGGCTCAACTCCCCCGATCCCTGTTGGAAGTCAGCTAGGGCTGTCCGCAGCTTTGGAATGCTTTCGACATCGGCCCCACGAAACCCGTTGATCGACTGGAAATCGTCTCCCACCACCACGATTCGCTGCCCCGCCAACGCGATAAAGGCGTGCTGGCAGGCGTTCAAATCTTGGACTTCATCGACGATCAGCAGATTGGACTTAAACACCCGTAGGTGCTTTACCACTGGCAGCCAAATCATATCATCAAAGTCAAAGGTTGATTCGTCCTGCAACCCCTGCTCGATGATCGTTTCCACCAAGCGGTAAGCCCGCAAACGATCCTCTTCAACGTCCACGTCGAACCGTTCGCACAATTCATCGA
>ENA-ORBV01018028-ORBV01018028.1-microbial-mat-metagenome-genome-assembly--contig:-NODE-18028-length-10020-cov-4.689530_pt1 | contig 10020 bp, 9 predicted proteins | sample MGYA00237777_ERZ505514 | MGnify/ENA primary metagenome ERZ505514 (study PRJEB26160, sample SAMN06269048) | microbial mat metagenome | isolation source: Oligotrophic lake microbial mat | place... | reverse complement strand
GCTCGATCGGCATGGCAGCAGAACGCCTCGCCGCTGGGCTCGTTGCAGGCAGGCAGGTAGAGTTTTTATTTTCTCTTTGTCGACGGCTCCCGGGGTATCCATTGCGGCGACCAGCGCGCGCCCTGCAACAGCGGGCGCGCGACCGTGTCGAGCATGATCTGGATCGAGGCCTGTGCGGTCTCGGGGTCGATGTCGTCGTCGAAGTGCCATACGAACTGGGCCTTGCCGGCTTTGGTCGCGCGCAGCTCCAGCGACAGGAAGCCCCGTCCGATCACCGTCCTCGTCGATTGCGAGGCGATGGCGCGAAAGAAGGTCTCCGTCAGCTTCTGAGAGAAAGATTGAACGCTGCCTCCCGGAGGCCGATAGGCCGTCGGCTGGAAGGCGCCGATCCTCATCAGTCGGTTTCCCGGTTGGTGAAGCGGGCGTTGCCGAGTCCGGTGCCGATCGTGAACACGCCCCAGCGCGACACGTCCTTCATGCGCGGAATTTCGCTCAAACCCTGCACGACAGCGTCGTTGTGGATCACGACCACCGGCTCGTGACCCTGGATGCGGTCGAGCCGGGCCACCAGGTCATGGGCGAGATTGAAGCTGTTGCCTTCCCAGTTTCCGGGCAGGTTCTGTCCGCCATTGAGGATGAAACCCTGATCGTCGATCAGACCGGGACAGCCGACACCCAGGAAGGGCGCCAGCTTCAGCTTGTCGGCAGTCGCAGTTTCGATCAGTTCTTCCAGCATGGTGCCCAACCTCTGCAACGCCTCCTCGCGTCCGGGCGCATCGTCGCGATGCCGCCAATGGAGATACTTCCAGACGGCGGCCTTGGAGAGATCGCCCTTCTTCATATTGAGTTCGACGACGCCGACACGGAGATTGGTGCCGCCGATGTCGGCCGCGAGGATGGCGTCGTGGCCGGCCAGGATCCAGCTTGGGGCCAGGTGGACCGCGCCGATCAGGCCTGCCTTGTCGGGATGATTGGTAATGGCGGTCAATTCCGTGGCGATGCCTTCGCTGCTCAGCACCACCGCCGCCCGTCCCATCGCGAGACGGCCGATCTGGCTTTCGCTCAGGCCGCCGCCGATGACGATGCGTTCGGTGTCGCGCCATGCCTCGAGGCGAAGAAAGCGCCGCGTGACCGTGGCCAATTCGGCGGCGAACTCCTCGACCACGGTATGGACGAGGCCTGCGGCAATCGGATCGTCCCCGGCCAGGACCTTGTCGAGCTTCGATTTCGACAGGTCCTGTGTCGCGGTCTCTCCGAAAGGATCGTTGCCGTTGCTCCGGAGGCGCTCACGCCAGTCTTCCAGGATCGCGCGGAAGGCGCGTCCGCTCGCGCGGTCGCCGACAAAGCCGCTGTCGTCCCGCAACTCCTCGTTATAGGTGTCAACGGAGACGGCAGGCAAGACGCGGCCGCCATGCGTCAGCACGGGTTGTTGTTTGGGCAGCTCGGTTGTTGTGATGGTCACGCTTTCTTCCTCACGAGAGAGCATTGATTGAACGTGGCAGCTGCCGGGACGTTGCGCTGCGCGGCGGAAGCCGGTTCTCAGGCTGCCTGGGTAGCCGAGGTGGCTGTCAGCGCTTCGACAAATCGCTGGCAATAGGCCTGGGCGTTGGTCCTTCGGACCTTGACCTTCAAACGCGCGTGGCGCTCCCGCCGTTCGGCCAGCGGCATCGACAGGGCCTGGTGCATGGCCTCGGCAATGGCGTCGGCGTCGAACGGATTGACAATCAGGGCCTCGGTGAGCTCGTGCGCCGCGCCGGCGAACTGGGACAGGATCAGGACACCCGGATCTTCGTCGCGTTGCGCCGCCACGAATTCCTTGGCCACCAGGTTCATGCCGTCGCGTAACGGCGTCACCACGCCGACACGGGCGATGCGGTAAAGGCCGGCCAGCGTGGTCCGCGGCGCCGCCCGCGTGCTGTAGCGGAGCGGTGTCCAGTCGAATTCCGAGAAGCGGCCGTTGATGCGGCCCGATAGCTGGTCGAGTTCGGCGCGGAGGCGGCGGTATTCGTCCACTTCCTCGCGCGACCGCGGGCAGATCTGCAGCAGATGGACCTTGCGCCGGTGTTCGGGGAAGCGCTCGAGAAGTCGCGCATAGGCCTCGAAGCGGTGGGGGAGACCCTTGGAATAATCCATGCGGTCGACGCCGATGGCGAGCGCGCGATCGACCAGCGACTCGGCCAGTCGCGTCACCGTCTTGTCGCGCGACGCCCGCTCCGCCGTATGCGTGAAGGCGTCGGCATCGATGCCGATCGGATCGACGATCACCCGCACCGTGCGGCCGTCCTTGGTCTGCACCGATTCGCCGCGCACGGTGGCACCCAGCATGCGCTGTGCGCAGTCGCGGAAGTCGTGGGCGTGCTCCTCGGTCTGGAAGCCGACGACATCGTAATGGCAGAGATCGTCGATCATCTCGCGGCCGACGGGCAGGGCCTGCATCATCGACGGCGGCACGAAGGGAACATGCAGGAAGAATCCGAGGGGCCCGCCAAAGCCGTTGCGGCGCAGGATGCAACCGAGCGGGATCAGGTGATAGTCGTGCACCCAGACGGTGTCGTCGCCCTGCAGCAGGCCCGCCATCGTCGAGGCGAAGGCCGCGTTGACCTCGAGATAGGCCTCGTAATCCTCGCGACGGAAGCGCAGCAGGCCCAGGCGGAAATGCAGCAGAGGCCACAGCGCGCCGTTGGCGAAGCCGGTATAGAAGCCGCGGTGCTGCTCCTCGGTCAGGTCGATCGTGGCGTAGGTGACGCCGCGCGCCTCGACCAGCGAGGCCGTGGCGGCGGGCTCGACGGCGATCCGGCCACTCCAGCCGAACCACATCGACCCGGGAACGAGAATGTCGCGCAGCGCGACGGCGAGGCCGCCCGCCTGGGTCACCCGCGACTTGGGGATGGGAACGCGGTTGGAGACGATTACGAGGCGCGCCAAAGGCCTTCCTCCCAGCTCCGTGACAGGCGCATCGCGCACAGGATCAAGCCGACCTGGGAGTAGGTCTGCGGGAAGTTGCCCCACAACTCGCCGGTCGCGGGATCCACGTCCTCGGCGAGCAGGCCGAAATGATTGCGGCGCGCCAGCACGTTATTGAAGATCTCCAGCGCCTCGTCGCGGCGCCCGATCGCGGCCAGCGCGTCGATGTACCAGAAGGTGCAGAGCAGGAAGGCGTTGCGCGGTTCGCCGAAATCGTCGGCCTCGGCGTAGCGCATGATGAAGCCGCCGCGCAGCAGACGTTCGCGGACGATGTCGACGGTGGCGATGAAGCGCGGATCCCTCGACGGCAGCAGGCCGACCTCGGGCAGCACGAGGCTCGAGGCATCGACGACCTCTGCATCGAGCACGCCCGACAGCCAGCCGCCCGCGGTGGTGGAGCGCCGCAGGATTTCCTGGCGCAGTCCCTTGGCGCGGCCGAACCAGTCGACGGAGTCCTGCTCCAGGCCGATGCGGCGGGCGATCATGCCCAGGCGATGCTGCGCCGCCCAGCACATGGCCGAGGAGAAAGTGTGGACCCGCTCGCGCTTGCGATATTCCCAGAGGCCGGCGTCGGGCATCAGCGCCACCCGTTCGGCTTCCTCGCCGACCAGGCAGAGCTGGCGATAGAGTTCGGTGCCGCCGCGCTTGGGCAGGCGCTCGTCCCAGAACATCTGGGCGGCGGTCATGACGATCGAGCCGTAGGCGTCGTTCTGGCGCTGATCTACCGCGGCGTTGCCGATGCGCACCGGGCCTTCGCCACGATAGCCGGGAAGCGACGTCACGATCTCCTCGGCTGTGCCGTGGCCGGGCGCCATCGCGAACAGCGGCGCGATCGCACCGCCGGCGTTGCGCGCGACCGCGTCGACGATGAAGCGGACGAAGCCCTCCATGGTGCGGGTGGCGGAGAGCCGGTTGAGCGCCGTCACGGTGAAGAAGGCGTCGCGCAGCCAGCAGTAGCGGTAGTCCCAGTTGCGGCCGCTGCCGTCATGTTCCGGCACCGACGTGGTCAGCGCCGCCAGCACCGCGCCGGTGTCCTCGTAGCTGCAGAGCTGCAGCGTGATGGCGGCGCGGATCACCGCCTCCTGCCAGTCGAACGGCACGTTGAGGTCGCGCACCCACTCCTGCCAATAAAGAGTCGTTTCCTGCAGGAAGGTGCGGCTGATCGTGTCGGGTCCGTCGGTCACCGACTCGTCGGCACCGACGATCATCGTCACCGGTCGATCGAGCACGAACTCGGTTTCATGGAGGATGTAGGAGATCGGCGCGTCCGAGGTGAGGCGAAGCACTTCCTTGGTGCCCACGTAGCGCACATGGTTCGAGCCGGACGTGATCTGCGGGGGCCGGGCGCCGTAGTCGAAATTCGGCCGAAGCCGGAGCGTGATGCGCGGCCGGCCGGCGATGGGCTCGATGCGGCGGACCAGCATCGGCGGCCGGAACATGCGCCCGAAGCGCTGGAATCGCGGGGCGAAGTCGAGCATGCGCAGCGAGCCCTGGTGGCCGTCCTCGATCACCGTTTCGAGGACGGCGCCGTTGGGCAGGTAGCGCTGTCGGATGGCGGCGTGATCGTGCACCACGATGTCCATGAAGCCGGCCTGCGGTTCGGTGCCGCCCAGCAGCGCGTTGAACACCGGGTCGCCGTCGAGCCGCGACAGGCAATGCCAGACGTGCCGGCCGGTTCGGTCGATCAGGCTGGCGATGGTGCAGTTGCCGACGAGGGCGAGATCGAGGGTGCTCATGCCATCACCGGACGATTCAATCGCTCGACACCCTCCTGCAGCCAGGCGCGCACCGACGCGGGCTCGCCGCCGAAGACCTCGGCCACGCGCAGGCCTTGACCGCCCAGCCGGCGCGCGGCGGCCATGCCGGCCTCGTCGGCGAAATCGTCGCCGATGAAGAGCGGCACGCGGCCGGCGAAGGGCGGGGCCGCCATCAGGTTTTCCACGGCACGTCCCTTGGTGGTCGCCTTGACGCCGATCTCGACCGCCATGCGCGCGGGGATCAGGCGGAACCAGGGATGATCGTCGCTCACCAACGAGCGAGCGATCCGCCACACATCGTCTTCGCGGTCCGGCGCCAGGCGATAGTGCAAGGTGACGCCGTGTGGCTTCAGTTCGAGGATGACACCCGAGAGATGGCCGGTCTCCTCGGCCAGCACCTTCTTCCACTCCTCGGGCACGGCCACTTCGGAGCGGACTTCGTCGAGGGTGCCATCGATATGACGAATGGCAGCACCATGCTCACCCGAGCTGGCGCCCGAGAACGGCGCCAGGAGCCGGTCGGTGTCGAGCATGGGCCGGCCGCTCACGATGGCAACGGCGCCGCCCAGCAGGTCGCGCAGCTGCGCGAGAAGCGTTGGCAGCTCTGGAGGAACCACGACCCGGGTGGGAGTTTCCGCGATTTCGACAAGAGTGCCGTCGAAATCCAGGAAAAGTGCGGTTTGGGGGCCGATTTCCGGGATTTGCATGCTGGCTCATAACGCCCGGCAGATCACTTTGTTGCCTCAGGAACTAGCGTGCAGTGCGCACCGTTTCTCCGGCATGACACAGCAACAGACCCTCGAAACAGCCTCCGAAATGGTCAGTCCTTATCTGGTACTGGGCCAGGCCGACGACGGAGGCCGGCCCATCGTGGAGACGGCGCGGGCGCTGCATGACCTGATCGTGACCTTTTCGCCGCAGGGCCACTACTCTGTCCGCACCATCGAGGATGAATGCGGCCCGGCCATCCATTGCGCCTTCGAGAACAAGGCCGATGCCGACCGGCTGGCGGCGAGCGTGGGCGCCATCGAGATCTCGCGCTACGACGGCTATCGCAGCGAACGCGCCTTCTACCTGAGCGAAGCAGCGACGCGAGAGATCCGGCGTTCCCTCGCGCGCAGGCGCGGATAGGCAGGCGCGCGCAGGCGCGGATAGGCCTCACGTCGCGGCCGGCACGGGCCGGTCGATAGCCAGATACTGGAACCAGTCCTCGTGGGCGCCCGTGATCATGCAGCCGATCATGCGCGAGGCCATGTAGCTGAAGGTGATCCCATTGCCGCCATAGCCGTAAGCCGCGAACATGTGAGAGCGGCCCGGCACTGGCCCGATCAAGGGCAGGCCGTCCGCCGTTTCGCCGAAAGCGCCCGACCATTGGAAGTCGGCGCGACATTCCGCCGTCGGCCACAGGCCCGCGAGCTTGACCAGGAGCGCCTTTGTCTTTGCCGCCATCGCGTCGTCCCGCGCCGACTGGTCGGCGAGCGCAGGATCGTCCTCGCCGCCGATCACGATGCGGTTGTCGGTGGTCGTGCGGGCATAAGAGTAATCCTCTCCCGCTTCCCAGATGAGCGCGCGATCGCGCCACAGCGTGCCCGGCGGTTGCGGCGGCGTGGCAATGGCCCAGGTCGAGGAGATGGCGTGCAGTGGCGCGCTCAGCCACTCCGGCATGACATAACCCGTCGCCAGCACGACCTTGCCGGCTTCGATGGCGCAGCCGTTGTCGAGACCGACCACTATGCCGCCGGCGGCTGTCTCGTAGCTCACGGCCTCGCCGTTTAAGAGCGACGCGCCCTGCCCGCCGGCGCGGGCGAGCAGCGCCTGCGACAGCAGCACCGGATCGACTTCGGCCGATCCCGGCGACAGCAGGGCTGCTTCGCGCGTCAACGCGAACTCCGACAGCAGGCGGCGATGATCCAGGTAATTGCCGGGCAGGCCGGCGCGCTCCCGCAGCAGGTGCTCCGCCAGCAATTCGCGAGGGTCCGCGCCCGCCTCGGCGAGGTAGAGTGAACTTCGCGGACGAAACCCGCAGGCGAGACCGGCGGACTCCACGAGCTTCTTGAGTCCGCTCACGGCGCGCAGGCTGTGACGATAGAGCTCGGCCGCCCGCTCGAAGCTGTAGAGCTGCGTGAGCTTGCCGAGCGAGGCGTCGATTTCCCACAGCAGCATGGCGGTGCTGGCGGCCGTGCTGCCGAGGCCGGGCTGCTCGCGGTCGAGAATGCAGACCTGATGACCTAGCGCACTCAGGTGCTCGGCCATGAAGGAGCCGGTGATGCCGGCGCCGACCACGAGGACGTCGCACCGCATGTTCGCGGCAAGCATCGGCCTTCCCGGAGCCCGCTCGCGTTGCCGCCATGGCGGATAGCCGCCGCGCAGGCCGTCGTGTGTCGTGTCGGGGGAGATATCCATGATGCGACGATGAAACGCCCGACGGGCCGCGATGTTGCGTCGCGCGGCATGCAAATGGGCAACCCCCATGGCCGTGAACCCGTTGTGCGACCATGGGCGAGAAGTTCTGGTCGATCGACTGGCACGGTGTTTTCATCCCGGCCGCTTCGCTGCTGGAAATGGTGGTGCGCGGCACCATCATGTACCTGCTGGTATTCGTCCTGCTGCGGTTCATGCTGAAACGCCAGATCGGCGGCATCGGGCCATCCGACGTGCTGGTCATCGTCCTTCTGGCCGAGGTGGCGGGGCCTGCCTTTACCGCCGACTACCAGTCCGTCACCGAAGGCGCCGTGCTCGTCATCACGGTGCTGTTCTGGACCTATGCCGTGGAGTGGCTGGGGCACAGGTTTCCCTTCTTCGAGCGGCTGATCCGCGAACCCAAGGTCAAGCTGATCGCGAACGGCCGGATGCTGCGCCGGAACATGCGGGCCGAACTCGTGACCACCGACGAACTGATGGCGCAGCTGCGGGAAAAAGGCCTGGAAGACTGCAAGGACGTCGCGGCTGCCTATATGGAGGCGGACGGCCGCATCAGCGTCATCAGGAAGAAGTCGTAGGCCGGGTGCCTGGCGGGATCCCGGGTTGAAACTGTCAGGTGGTTGACCCAGAGTCGCCCAAGGCGACGCTCGAGACATCAGCGCGCCGGTCGGAGAGCGCATTGGTGGATCGTGGTTCGGAATTCGACGCTGAGTCTCGGCGGAGGGCGTCGTTGCCCGTACGAGAGCAGGAATTGCCAGCGTCCGGGCCAGTCTCCCGGCCACGCGGCTGGCCGCTCGCCACGCTGCTCTTCCTGTTCGGCGCGACCTTGATCGTGCCGTCGATCGTGGCCAACGGGCTACTGCTCCAGCGGCAAGCGACCCTCCAACAGCAGGACATCGAACGGCGGGTCGAGCAGGTGGCGTCGGATCTGGTCGACGGTATCGATCGCGACCTCGCCTTCATGGAGGCAATGGTTACGGTGATGGCGGCGTCGCCCGACCTCGCCGCCGGCCGGCTGGCGCAATTCCATGTCTGGGCCACGCAAATCCTGCAGCCGCTCGGCCTGCATGTTCTCTACCGCGACCTCGACGGCCAGCAGCTTCTCAACACCCGCGTGTCGTTCGACACGCCGCTCCCGCGCGAGAGTCTGCCGGAGATCGACGCGGCGGTGGCGGATGCGATCGTTGCGGACCGGGAGGGACGGGCCGAGGGGTATACATCGATCGTGCAACTGCAGGAGGTTGCGGGGATGGGGCGGCGGCAGCTTGCGAATATCTATGAGTTGTTGTGCGTCCGTTCGAGCGTGTACGTTGTGACCTCTCGCGGAAGGGATGCACGGACGGGGCTGGAAGTTGAGATGATGGCAACACTCGACAGGTCGAGGCTGCCGGTGGTGCTGACGGAGGTGCTGGTGCGATGAAGCGCAGTGGATCCCCAGGCTTGAACGGAACCCACAGCGCGCCGGTGCTGGCGGGGCTGCACCGCCAGGGGAGTTCCTGGCGGGTCATCATCGCGCGCCGGGCAGCGCAATGGGAAGTGATCGAGAGTCGGGAGACCGATCCGGCGGGGATGACGGCGCTCCTGAGTCAACACTCGGTGAGCCGGGTTATTCACGTGATCCCAGGGCAAGAGACGGTGTGCCGGTGTCTTCCGTTGCCAATGGGGGATGATGATCAGGTCATTGGCGCACTTTCGCTGCTGGCCGAGGCGGAGTTGCCGGCATCTCTGCCGCCCCACCGGCGTGCGGCGGGCTTCTTGAGCGGTGATGTTCGCGGCGACATGGGCACCGCGCTCCTGACCGGTTGGATGGGTGGAACGCAAGAGGCGAAGTTGGCTGGCGTTTCGGAGGGGTGGACCACCGTAGTGGCCGCACTTTCCGCGCTGAAGGGAGATGCGGGGCGTGCGGCGGTGTACGCAGATTCCGTCGAAGGAGTGATTACCGCTCTGGTCTCAGGACCGCAGCGCACGGCTGCGCGGGTGCTGATTGAGCAGAACGAATCGCGGGGCGCCTGGGCCTCGGCGGTGCAGGGCGCGGCGGCAGAAACGGGAGAACTGGCGGGAGTGGGCGCGGGCCCGATGGCGATTGCCGCGGCCATTCAGCGGAACCCGGACAAAAAACTGCACCTGGAGCCGGCGTCGGTCGCCGCGTTGCGGTCTCAGGTATTGGGCGTTCGCGAAGAGTCGGCGTGGCTGGACAGTTATGGCCTTGCCCTGGGGGCGCTACTGGTGGCCGGGTCGGTCCGCCGGAGTGAGCGATCGCTCGCTGAGATGACCGTTTCGGCGCGTGTCGAAGAGCGGACCCCGGTTCAATCGGTCACGGCGTGGCTGGGCGATCCGCGCAAGGCGTGGGGGGTGCTGGCGGCCGCGTGCATCCTGATGCTGCTGGGGCCCCTTGGGTTGTCCTGGGGTCGGCTGGCATTGTTGGATTCTCGGACAGCCAGGCTGGCGGAGATGCGGGTAGGGCGGGAGGCCATGGAGCGGTCCGCGGCCATGTATTCGCAGCTTGAGCGCAGCCGATGGCCCATGACCAAACTGCTCGCGGATGTCTCGGGCGCGACGCCCGTGGGCATAACAGTGACCAACCTGCGGCTCTCTCCCGAGCAAGGGCTGGCGATCCAAGGGACGGCCGATGCAGCGGATCTGGTCAACACACTGCAGGCCAACCTGAACAAGACGCGCCTGTTCAGCAATATCAAGATCAACCGGGTGGAGAGCAAGTCCCAGTCGTTGGCCGAGTTTGATGTAACGGCCGATGTGACCCAGCCACACGCGCCGTCAAAGCCGGTCGAAGACTTTGCCGCCAGGACGTTGGCGCAGCGGATGTACGGAGAGGGGGCTTCCAACACTTCGATGCCGGTGGCACGGACCGATGAAGGGT
>ENA-ORBV01018027-ORBV01018027.1-microbial-mat-metagenome-genome-assembly--contig:-NODE-18027-length-10020-cov-5.385497_pt1 | contig 10020 bp, 10 predicted proteins | sample MGYA00237777_ERZ505514 | MGnify/ENA primary metagenome ERZ505514 (study PRJEB26160, sample SAMN06269048) | microbial mat metagenome | isolation source: Oligotrophic lake microbial mat | place... | reverse complement strand
GTGGATGTTCACAAGGGTGAACATCCCTAACCAGAACTCGACATCAATGACTGAATGACCGATGTCAAGGTCATGTCCGTCACGTTCCTGTTGGACGTTCTAGAGATCGTGATCGATTCAGTCATGGATCCGATGTTCCATGTGACTATGTCTCACACACAGTTGTCTTTGGCTTGGTCTTTCTTGCTGTTGTTGTGACCCTTCTTGTGCTTCAAATGCTTCACAATGAGTTTTGCTCCACTGTGGAGGACCAATTCTTTCCCTTGTGACCCATCTGAAAAGACCTGGGCGGGGGCAAAATCAAATCAGCTTGTGAACGCTTGCTGCTTTGGGTCATCGCACTTGTGAGACAGTGCAGCTCGGATGAAGTGCTGCCTGGGCACCTTGTCTTCTTCCATGTTGTGCACCTGCCAGTGATGCTTTGTTTTCTTGTTGTTGACTTCAAAGGCCACTGCAATTTTGTTGAACCGACTCTGCTGGTGCTGTGGAATGTGTCACCTGGTTTCACTGTGATCCGTGCAAAATCCTTAGCAGCATGGTTTGCCGCAACAGACAGGTGCCGTCCAGTGTTGTGGATTTGTGTGTGTGCCTCGACGGCGCCATCAAGCCAATTGAAATGGTGGCAATGCACTTGTTGTTGACAACATGTTGTGAGTTGGAATTCAACACTCAGCCTTCTCATGCACCGGATGTCGCCACTTTTCATGCTGGCTGCTGGCTGGCAGCAGCTGCGCACTGCACTTGTCTGTCAAGTTGATGGTGGAGATTTGCATGTGCTTCTTGAAAAGTCTTCAATGAAAGACACAACACAGATGATTGAAAACTCCAGTGTCGTTTGGTGAATTTCTTGATCAGACAAAACAGAATGACATGTTCCTTTGATGAGATGTCACCTTTCGGCATGACAAAACAACAGGACATTTGAGTGTGTGACACATGGCCGACATCCAATTTGCAGCGTCATCAGACATTCAATGAAAACCAAGACCCACATTTTTGCGCTCCTCAGCTGGAGCCACAAACTGGCACCATGCACTGCAAGTGCCATGTCACTGGCTCCAGCAACAGCGACAAAATCATAGCATGAGTTGTTCCAATAAGTTTTTGCAATCAGACAGTTGCTACATGCTCTTGGCAAGATCCGCTCGCTCCTGATCGAAAAGCAAAAAGAATGACCCTGCAACATCACCACGCCATGACTCTTGCCGATTCACGCCCTTTAAGCCTTTTGTCGTTGCCTCTGTGATTCCAGCCGAAAGTCATCTACACCTTCTAGCGTTTCCTAATTCTCAAAATTAAAAATGACTTTGAATAAAAACTTCCAAAGATTTTCCGGCTTCTAAATGTTCCATTATGATTATTTGTTACGAATCTTCGTTCATAGGTCACAGAAGCTTGGGTGTGTTGCGAATTCTTGAAAGTAGCTATTCCGAAGCGTTAGGCCCATCGTTTTCGGATTCTCCTCGATCGTTTTCTAGATTTGGTCATTCCATGTCTGGGGAACAGCAGAGAAGTCATTCAAAACTGAGAATGGCCAGAGCCAGAAGATACCTCCTGAAGCCCAATTATGGACTTATCAGAGTTTTGAGTCATTACGCCGACGTACGTGAATATCTTCATTCCAATTGCTCCGAAGTTTGCATGACTGATGCCGAGTTGTTGTTCGGAACGTCTTTAACCCTTCTTTTTAAAGCTAATAGTACTCTAGCTAGCTAGTAGTAGTCTACAATGAATCTGATACTCCGTTATACTTTCCAGATAATTGCCCGGAAACCGACCCTCGTACACTTTCTACTATTTTTCTACTCATCATTCTACATTTTTCAACAATTGTACCTTGCTCACAAAACCTTCTATTTTTACGGAATGTAGCAAACCCTTTTTTTTGTGTCACAATACCCAGAACCGCCAGTTCTAAAAAGTAAAAGTACAATCAAGAATTTCTCAAAAACAGAAAATCACAACATTCAAAAAAAAAAACCATGAGGAAATCACGGAAGTCTTCGTGCTCGCAAGATTCCGGTTGGCACAGCCATCGATCCTCGGAAGATCTTGCCCATGAATTGCTCTTGGAAGAAGAAGACTCCAACATGGATTCTAGTGGTGGTCATGGTGGTGGTGGTACTGACCAGTCCAACACGTCGTGTTCCATGACGGAAAGAACACTCCAAGAGCATTCCCTCAATATTGAGAAGACGACGAAACGAACCAAGATTGTGGCGCTCATGGTGGTATTGATGGGTGCCATTGCGGGAGCAGCCTTTCTTTATGTGGGCATTCGTTCCGAGAACGACAATGTTCAAGATCGATTTGAACGTCGTGCCATTGACATGTCCAAGGAAATCGATGGCTCCTGGCAAGACTATGAGTCCTCGTGCCTCCTCATTCATGAAAGCTGTCGCAATTGGAGGGAAGAAAACTTTACCCATGTCGACTTTGAAGTTCTCTACTACTATATCAAGGCGCAGGGATTGGATTTCTATGCCATGGAGTGGGTCCCCAACATTACCCATGCCGAGCGTCCTGCGATTGAAGCGGTGGAGAAGGAGATCTTTGATGGGCACGCCAACTACACGGGAGTTATGGGTCAAGAACCCGACCCAGAAAACCCTGGAGAGTGCATTTTCACAGAACGTTCGGTACAACCCTTTTACTTCCCAATTCATGTACGTATATAAAGAGCATCCCTCCCATTTCTGTGCTCCCCAAGACACATTATACTGACGTAACGTTGCTCTCTCTTTTACAGTTCGGAGAACCCAAAGACAATGTTGCAGGTGCTGCTGGTTATGATCTCTACAGCCCTCCCTGGGAGCGGGTGGCGATTGAGGCAGCTCTACAAACCTGGAAACCAGCTCTGACGGGACGTTTCAAGCTGGTGCAATCGACTCTAGACGACGGATACAGTGTCGTGTTGTATCACCCGGGAACAGAACTTCCGGATAAGTTCGGTGTCCGACCCCGTGATCTTTCCAACATGGTTGTTCACATTCAGGATTTGTTGTACCGAGCAGCTCGCTACCAGAGTGAAAGCTTGTCGGTGTATTTATATGATACTACCGCGCATGACATTGATAGCAACGTGGAGCCAGAGTTCTTGTCGGGTTTGGAGATTAATGTCCCCAAACATGGTGAGAAACAAATCACCGTTTTCCCTGAAACCGAGTATGTTGACCTTCTAGATGCCCATTTGTTCTTTGAGCATCACATGGCCATTGGAGGACGAAGGTGGACGGTCGTTGTGGTTCCCGTCGAAGGCACTTACGAACCGAATTTGACCTTCGTTGTTTTATGCGGAGTCATGATCTTTGGCGGTTCCTTGCTCCTCGGCCTATGGTTGCTCCATAACATGCGAAAAACCATCCAGATGAATCGAATTGTTTCCAAGGCAGCAGCAGAAGCCAGCATTGTCTCCAATTTATTCCCTGCCAACGTACTGGAACGCATGATTGCTGATGCCGAGGAAAAGAACAAGAGAAAGAACCCCAAGTTGAAGGATACCTTTATCAATGACGGCAAAGGTCATCGGAGTGTCTTGTCTGTATCACGCTTGAACAAAATGCTTACAAGCGAGGGAATCTTTGGAAGGTACGTCCATTGTGCATGAAACAGACCGAGTCCTAGTTGACTTGCTAGTATTTGCATTCCTTGCTTATTCTTTATCTCTATCCCGACCTTAGTAAACCGATTGCGGAGCTCTACCCGTACACAACGGTGATGTTTGCAGATCTAGGTAGGCAACATGTGGTCTCCGGATGCTGACTCGATGACCGTGGATGCGTGCCTGTTTCGGGAGCTAACTTTTCGCGTTCCTCTTGTTGCTGACAGTTGGTTTCACCGCCTGGAGCTCCACAAGAGATCCAGCCCAGGTCTTCACTCTTTTGGAAATCATCTACCACAGCTTCGATAACATTGCTGGCCGAAGGCGCGTGTTCAAGGTTGAGACGGTTGGCGACTCTTACGTTGCCGTTGCAGGATTACCATTTCCAAGGGAGGATCATGCAGTAGTGATGGCAAGATTTGCCACAGACTGCAGCCATCGCATCAGCAGGCTTTGCAGGGCACTCGAGAAGACACTCGGCCCTGACACTGGAGATTTGGGCTGTCGCTTTGGGCTCCACAGGTAAGCGTGTACAAAGCGGATTGTGTGGCTGATGGAAAGAATATATAAGCCTAACCACTTGCATATTGTTTACTTTATGTAAAAAAGTGGTCAAGTCGTTGCTGGTGTTCTTCGTGGAGACAAAGGACGCTTCCAGCTGTTTGGTGGTAAGTAATGAAGACAACTTCAGCTCTATTGGTGTATTTCTATACTTTTGTGCTGATGTAGATTCGATCCCCCTTTCTACTGCAACTTTTTAGATACCGTCAACATGGGATCCAGGATGGAATCCACCGGTGTTCCGAATAAAATTCAGTGCTCGCAAGAAACAGCCGATCTTCTTCAAAGTGCGGGCCACAGCAACTGGACCATTCCGAGAGAGGACCTCGTAACTGTCAAAGGCAAGGGCCTAGTTCAAACGTACTTTGTCAAAGTCATAGCTGCCTCCAAGGCTTCCATGGACTCAGAGGTTGGACTTCCCATCGACAGGACAATCGGCTCAGCGGAAGACGCGAAGACAGCACGTTGCGTTGAATGGAACGTGGAAGTGCTGAGTGGCCTATTGAGGGCTATTGTTGCCAGACGAGAAGCGACATCAAACAAGGAAGTCGCTCCTTTTGGCCCGCAGCCTGTAGCACCAAGCGGTCACATGGTCCTGGACGAGGTCGCCGAAATCATTACCCTTCCAAAGTTCTGCGCAAATACCATCACGAAGCAAGTGGATCCTGAAACGATCGAGTTGGACTCAGAGGTTGTCTCGCAGCTTTCCGACTTAATCAGTAAAGTTGCATCGATGTATCGTGCTAACCCGTTTCACAATTTTGGTAAGTCAGAGGGTTCAACAGGTTCGTTGGAGGAGCACGGAACACGTCAAGTTGTCTCACCTTGCATTTGTCTCTTCTATCTACTTACTACTTCTATGCACCAATAACAGAGCATGCCAGTCACGTCACCATGGTAAGACTTTTATCCGTTCTCGGAAATGTGTGGTTTGTACTGTGTCTGCCGTTGCGCCCAAGCACGAACTAACCCCTTCCTTCATTTATCTTTATTGTGACAGTCGGTCATCAAGATGCTCGGACGCATTGTCAACCCCAAGGAAGTTGTCGTCAAGAAGAAGAAGACACCCAAGCAAAGCGGCTCGGACCAAAACGATCTGGAAGAAAAATTGCATGATTACACATTTGGTATCAATTCAGATCCATTGACTCAATTTGCCTGTGCGTTCTCAGCTCTTATCCACGATTTAGATCATACCGGCCTTCCCAACTTTGTCCTTGTCAAGGAAGAGTCTCCTCTGGCGGCAAAATACAAGAACAAGTCGGTTGCAGAACAAAACAGTGTCGATCTTGCGTGGGATCTTCTCATGAGCCCTGCTTATGCGGCATTGAGATCTTGCATCTGTTGCAATGACGAGGAATTCAACCGATTCCGATCCTTGGTCGTCAACTCGGTTATGGCAACCGATATCATGGACAAGGAGCTTGGCAACGCTCGGAAGAGTCGCTGGAACAAAGCCTTCAGCGATGAATGTGAAAATGAGGAAGACGAGAAGGTTGCCATTGATCGCAAGGCCACGATTGTCATTGAGCGTAAGTTGTAGAGTTCCAGGGAGATGATTTCGTGGGCTAAACCAACACCAGAACAAAAATCTCACTCCACTCCCCATCCTTCTGTTATGCCTCTTATTACAGACTTAATTCAAGCCAGTGATATTAGTCACACAATGCAGCACTGGCATGTCTATGCTAAGTGGAACGAACGACTCTTCATGGTATGTTTTACTAGCCTACGCTGTGAATGATAAGCTCGAGTATCCACCGCCCTCAAACGGATGGCTAACTCAAACCACTTTTTTCTTGTCTTTTTCTTCCAGGAAATGTACAAAGCGTACAAGGCTGGTCATTTGGAGAAGGATCCGTCGGTTGGGTGGCATCAGGGAGAAATTGGCTTCTTTGATTTTTACATCATTCCCTTGGCCAAGAAGCTTTTTACCTGTGGTGTCTTTGGTGTTCAAAGTGATGAATTCTTGAATTATGCGCAAATCAACCGCAAAGAATGGGAGCAAAAGGGAGAAGGCATGGTGAAAAAGTATTTGCAAAACTACCAGAAAAAATATGGTGGCGCGGAGAAGAAGGATATTACGGGATGCCCAACGGAGGCGACCGATTCCTCGGACGAGATGGTGTAAATGAATATATCGATTGGGCTGGGCTGAAGGCAGATTGTGAACGTTTTTTTGTCGGAATTTGTATACATTTTGAATATATATTACAATAATGTACTGTTAAGAACGATTTTGAAGTATTGCAACCGGCAACATTCGTTGTTTAGTTTCCCAAGAAAGATGATATCCGTCGTCCACGTACGGTTGGTTGGTTGGGCCCTCTCGTGGACAACGAATTGCAGCTGGAAATACTAGCTAGACGCATAGAAATGGACTAGTACTTACTGTAGCAGGCCCTGTAGGGAGAGAACGAGAAACGACGCCAACCTTCCTTACCCCCTACTAGTAGGAAGATCCCCGCAACTTCATTTTGAATTCTGGAAACAGCAGCCAGCCCTTTCCAAAAGTATAACCATACCTTGGAGGCGCTGCATAGACCCTGATTTTTCTTGCTTTGATACATAGCAAGGTTACATTTGAATGTGAATCATTTATTTATTTATTATTGGCAAATTGTTACGCTCTCCGAGTTATTGATTTAATGATCCTTTGAACAACCTTCTTGCTTCCTTCGTCAACGGTTCTGGTAATTGCTTCATTTACTTCGGATACCTTGGCGGCAAAATTTCTTCTTCCTTCTGCATACCTTGTTTCATGGCAATTATTTTCATGGCGTTAAATCAATTTGGCAGATTCCTTGATTCTTTTATAGGTAGATGGATCGGCCTTGCCCAAGGGACTACTACGTGCCCATTCTTGAATCCGTTCCACAACACCCGCGCCTCCAGGACGTTTCATTTCCTCAGGCACATCCAATCGCAACGTAATAACATTGTAAATATCAATGGTTTCCATATTGACAAAATCTTCAAATTGATCCAACTCGTCGGTATTGAGCGTCGAAACAAAGTCACTCGCCCAGGTACCCAACAAGACATCGACTTCTAACCAACCGCGTTGTTTGCTGCGATAAATCAATCGTTTCCGACGAATTTCCAATTCCAATGCTTCAGGGCTGGCCGAGGCAGCTGCATGAGGATAATCTTGTTTCAACTCGAGGATATTGGCTTCCGACAAGTCTTTCAAAGCCACTGGTCGGACATGTCGTTCGTAAATGGCATCGTAAATGGGTTTGCCTTTTTTCAACAAGGCTTCTTCTTGAGGCGACAAAGTCGTTGTAGCTTCGCCACTGTCCCCGCGATACCCGCGCGTTGCCATGCTGGGAAGATTGAACTGAGTTGTCATCACGGCAGCAGGAGTGCGGACCATCATCTTACTACCACTACGGCGAAACGCCAGGGCTGCAAATTGTTGTGTGGCATTCATCTTTGTTTCGTCTTTTGACTATTTTGTTTTGTCGTCTGGTTACAAGCTGGATTTTGGGAGCTTCAGCTACTAGTGTCCTCTGTCTTCTGATAGGCTTCTGTTGATGATGTACTAGCTAGTAGATAGTAAAGCTATTGTAAACGAAAGCTGGGGTTGTCGTCGTCTTGGTTGAGAACTCTTTGTCGGCCAGGTCACCATTCCTTGGTCAACCATAATTTAAAAACAAAGCGCTGGATCCAGCAAAAGATTGCTTCGTGGAGAAGGGCGTAGAAGCCGCCAGCTTTTGCTTCGGTAAGGAGTGAGTCAGTCGTGCAGATTCTACGATTCCCGGTTGGAAAGTCCCTTGACGCAGAAACTGAAAGGCTGCGAGTTCGAATCCTTGTGCAGCGGATTTTCTGCTTTTGAAAACTCGCACGCACAACAGCTCACACAACACATAACCTGCTGTTGTAGCTGTTTTGCAGGCCTGGCAAAGTGAGAACTACTTTCCAAAACTTCCTATTTAAAACATGTCCCACCCCATGTAGGGTCTAATAATGTATCTTTCTCCCGGCAAGCATCGCAACACATGCAGTTTCCCCTGGGAAGTGGTTCTGGAAATCCATGCACATGATTGCAAATGAAGCACAAAAACCAAAACATCATGGGGACAATTTGAAAGGGGTTAAGTGAATCACTGTGGACAAACAAAATGTCATGGTTCTTCTGTTGGAAATCAGTGGCCGTACAAGTAGCCAGTTGGCTAGCACCTGCTGTGAGCAATTTGTTTTGCTTCTCAACACAATTGTGGCGACCAACTCAGAATGATGTGTTCCACGCAGGAATGTCCACGAGAAATGAACAGCACGGGGGCAATGAACCAGGAAATGAAGCTGGAGTCATAAAAATGGATCTACAGGGATTAGCAGTTTGACAACTTGGTGGCATGAATTCTTCCTCTGCAGACAGAAGGAAATGTGTCCGATTGAATCTCGCGGGAAAATCATGTTGACTGGTGCCTCATTTCTTAAGTCGGCAACAATGTTGGAGCCGGGCCTGCTTGCTTATGAGTGAACATCAGTCTGTCCCAAAAATTGGATGATTTTCTTTTTCTAATGTTGACAAATCAATGCTCTTTATTCGCTGCAACACATCATTGTTGAGGAGTTTGAAGGTAAACTTTGGCCCAGCTTCTCACTCAAACTATGTTTCAATGATGAATTTCCTTCATCCGGCTATTTTTGCACCCACCGTCGCAGAGTGTCTCAAATCTGAAAATGGGTTAAGCAAATGTCTGTGACAAAAAGCTCTGGCTCATCTTGGTTGACAACATCATGCGTTTTTCTGGACAAAAAAACTATGTTCACCCTTGTGATGAAAAAATTTTACCAAGCCTATCATGTGACTCATCCATTCATTCTTGAACGCAACATTTAACATAACAATAAATTTATTGTCAATGGCCATGTTTTGATTGCTTGCTTTACAGAGCCCACGCATGCTTTTTGAAATGTTCTTAGTGTGATTGCAACAAGCAGAAAGTTGTAATACTTTTTTGATAATGAAACAGTCATGTGAGTAGAAAGTTTCATCTCCATCTATCATTATTCTTATTATTCATTTGTGCATGCTAAATAAAATCCATAAATGATTAATGGACACCCGCTATACGCCAAGCAGGGAGACGTGTCGTTTGTGTAAAAAGTTGATTTTAGTTTTGTATAGTATTCATTTTTGTGTGTGGTTGGGGTAGTTTTGCTCTCGGTCCAGGCACCACATTCATATTCCATTTCCATTCAAGACAAAACTCGTGACAATATTGACAAATCGTTTGCGGGCATCATTCAACAAATGAGCGGCATGATCGGCCTCGGACAGAATACTCCAGGTCCGATCACTTCCGCGTCCCAAATTGACAAACAAATCTTGTTGGACATGGAGAGGCGCATAGGGATCTTGATCGCCGGCCACCACCAATACAGGTGTATGGACTCGCGCGGGATCGCAGTTGTTGAATTGATAGGTATGTTTCCATTGGGCCTTGACGGGATCACTGATGAGGGCAGCTTCGGCAAAGAGACGGGCCGGTTCGTGAGGAATCGTGCCTTGGACGGTAAAATCTTCAATCGCATCATTAAAGGTATTTTTCTTGCGTGGAGTCGCATTGGTATTATTGGGGTCCGGTCCTTCCCCGACATGAATGGCATAGAGAGGATCTCGTGGATACCGTACCAAGGGATCATAAATGGATCCATACAAGACCAATTTTGATAAAAGGGAGGGATGAGATTGGGCTACCAATTGAGCCACCAATGCACCTTGCGACCATCCCAACAAGGCTGGCATGTCGACCGAACTCTGATCATGCTGATTGTAATGGTAATGGTAATGATTTTGGTGTATACTACTACTGCTTGCAGTAGAGGCAGGAGTAATATTTGTCCCG
>ENA-ORBV01018024-ORBV01018024.1-microbial-mat-metagenome-genome-assembly--contig:-NODE-18024-length-10021-cov-4.383146_pt1 | contig 10021 bp, 12 predicted proteins | sample MGYA00237777_ERZ505514 | MGnify/ENA primary metagenome ERZ505514 (study PRJEB26160, sample SAMN06269048) | microbial mat metagenome | isolation source: Oligotrophic lake microbial mat | place... | reverse complement strand
ATGATACGGCGACCACCGAGATCTACACCTCTCTATTCGTCGGCAGCGTCAGATGTGTATAAGAGACAGTAATAGCGCTCTCCAGCTCCGCGCCAACAAACTCATCAGTTTGCGAGATTAACGCTGGCCACGCCGAAGACACGCGATCGAGCGTCTCGAGCGTGCTGAGGCACTTACGCTTACGCAAGTGAATCTGCATGATTTGCTTTCTGGCTGCATCATCTGGCAAATCGGTGCAGAACATGGCATCAAAACGCCCAGCTCGCAACAATTCTGGCGGCAAGTCCTCTACGCGGTTCATGGTGGCCACCACGAACGTAGGTGACGTTTTCTCTGCCAACCATGTCAGCAACGCCTGCAATACTCGCTTACCTACCCCGGAATCGCCCTGCCCTTGGTGGATGCCACCCAGCGCCTTGTCGATTTCGTCGAGTAACACCACGCAACCGTTCTGCGCCTCGATCGTTTTGATGGCATCCCGAACTCGCTGCTCGGATTGCCCAATCAGCGAACCGAACAACGCGCCAATGTTGAGCATGTAACAAGGCAGGCCCAGCTGCTTGGCCACCAACTTACCGGCCACGCTCTTCGCGGTTCCCATAGGGCCAATAATACTGATCCCCTTCGGGTAGTCCAAACCGGCTGCCTGAGCCTCCCGGCTATAGCAACCTTTGCGGTTATTGACCCACTCGTTCAGCGCTTCAAAGCCGCCAACGTCTTCCGTAGCCCCGACTGTGTCCTCGTCGATAAACGTCAGCACGTCGCTCTTCTTGATGATCTGAGCCTTCTCACGTTTGAGCATGGCCACTATCTTTGTGATATTATCGCCGCACATCGAGAGCGATCGCGCAAATGCGTTTTCAGCTTCGGCACTGGTGAGCCCAGCTATGCAGCGCACCAGCGAATCGATCGCTTGGTCCGTGAATGTATCGCTCAGGCGACTTACACCTGTCAGTATCGCGACAATGATGCCACGCAGCTCCGCTTCACTTGGCAGCTGATATTCGACGACCGCAACGTGCGGCTTCAACTTGTCCGGCAAGACGGCATTAGCCGTCACGATTACAATTGGGCGAAATCGTGGGCGGCCGGTCTTTTCATCGACATTACTCATTAGTCGATCTTCGGCGATATTCTGCAGGAACCGGCGTATCACCGCCTGTGTACCTGGTGCGTAACAGTCGTCGAAATCGCGAAGCATAAAGATGCCCTTCTCTAATTTCAACGTCGGTGTCGTCATCCACCGTAGACAAATCATCGGGTCTTGGGAGTTAGCTGGGATCTCCGCACTAGGTTGCATGCCATCTACATGCGGAGCCGTCATACCCGTCACGTTATTCCAATCGTACAAATTGAAGTGCCGCCGCTTGCAAAAGCGTTTAATTTCCTCGCGTACTCGCGACTCTTCGCTAGTGTGCACCAAAATGATCTGGTAGCCGGCCAGTGCGTAACTTCCAAAGTTTTGCTCCCAAGCCGTAGCATTTGCCATTATCGGGTTCTGTACAGGATCTTGTGCCATTGTTTTAGTTGTGCTCTCGTAAAATTGTCATGATCACCTGGAACGCGTCAGCGTTCAGTAGGTTCAGCCTATCTAGCTGACCTGTCATTTGTTTTAGGGCTTCCGTTACCGACTGATCGACATCAGTCGCCTTGGACTCCTGTGTCTGATACACACTGGCATAAAGCCCTGGGTCTTCGTCGAACATGCTCGAATCCACGTTCAACTTATAAGTCGGCACGATTGCCGACAAGATCTTGGGGGATTTAATCATCCCCTCTTCTTCTAAGGTCTTTTCAATGTATCCCACGATTTTAGGATCAAAGCCTGTTTTCAGTGCCTCTGGCCACAATATGCTGGCTTCTACGATAGCCCACGCCATTTCGTAGGAATCGGCTGGATCAAACATATCCAGGTTCAACGGCGTACCGGACAACGCATTGCAGATATCAATGAAGTCCGGCAACGAAGTATAAAAACGATCGGTCGTTACGATCGCAATTGCCGCGTTCAACTTGTCGAGATTACCCTGTGGCAGCTCGATATCAAAATCATCCTGCAGTTCCATCAGCAGGTTGGTAGGCGACCATTGCAAACAGTCTGCCTGGTACCTATCTACGGCTAACAGCAGCAACGTAGTTGCAAAGCTGTCAGGATCAACAAGGATTTGTTTGACAATGCTGGCAATAATCATTAGCGTATCCGGCTGTGCAAGTAATGGTTTTCTTTATTTTACTTGTTAGGCGTAAAGCCCCTACCTTCCGGCATGGGGATGTAAGCCGTCTTTTTACTTTGTAGGGATTGACTAGGTACCTACAAGCTGTATAGTTATCGACATGCAATACAAATCCAACAACAACGTTTGCTATTCCTGTAAATACCACGTAGTTTGGTGCCCGAAATACAGACGCAATGTACTTTGCGGCGAAGTCGACACTCGACTTAAAGCGATCATTCGCGAAGTTTGTACCGAACGTTTTTGCGAGGTTATCGAACTGGAAACAATGCCAGATCATGTACACCTGTTGGTTGCGTGTGATCCGCAATATGGGATTCATCGACTAATTAAGCAAATAAAAGGGCGAAGTAGTCGCGTCTTACGGAAGGAGTTCACTCAACTCACGAGTAGACTCCCTACGCTTTGGACTAATAGCTATTTTGTGGCGACAGTTGGCGGTGCCCCGCTTAAGGTAATCAAGCAATACATCGAGAACCAGCGGAACGTCTAAATGCACATAAGCTACAAGTTCCGAATGTACGAGAATGCCAAGCGTCACCGGCTTGACCGTATAGTGACAATGGCTACTCGTATCCGAAATCACTGTGTGGCTTTCCAAAAGACCTACTACCGGCTGTTCAAAAAGCATTGCGGCAAGTTCAAGTTGATGCGCCATATTGCCAAGGTTCGCAATCGTCGCGAAGACTGGAAGATCGTCGGTTCGCAATGCGTTCAGGCGATTATTGAAAAGCTGGACCTGACTTATCAGGCGTTCTTTAAATGGCTCAAGAGTAAGGCTGGCCGCAAGTGCGGTACACCGCAGTTCAAGAAATCGGCTGGAGCTGGCAGTGCCCAGTTCACGCAAGCAGGTTGGGCGTACGGCGGCGGAAACCGCATCCGCTTTGGCAAATATTGGTACAAGTTCATAAAGTCCCGAGAGATTGAAGGGACGATTAAGACCTGCAATCTCAAGCGAGATGCGATTGGTAGATTTTGGGTAGTATTTTCCTGCATTAAGGAAGAGTCTGCGATTCCAACCACTGGTTCCATTAACACGGCAGGGTTCGATTTCGGTCTCAAAACATTCCTCACTTGTAGCGATAGCACTACCATTGACAGTCCGCAGTTCTTTAAAGCAGGTATGGCAGAAATCGCCAAACGCAATCGAGAACTGGCAAGCAAAAAGAAAGGCAGCAATAACCGCCGCAAGGCAAAGAAGCGACTGAGTAAAGCACATGAGCGAATCACCAACCGCCGACAGGATTGGTTCTTTAAGTTAGCTCATTCGCTCTGCGATCAGTTCGACCGGATGTACTTCGAAACGCTCAATATTAGTGCGATGCAAAGGCTATGGGGGCGCAAGATTTGTGATCTTGCGTTCGACAAGTTCTTGCAAACGCTCCAATGGGTAGCTCTGAAAAGAGGGAAGCACGTTGGGCATATTGGCAGATGGGAACCATCAACCAAAACTTGCAGTCAGTGCGGACACGTCCAAGACATGCCGCTTGCTGTTCGTGTTTTTGATTGTGGCGGTTGTTGCATTTCAATCGATCGCGACTTGAATGCTGCTTTGAATATTAAACGCTTGGGACATCAAGCGTGGGCTAGGAAATGTCAGACGGGCTTGCCCGCTATTTCTGTTTGAATCCAAGAATCCCCCGGATTTGTCCGTGGGGAGTATGTCAACTAGTAGCCCCGTGCCAGGTGCTCAAGCACCGGCCTACATGCCGCCGCGGATTACAAACTGCCTGTGCCAAGCTGTGATCGGGGCATTCAGCGTTAGCCCGTCCACCTCTTGACCATGCTCGTTCACAGGGAACGCACCGCCAGTTAGCATTGAATCAAAACCTGGGCTACCCAGGCCCGAGGCCGACGTGGCGAAATTAATTGCGTCGGCGTCTGTCAGCATGTCCATGTTTGGCGCCGCCACTGTCACAGTAGCCATGCGAGTGTCGGCCTTCTCTACGCCAACGAGTGTTAATTGCGTCATTTGTCAATCTTTTCGTCTGATAGCTAAAAACAGATACGGCAAACACATGTCGCCAGGGTATGTCGTTGGCGACATGTGTTTGCTTAAAGTGTACCCGTTCTAGAAATATTGTGCCACGCTGTGTGGCGAATGATAAGTGTTTGGCGGCAAAATGCGACCAGACCTTTATTGTGTGGGCGGCTGTTAGGCGACCCACGTTGGAATGTGTCCAGCGAATGCTGAACGAAAAATAAATTGCCTGCGTGCGCTCGCCCAGTCTCCGATAGACATGGCGTTCACGGTCAGGTCCGTAAGTAGTATTAGCGCTATCGGACGCGCACAGTGGCAGTCGGCCCACGCCGGCTTCGGGGAGCTGTCTAATTGACCGCTAGGCCGTCTGCATTGTATATGACGCAAAACAGATCTGGATTTAGTTACTATCCGCAGTCTGGGCAACTAGTGCGTGGTGAGTTATCGCTTCAGTTTCTGCACCAACCCAGCAAAAATATCTTCCAATTCCGCAATCAGATTGTTAGCCGTGTAATCGGCGTAAAGCAAATAAATTTTGCTCTCTGTCTGCCACCCAAGATTTTGCTGATAGTCCTGGTAGAGCGTCAGCCCATCGCTGCGTTAGTCCACCCAGCCACGCCGGGTGAGGCTTTCCTGGGACTCACGTTTGACCACCGGCCGGCCATCCTTCGTGGCAATTGCGTGCCCCAGCTTGCGAGCCAGTCCGGTACCAGCTACCAGGCCGACGCACTTCCCGTCTTTAATATGCGGGTACGCGAGATCGCACCGGTGCCCAAGCACCAGGTCTTCCGCGATCAATTGCTCGACGATGTAAATATCGTCGGCTTGTGCCTGTGGTAGGCCATCCCATCGCATTAATGGTGCGTCTATTACATTGACGCCCTCAAGCATGCCCAGCGATTGAATGAACCTGATTGCCTTGGGTGTAGCACCTTTCGCCGGGTAAATGGTGCCATTGATACTAATATCTGTGCCAGTGTAATTGATTAACATTTTGCAAATCTCCAAAAACCTGGAAACCGTCAGGGCGGGCAACCTTCCGGTTGCGTATGTTTAAGCACTACGTGTGCTCTGAACGATACCGAATAACGCATCGGTATTCACGCGGCTATTTAACCCATAGCTGGGCGGAGATTAACCCCGGAGCTTGGCCGCGAGGCCAGGCCCTGCGCAGATGCCCTTGGCCCCTGTGATCTTGCCGTCCGCGTCGCGGACTGCTTCGCCTGGGTAGGCGAGGTCATCCCGGCTGGTCAAGCTGGGATGCTCGGCCACGAGGGCCGAGACTACTAGGATTACTCCCTCCTCGGCGTCGGGTAGCCCGGTTGGGCTGCCCATCGTAGATCGCACGATGGGGAATGCCCCCACCGTGCCGAGGCTTTCTCTATCTACAGCCAATCGGGGCGCTGGCCCCGACACTGCGAGGTGTGTTGCCACATCTCCCGCCAAGATTGTCAGGGGATGCGGCGTCAAATTCAAGAATTTCATATCGTATTCCTTTCGAGAACTGCCCCTGGTGGGGGCTTTTACCTGCTTGGAAACTACAGACGTAAATCTGCAGGCGGACACAAAATGTGTCCTGAGATAGAGCGTTACGTACGCTCTGAACGGCACCGGATTGTGTCCCGGTACTGGACGAGCAGTTTAACGACTTGCGCAGGTCGTGGCTCAAACTGGTTTAAACCAGCGAGCCAGCTGTGTCGCCCTTCACGCCCAGCACTACAACCATGCGTGTAGCGCTGGGCGGTTTCTACAGCTGCAATACCAGTTGCGAGGCGGGTGGCACACAGATAATTCGCCAGCTGTTCGCTGGCATACTGGCGGGCATCAACGTCGCTTTGCCCTCCTTCCAGTCCAGTTTAAATAACTGGATTGCGGGGTCAGTCTGATCGTGGCGGACCCCGATCAACAATAACGACTGTGTCGTCACCACTACCGTTGGGTAGTCGGGGATCAGCGTGTATTTACTCGCCAGCCCCCCGTCTTTCTCTAACTGGAATACCAGGACCTGTGTGCCAGGATCGGGTGGCTCCGCAGGCGACGCAGTCGCCATATTGGTATTTTCGTTCAGCCACCCCATGACCGTGTACACGCTGAATGTCACCATTAGGACTCCAAGTGCAAAGCCCGCAGCCTGCACATACTTTTTGGCATTAGTCATCTTTCAATCTCCCAGTATCAAAAACTAGCGACCGGCTAGCACGTGCAAAAGCAATAAGCTTTACACTGTATATGACACAAAACAGAGCTGAATTTAGCTACTTAGCGAAGATATGAAACTGCCCGCCGATGAGCTTCTGCACCTTGATGCTGTCCACATTTAGAATGGCTTTGAGCGGGCCAAGCTTGTCGGCGGCCATGCCAATGATGCAGTCCTTGGCCGTATTAATGGCCGTAGCTTTCAATGCGGCTTTGGTGGCATTGCACTCTTGGCACGCTGTTCCGCCCGGATCGATACTCTTGAGATTCATCTGCGGGCCGGCCAAACACGGGATCATCTGCACGATCTTCGGGTTCTGCAAAAGGAGCTGAATACCGTAGTCATCCAGGGTGGTTTCTCGTGGCATATTTTATGATCTAGCTATTACGACAGAGTCAGACGGGAGTAGTAGCGCCATACGCTCTAGGGTATTTACAAGCCTGGTTACGTCCTCGATCACCAATCTGCGAAATTCGGTTACTTCGGTGGTCGATCTAAATAGCATATCCACATAATTGAGCCGGAACCATGGCGGTACGGCCTCGGGCTGAGCCGTGTTGGCCGGCATCTCCTCGATGTCCGATGGCGAGCAGATGTGGCTGTAAACGGCCTGTAGGTCGCCGCTGGGTCCATCTGGTAGTAGGCGATATGCGAACAACTCCGCCGGAATGTTCACATTTTCGATCAACTCGATACGTATTCGCTGCCCATCGTCCTGGAACTCGCGGTAACGACTGTATGAGAATTTTAATTTGATCGATCTAGCCATGTTGCCATTTTACGCGAAAGCGAGGTAGCCTTCGAGTTCTGGGGTCCGATCGCCATGATAACCGGCGGCGTGCAATATAAATGCTTTGCTCCGGTTCTGGTGAAAATGGGAATGGCACCAGCATAGGTTCCAACGCCAGTCCAGCTCTATGATCTTGGCGTGATCGAGTTGGAGCATCATAGCCAGAAACAACTGTTCGAATATCCAGCAGCTCGGGACAGATCGCTTGGGCGGGCCGTACCAGCGTGCGGAATCTGGCGGCATAACCATGACTCCGCTGTTCAACATACGTATGAGCGGGATGCGTGGAATGTTTAACGCATCCGATATCTTGTCCGCCATCTTCTGCCCGTACCCGTCGGCTAAGGGTTCTTGGCTCCTACCGCGTTCATCCATAATGGCCCAATACCCGAGTGGCACCTCGTCAAATATATTGGGAGCCTGTGCTGTGACAACAGCGTCGCAGTCAATAAATAGGCACTGGTCATACTCGGGGGTGAGCGTGTTGGCCAAATACTTAATGGCTGGGCCGTAGCTCGGGGAGCTGTCTCGGCGAATTGTACGATACTCGGCTCCGATACGGTCCGCGTAAGCTTTGTGGTTTGGACCGGTGATGGCATGGTCTAAATCTGCGCGCTGCCCTGCCAATATGTTAATAACCGCACGTTTAACCATAAGCTTGGATATCCCGTTCAAGACCGCGGTATTGTTGCTCCACGCCACCAAGCGGTGTGAATATGGGTTGACCGGCTCGGTGGATGATGTAGGCAAACTCTAGCCCTGTCAAGAAGTACGGGTGCATGAATGACCAGTTCCATCGTCGATCGATCAAGCGATACTTGGCCTCGCCACGGTACAACCTGGCCGACAATGCGGCTTGGTCGTTTAACCAGTGCTCGGTGATTAGCTCTGATTTGTACACTTTCTTAGCGTCGGACGGCATGATCATAACGCCAGCGTTGAGCGTCCACGGCTGGGCACCCCAATTTATGGCTTGCACGGTTTCGACCGACGCTTTCGCGGCGTTGGTAATAACGCACAATTCGTCAACAACGCCCCAGTGCCCCGGTGGTACCGCCGTGTGGAATGACGGACAGAGTCGCGTGACGACGCAATCGCAATCTAGATACAGGGTCAGGGTGTACTGCGCAGCCACGTCAGCGGCCGCATACTTCCAGCTGCAGGCCTTAGCTCTGCCTGCCGTGGCGGGCGCGGGCAGGTACACGGGACAGTAGTCCGCGCCAATTCTTGCCGCGTAAGCCGCGTGATTGGCTTTTGTGATGGCATGTTCTGCCGGTGCTCCGGCCACGATGTTGGTAACACACAGTCGCATCGCAGTTAGATGGGTGAGGGGATAATTACCATCGCGTGCGTGTCGCCGCCGGATGCGACTACGCAATTTGGTTGAATATTGGTGACAGGTACACTCGAGATAAAGTACGGAATACTGCCAGGCAGCTCTGCCACGCGAGATAATAGCGACCGCATAAACGTCAACATGACGTTTGTATCTGTACGTAGCGAGAAGTGCATCACATCGTTGAACACGATAACGGAGCTGCCGCGATATGGAAAAAAGTTATCATCTCGCACATGCAGCGGCACAAGGTTCTTGACCGTCACAGTGTCAGTCGAGCACGGGTAGGTTGTGTTGTAGTTGGAGCCCACAATTGTGGCGAGTACCAACATGGATGGTTTTTCGTGCGTCAGTATTCGCCAACCGTTTTGCCCACCGAGTGCCGTGCCTTGAGCACCGACCGGAATGTACAAGTCTAAAAATGACAAACCAGGCTCGTACGTGACGGTTACGATAGCGCCCGCGCCACCTTTGGAGTTGTACAGCACACGTGCCTGCCCGGACGTGGCGGTCTCCGTGATGGCTGTTAGCATTTGAAATCGAATGTAGCCAAGTGCCAGCAGTTGATTTTGCGTGTTAGACATAGCCTCGTCTAGCGGGGCTGGGAGCTTAATCAACTCCGGTTGCGATACGGTGCAGTCCTGCACGAACTGGGTAGTGACGGGCATACGCCCATTTTGACAATTGGTATCGGCGGCCATTATGGTACGGCTGGTGTATCGCAGCCGCCTGTGTCAGTACTTGTGAGATAAATGGTTACGATTGGACCAGGCGTTGTCACTACTTTGACCCCATTGTCGCCTCTGATTTTGAGATGCGGGCCAATAGCCCCATTTAGACTGCGAACAGTGTCTATGCATTTCTGCAGCCCGCCAATCACGCCACCAACTGCCAGGATGGCCGCTTCTTCGGGCGTCAGCGCCACATCCGTGCACGCTGGGCCTGCGATCGACGAAGTACTGGCGGAAATAGTAATTGTCTTAAGATTGTCAGATTGCGATAATTCGCATGAATACCCAGGAAACAATTGCGTATCACCACGAATGCACTGGCCATTTAAACTGGCTGGGGCCAATGTGTGACCGTCTGCTTGCATGAACCTGGCTTCGATTGGTCGACTATAGATGGTGCTTGAGCACCGAGCGGCTATGACAGAGTCTGGCCGTATTTGATTGAACAACGACAGACTATTCACCCCGCGGCCCACGAGTGCGTCCACCACCGTCGGCTCGAGATCATTCTGTACGGTGTAGCTATCCCCATTACTTGGGACGAGCTGCAGCAGGGTGGCAACACTGCCTAACACGATAAAGCCAGATATGACAGCACCGGTCAAACAACGAGCACCTGTTGTCGGAGTGGCGGTGCCTACCGCTTCTGCCCAGACCACGTCGTAATCGCGGACTGTGCTCGCATCGACTATAAAGCGTAAGAACGTGCCACTGACTTGAAAATGGAAGGTAATAGCAGTCTGTACGCGTGC
>ENA-ORBV01018023-ORBV01018023.1-microbial-mat-metagenome-genome-assembly--contig:-NODE-18023-length-10021-cov-5.228982_pt1 | contig 10021 bp, 11 predicted proteins | sample MGYA00237777_ERZ505514 | MGnify/ENA primary metagenome ERZ505514 (study PRJEB26160, sample SAMN06269048) | microbial mat metagenome | isolation source: Oligotrophic lake microbial mat | place... | reverse complement strand
CTTGACGCTTTCCGCGCCAGCCACAAGCCGTTTCACTGGTATGTCGAGTTCAACAGCGTGCTGGCGAACGGGGGCTTTGATGTCATTGTCGGCAACCCGCCGTATGTATCTGCACGGAAAGTCGATTATCTTAACACACGGCAATTGAAACTGCGCTTTAGTGATATTTACGCGCATGTTTTGATACAGACATTAGCAATTGGAAGATCAAGCGGGCGCATCGGGATGATTGTTCCACTGTCGCTGACATTCAGTGAAGATTTTGTTGCAATGCGTAAACGGATTGCCGAAAAAGGTACATCGTGGTTATCGTCGTTTGATAATATCCCTGCCGCTGTATTTGAGGGGGTGAGTCAACGTTGTACTATTTGGTTACATAGCTCAGATGGTGCACCCAACTTGTTTTCAACGCCAATGTACCGTTGGCGATCAGAATACCGTCCTGAGTTGATGTCACGTTTGACCTATAGTGAGATCGAAACAACAGAAATATCGGATAAAGGTATTCCCAAACTTGAAGGGGCATCATCTACACGACTTATAAGCTCAATAGCAAGCGTGAGACCACGCGAAATTTTGTTTCCTCGTAAATCTTCGGTGCAACTTGGCTTCTCTCAAACTGCACGAAATTTCGTATCTGCATTTATTGAACCGCCGCCATGCTTGGATGTAGATACACTTTTAGAGGTGGGAAGTTCTAAACAAGGCTTTTTGAATGTGAAAGATGAAACAACGGCTAAGGCGATATTTTGTCTTTTGCTTGGCGAGGTCTACTTCTGGTATTGGCTAACGCGCGGAGATGGCTTTGATGTTACAGCATGGGTCATCACCGATTTTGGTATTGTTTTAAACCGCGTTGATGAAACCACAAAGCATCATATGGCGCTACTCGGTGATATTCTTCACCAACGCCGGTATGAAGCATTACAGTTCAAAAAGAACGCTGGAAAATACGTTGGCAATTACAACTATAAAGGACTCTTTCGCTACACACGCCGTGCTGACCTACTGTTGATGATGGCATTGGGTTTTGATGCTGTTGATGCACAAGCGATCTTTGATTATGTACAACGTGTTCGCTCGATCAATGTATTTGCGGGTGAAAAGTCAATTCCAGCGACTGTGAAACAAAAGTATCAGCCTCTTGTCATTGAGCCGATGAAAGAAAAGCCGATCATCGACGAGATTGACCGCGTGCTGGCGCGGCATTACGGCTTCACCGACGCGGAACTCGATTTCATCATCCACTATGACATCAAGTATCGCATGGGGCGGGACGCGGAGTCGGACGGCGAGGGGGAGGCATGAGTGAACCCACTTACCGCATATCCGATCACGCCCGTGAAGAAGCCGAACGGCGCGGCATCCCGCTTGATATATTGCAAACCGTCATGGAGTCGCCGGGGCAGATTATCGAAGCTCACAGCGACCGCAAAGCGTATCAGTCAAAAGTTGAAATCGACGGTAAGCTGTATGTGGTGCGTGCCATTGTCGAAATGACCGATCCGCTGACCGTCGTCACTGTCTACCGTACCAGCAAGGTTGAGAAGTATTGGAGCGATGAATGATGAAAGTAATCTACGATGCCAGCGTCGATGTGCTGCGGATTCTGTTCAACGCTGCCCCGATTGCCGAAAGCGACGAAGATAAGCCGGGGGTGATCCTCGACTACGCCGCAGATGGCAGCCTAGTCGGGATGGAAATCCTCGATGCGTCGAAGCATGTCGGTAACCCTAGCGGCGTCGAGTATGCGGTCGTCGGCATGAAGTCGGCATGATCGAGCGGGTGCTGGCGCGGCATTACGGCTTCACCGAGGCGGAACTCGACTTCATCATCCACTACGACATCAAGGTTCGCATGGGGCGGGATGCGGAGTTGGATGGTGGCGAGGATGGCGAATGAAGCTGCCCAACCTTGAACAAGCGTTTGTTGAAGCGCAAAAGCTTTCTGCCTACCTGCTTTCAGAAGAAAATTCTGATGGCAAGTCAGCTTTTTTCGCCGCGTTTGGGTTCAGCCTCGACCAACCGGAAACCCTGCGTGGGGCGCTGCTGGCACACGCGAACACGCATGGAGTCGTCAGTTTCACCGAAACCGTGCATGGCATCAAGTATATAATCGAGGGAGAACTACGCGCAGCGGACGGGCGAACCCCGCAGATGCGCTCGGTATGGATTGTCGATAAAGGTCAAACAGCGCCGCGACTCGTCACGGCGTATCCGCTAGAAAGGAAATCTGATGATACAGGAACATGAACGTGCGGTCTTGACCGTTGATTTGCCCGATGCGGGATTCAAAGTAGGGGATGTTGGCACAGTCGTGCATATCTATGCGGATGGCGCTGCTTATGAAATGGAGTTTTTCGCATTGGATGGGCGCACACTGGATGTGGTTACCGTCGAGGCGAAACAGGTGCGTCCAGTCAAGCGCAATGATGTGCTGCATGTGCGTGAACTTGCAGTCGAAGGTTAGAGGATGTCTTCTGACAAGCGATTCGGCTTGCTGCGAAATCTGCTCCGTACCATCGGTCTTTCGCAGGAATCCGCCGATCAGGTGGTGGACTTCATCGTTGATCTGCTGGCGGGCGAAGGTAAAGGCGAGGGTGCAGCCATCCCGTCAGCCGAGTTCCCCTACCACTTGCGCGACCACTTTCTTTCGCCTGCGGAACTGAGTTTTTGTACCGTGCTGCGAACCGCCATCAACGGGCGAGCAGCGTTGTGCAGCAAAGTCGCGCTCGCAGACTTGTTCTACGTCAAGAAAGGCGACGACGCGAGCCGCTGGCGCATTTACACCAACAAAATTGACCGCAAGCATGTTGATTTTCTGCTGTGCGATCCGGCGACCATGCGCCCGCTCGTGGGGATTGAACTGGATGACAGTAGCCATCAACGCGAAGATCGGCAGTCACGGGATAAGTTCGTCGATGGCGTATTTGCAGCCGCAAAGCTGCCTTTGTTCCATATTCCGGTGAAGCGTGCATACGTCACGGCGGAAATCGAGGCACAGATTGCACCGTATCTCGCTGTATCGACTGCCCGTGTCCCCACTCCCGTGCGAGTTGTTGAAACGCCTTTGCCGAAAACGGTTGTACAGACCAATGTGTCGATGCGCGCGATCATCAAATGGGAAGACAGTGGGTTGTGGCGTCAGCTTTTCAACGCCAGTAGCAGCGGTACGGAGTGGAACATCCAACCCTACTTCTCGGAAACGGTCGGGAACGTCAAAGGCTTCTACTTCGAGGCAAATTCACCCGGAAACATCACCGGTTCGTCATCGCCCTACTCAATCAAGATCATGGCAAACAACGTGGTCATGCAAGTTGAGCAAGGCACAATCCGTTTGGAAGCTGGAAACATTGTCATGTTCTCGGTCACGATCGATGTACTCGAACCATCTGGCACGCAAGACTACATCCAAATCGCACTTGATAATGCTACCTCTCAATACCAGTGGATCTAACCAATAATCGTCTGCGCTGTTTGATACTTGCGGCACAGACGATTTTCCTCATAGAAATTCCATTCGACCGCGCGTTAGCGCGCGTCTACACATAGGAGCTTGATACATGGCACGTTTGATGAAACGACCCGTGACTCTACGGACTGAGATCACCGATGACGAAGGCACTTTTGAAGTCGTGGCAATCCAATTGACCGAAGGCGATAAAGAAGCGCTCTCAACTCGTTCCGTTGAGTTCATCCAGAGTGATAGCGGGTTTGTCGACTCGTACCGTACCATCTCGAACGGACGACGCGACGAACGCCAGCTTGCGTATTACGGATTGAGCAAGGTCGTGAACTTCTTCGACCCGGATACGCAAAAGGAAGTTTTTACAAGCTCGGTTCGTTCCGGTGTCGAGCGCGTACGACATGCGATGAGCGAAAGCGCGTTCGCTGAGGCGTGGGGTTTCTTGAGCGCCGACGCCATGGAAAAGATCATGCAGGTCGTGTACGAGATCAATCCAAGTTTTGACCCTGAGCGTCGGTCAAAATAGAGAGCCATCTTGAGCGACTGCGTGAGGCAGTTTTGAGATGGCTTAAATACGAAACACGACACGAACTTGCCCCCGAAGAACGTCTTCAAATGGAGGCGAATCTTTTAGAGGGCTATGAAGAAGCGCCTGAACAGCCGGAACCCATGACCCTCCTTCGGAAGTTCGGGCGCTTTTCGTTGTCGTATTGGCAGGGCGGTTACGCCGACCAACCCTCCGTCCTCATGCAAGAGTTCTACGTCGTCTCTCAAGCCGAGATTGAACACGAGAACGTGCGACAAGCCAACCGTCTTTTCGCGGAACGACAGCGCCATCCCCAGGGTGCAGTTGGGGCAGGAACTCATACATCCTAGCGATGATCCAGCAGCGATTGGGTTCTGGGAGTTCCTGCCACCACAGTTTCATCTTTTCGGGATTATCCCGATGTCTGCCAATGTCGATTACCTTATCGCCTGTATACCAATGTACGACCATACAGAATATGCACAGGTCGTAGGGCAACCCCGCTAACCACGCATCTTGAAAGTGTTTGCCGTTGTAAGCAAGTTTGATGTAGATGTATTGGATCGTTTCTCCTGTTTCGCGGCTGCGTCGACTAATCGTTACAGCAGGGTTTTCTTCGCGGTCTTCTTGATCAATAACCTCCACGTCACTGTTCCAACCATCGCGGTCGATAGACTCACGAAGCAAGTCATCAAATGTACGCCAGATGGGTAAACCCTTCTCGATCTCTGCTATTGATGTTCGGCGACTAAAAAACATATGTCAAACTCTCCCCCAAACGACGAAAGCGAATACTACGAACAGATGGCGGGTTCAAATGAACCTCCACCAGATGATGATGGCTACGCCCAACATCTTGATCATCTGACGGGTTCAATGGAACAGGAGCCTTCTGATTCCATTGTACGTCAGTCTCGTCAACTTGTTCCGATCCGATTCGGGCGTCCAATTGATCCGGCGCTGCGATTTTCGGATCGGCTGCCGGATTGGGTTCGTGATATTGAACAAAAAACTGGCGCAAAAATTAACGAGCCACATTTTAAACCTTCCGACTTCCCTTATTTTGAACTGATAGTTCCTGGACGACGGTCTTTCAAGCTGTTCTATCACGAGGAGAGCGATAACCTTCTCGCCGCGACGTCGGTGTATCCGTCTCAAATGCGCTTGTTTACGGGCGCACTCGGCATGTCCATGTCGAAAACGCCGCGTCCCAAAGATGGCAAGACAGGAGGTCGCCCGTCTGCGCCGCAGCCGCTTGATCCACTCGACCGTAATGAAGTCGTGGGGCGGTTCTTCAAAGATCCAGACCAATTTTGGCAGCGTGACCGATACGGCAATTCCAAGACCACTAGCGTTAGCGACGATCCAAAATCGTATTTTTACAGCGCTGGCTATATTCCGCTTAAAGGCAACCGCGAAATCCGTAATACGTTGCAGCAAGCATCGGCGGGCGCGTCAGTATTTCCGTCTACATTTGTGCAGCAGTATTGGTCTGACAACAGCGAAGATGCTGTTGAGCGGTACAATCTGATAGACGTTTTCGCCCCAGACAAAGAGGCAATGCTTAACAAGCTCGAAGAAACAACGGGCAGAAAGTTCTTGCCGCGCCATAATATTGTTTATGATGCGGGAAAATATCTGCGTGCTACCAGTCACCTGATTGCTACGCCCGATGGACAGGGCGGGCAGTCGAATAAAACGATGAACAGTTTCAAGGACTCGCGTCGTCAGATTCGTGGCGCCTCTCCGTTGGGACCTATGGATAACCCTGGTTTCCGATTTGCCGAAGAACGGTCTTACGGCGGAATCGGCAAAGGTCCGGTTCGATCTGGCGTGTCAATGAAATATCGCCTTACCGAAGATACGTTCTTATATTCAGAAGGCACCGCTTTAGCGCGCGAAGGTGTTTATGCCGTTGGTGATACAAAGTCTCAGTTTATAGACAGCGGATTTTCTGAGGATGAACTGACCCAACGCGGATTTGTTGTGGGTTCTGTTTTCACCCGTGATGCCGCACCGGTTGGTATAGATATTGGCAATGCTCCGGCGGCAACCATTTTGTCAGTGAAAACAATTGGAGAGCCGGGCAAACAAAAAACGATTATTGAATACCGGAATGTGATTGATTTTGCGCACAACACGGAAATGAAAAGCAATCCGCACTTTAAGAATATGACCACGCCTGGAGGATCAAGCCCGCTTCTTCAAGAAATAGACGGGTTTACCCCCGATCTTTCATCACCAATGTCTATTCAAAAAGCATCGCGCATTGGTGAATTGGCGCTCGATTCATGGTTTTTCAACCGCAAACCCGACGAGTTAGAGCGGGATTACAACGCTGCTTATCGTCGCTTGAACAACGGTGCTGATCCGCTCGGCGGGCGCATGATGTACGACGACAAGGGACGCCCGTCGCAGTTCCGTGTCGATGAATTGTATACTCATGTGGCTACGTCTGCCGCTGCTCAATGGATGGTTGGCATAGGCAAAACCGCTCATGCGTCATTCAATTTCAACACTGAGATTTTGCGCCAAGCCGCCAAGAAATCTGACCCCGAAAAATTCCGGGCGCGGTTCGGGCTTGATCCAGAAGGCGATTGGCGTGACAAAGATATTGTCAGAGTTGATAACTACGCTTATACGCATTACGACATTGAATTCCCAACAACGCCGTTGTCAACCACCAAATCCGGCAGAGTAAGCTTTAATTCACTTGACCTGAACGTGATCAATGAGCGCAATCCTGACGCTTATCAGGAGTTGCTACATCGGAGAAAAGCCGGCGAATCTACCAGCGTCGCTGATTACCATTTCACCCGCGCGTTTGGGCGTCACGGCAAGCTCAATCCACTGGAAGTCAATCCGCTTGATATTCGCGCTCGGCGCGAACAACTGTTGGATAGCGGCATGTTAGAACTCGATGCCTCTAAAGAAGTGTTCCGCGAATATGGCGGAGATCGCTATCTCAAAATTGGCAGACTGACGCTTCCGCCGGGCAAAGTGATCGCCGGTATGTTCGACCCTAAACCCGAAGAATTCGGGCGTCCGCGTCTTGGTAATATGGTCATGCGCGACTTGATCGACGCCGATACCCCTGTTTATGAAGCCATCGAATCATTTGCGTATGCCGAAATTCAGAAACGGCGCGAGCGCGCACTCCAAATGAAGATGAAGGGGTTTACCGGCGCATTGGCGGCGCTGCCTGAATTGCCTGCGCACATCTCTATCGCCGATCCCGAAATGATGGAGTTGTTGATTGGTCAGATGCGCGGCTACAAAAAGAAAGACCAAGAAGCGCTGCTGGCACGGTTCTACGAGTCGGGTATTGCGGGGCAATTCCGTTTTCAGGTGACTGACTCCAAAACCATTGGCGGACAAGTATTGATGATCTCGCCGGCGCTGGCAAAGAGTCGGTTCGGCGTCGATTACGAACCGCCGCCCGGAACAGCAACCCAGTCGCAGCTTGCCGTTGGCTTGGCGAACCGCGACTTGGATGGCGATCTCGGCGGGATTGTCCCGCTGATGACCAATATCGATGAAATGACTCTGGCAAAACAAGCGCAAGAAGCTCTCTATCTTGGTCGTGGTCAAGAAAACCCCAAATACATTGACAAAGGACTTTCTGAAAACGCGCTGCACAAACTAATCGACAATCCCGGACTGGCTGGAAAGCACACCAAAGCCAGCGCGGCTGGCGAAGCACGCTTGTCAATGCTGTCGGCTGGCGCGATGGGTCAGTCGCATATGCCTTTCATTGAAGGACTGATCGGCTATGCACAGCGCATGACCGGATCGAGCGGTGACTTTTCGCTCTCCGGCGCGGCAGTGTATCAGCGCGCGATGGACAATGAAATGTCGCAGAGCCCCGCGACGGCGTGGCTGCAAAAAGCATTTACCGATCTCAAGTATGCGGGCTTGCGCTACAAAGACGAAAAGGGGCATATTAATGATGAAACCATTTGGCATGAGCGCTATGCTGAAGACAAGTTTCAACCGTCATACGCCCGTGGCGACAATGTTAAGCTGGCGCTCGATATGTTTTCGCACGTCGGCGCGATGGAGATGGACGAGAAAAGCGAGTATCTGGGCGATACGGGCGCCTCGCGTTATATAGCCAAAGGCTTGCTGCCGATCAATAAAGCCGGCGACGAAGCCGCAATCCGCGATCTGCAAAAAGTGCTCTCGGACATTTACGGCGACGGCAAGCGTAATCCAAGTCAGTTGTCTGCGGCTGAACTAACGCGCATTGTTAGCACGATCAACAATCGAGAATATAAGCAGGTCGATAAAGATCGATTTGCCGAGCTTTATGCTGCTCACAATCTGGTGGGCGCTAAAGAAAAACGTGTTGGTCGTGGTGATTATAAAACGGCTTTTAAGCCGCTTGACTCCGGTGAAACCAGCATTCAATATGACTTCATGAACCCGATTCTCAACAGCATCTTGAGAATGACCGTTGGTTTTGCGGGCGAAAAGGAAGACATTTCGCTGCTGCCAAGTTACTTTTATGGCGCAACGCTCAAGAATTCGCTGCGTGAAGTCTACAAAAACGATTCGAAACAAGTATTTTGGGCTCAGATAATGAAAGCCGCCGAGCAGATCTTCCGCAGGGAAACCCATGTCCCGTTTATTGCCGAAACTGTAATTGGTGTTCAGCTCGAACGCAATTTGCGTAAGGGGCAAACGCTCAACGGGCTTGAGAAGCTCTATCCTATCGACGGCGCAATTGCAGCATTGAACCCTTCTTTGCCACGCTCAAGGATTTCTTTCATCTCGACCCGTTGCCCGTTCAAGGGAAGACACTCACTGCTACTGTGATTCTTTTGTCCCTGTATGCCTGGAACTTGTTGGTGCTGTTCAATTTCGTCAATCATCGTCCGTTGGGCGAGGTCAAGCCGATCTTGGACTTACTCTGATCGGATGCCCCACCCTCAGATACTCGACAATTTCCCCGCTTTCGACGAGGGCATTAGCGGGCAGGAATTCGCGTACCGGCTGGAACGGCAGGCGCGGCGTTTCAACACTCACATCGTGCAAGGTGAGCAGATTGTCGATATTACGCACGATGGACACTATCTCGTCGTCAAGTCGGTCAACAAGCGCGATTATGTATCACGGGCGGTACTCATTGCCACGGGAAGCCGCTACAAGCAGTTGAACGTTCCGGGTGAATACGAACTGATCGGTTACAATATCCATTTCTGCGCCACCTGCGACGGACCTTTCTATCAAGGTAAAGACGTGTTGGTGATCGGCGGGGGTAACAGCGGATTTGAAGAAGGACTGCATCTGGCGACGATTGCGCGCTCGGTCACGATTGTCGAGTTTATGCCAGAGGTACGCGCCAGCCAGATTTTGCAGGAAAAGGTGGCAGCGCAATCTTCAATGCAAGTGATCACCAACCATGCCGTCAATGAATTCAGAATCGGCGAAGATAATCATCTCGCCGGCGTGATCGTGGAAGACCGCGCGACCGGGGAATTGAAAGATTGGCATCCTGACGGCGTGTTTGTCTTCATTGGTCTCAGCCCCAACACCGCTTTCCTACCTGCTGGGATCGAGCGTGACCAATGGGGATTCATCAAGACAACGGACTCGCTCAAGACCTCGATGGACGGGGTGTTCGCGGCTGGCGATGTGCGTGCCGGAAGCACCAAACAAGCGATCTCGGCAGCCGGCGAAGGCGCAACCGCAGCACTCATGATTCGTCAGTATCTCAAGTCACTGGGTGAAGTGAACCCTGTCAACACTGTTGAACGGGAAATCCTTGAGGTTCGCCCGCCGACGGGGGTTCAAGTGTAATTTACCGTTCATCACGCGGTTTGAAACGAACCCGGCAAGCTTCGAATATTCCTACCCTTGAAAACAGGGGTAGGAAGCTATTTTCACCCCAAACTGACACCCTGCGTAAGAGCGTATCTGAAAATTCCCGTTGGTATATAATAGGCATCGCCAAATGACCTAATGAACCGAACGGGAACGAAAACAGTGTCGCATAAATCAAAGCGCTATGCTAGTGACATGACGCAG
>ENA-ORBV01018022-ORBV01018022.1-microbial-mat-metagenome-genome-assembly--contig:-NODE-18022-length-10022-cov-6.898743_pt1 | contig 10022 bp, 8 predicted proteins | sample MGYA00237777_ERZ505514 | MGnify/ENA primary metagenome ERZ505514 (study PRJEB26160, sample SAMN06269048) | microbial mat metagenome | isolation source: Oligotrophic lake microbial mat | place... | reverse complement strand
TCGGATTGGCTGACAACCGGGCACCCGCCATGCTCACATTATCTGCCACTGTGCTCGCCATTATCGGGTCGTGCTCGCCAACAGAGAGTTCTGCTCACACTAGCTGCCAAATGAGTAAACCAACGGAAAACTCAGGCAAATATCCGGTGATGTTGCGTGTATCGTTGTTGCCCTCCGCCCACTTTCTCAAAAGTCGCCGGCTGGTTGGTGTTTCGGAGCGCGGCAATCCAGAACGGTTTTGAGAACGGCGAAGGGGTCGATGGCGTGGCGTCGCCAGTTCGCGCAAGCGATCGTCAGAAAGGTTGGTTATTGAGAACAGCCGCCCGTCACCTGCGCAGCCGAAGCCCCGTTGGCACGGACTGTGAGCACGTTCCTCTGTTGGCGAGCACGTCGCGATGATGGCGAGCACAGTGGCAGATAATGTGAGCAGAGCCCGCGCCCCATTGTCAGCTAGTTCGAGCAGAAAATGGCGCTGTTTGCGAGCACGAGCCCCGATGATGGCAAGCGCCTACACATAGCAGCGGATGTCGTTCTCCGAGCCATTGGTGTGCAGCGGTATTTCCGGGCGCTCCAGCACCATCAGCAACGCGGTCTTGTTGGCCCACAGACGCGCGAGCAGACGATCCAGGGTGGCGCAGCCGGTCTTGCGGCGAAAGATGCGATCGAACCGCGCACGCAGGGCAAGGCGACGTTTCGGGCTGGGCGTGATCCGATACGCCTTGAGATCAGCATAGAAGTTCCATATCAGCCCACGCACGTGCTGCTGCGCGGTCCTCTGTTGATCGGTGAACGTGTCCAACTTGTGCACCAGCCGCTCCGCATGGACCCAGCACAGGGCGTGCCGGCCGATGGCGAACTGTCGGGCATCATCGCTCAACACCACGGCATCGAGCAGGAAGCCGTGCGCGTGGATGCTGCCCCATTGGGCGCCCTCGGTGGCGATTTGCACAGGGTCTTGCACGACCGCCAGGCCTTCCTTGGCCGGCGTGACGATACCAAGCGAGGCAAGATGCGCCTGCCAGGCAGCCAGATCGGCGAAGCGCGTCTCGCCCGCATCGCGCAGCCGCGCGATCAACGGGCCAGGCAAGCCACGCTCGCGCAGATAGGCCAACGCCGCGTCATTCAGCACGTAATCGGTGTGCCCGGCCCGCAGCAGGTCGAGAAAGTTCAGCCGGCTCTTCGATGCCCGCGTGCCGAACCAGGTGAACCAGTCATTGCCGATCTGCGTGCAAAACCCGTTCTTCCCGGCATGCCGGGCGCCGGTATCGTCGACTGACACAAACGGCGATGTCTCCAAGCCGGCGCGCAGCACGGCCTGGGCCTCATGGATGAAAGCATCCTGCTTGTCCGTCAGCAGCCGTTGTAGCTGTCGCTTCGAGATCGACACCCCGAGCGATCGCAGGAAGCTCAGCAACCGCGGCAGTGTCGTCTGACCCTGGTGATATTGCATCAGCACAAAGCGGCGGAGTTCAGGACCGAAATGGCCCCGGATGCCTTCGGGCAGCGGGGACAGGATCGTCCGGCCATCCGGCGTGATCCAGCGTTCCCGCTGGTAACAGGTTGCGCGCACCGAAATCACCAGGTCCTGCACCAGGAAAGGTTCATACCCCTTGAAGCGGGAACTGGGCGGGACCTCGGCGGTGATCACTTCCTCTTCGATCTCGACCCGGGGGGTTACCTTGCCTCGGAACCGCCGTTTCTCCCGAGCGTCCGGTTGCTCCGGTTCGGTGCCCTTGTCCATGCCGCTTGGCTTGCTATCGGGCTTGATCGTGGGACGGCCCTTCAGGCCTTTCAGGCGGGCGATTTCGTCACGCTGCTCGGCCACGATCTGCTTCAGCGCCGCGACCTCTGTGAACAGTTCGACCAGCAGAGCTTCAAGCTCGGGACGGCTCAGAGCGGAGAGGGAGGGCGGTGGCGGCACATGATGCAGAGAGTCCATGCCGCCGAATCGACGCAAGGGAAAAATGCGCGGATACCCACACTTTTGCCCCTGTTACGTTGCGCCGCCTGCTTGCGGCGCATGATTTCGGCAAAGCGGGTGAGATCGGGCGGCTCATCCAGTGCGGGTGATGGCCCGGGCTGCTCGTTTGCGAATCCCACATAGCCATGACGATACCCCAACCGTGGCCCGTCGTTGGCGCCCCAGAGCGGCGCGGCACGAGCGCGCGCAGGACACACCTCCCGAGCCTCGGACCGCCGCCACGAGGGGCGCCCACGGCGCCATGCCTGCCCGCCCAACGCGTCTGCATCCAGCCACTCGGCGCCGAGAACCGCGACCTCTCAGCCGCATGTGGTTGGCCAGCGGGGGGGGGGATGGATGTGCGGCTGAACCGCAACGGGGGATAACCGTCTGGGGGTCATTCGCGGACTTTTTTTCTCCAACGTGCGCACGCGCACGCGCGCGAGGGGCGATTGGGAACGGCGAATGAACGCGCGGCCTGGCGGAAGTTTGCAAGTGCTTTCGAGTGGCGGGCCATCGGCGCAGGCCTGCGCGGCGTCCGTGCGCGAGGGGCCGCCGCGCCATAAGGGAGTGTCCCGGAAATCCCGCGCCGCGGCGTCAGAGTGCGTCGCGCGCCGCCAACGCGCGATTGGCCGCGATATAGGCGTCCAGTGCGGCGGAGCCCGCGCCCGCAGGCGCGCTCTGCCAGGCGAAGTAGGCCTCGCGGGCAGCGCGCCACAGTTCGGTGCGGGTTTTTATCGCGGGGGCGTCACGCTTCTGATCGGGGATCTGCGCGGCCATAGCGTTGGCCTATGCTGCCGCCCGTGCGTCGGTGCCGGCTTCGGCCTCAATCGCGGCGTGCAGCACAAACCCCGTGAGGTAACGCAAGCCCTGGGGAATTCCGTATTCGCGCGATGTGCGCTTGCCGATGCTCCATGCCGCCCACTTGTCGGTCGCGGCGGTGATGGCCTGCGGGAGCGGCGCGTCCGGCGCGACGTCGTCGGCGAAATGGCGCCCGTGCGGCTATCAAGGAATGTGCGAACATCGTCGTGCGAGCAGCCCGTCGCGTCCGCGCTCGCCACCGGTGGCGAGGCACCAGGCTGCGTCGGTGTTCCCGCGCTGCGTCATCGCGCCGAAAACATTCCCCACAGGGGGACACCATGGCACTGCGACGTTCTCCGACAAGGCCGGTTTTCCATGAACAGCGCTCCCCATTCACAAAGGCCCGCCGTGGGCGCGTGAGGGCCGTACACAGCGCTTTAGTGCCATACCCTAGGGGGGGGTAGAGGAAATCTCGTGGAGCCCGTGTAGGCGACGCACAGAGCCGAAACCAACTAAACATCGCCTCAAGTCTGCAAAAAATTACGGAGGAACTCGAAGCCGGGCTGTGGTGCTTGCCCGTGATGACACATTCCGGTCTTGCCGTGGGCGAGCTCGCTGTGTCCTGCGGACGACAAACATCCGCACGGACGGATCCACCAAGAGGCTTAAGGGGGGCCACCTCTCAATTTGACGCCTCTCAAGCAGGACTGTCAGCGAAGCTAAGCGTAATCCTGGGTAGCTGCGTTCCACCATCGTTGCCAACGTTGGCCTGCTGTTTTTCCCCTTCCCGAGCAATTCTCCTTCCATCCCCTGCCGTTGAAGATCAGCCCTTTATAAGGGTCAGTTAGAGACGATCTCACTTACACGTGATTTTTCGCCACTCAATGGTGGTCATGGCCGGATAACGGGCGGAGGCTGTCCGCTTAGAAGACGGCATATCTTAGAGCGGCATCTGAGCGAAATCGTCGCGCGCGCGGTACAGGTGAGGCGCGCTATACCGCAGAGTGGCCGCGTAGCCGCGGCATATACGGGAAGAGGATGAGGAATTTCCTTAATCCTCCTTGGTGAACCTTGATCAGCGTTGAAGACCCTTGACCTCCCTTGATATTGCAGAATATGGGAATCTCGAAGGATTTCTCTGTAAAAGGAATCATCATCGATCGACCCTCAGAGCGCGTTGTACTCGGCGATTTTCTCCCGCCATTCCGGCATACGGGAGGACCAAGCGGCCGTAGTGGCGGTTAGCGGCGGGTAACGCAGACGCGGGATCCCGACCATCTCCAATTTGGTGATACGAGCTCCAACCGGTACCAGATTCAATTTATCGGTTAACGCAGCCTGGCGCACCGAAGAGGGAAGCAGCCGTTTTGCGGCGTCGGCGGCGGCTGCCGCAACGGCGCGCTCAGCGACCTCGCCACACTTAATTGCGTACGGATGAATGATCTCGGCCTCAGCCGTATCATCGTCGATCAAGTGAGCCACTACCTGTACCAGGCCTAGATCCACCAGGACGCGCCAAGCAGCCCAGAAAGCCGTCGAGCTTATGTCTTGCTCGCGTCCGTCAATCGATTTCATGTCCTCGGGCAAATCCGCGCCGAAGAGGAAGGAACTGGTACATGTCATCGGCCCGGGTTGGTCAAAGCCATAAATGACCCAAGGACCTTCGGCCCAAAGATTCTGGCGCGTGTATTTTTGTCCGAGGATTTGCCAGTGCACGCCGCCGTCACCAGCGAGAGAGTGAGCATGATATAGGTCAACCAGCAGCCGCAGCGCGTCAATGCTTCGAAGCTGACGGACCTGTTCAACCGAGCCGAACCGATTATCACCCACGCCATCGACGAGCGAGTTGGGTAGCCAAATCCAATCCGGCTTCTGCTCTTCAGGGGGGAGGGCCAACCCGCCAGTAGGGCCTGAGCGCACTGCGCCCCTGCTCATCAGTCTGTTTTCAAGTTCTCTCCATCGAGTCCTAGTGGCGCTTGGGACCGGACCCTCAAAAAAAGGATCCTCGTCGATCCACTTCTCCCACTCTTTAATTTCTTTGGCATCCGGTTGATAACCTTCGCAATCAGCCACCTCATATGCCGGAGAAATTTGATAGCGGGGCTTTGTTCCCCTCTGAAGCACGACCAACAAACCGACGCGCTCGAGATCCGTAATAGCCTTCGCAGCACGATCACGACTGATTTTCGTGTACTTCTCCACGGCGTTAACAGACCATGACGTCGAGCGTTGATGGCGATCGGAGCCGCGGGCAAGGACCAGATACACCACCGCGGGGTTTATTCCGCGCAAACAGGCATACCTCCAGGTCCGCCGGTCGACCGCGAAGAAATTTCCCACGTCGTTGCTGACCTTGGTTTCCGCCTTGCTCATGTCAGACCCTCCTTTGATAAGCAGAATCGGGCCGGACGCAGCTTCAAGGCAATCCAGAAAACTACCTTAACTTTCTGCGTGATCTAGACCCGATGTTCGCCTGAGATAGGGGGCGACCCGTCTCACAGTATGCAGGCTTTCGGGGATTGCGCTGGATGGTCCAGCGCCGAGCCTCATGCATAGGAGACGGGTCGCCCCCTATCTCAGGCGAACATCGGGTCTAGATCCCAAAGGACAAAGGACAAGTGCGTTCCGTAAGCGTCCCGCTGAGGCCACATTGCGCATCACGCCCGACCCATGATCCCCTTGGGTCAGGATGAAGGATATCGGATCAAGTGCGAGACGTGCGTCGCCTCCGGCAGGTGTCCGACGTGGCGGCGGGAGCGATAAACCGCGCGCCCTACGCGGTGCTGGCCGCTTCGGCGGCCTTTTTCGCAGCCCAGTTCCACGGCAACAGGGTATCGAGCTCGCGTCGTTTGGTCCGCCCCGAGACGATGCGTTCGAGCACATCAGTGAGCCAGGCCAACGGATCGAGGCCGCTCAATTTAGCGGTTTGGATCAGGGTTGCCACGATGGCCCAGTGCCGTCCGCCGCTATCGGCGCCGGCGAACAGGGCGTTCTTTCGGCCCAAGGCGACCGGACGCATGGCGCGTTCGACGGTGTTGGTGTCGAGTTCCAGACGCCCGTCATCCAGGAAGAGGATCAGTCCCTTCCAGTGGTTCAGCGCGTAACGGATCGCCTGTGCCAGAGTGGAACGCCCGGAGATACGACCCAGCTGCTCGGTCAGCCAGGCGTGCATGGCTTCGACGACGGGGCGACTTTGTTGCTGGCGGACCAGGCGTCGTTCCTCGGCGGGTTTGCCCCTGATATCGGCCTCGATCGCATAGAGTGCGGCGATCCGGCGCAGCGCTTCCGCCGCGAGAGGCGACTTGGTGGCACCATGGACGTCGTAGAACTTGCGCCGCGTATGCGCCCAGCAGAAGACGAGTTGGGGCCCACCATCCGCGGTGCCAACCAGGCGGCCAAACCCGGCATAGCCATCGACCTGCAGCAGGCCCTTGAACCCCTGCGGATGCGTGGCCGGATGCTCGCCTTTCCGGTCCTCGCTGTAGACATAAGCGGCGGCTGGATGTCCCGGCCCGCACCACGGCCGGTTGTCGACGGCATAGCACCACAGCCGCCCGGTCTTGGTGCGGCCTTGGCCAGGATCGAGCACCGGCAGCGTCGTGTCGTCCGCGAACACCTTGGGCGAGGCCAGGACCGTGCTCAGGATCAGCTCATGCAGCGGGGCCAGCCACCAGCAGGCACGACCCACCCAGTTGCAGAGCGTGGAACGATCCAGGTTGACACCCTGGCGGGCGAAGATCTGCGACTGGCGATACAGCGGCAGATGATCGCAATACTTGTTGATCAGCACATGTGCCACCAGCGCCTCGGTGGCCATGCCGCCGTCGATCGGGCGCTCCGGTGCGGGCGCCTGAACCACGGCTTCCTCGCAGGTTCGGCAGCCATATCGGGGACGGCGGATCATGCGAACCCGTAATTGAGCGGGGACGTAATCCAGCATCTCCGCCCGGTCTTCGCCGATCTGGTGCAGCGTGCCGCCGCAACAGGGACAGGCCTTGTCTTCGATGTCGACAAGCAACTCGATCCGCGGCAGATGCGCCGGCAACGTGCCGCGGTTGCGCCTGGTCGGTTCGGTGCGGTGCGGTTTGGGCGCGGGATCCGGCGTGGGGTCCTCCGCGGCCGAGTAAGCGTCCGGTCTTCGGCGTGTAGCGGAACTGGTCGAGATGGCCGACATTCCTGGCTACCGGGGGAGCGGTCGATTGTCCCGGGCCGGAGGCGGGTTTGTCGAAAGTTGAGATATTAAGCGGCGTTGAGCCTCGCCGAACCTGGTCAGCCGAAGAGAAAGCAGCCCTGCTGGCGGAGGTTGATGCCGAGGGCGGCAAGGTCAGACTGGTTGCCAGGCGGCACCGGATTTCGGAGAGCCTGCTCTATAATTGGCGCGCTGCTGCAAAGGCGGAAGCCGCTGCACTGCGGCCACCCGCGGCGCCAGCGTTCATCCCGTTGGGTATGGTGGGTGGGGCGAACACAGTAAAGCAAGTGGTGCAGCGCCATCCCAGTGGCGGCGCCATCGAGATCGCCTTGGCGGACGGCGCGCGGATCAAAGTGGGCGCCGGGGTGAACGAAGCAGCCCTATCGCGCGTGCTGCGGGCGATGAAAGCCGTGACATGATCACTCTTGCACCTGGAACGAAAGTATATCTCGCCTGCGCGCCGGTCGACCTGCGCGCCGGATTCAACGGTTTGGCAGCGAAGGCGCAGCAAGTCATCGGGCAAAACCCTTTCGACGGCAGTCTTTTTATCTTTCGCGGCAAGCGGGGTGATTACTTCAAGGCGATCTACTGGGACGGCAGTGGTCTTTGGCTGCTCGCCAAGCGGTTGGAAAAAGGCCGTTTCGTCTGGCCGCCAATCACCGATGGCGCGATGGTGCTGACGCCGGCGCAGCTGGCGGTGTTGATCGAGGCAATGGATTGGCGCCGCACGATAGCGCCAGAGCCTCCGCGCCGGCCAATGTTTATTTGACACCGCAGGGATTCGATTGTGCTTATACTATACTATGGGTCCTCTTGGTAAAAGCTTCACATGCCGCTCGCCACCGCCCCGCTGCCCACCGATCCCGACGAACTCCGCGCTTTCGCCCTGGCCTGCCAGAGCGAGTTGAGGGTGGCGGAACTGTCGGTGCAGGTAAAGGCGCTGGAGATCGAGAAACTGAAGTTCCAGATCGCCAAGCTGCGACGCATGCAGTTCGGCCGTTCATCGGAACGGATCACGCGCCAGATCGAGCAGTTGGAACTGCGGCTGGAAGAACTGGAAGTCGCCGAGGCGGAAGAGACGGAAAAATCCGAAGTCGAACCCCCTGCCAAGCCGCTCCGTGAGAGAGCCAAACCCAAGCGCAAGCCGCTGCCGGAGCATCTGCCGCGCCAGGAGGTCACGCATCAACCGGCTGGCGAAGGCGCCTGCAACTGCCCCGATTGCGGTAAAGGAATGGCTAAGTTCGGCGAAGACGTCACCGAAGTGCTGGATTACATCCCCGGCCGCTTTCAGGTGATCCGCCATGTCCGGCCGAAATATGCCTGCACCGCCTGCGATGTCATCACGCAGGCACCGGCGCCGCCGATGCCGACGCCACGGGGCCGAGCAACGCCAGCCATGCTGGCGCATCTGCTGGTCTCGAAGTTCGTGGACCACCTGCCGCTATACCGGCAGAGCGAAATCTACGCCCGCGAAGGCGTGGAACTCGACCGCTCGACCTTGGCCGATTGGGTCGGGCAAGCCGCCTGGCTGCTCGATCCGGTGGTGGCCGCGATCCGCAAGCACGTGTTCGCCGCGGAGAAGATCCATGGCGATGACACAACCGTTCCGGTGCTGGCGCCGGGACTGGGACGGACGGCCACCGGCCGGCTGTGGGTTTACGTGCGCGATGACCGGTTGTTTGTCGGTCCGGCGGCGCCTGCCGCCGTCTATTTCTACAGTCCCGATCGCGGGGGCGAACATCCCGCCACGCATATGGCAGCCTTCACTGGCTTCCTGCAGGCTGATGGTTACGCTGGGTTCGAAAAGCTGTACAACCCGGCCCGCACCAAGCCCGGCCCGATCACCGAAGTTGCCTGCTGGGCCCACTGTAGACGCAAGTTCTACGATGCCTGGGAGGCTACGAAATCGCCGGTGGCGAAGGAAGCCCTGGACCGGATCGGCGCGATCTACGCGATTGAGGACAAGGCCCGCTTCGCACCGGCGGCAGAACGGGTTGAACACCGCCGCGAGACCGCGGCAATCTTGGATGGGTTCTTTGATTGGGCGGACAAGACTGTAGCCAAACTGCCGAGCAAACTGGCACTAGCCGAGGCGTTCCGTTACACTATCAAACGCCGTGTTGCACTCAGCCATTTTCTCACGGACGGACGGCTTGAAGTAGACAACAACACAGCAGAGAACGCCATGCGCGGCATCGCCATTGGCCGGAAGAATTACTTGTTCTGTGGATCGGATGCGGGTGGTGAACGGGCGGCGGCCATCTACACCCTGGTGCAGACGGCCAGGCTGAACAAGCTGAACCCGGAAACCTACCTGCGCGATATCCTGACGAAAATCGCCGGTGGCCATCCTATCAACCGCATCGGCGAACTCGTGCCGTGGCGGATGATCCCTGAACCCGGCTCCAGCCCCGCGCCTGCGTCGTAATCCCACCGCCCGCTCCGCGGCGCCCCACCTTCTGGTGTTACAGAAGCCGCCAGCGCTCCTGCGCGCACGGCCGGGTTGAGGCAATCGGACCAAACCGGCATCGACCGGACGCCCGTTCCGGTGCCGCCGGGCAGCGCGCAGACTCATCTCGCAGCCTTCGGCCCCAATGTCCGCCAGCAGCACGATCCGCTCTTCGTCGGGCCATGGCTGGCGCCACTTACCGCGCACCGATATCTCAACATTCGATAACCCAGCCTCCGGCCGGGGCGACAGACCGTTGCCCTGATAGCCACGAATGTCGGCCTTCTCGGCCGGTTCCGCTACACGCCAAAGACCGGACGCTTACACTACTCAAGCCGCTTTGGCGCACAGCGTTCGAGAGGCGGCACGGCCCATCGCCGTCCGCGGACATCGCCATTCTCCCTGCGCGAATGGCCGACGAGCGGCGTTGAACGCACCGTTGCTCCTGGCCGCGATTTCTGCCGATCACCTACCTATTGGGAGCATATCGATGAAATTGGATATACTTGTACCAATTCACACTTACCCTGATGGAAATGCAGACAATATTGCACTCCACGCTGCGACAATTGCGCGACATCTGAATGCCGATGTTCATGCCGTCGTCCTCAATGCCGATTTTC
>ENA-ORBV01018021-ORBV01018021.1-microbial-mat-metagenome-genome-assembly--contig:-NODE-18021-length-10023-cov-2.951639_pt1 | contig 10023 bp, 5 predicted proteins | sample MGYA00237777_ERZ505514 | MGnify/ENA primary metagenome ERZ505514 (study PRJEB26160, sample SAMN06269048) | microbial mat metagenome | isolation source: Oligotrophic lake microbial mat | place... | reverse complement strand
CGATTCCCGCAGAACTAGCCCGCCAAGCCGGGTTAGACCCGGAGGAACTGCGACAGGCACAGGAAAAGCGCCGGATTCGCCTGCTGATCTCCGAACTGTCGGCACCGGAACTGGAATACCGCCTCCAGGCAGCAGCCGATCTGGGCAAGCGGGGCAGCAGTGCCAGCATGGCGGCTCCCAATCTGCTTGGGATGCTGGAGAACCGCAGTCAGACCCTGGCAGCACGACAGGCAGCGGCACAGGCATTGGGCAACCTGGGAATGGGTAGTGAGTCGCTGCTGAAGCTACTGAGTGACCCCAGCGAAGACCTCGTTGTGCGGCGCAGCGTGGCGGAAGCGTTGGGCAGGATGAAAGCGGGACAAGCCGAACTGCTGAAGTTACTGGAGCAGGAAGACCAACCTTTACCCATCCGCCAGGGTGCTGCTCTTGCCCTGAGCCTGATTGGGGCTGCCAGTGGGGAGCCAGTGCCGATGTTGATTGTGGAATTAAAGGCAGAACAAAGATTCACCCAAGTGAAGTCGCTCCTGGTCTGGAAGGAATCCCTGACCGCAGCTCTAACTCTAGATCTGGTGGCAATTCCGGGTGGCGAGTTTTCTATGGGGTCACCGCCAGAAGAAGAGGCGCGAGATTGGTACAAATACAGCTATCCCGAACTGGAGGGGGTGGATGTGGAAGCACAGCATTCCGTCATCGTGCAACCGTTTTCCATGAGCCGATTCCCGATTACGCAAGCACAGTGGCGGTTCGTTGCAGGCTTACCCAGGGTGGAACAGCATCTGGAACCTGATCCAGCAAGCTTCAAGGGTGATGATCGCCCAGTGGAAGTAGTGTCCTGGAACGAAGCGGTGGAATTTTGTGCCCGCCTGTCGCAATTCACGGGTAAACCCTACCGCCTGCCCAGCGAAGCCGAGTGGGAGTACGCCTGCCGAGCCAGAACCAATACTCCCTTTCATTTTGGTGAAACCCTGTCAACAGACCTTGCCAACTATGACGGCAACTACACCTATAGCAACGGCGTGACGGGAGAGTATCGCCAGAAAACCAGCGCTGTAGGCAGTTTTGGCGTGGTCAATGCCTTTGGTTTATCAGATATGCATGGAAATGTTTTTGAATGGTGTCTTGATCACTGGCATCCAGCTTATGAGGGTGCGCCGATCGATGGCAGTGCCTGGGTCATTGGGGGTGACGATCGCGTGCTGCGCGGCGGTTCCTGGGACGTCAGTCCGGGGTCTTGCCGTTCTTCCTATCGCAATCGCCATACTCCCGCCAACCGCAACAACAATGTCGGTTTTCGGGTGGTGTCTGTTCTTGCGTGAGTACTCCTAGCCGTCAGAATTGGCAGATGGGAATCTGTCGAGCGTACATTTGGGAGTCCAGACCTGCTCCAGCGATGGGGGCGACCCTGTCCAAAAATAAAACAGAGCCGGATGGTTTGGTAGGTTCGCCGAAGACCCGTCCGGCTCACCCAAAAGTGACACACTGGGTTTGAGTGCAATTTGGGCGGAGCTTAAAACAATTGCCACTCAACACGTTTCTGCTTCATAAACCGCCCTTGCCCGCTGCAATTCCTGGGCAAGCTGCTGCGCTAACCACTCTGGCTCTAAAATTTGCACGCCTGCGCCATACTGCAACATCCGCTGCCGAAACCAGAATAGATAATCTTCCTGAGTGGCAATCTCTACCCAATTCGCGTCTGTATCCCGCAGCAGTTCCTGTTCATTGGCTCTGCGGGGTTGATACGTTCCTAAAGCCCCACTCATGCGGTAGCGAATTTCCAGGGTCGGAAAGTGGAACAGGCTCCACGGTGTGGTTGATGCTGCCCGCACGCTGAGGATGCGATCGACCCTGAACGCCAAATTCTGCTCTACATTCGGGCGCTGCTCAATGTAGCGGGGCGAAAAATCGGGGATGAAGGCAAACAAGTACAGCACGCCGTTATGGAGCCGGAGTTCGGAGCGATCGCAGTCCCAGTTCTGCTCATTGCCCTGACTGCTGCGGTAGCGAATCGTATAACGGCACTGCTGCCGGAACCGCTCTTGAAGCTTACGCACCGTCTCCTCCAGCTTGTCTTCGCTGTAGTCCACAGGCGGACTGAAGTTGACTTTGACATCCGTCGGCAAGTCCACCTCTGTCAATTTACCAATGCGGCTAATCTGACTCGCCTGCGCCGAAAAACCCATATCTGATAGGAAATAGGCTGCCAGTGCCAACGCCTGCCGCTGCTCCGTAGACAGAATGACCGGAAAAGACGACTCCACCAGCTCATAAGGACGATTCGGCGCACTGCGAATGTCAAATCCACACGCCCTTAACTTGGCGATCGTCCGGGTCAGCTTTTGCAGGATGTCCTCTGAGGATTTTTCCTTTTGCTCTAGAAAAGCTGATAGGAGGGCTGCTAAATCGTCCCGTCTATAAGGCTTCTCCGCCAGAAGCCTTAGAATTTCAAAGCCAAACGCAAGCTGATTAGAGTTGTTGTCATTTTTTGATGCTGTCTTTTTCAAGAGGGGGTCTAGACTAGCTACAACTTCACCCTTAGACTACCGTGAAAGTTTTTCTGAAGCCACTTTACTCCCAGTTTAATCCAGGCATTGGTCATTGTCCGCTGGGATGTGAGCAGGTCTGTCAGGTTCATCAACAGGCTCCCAGCCTTCAACCTCCTCCTGGTTACACCTGCCCGTTATCGGTGCATCAAGCCCAGACTTGTGCAGCAGTGGTGCAGGGAAGCGCCGATGTCATTTTTAACAAAGCCGCTACTGGTGATGGGAAGTCCTTAGCTGCCTATGCTCCAGGTCTGTTAAATCCTAACTTCAGAATTATGGGACTATACCCCACGATCGAACTGGTAGAAGACCAGACTCGTAGCCAGCAGGGTTGGCATTCCATGTTCGGGCTAGATGCGGAGGAGCGGATCGATCGCCTTTTTGGTGAGGAGTTAAGCCGCCGTGTCCAGCAGGCAGAGAAGAGCAACAAGTTCCAGGAGTTACTGCTGGCAATTCAGCACAAACCCATTCTGCTAACCAACCCCGACATCTTCCACCTGATTACGCATTTCCAGTACCGTAATCCTGCCTACGGTAACGACCTTCTACCCCTCGCCCTAGCTGATTTCCCTGACCTCTGGGTCTTTGACGAGTTCCACATCTTCGGTCCTCATCAAGAAGCCGCCGTGCTCAACAGCATGACGCTTATCCGTCGGGTACAGTCCGATCAACGTCCCAGGCGGTTCCTGTTCACTTCAGCAACACCAAAACCAGATTTCATCGACCAGCTTAAGCAATCCGGGTTAGAAACCGTCGAGATTTCAGGCAGCTATGCCAGCGAAGCGACCCCCGGCTATCGTCAGGTCTTGCAGCCGATCGCACTGAAATTTGTCGAACTAAAAGACTTGGATGCTCTGGGCTGGTTCGCTGAGAACGCCACCAACCTTCGAGCCATGTTGCAGGCAGAAGCCCAGGGGCGAGGGTTGGTCATCCTCAATTCGGTTGCTCAAGCGGGACGAGTCGCGCGATTGGTAGCTAAATTGCTGCCAGACGTTTTGGTACGAGAAATCAGTGGACGGATTGACCGACGGGAAAGAGCAGAGACCCAGGCAGCCTTGAAGACAGCAGCGCAACCTGTGCTGGTCATTGGCACGTCTGCCGTTGATGTGGGAGTCGATTTCGACATTCACCTGTTGATTTTTGACAGCAGCGATTCAGCAACGGTTATTCAGCGATTAGGACGCTTAGGACGGCATCCAGGCTTCTCGGCATATAACGCGGTTGTGTTGCTGTCAGGTCGCACGCCCTGGGTGATGGCTCGGTTGCAGGAACACTTGCAGCCAGAACAGTCGGTCGAACGAAGCGAATTACAGGCAGCGATCGCGGAAGCATTCGATGCTCCTAAAGAGCTTCAGGACTATCGCAACCGCTGGGGAGCGATTCAGGCACAGGGAATGCTCTGGAAAATGGGTGACGGTAATACCCAGGTGATGAAGCCTGTGCGCGATCGCATGGTTATCGATCTGCAAAAAGTCTATGGTTTCAAACTCAAACCCTGGTTAGGCGACTGGAAGGATTTAGCCAAAAGCGACATTGGCAAGGTGACTCAGCAAGAGTTACTCCGGTTTCGCGGTGGCTCAACGCTGCAAGCTGCCGTGTGGGATGGCGATCGTTTCTACACCTATGACCTGCTCAGACTGCTGCCCTATGCCCTGGTTGAAACAACTACTAGAGAAGCCTTTTTAGACGCTGCCAACCGAGCAGGAGTGGGGGAAGAAGCCTTTCCCCAGGAGCACATCCAGATTTACTTGCGGGTGCAGGAATGGGTGGACGATCGCTTTGATGTCAGGCTGCATTGCAATTGGAACACTAGCGACCTAAAGTGCTGCGAACTGACGTTACTCAGTCGCTTAAGCCTGGTCGGGCATCCCCAGCCGGAAATTGGCAAATGCCTTTATGCCAAGCAACTGCTGGCTTTTCTGGTGCCCCTCGGCATCCGCCAGTTGCACTGGGAAGTTAGCCGTCACTTGAAGCTCAGTCCCGTTTTTGGCTTGCACCACCTCACCGATGGCTCGAACAAGCAGGGTTACGCCTGCGCCTTTAATCAGGATGCTTTACTCCTCGCTGCTTTGAAAAGGCGATTGAGTAAATTTTGTCGCCTCCAGCCTCAATCATTAATTTTTTAGGGTTTTGCCATGACCACCTTACTCCAAACCCTGCTGCTGCGAACGCTGCCTCCAGACACTGATCCGGTACTGCGTGCCTATATTGAAACGGTGTTACCCGCGATGGAGCAGGAGTTCGGTATGATTCCAGCCCTCGGCGGCTCTGAGGAGGCACACTACCATCTGCAAAAGCAACGCGGGAGCAAGTTTGCGGCGGAGAATGCCAAACGCTACGCCAGCCGTTCCGACCAAAGCCTACTGGTTCACGTCTTAAATGCCCTGCTGACAGGTTGGAACCTCTTGCCGTTTCTGAGTTCCGCGCTTGCACTATCAGAGGATGAAAAACGGCTCTTTTGTCTGGGACTTACCTTGCACGACTACAACAAGTGGTGCCAGGGTGAGGAGGAAGATTCACCCCAAGCATCTGAGATTGCCGATATTCTCAAGCTGTGCGACACGCTGGGGGCGCAGCTCAACTTCGATGCGTTCTGGGCAGAGTGGCGGGAGTATCTGACAGAGATTGCTTACCTGGCTCAAAACACCCAGGGCAAAGTCGGCACCAACCTACCCAAAGCCAATTGGGGCACCTTCAAGCTTCCCGATACCCGCCGCTTAGATTCGCCTTTACGTTGGTTACTCGCTTTCGGCGATGTCGCCGTTCACCTCAGCGATCCAGCCGACATTGTGACGAAAACGGGAGGCGATCGCTTACGAGAACATCTGCGCTTCCTGGGTATCCGCCGCAAGTTGGTCTACCACCGACTGCGCGACTGTACCGGGCTATTGACCAACGGGATTCATAATGCCGTCATGCACTTTGCCAAAGAACTTGACTGGCAGCCCCTCCTGTTCTTTGCTCAAGGCGTTGTTTACCTCGCTCCAGAGGACAGCAGCTCCCCTGACTATTTAGAACTACAGGAATTCCTTTGGGAGCAGGTTAGTAACCGATTAGCCGCCAGTATGTTGCGAGGGGAGGTGGGTTTCAAACGAGATGGCAAGGGGCTTAAAGTTGCGCCCCAAACTCTGGAACTGTTCTCACCCGCCCAACTGATTCGGAATCTACCTGGTGTTGTTAAATCGTATGTCGGAAACGCTAAGAACCCGGCGACCCCAAAGCGGTTGGAGAAGTTGGAACTCAGTCAAACAGAGCAAGAGTTTCTGGCTCATGGTGCAGACTTGAGAGCCGATCGCATTGCCGAATTCATCTTTCTGGCTCAAAAGGAATTCTTTGGCGATCGACCAGAATTTATCCCCTGGATGCTCGAAACACTAGGCATCCAATCTGCCATCACTCCTGAACAGACCCAGCTTCAATCGGGTGGAGTGAACTGGGGTTGGTATCATGCGGCAGCCCATTATGTTGCCAGCAACGCCACCCTGGATCTAAATGGCATTTCGGAGAAGCTTCAGGAGTTCGCTGAACAATTGGCAACCTGGGCTGAAGAAAATGGCTTCTTCCCAGAACATCTCAGCCCAACCCGCGAAATCTTCTCCAGCTACCTGACCCAATATCTGGAAGTGCAAGGCTGGGATGAGCAGGAGCAATCCTTTCAAAGCGAGCTAGCAGGCTACGTCGGAGCAAAAGCCAAAACTACCAGACAGCCCATTTGCTCCCTCAGCTCTGGCGAATTTGCCTCCGAAGACCAGATGGACTCGGTTGTGCTGTTCAAGCCGCAGCAGTACAGCAACAAAAACGCCCTCGGTGGACGACAGATTAAGCGGGGGATCTCCAAAATCTGGTCGCTGGAAATGCTATTGCGACAGGCACTCTGGTCTGCGCCAGCAGGCAAGCTAGAGGAGCAACAGCCTGTCTTTCTCTACATCTTTCCAGCCTATGTTTACTCACCTCAGACTGCTTCAGCCGTGAGGTTGCTGGTGAATGACCTGAAGCGCGTCAACTTCTGGGAAGTCCGCAAACACTGGCTAGAAAACGGCATGGACGCACAGGCATTGCGATCGCTCCCTTGGTTAAACACGAGCGACAGTAATGAAGGCACCGCCTCAGTCACAAGGTACTCCGGCGAAGACTTGCCCTTCATGGCAATGAACTACACCACCACAAGGGGCAAAACGATCGCCGATGCCTGGGTTGAACCTGCTTTTTTAGCTTTAGTGCTACCTGTGTTGCTGGGCGTGAAAGTAGTTGTGACTAGTAGCCAAATTCCTTTATATGAAAGCGACAACGATTTTCGGGAGTCAGTCAAGCTGGATGGTCCCGCAGCGTTTTGGACGTTATCGCGACTGCCGACCTCCCTGCATCTTCAGGATTGGGCGGCTGGTCGGGTTCAAACCTTAGCGGAGGGCTTAAACCGTCTGCTGGTGCTTTACTGCTTGCACATGGATAGCCGGAGCGCTCCACCCGATGCGCGTTGGCGAGCATTGAGCAAAACCGTGCGCGAGATGACAACGAATGTTTTGAATATTTTCTCACTAGCAGAGGAGGGATTACGCCGTGATGGTTCTAAACGCGAGCCAACAGCGGATGAAATTAAGCGCTATTGGCAATACGCCCAGCTTTGGGCACAAGGAGACAACGACATGCAAGAGAAACTGAAGGTGACTAAACGCTTGGTGGAGGAATATCGCCAGTTCTACCGAGCCAGTGCCAATGAGTCCAGCCATACGGTTTTGCTACCGCTCTCTAAAGCGCTAGAACACATCCTTTCCGTGCCGAACGATTGGGACGACGAGGAAATCATTGTCCAAGGGGCAGGACAGTTGCAGGCGGCACTGGACCGCCAGGAAATTTATAAGCGCCCACTGATGCTGAACAAAGAGATTCCCTTTGAAATCCGCCGCATCAAGGAGTTTGAGGCAATTCAAACGTTTATGACTACTTGCGTCAAGGACGTATTCGGAGCGATGTGCAAAGGCGATCGCGCCCTGTTGCAAGAACACCGGAACCGTCTTAAATCAGGAGTTGAATTTGCTTACCGTCAGGTGGCACTGCAAGAGAAGCAAGCTAAAGCTAACCAAAAAGCTGGAGATCAATCATGAGTATTCTTGAGACCTTGAAGCCAGACTTCCACACTGCCTTCCCTCGCCTCGCTTCTGGAAAATATGTTCATTTTTTCATGGTGCGCCATAGCCAATCGTTTCCGGTGTTTCAAACTGATGGCGTTTTGAATACGGCACGTACCCAGGCAGGGTTGGACTCAAAGGATGAAAAATCCAGACAAGCGATTAGTCGTCTGGTAATGTTCAAACGCAAGCAGACAACCCCAGAGCGGTTGGCTGGACGCGAACTGCTGCGATCGCTCGGCATCAATGGCGTGGTTGAAGGGGAAACGAATTTCTGTGAATATAACGGCGAAAAGTCATGCAAAAAATGTCCTGATTGCATTATTTATGGCTTTGCGATCGGCGACAGTGGTTCTGAACGTTCCAAAGTCTACTCCGATTCAGCCTTCTCCCTCAGTCCTTACGAAAGTTCACACCGTAGTTTCACCTTTAATGCGCCCTTTGAAGGCGGCACGATGAGTGAGAAAGGCGAAATGCGAAGCGCCATCAATGAACTCGACCATGTGTTGCCAGAGATTGCCTTTCCCACCGTCGAAACCCTGCGTGATCCCACCCTGGAAGGCTTTCTTTACGTCCTGGGCAATTTGATTCGGACTCGACGCTATGGGGCACAGGAATCCCGCACAGGCACAATGGCAAATCACATTGTTGGCATTGCGTTTTGTGATGGCGAAATCTTCAGCAACTTACATTTCACCCAGGCGCTTTACGATGCTCTCAAGGGCGATTTAAGTACTCCCATCAGCGATTTATGCAGCGAGGCAGGCATCGTGGCAGAAAACTTACTCAATCAAGAACCTGTGCGGAAGAGCCAAACCATTTTTGGTGAACCGCTGAAGGCACTGCTGGCAGAAGTCAGCGGCATTTATCAAGATGAGACGCGCTTACGGCAAACCCTCACAGGCTTGTACCAACAAACCCAGACCTATGCCGAGACCTATGGTGCTACTGCCAAGAAAGGCAAAGGAAAATGAGGTAACTGCTCATGCTTTTCTACCGATGCAATCTGACATTGCACGACAACGTGTTCTTTGCCACCCGTGAAATGGGGACTCTCTACGAAACAGAGAAGTATTTACACAACTGGGCACTTAGCTACGCCTTGTTTGGAAGCACCCATATTCCTAGACCCTATCGGTTACAGGGCGCGATCGCCCAACGTCCTGGTTATTTAGAAGCTGACAACGAGCAAAACCTACTGTATTTGAACGAAGCGGGCATCTATGTTTTTCCCGCTCTACCGCTTCAGTGGTCGTATCAAGTCAACACGTTCAAAGCCGCTCAGGTGAATTACTACGGCAAAGCGAAACAGTTTGGTGACAAAGGAGCCGATCGCAACTATCCAATTAACTACGGTCGTGCCAAAGAACTAGCGGTTGGTAGCCAATATAGGATTTACATCCTTGCCCGTGATTCCATTGAAATTCCCCACTGGATACGGTTGGGTAAATGGGCCGCCAAGATTCAGGTAGAGGCAAAACCGATTCCGACCAGTGGGGTCAAGCAATGTTCAGGCGAGTATACCTGCGAGCATCCGCTGAATCCTATTGATCTAACAGGTTCCACCGGACTGCTACTGTACAACCGCATTGTCATGCCACCTTCGAGTCTGGTGAGTCAGGCTCGGCTCTCAGGGGATTATTGGGAAATCTCCCTACCCTCTAACAGCGCCGCTTTACCGGAATGGTCAAATCTTCAAGATTTACCCAAGCAAGTTTGCTTACCCAGAGGAACCGCTTATGGAGCCAGCACTACCGCTGTTACCGCTTAAAGCTACGACTCTGCACACGATCGTCATCCACCTGGGAGCCGCCGAGAATGGCACCTTACCGATCGCCTGCGGTCGAGCCATTCATGCCCAAGTGCTGGACTGGTTCCGCATGGCATCCCCAGAGCTTTCAGAGGCAATTCACAAAAGCCAGGAATCCCCTTTGAGTCTTTCAGGGCTAGTCGGGAAACGCCATAAAGCAGGGGTGCGAACAGGCGATGAATTCTACTTTCGCATTGGCTTACTGGATGGTAGTCTCATTGATCCATTGCTGAGTGGGTTAGAAAAGTGGGGAGATAAACCGTTTTCCTTAGCAAAATTCCCCTTCGTTTTTCGCAGCATCAACATGCTGCCGGGAACTGATCCGTGGGTTGGTTCCTCCGCTTACGACTTGCTAGCCAAAACACCCGCTACTCTGGACGCGTTGACACTAAAATTTCTTTCCCCCACCAGCTTTAAGCTCAATACAGGGCAAGGTATCCAACCCTTTCCGCTGCCTGAATCCGTATTTGGTAGTTTGTATCGTCGTTGGAATGCATTTGCGCCAGAGTCACTCCAGTTCCCCAAAGTGCAGTGGAGTGGTCTGGTG
>ENA-ORBV01018020-ORBV01018020.1-microbial-mat-metagenome-genome-assembly--contig:-NODE-18020-length-10024-cov-3.513924_pt1 | contig 10024 bp, 7 predicted proteins | sample MGYA00237777_ERZ505514 | MGnify/ENA primary metagenome ERZ505514 (study PRJEB26160, sample SAMN06269048) | microbial mat metagenome | isolation source: Oligotrophic lake microbial mat | place... | reverse complement strand
TTTAAAGAAAAATAGCGGCCGTATGATGGAATAAAGGGTGGCATCAAATGACTAAGTTATTGGTGCCGCGTTCCTTAAAGGCCGTTTTTACAATAAAATCAACTATTTTGAAAATCAGAGCGGGCAAGGTTAAGACGCGGTTTGAAAGATGAAACTTATGTACCAAGAACTACTTCGCAAAGAAAAAACACTGGCCGTCATAGGCCTGGGCTATGTTGGCCTTCCGCTCGCCCTCGAATTCGCCCGCCACTTCCGCGTCATCGGATTCGATATCAACCGCAAACGGGTGGAACTGATGCAGCAAGGCATTGACCCTTCCAAAGAACTTGATCCTCTGGCATTTGCAGATACCAATATCCTGTTCACCGATGACCCTGAAGTGTTGCGCACAGCTCACTTTTTTATCGTAGCAGTACCGACCGATATTGACGAACACAAAACCCCTGACCTGACTCCGCTCCAAAAAGCCTCGTCCAGTGTTGGCAAATTTTTGAAACCCGGCGATTACGTCGTGTACGAATCCACCGTCTATCCGGGTTGTACCGAAGAGGATTGCCTGCCGATCCTCGAGCGGGAAAGCGGGCTTCGACTCGGCACGGATTTTAAGATCGGGTACTCGCCGGAACGCATCGTACCCGGCGACAAAACCCGCCCGTTGACTCAGATTCTGAAAATTGTATCCGGCAGCGACGAACAAGCCTTACAAGAGATCAGCAGCGTATACGGCCAGATCATTCAGGCTGGCATTTACCCCGCGCCCAGCATCAAAGTCGCCGAAGCCGCCAAGGTCATTGAGAATACCCAACGCGACCTGAATATCTCGCTGATGAACGAACTGGCCATGATTTTCGACCGAATGGGCATTGATACCCAACAGGTGATTCGCGCGGCAGGTACCAAATGGAATTTCCTGAAATTTTATCCCGGCCTCGTAGGAGGCCATTGCATCGGAGTAGACCCCTACTACCTGCTCCACAAATCAGTCGAACTCGGCTACGAACCGCAGGTCATTCTGAGCGGTCGGCGCGTCAATGACGGGATGCCCGCCTGGGTCGCCAAAAAACTGGTGCAACTGCTGATCCAGCGGGACAAAAATCCCGGCGAAGCCAAGGTCCTGGTGCTTGGCATCACTTTTAAAGAAAATGTGGCGGATATCCGGAATTCCAAAGTCGCTGCGCTGGTAGACGAACTTAAAGAGTTTTCTGTCCGGGTGAACGTGGCTGACCTGTATGCGTCGCCCGAGGAGGTATTTCACGAGTATGGCATCGAATTGACTTCCGAAATTTCAAACGATTACGATGCCGTGGTCGTGGCAGTCGCCCATGACCAGTATCGTGCCTACGACAGCGCATTTTTCAAATCCATTACGCTGCAAAACCCGATTGTCATGGATTTGAAGGGATTATACGAAAAGTTAGACCCCGAGATCCAGTATTGGAGACTTTAAATGATGAATAACGAATGATGAATCCATAATTTGCATCGTTCGTGTTCCCCGCATATACAATGCTTTATTTTTCAACGACTTACCATTTGTCTGTACATAAGTTGCCGCAACTTATGAAGGGCGAAGCCTTAACCCGTACACCGGAACTCTGTTCCGGTTTCCTTTCAGCCGGAACAGCGTTCCGGTGTACTTTAGCCGGAACAGCGTTCCGGTGTACTTTAGCCGGAACAGCGTTCCGGTGTACTTTAGCCGGAACAGAGTTCCGGTGTACTTTAGCCGGAACAGAGTTCCGGTATACAAAATCTGTGCTATGACACTTCAAATGGTTGACCTCAAAACCCAGTACCACCACATCAAAGCGGACATAGACCGTGAGATCGGAGAGGTGTTGGAGTCCTGTATATTCATCGGCGGCCCCAAGGTCACCGCCTTCCGGGAAAATCTCGAAAATTACCTCGATGTAAAGCACGTCATCCCCTGCGCCAACGGGACCGATGCGCTGCAAATCGCGATGATGGCACTCGGACTTCAGCCCGGCGACGAGGTGATTGTGCCTGCTTTCACCTATGTCGCTACTGCGGAAGTCATTGGTTTGCTAGGACTTACACCTGTAATGACAGATGTAGACCCGGATACGATGAACATCACGGCCGCACACATCGAAGCGGCCATTACACCCCGTACGCGGGCGATCGTGCCGGTACACCTGTTCGGCCAAAGTGCTGGCATGGACCCGATCATGGCGCTGGCCGAGAAGCATAATCTGTTTGTGATCGAGGACAATGCGCAAGCAATTGGAGCAGACTATACCAGTACTGGGACACCTTTGATCCGCCCTGGGCCTAGAAAAACCGGTACTATCGGCCATTTCGGCTGCACCTCGTTTTTTCCTTCCAAAAACCTCGGTTGCTACGGCGACGGCGGTGCCTTGATGACCAACGACGATAACTTGGCCGCAGCCGCTCGTATGATCGCCAACCACGGCCAAAGCCGCCAGTATTACCATGATAAAATCGGCGTGAACTCCCGGCTGGATGCTGTACAGGCAGCCGTTTTGAATGTAAAACTGCCGCATTTAGATGCCTATAATGCCGCCCGTCAACGCGCTGCCGCTTATTACGACCGTGTTTTCAGTGAAATCCCTCAACTGACCATTCCGGCACGGGAGAAAAATTCTACCCACGTTTTTCATCAATATACCCCGCGCGTGGCCGGTGGAAGTGCCGTACGCGATGCCTTGAAAACCTACCTCGGCGAACAGGGTGTCCCAGCCATGATCTATTATCCAGTGCCGCTGTACAAGCAGGATGCCTTCAAAGTTTCGGTGGATGAAAGTCAATTTCCAGCGACCGAGATGTTGTGCGCCTCTGTTTTCTCCTTACCGATGCATTCGGAATTGACGGAGGACGTATTGGAGCGCATAACTGGAGCAGTGTGCCGTTTTTTTGGGTAAAATAGGTTTATTTTGTGCAAAAATTTAGCATCCATGCAACAAACGAATAGTCATTACATGAACAATTGGGTCAACTCCAACAAGGAGTTGCTACGTCAATTCAAAGGCCAATGGATTGCTTAGGAACGCGTGATTCTAAAATAAATGTCAACCTCCACGCATACCTTTGCACTCATCGGAGCATCCGGCTATGTGGCACCCCGCCATTTGAAGGCCATCAAATCTACAGGAGGCGAGTTGCTGGCTGCGCTCGACCCGCACGATGCGGCAGGAGGACTGGATGCGTATTTTCCGCAAGCGGCTTTTTTTACAGAATTTGAGCGGTTCGACCGGCACCTGGAAAAACTCAAGCGAAGCGGTCAGCATATTGAGTATCTATCGGTTTGCTCACCCAACTACCTCCACGACGCCCATGCCCGTTATGGCCTTCGAAGTGGCGCCGATGTGATCTGTGAAAAGCCGCTCGTGCTCAACCCGTGGAACCTCGATGCTTTGCTGGAACTGGAATTGGAGACGGGTCGAAAAGTGTGGAATTTACTACAACTTCGCCACCATCCGCAGATCGTGGAATTAAAAAATTTGGTACAAAAAGAATCTGGTGAGCAAGTTTTTGATGTGGAACTGACCTACATCACGCCACGCGGCCAATGGTACCACGCCAGTTGGAAAGGTGATCCGGCCAAGTCGGGCGGCATCGTCACCAACATCGGCATTCACTTGTTTGATATGCTGTTGTGGGTATTCGGAAAAGTTCAACACGCTGAAATTCATTTGCATACTCATGGACGCGCCACTGGTTTCCTTCAACTGGAGCACGCCCGGGTGCGTTGGTTCCTCTCTATAGAAGCCGAAACTTTGCCCCCTCATTTACCTCAAAACCAGGCCCATCGTTCGCTTCTGCTCAATGGGCAGGCCTGGGATTTTTCTGAAGGTTTCACAGACTTACACACCGAAAGTTATAGCACCATCATGATCGGGCAAGGTTGGAGCATTGCCGATGCGACACCCGGCATCGAACTCACCCATCAACTCCGTCAAATCGCTCCAAAGGTGAATCAGGATACGGCGCACCCGTTGGCAGGGTTAACGCCACTCCCCCACCCTTTTCAGTGAGGGATTTTTTGCCATAATTGTACCGGTGAAAAGTATCATCGCATGACAGAAAAAAACGTAAAATCATTGATCGCACAAGACGAAAACAGCTCTATAGGAACGCGGAATCCCGATGGTACACCAAATCGCCACTCAAAACCATAAACAACTCCTCCTGGAAGAAATCGGAGAAGAGTTCGTCGTGACCCTGGAGTTGTAAATATGACTATGAAAAAACTGATGTTCTGGAAACCTGCCTCGCTTGTTGAATCTGACAACTTTCCTGTAGTTCTCCGAAAATTTCGAACCTTCCAAAGGTGGGGCGCTACGCTCTCCGCTTGCCTGCTTTTCATTTTCCAACTTTCAGCGCAAACACCCGCTACATCGCCCCAGGTACAAACACAGGCCCGTGCTGAAATCCAGCGGCGCGGCCTCGATGAAAATGAAGTGCGCGCCCGCCTCCAACAACGCGGCATTGACATTGACCGCGTCCAGCCCGAACAATTGCCCGCCCTTCAGCCCGTCATAGAACAGGTCCTCAGTGAATTGGAGGCTGAAAAGGCAAGGGACAAGGGGGAAGGGACAAAGGACAAGGGACAGGGGACAGGGGACAAAGGACAATGGACAGGGGACAAAGGACAATGGACGAGGGACAAGGGACAGGGGACAATGGACAATGGACAAGGGACAAAGGACAATGGACAGGGGACAAAGGATGACCCCCAACCCACCAGCCTCTCCCGCACCCAGGCCGAAGAAATCCAGCAAAAGGTCAAGCAGGGCGCCAGTGTACAGGAAGCCATTTCCGAAGTCGCTGACACGGCAACCAGCCAACTTCCGCCGGCGCAGATTTGGGGACAACACCTGTTTCGAGGCAAATCACTGACCGTATTTCGCACGACCAACGAAGTGAAGCCACCCGATACCTACGTGCTGAGTACGGGCGACGTACTGACCATCAGCGTGTTCGGCGCCTCGCAATTCGACAGCCAGTTTGAAATAGGCAAAGACGGCTATATCAAGCCCACGAATTTGCCCAGAATTTTCCTGAGAGGTGTACGACTGGGACAGGCGCGGGAACTCTTGCGCAGCCGGTTCGCCCAATTCTATCGGTTCGCACCGGAGCAGTTTGCGGTCAGTTTAGCCACGGCCCGCAGCATCACGGTCAATATTTTCGGAGAAACCCAGACGTACGGAAGTTTTTCCTTGTCAGCCATCAACACGGCCTTCAACGCACTGGCAGCAGCAGGCGGTCCCAGCGACATCGGTTCGGTGCGCAACATCAAAGTGATTCGCGGTCGCGACGTGAAACCACTCGATGTCTATGCGTTTATGAATAACCCGGCCGTGCAGTACGACTTCTTTTTAGAAGACAACGACATCATACACGTTCCAGTAGCAGAACGTGTGGTGGGCTTAAAAGGCGCTGTGCGGCGACCTTTCCGGTACGAATTGATGGGCAATGAAAACCTGACCCAACTGCTCGATTTTGCCGGTGGCCTGACCGCCAACGCTTACCGCGAAGTTGTACAGGTGCAGCGATATGTGGACGACAGACAAGTCCTGATAGACGTGAACTTAAAAAGTCTGCTGCAACAAAAGCAGGACTTTGTGTTGATCAATGGCGACGAAGTGGTCGTGCGCAGTATCCTGTCGCCCATTGAAAATACAGCCAGTGTAGAAGGGACCGTGGAATTGCCCGGTGCCTACTCACTCACCGACACCCGCCGGGTGAGTGATTTGCTGAAAAAAGGAACTTTACGCCGTGAATCACGCACCGACCTGGCGTTCTTGCTGCGCACCAATCCCGACAGCACCGCGCGGCTCATTCAACTGAATCTCAACGACATACTGGCGGCGCCCGGCTCCGCTGCTGACCTCGTCCTACAGCCCAAAGACCGCCTGACGGTATATGCCACCGCTCGTTACACCGACCGCAGCACGGTCAGTATCGGCGGTGCGGTGCGCAACCCCATCGCGGCGTATCCATTCCCGCTCGACTCTACCCTGACGCTTCAACGCGCCTTGCTGCTGGCCGGCGGATTGCGCCCGGATGCCGGTGGACGCGGGTTGATTTTAAGAGAAAACCCCGCCAATCCCAAAGACAAAACATACGTCGAGGTTGATTTGACAGCCGCCTTCGACCGACCCGCCTCGGCAGCGAACGTGGTGCTGCAACCCTTCGACCAACTGGAGGTGCTGTCCCTGCCTGCCTTTGCCGATGAAGCCACATTCCAGGTGGGTGGTGCTGTGCGCAAACCTGGCATATTTCCCTACGGACGCAACATGAGCCTGCGCGACGCCCTGCTGCTGGCTGGTGGCCTTAGACTTGAAGCGGCCCGCAACCGGGTAGACATCTTTCGGGTCCAGATCAGCGACAACGAACCGACGCGAACGGTTGTCGCAACACTCACCGTGGACAGCACCTTTGCCTCAACGGGTACGACGCCTGGCAACTTTGTCATTTTGCCTTTTGATGAAATCGTCGTGCGCTCGGCGCCTGAATTCGAGTTGCAACGTTATGTGGAAGTCGCCGGCGAAGTGCGGTATCCCGGCCGCTATGCCCTGGTGAGCGACAATGAAACACTGGCCGATCTTCTTAAACGGGCGGGTGGACTCAGCCCGGAAGCCTTTACAGAGGGCACTTCCTTGTATCGTACGGAAGGGGGAAAAGGGTATGTGGTTACAGACTTGAGCGAAGCACTGCGCAGCAACAACTCCCCACACAACCATATTTTGAAAGAAAACGACCGTATTACCGTGCCTAAACGGGAAGACCTGGTCACTATTCGCACCTCCAATACGCACGCAGCGGAGGTCATTAAAGGCGCTCTGCTCGGCAACGGGTTGATCAATGTGGCGCTTACACCCGGCAAAAAAGCCGGCTGGTATGTGCGGGAATACGCCGCAGGTTTTGATAAAAAAGCCAAACGCAGCCGCGTCACAGTCGAAAAACCCAATGGAAAAATCAGCCGGACGGTCAACTGGGGGCTGTTTAAAATCTACCCGAAAGTCACCAAAGGCTCTGTGATTTCAGTAGGCAGCAAACCCGTCAAAGAGAAAAAACAGCGGACCACCGCAGAGAAAAAAGGCGTGGATTGGGACAAAGCGCTGCCACAAATCCTGGCAACCCTCGGCACACTGGCCACCGTAGCCCTGGCAGCGGCGGCCTTGAGCAAATAACATGACATGAACCAAAACCTGCCGGAAATACACGAACCACCCGACGAGGAACTGACGCTCCGCGATCTGTTCGTCCGGGTGCGGGAATACGCCGCCGAAATCCGCCGCTCCTGGGGGACGATGGCGTTGATTTGCCTGCCCTTCCTGATCTGGCAAGGATACATGGCGTTTACGACACCCGTACAGTTCCAGGCCGGACTGACCTTCATGGTGGACGACGACACGGGTGGCGGTGCAGGTCTGCTCAACAGCATCCTGGGCGACATCGGTCTGGGCTCCGAAAAAAACAACAACGACAAGATCATCGAACTGGCGAAATCCATGCGCATCATACGCAAATCGCTGTTTCAACGGGTAGATATCCAAGGGCAGACCGATTTCCTGGCCAACCATTTTATCCGCATCCAACACCTGCATGAAGAAGAGTGGTATAAAAAGCCCAAAAGTCCCGACCAGCCCAGTCTGAATGGTTTTCTCTTCACCCGCGATAGTTTTGAGCAGTTTGGCCGGTTGGAATATGCCGCCTTCAAATCTATTTACGGCATCCTGCTCGGCGACGAAAAACATGCGCCGTTGTTCAGCACCCGCACCAACCAAGATTCGGGTATCATGTCGTTTGCGTTGACGACCCGCTCGGAAGAACTGACCATCGCGACGCTGCGGGCCATATTCGACCAGTTAAGCGCATTTTACATCATTTCCTCCACTGAAAAGCAACAAGCAACTTTTGACATCATTCAGGCAAAAGCAGACTCCATCCGCCGCCTGCTCACGGGCACGGAATATCGCGCCGCTCAATTCCGGGAGCAAAACAACCTGCTGCTGCGCCCGACCGATCAACTGCCCACCGAACGCATGACCCGTGAAAAAGGCATCTATGCCCTGATGTACGGCGAGGCGCTCAAAAACCTGGAACTGGCCGACTTTGCGCTGCGCAACAAGGTTCCCTACATCCAACCCATTGACCTGCCGATCCCGCCGCTGACAGGGATGCCGTATGGAAAGAAAAAAGCCCTGTTGCTGGGGTTGGGGTTGGGATTGCTGGTGGGTGGATTGTTTGTGGTGGGGAGGAAGGTGGTGCGGGAACAGATGTGACAAGGCTAAACCCTTATCTTTGAGACAATATCGCTGTACCAATAAAACGGGCATAAACTATGATTACACAACTTGATCAGTTGGATCTCCATGCGCAGTACACCTACGCTGATTATATTCTCTGGCAGTTTCAGGAACGGGTCGAACTCATTAAAGGGTGCATCCGTCAGATGGCTGCGCCCAGTGTACGGCACCAACGGATTTCTGTAGTTATTTTGAGTGAAATCAAGTGGTTTTTAAAAAAATCTCTCTGTCAGGTTTTCTCCGCCCCCTTCGATGTCCGCTTGCCCTTCCCGCTGCCCCGCAGAATGGGCGAAAAAATTGACACCGTTGTACAACCCAACATCTGTGTTATCTGTGACCGCTCCAAACTGGACGAACAGGGTTGCGTCGGCGCCCCCGACCTGATCGTGGAAATCCTTTCGCCCGGCAATGCGCGCAAGGAAATGCGCGAAAAATATGAGTTCTATCAGGAGAGCGGCGTTACGGAATACTGGGTTGTTTTCCCTTCGGAGCAAGTACTGCAACGATATATCCTGAACGAACAAAGCATTTATCAAGCACAACTTCCCAATGTGGAAGGTGATGTAGTCGGCATTACATTTTTGCCTGTATTTGAAATGCAGGTGGGGGATATTTTTGAAGAATGAAGTCATTTGGACAATTTTATAAGTGCTGAACACTGTAAGATTCATTATAGATCACCCGCTCAACAAGCACCGCCCGTTCACGGCATTGCTAAAATTTATCAAGTGGCAGGTGACTTCACGTTTGGTTCGTTATCCCATCTTATATCCCTGGATAAACGATTCAAAAATATTGGCCTGGAATGGACTTACAGGCGTAACCGGGAACATCTATTGTGGCTTGCACGAATATGAAGATATGGCTTTTACGCTTCACTTTTTGCGTTCAGCAGACTGGTTTGCAGATGTAGGGGCGAATGTAGGATCCTATACCGTACTCGCTGCTACTACAGGTGCTCATGTCCTTGCCGTGGAACCACTGCCTCCAACCTTTGACATCCTTCGGAAAAACATCGGCGTGAATGGTTTCCCTCAGAGAGTTGAAGCATTGAACGTAGGATTGGCTTCAGAGGAGGGCACCTTATTTTTTACCAACAACCTGGATACTGTCAATCATGTGGTTGTAGAAGGAACCACTGGTTCTCAGCGAGTTCGTGTAACGACATTAGATATTATTTGTGCAGACCATTGTCCGGCCTTAGTCAAAATGGACGTCGAAGGGTTTGAAGCAGAAGTAATCAGGGGGGCAGCGCAAACGCTTCAAAATCGGACGCTGTGCGCTTTGATTGTTGAACTGAATGACGCTGCAAAACAATACGGCACAACGGACGTGCCTGATCTGCTTGCTCAATATGGGTTCACAAGAATGCAATATGAGCCAACAAGCCGCTCTCTCAAGCCATTTCAATTTTCATCGTCTGCAAACGGTCTTTTCGTGCGCGATAGAGGGTTCGTGCAAGATCGGTTGTTGAATAGTATATCTTACTCAATAGGAAAAACCAACATATAGGTAAATCTGGGCATGAAGCGCAAACTGGTATTTATCAACACACACCCAATTCAGTACTTCGCGCCACTGTATCAGGCCATTACTCATGATGACACATTTGATCTGGAAGTATGGTACTGCTCGAAGCACGGTCTAAATGGAGAAATTGACAAGCAGTTTGGGCAAGCCGTAAAATGGGATATCCCACTCTTGGAAGGCTACCAATACCGCTTTTTGAG
>ENA-ORBV01018019-ORBV01018019.1-microbial-mat-metagenome-genome-assembly--contig:-NODE-18019-length-10024-cov-3.914447_pt1 | contig 10024 bp, 7 predicted proteins | sample MGYA00237777_ERZ505514 | MGnify/ENA primary metagenome ERZ505514 (study PRJEB26160, sample SAMN06269048) | microbial mat metagenome | isolation source: Oligotrophic lake microbial mat | place... | reverse complement strand
TAGAAGAATTGAATGCATCAAAATTCTCAGCGTTGTGCTTGTAGGTGCGGTTGCCGCGGTAAAGGTGATTTTCAAAATAAACACAGACCTCAGGAATTTTTGCTTTGCCTTTCTCCTTTGCAGCAGCTATTTCAATGGACACAATTATATTTTCCTGCGCATCGGAACGCAATACGTTTACGGGTAATTGCGAACCGGTTAGTATTACAGGCTTACCCAAATTCTCCAGCAAAAAACTTAATGCCGATGCGGTGTAAGCCATGGTATCGGAACCGTGCAACACTACAAAGCCATCGTATTTAGTGTAATTCTTTCCGATAATTTCTGCCAGTTGAATCCATATTTCGGGTTTCATGTTGGAGGAATCAATTGGCGGATTAAAACTGTAGCCATCAATGCGGAAACCAAAACGCGAAAGTTCAGGAATGTAGTCGATGATGCTTTCCAAGCTGAATGGTTTCAGCACACCGGTTTTTTCGTCCTGCACCATTCCTACTGTGCCACCTGTATAGATTAAGAGAACTTTTGCTTTTTCTTTTTTCATTGGACTATTTTTTGCCACAGATTACGCAGATTGGCACAGATTTATTTTAATTTTTCCGGGGAAATCTGTGAAATCTGTGAAAATATTTTTCAAATTCCAAAAACTTCTTTTGCATTTGCAGTGGTAACTTCCGCAACTTCTTTTACGGTAATATTTTTTATCTCCGCTAATTTTTGCGCCACTAAAGTAATATAAAGGCTTTCATTTCTTTTTCCGCGATGAGGAACAGGAGTTAGGTAAGGCGAGTCGGTTTCCAAAACTAAATGCTTTAAATCAATCTCGGCAATGACCTGAGGCAAGCCTGAGTTTTTGTAAGTAAGCACACCACCAATTCCTAACTTAAAACCAAGTGCAATTGCTTTTTCAGCCTGCTCTTTTGTTCCTGAAAAACAATGGAAAATTCCGTGCGGGTTTTTGTTTTTCTCCAGCACTTCAACAATCTCATCAAACGAGTTGCGCGAATGAATAACAATGGGTAATGAAAATTCATTCGCCCATTTAATTTGGGTTTCAAATGCCTGTTGCTGTTGGGGAAAAAATGTTTTGTCCCAATACAGGTCAATACCAATTTCACCGACTGCATACATTTTCTTTTTGCCGAAGTAGGGTTTCAATTTTTGAAGTTCTTCCTCAAAATTTTCTTTTACTGATGTCGGATGCAAGCCCATCATCGGAAAACAGTTTTCGGGAAATTGTTCGCACAGGGCAAACATTCCTTCCACCGAAGAACTATCAATATTGGGAAGGAAAAATTTATTTACTCCGGCTGCAATGGCGCGCTCAAGCATTTGCGTACGTTCGCTGTCAAATTCAGAAGCGTAGAGATGGGTATGGGTGTCTGTAAGAATCAAAACACTGCTTTGGCAATTGCCCGAGTCTGTTCCGAACGGCCCATGGTGTAAAAGTGCAGACAAAGTGCACCAAAGTCAATCAGCTCTTTTGATTGTTGTATTGCCCATTCTACGCCAACTTCTTTTACGGCATCATTGTCTTTGCATTTCTCAACAGCTTTGCGCAGGTCTTCGGGAATATCCACATAAAAAATGTGAGGCAATACTTCTAATTGTTTTTTGGTGGCGATAGGTTTCAATCCGGGAATAATGGGAACATTAATTCCTGCCTTGCGGCATTTAATCGCAAAGTTGAAAAACTTCTGATTGTCGTAAAACATCTGGGTAACTATGTATTCGGCACCTGCATCTACCTTGCGTTTCAGATTATCCATGTCAGTATCTAAATCATCACAGGCAAAATGTTTTTCGGGATAACCGGCAACTCCAATGCAGTAATCGGTGCGGTCAACGTTCTGCAATTCGCTGTCGAGGTATTTACCGCTGTTCATATCCACGATCTGTTCCACTAATTCGTTCGCGTAAGTATGTCCATCAGGATGCGGAATAAATTTTCCATCTGCTTTTATCATATCGCCCTGCAAAGCCAACACGTTGTTGATACCAAGAAAATGCAAATCAAGCAAAGCGTTTTCTGTTTCTTCTAAACTGAAACCACCGCATATCATGTGCGGAACGGTATCAATTTTATAACGTGCCTGAATTGCTGCGCTGATACCAACCGTACCGGGACGTTTACGGATTTTTACTCTGCGCAATTCGCCCTTGCGGTTTTTGCGCTGAATGTATTCTTCGCGGTGATAGGTAACATCAATAAACGAAGGATTGAATTCAACTAAAGGGTCAATACCATCAAAAATGGATTGTATGCTTGCGCCTTTTAGTGGCGGCAAAATTTCAATAGAGAAAAGTGTTGACTTTGCCCTACGAAAATGTTCGGTTACTTTCATAAAAAGCTGTTCGCTCTTAGTTGATAGTCTTTAGCTTTTTTACCTTAACAGCGTTATGGTTCCGTTTTTCTCAGTACCGTCCGACACGTATAAGGTATAAAAATACGTTCCTTCACTGTACTTTTCGCCATCCCAATCGTTCTGGTAATTCTCGCTTTTGTAAACACGTTTGCCCCAGCGGTTGTAGATGTATAGCTTGCTGTTTGGATAAAGCTCTGCCAGGTATTGAATAACAAAATTGTCATTAAAGCCGTCACCGTTTGGAGTAAATACGTTAGGAACAACAATCTCGGTAATCACTATCATTTCAATGATAATGGAATCGGTGCAGCCTTCGGTATTGGTTACCACCAGCATTACAGGATAGGTTCCGGTATCAGCAAAAGCATGAACTGGGTTTTGAATGCTATCGGTTGTTCCGTCAGCAAAATCCCAAAACCATGATACAATGGTATCGCCATTAGCAAGTGAGCTATCCGTAAAAAAAACATCCACACCAAGCAGAGCTGCTGTAGGGTTATTGCTGAAATCAGCAGTTGGCGAGGCTATGCCATCCACTACTACTGTATCAACCTCCACACAACCATTTACATCTGTAATGGTAACGATATACGTTCCGGCTGCAAGGCTGTCGGACATATCTTCTGTTCCACCTGTGGGTGCCCATGAATAGGTATAAGGAGGGGTATTTCCGGTTGTGGTTGTAACCATAGCCATCCCGTTTACATCTTCGCAGGTTTCGGGTGCTGAAGCATTAGTAGTTGAATAAGGTGCGGGTTCGGTAATTACCACTGAATCTAAATAGCTGAAGCAGCCAAGCGTATCGTAAGCTGAAACATAATATGTTCCAGGCTCAAGTCCATTAACCTGATCAGTTCCCTGAGTAAGCAAACCTACGTGAATGGTATCGCCTGAAGAATTTTCCCAAAAAAATGTAAGTTGTGCAGGCACGTTTGATTGTGAAACCACCATTCCGTTATCAGCACCGTTACAAATTATATTGGTAACAGTGTTGGTAATTTGCAGATTACCAAGTTCTACAATCTGAAAATCCAATGTGCGGTTGCAACCATACTCGTTGTAGCAGATAACAGAATAGTTGCCTTCCAATAATGGACTTAGTACTGAGTCTGGATTTACATCACCTGTTGACCAAGTATAACTTTCATAGGCAAAGGCAGAGTCGAGTGTTATGGTAACACTTCCCGGAGCACAATAGGTGAAATCGCCCAGCACTTCTGGGTCAACAATTTCGCTGACAAAGATGTTTACTGTAAACACGTTTGTTTGGGCAGGTGTTCCGTTATCGGTTGCGTTCAGGGTAAAGGTGTTGTAGCCAACATTATCTGCTGTTGCATAAAACACGGCAGATACCGTTGAGATATTTCCGCTTGTATTAGCAACGAGTTCAAAGCCTGAAATTCCAGAGGTATCAATGGTAGTAGTGGTTATCTGTGACTGCTCGGGCGAAAGAAAATTTACTTCAAACGGGAAAGTATCACCAACGCAAATTTGAATGGTATCACAAATTGCCAGGGCATTATCGGCAATTGGTGAAAGGTTTGCATTGTTTACGCAGCCATTGAAAACAAAGCTTTGATTATCTAACCAGCTTACGCCATCTACATTATTAAACGGTCCGTCATAATCGCTGCCTGCATGGTCAAAGCGACCGAACTGTGCAAAGGCTGTTCCGTCACCATAGTTTGCACCAACAGTAGCGGGTGTTCCGCCAAAACCACCCACACCGCTTGAAGCCGAACCGGTAGTCCATTGCATATCGCCATAGCAGAAGGCAATATTGTTTCCACCCGGAATAATGGGATCGTTTCCATTGGTGATGATGAGTTGAAAGTCATTGATTTTATCGGTTTGCAAACTGAAATATCCCACATTGTGCCACCGGATAATTGCATAAGTAGAAGTTACTTTATACCATACCTCACCGGTTCCGCGGGTATCTACGTCAGCCCAAAAGGGGGCTACCATTACATAGGTAGCATCGGGAAAAGGATTAGAAGAAAAGGTTCCATATGCAGAACCAAAGGAAATGTTTCCGTTGTTGTTGATGTACATATTGGTTTGACTTGTTCCGTAAAAACAGAAGTTAAAGGGAAGTGCTATCAATCCTGTAGAACCATCGTCATTGGGTGCCATTGCCATAGTATAACTGCCATCAAGGGTTTGAATGCAACCACAGTTTACATTTGGACCTCCGCCTGTTACATCACGAGGTGCAAAGTCTTCGGCATTCAGAATTTTTTCCTGCCTGCCGGCAGGCGCAGCGGGAACATATTTCGCAAACTGTTCCAAAGGAATCATTGGAATTTTGCCTTCTGTTTTCAGTTGCTGATATTCTTTGCTGTCAATGGTAATAAGGTTTTGAGCATTAGAAAAGGAGATTGCTGCCATAAGAACTAAGAGCAGTGAACAGATGTATTTATTCATAATTGATTATTGAAAATTTTGAAAAGGAGCGCAAATGTAGTGAAATTCAGTTCTTTTGAAAGAAGAAACTTCAATTAGTGCCATACACCACCTCTAATAATGTCTGCCCTACAGCTTTCAGTGTTTTAGGGTCAATGTTATGGATGTTATCATTATGTGTATGCCACACAGAAGGAAAATGGTATTTAGTAGCGGGGTCGTAGTGGATGATATTTATTGCGGGAATATCGGTAAGTGTGTTGATGTAATAATGATCATCAGTAATGGGATTGGTCTGCTCATACACAAAATAGGATGAATACCCGATGCGCAGGGCAGTATCCCATACTTTTTTTACCACATGCGAAGCGTATTGCATGGAAACACCTTCCATGGTAAAGGTGGCGTTGGGCGCGCCCACCATATCAAGGTTAATGGCAAAACGGGGAGCATAATCTTGTTTGTGTTTGTTGGTAGCCCAGTATTGCGAGCCAAGGCAATACGAATTGGTTTGCTGCTGCTGCATTCCTCCATCGGGCTGACCATAGTCTTCGGCATCAAACAGAATAATATCCACACCAATGTTGGGTTGTGAAGCGGCAAACTGACGACCTATTTCCAATAAAACAGCTACACCACTACCGCCATCGTTGGCACCGTCAATGGGTTTGTTTACATCGGTTTTGTCTTGGTCGGCAAAGGGACGGGTATCCCAGTGGGCAGTAAGCAGAATGCGGTTTTGTTTTGCCGTGTTCCACTGCGCAATAATATTTTTCATCTTCAGCACTGTTCCGTCAAAAGCTTTGGCTTCGCCTTGTTGAATAATTACATCGGCTTTGTAGCTTTTAAATTTCTGTTCAAGCCACGAAGCACATTTTGCGTGTGCATCGGAATTTGGAACGCGGGGACCGAAATCAACCTGCTTCTTTACAAATTGAAAAGCTGAATCAGCATTAAAATCAGGAGTAGGAACTGTCTGAACAGGATCAACTGGAAGATCAACGTGTTTGGGTTTGTCGGCATCGTTTTGGCAGGAAGCTAAAAACAAACTCATCATTAGTGTCATTAATAAAACCTTTCGACTATCCCACTTCAAGAGCGGACCAGGCTGCTCGGGGTGACAAACTGCTGCCTGCCTACTGCCACCTGCTGAATTTTTTAATAACTCCATTCCGTTTTTTCTTTTGAATCTTTTATCTGAATTCCGATTGCCTCCAGCTCTTTGCGGATTTTATCGGAAGTTACAAAGTCTTTATTTTGTTTTGCTTCTTTTCTTATTCCTAAAATCATTTCCATAACACCCTGCAAAGCCTTATCGTTAGCAGTGTTTGAATGTTCTGATTTTAAACCGAGCACATCGTAAATAAAACTGTGCATAGTGGTTTTTAGCAAAGCAAGGTCATCGGCTGTGATGGTTTCTTTTCCATCGTTTACTGAGTTGATGATGCGCACGCCTTCAAATAAATTTGCAACTAAAATCGGTGCATTGAAATCATCGTTCATGGCATCGTAGCAGTTTTTATTCAACTCAACAATGTTTGAAGTTGATGCTGCATCCGCTTTAAGTGAATGCAATGTTTTCATTGCATTCATTAGTTTGGCATACCCTTTTTCGGATGCCTGTAAAGCCTCGTTGGAGAAATCAAGTGTGCCTCCGTAATGTGTTTGCATCATGAAGAAACGGACTGCCATGGGGCTATATCCTTTTTCTAAAAGCGGATGATTTCCCGTAAATAATTCGCCCGGCAGAAATCCATTGCCTGCACTTTTTGACATGCGCACACCATTTACTGTAAGCATATTGGTATGCATCCAATAGTTTACAGGCGCTGCATGGTTGCATGCCTGCGACTGCGCAATTTCGTTGGTATGGTGCGTTGCCTGCAGATCCATACCTCCGCCATGAATATCAAAGGCATCACCAAGGTATTTGCTGCTCATTGCCGAGCATTCAATGTGCCAACCGGGAAATCCCCAACCCCAGGGAGAGAGCCACTGCATAAGTGTTTCCGGTTTTGCTTTTATCCAAAGCGCAAAATCAAGACGGCCTTTTTTGTCTTCCTGACCACTTAGTTCGCGCGTACCTTCCAGCAGCTCTTCCAGTTTGCGGTTGGTAAGTTGTCCGTAAGCAAACTCCTTGTTGTATTTTTCTACATCAAAATAAACAGTGCCATCTTTTTCGTAGGCATATCCTTTTGCGATTATCTTTTTCACCATTTCAATCTGCTCGCAGATATGTCCGGTGGCTGTTGGTTCTATTCCCGGAGGAAGCGTGTTAAACTCGCGCATTACCTCATGGAAACCATTGGTATATTTCTGAACAATTTCCATCGGCTCTAATTGTTCCAGCTTTGCTTTTTTTGCGAATTTATCATCGCCTTCATCGCGGTCGCCTTCTAAATGTCCGGCATCTGTAATGTTGCGCACGTAGCGCACTTTGTAACCGATATGCACCAGATAGCGATAAATCATATCAAACGAAACGAAGGTGCGGGCATTGCCCAGATGCACATCGCTGTAAACCGTGGGTCCGCATACATACAAGCCCACAAAAGGCGGGTTGATGGGTTTAAACTCTTCTTTCTGGCGGGTAAGGGTATTGTAAATTACAAGTTTTTGATTGGTCATAACACTAAAAAGTCCTCATTTAAAAAGGACATCAAAGGAAAGAAAATTTTACGTCATTGCGAGCGATAGCGAAGCAATCTGTTCTTTCCTGAGATTGCTTCGGCTGAAAAAGCCTCGCAATGACGAGGAGATTATTTCTGTGGTTCCACCACTTCGCTTACGCGTTTGCCTTCTTTAACAATGTATGTTTTAAGATACTTGCCGCTTTCGTCATACATATTTTCTTTACCGTTAATCAGCATACTGTTGCGGAATGAACCAACCAGCAAAGGTTTTCCGAATTTGTTGTACGTGGTTTTTTGTCCGTCACCGATCATGCCTACATCAACAGCCTTTACTTCTTTGGCAACGCTGATATTGGTTCCGGCTGATGTGCTTACAAGTTTTACCTGACGTTCCTGTCTGATGCTTTCCGCAAATTTTTTTGCTTTGGGTGCGGCATCATCATATTGTTTACTCAGTTCATAATTTTTAACTGAACCGGTTTCAATTTTTCCGGTGGAAATAGTTCCGATGGGTGTGTTGGTTGCGCTGCCAACATCAAAATGTTTTTCTGATTTTACTGAACCATTTTCATAATATTCTTTGAGCAATCCGCTTTCACTGCCATCTTTCCAGGCGCCTTCAATCATCAGGTTTCCGTTCTCGTAAAAGTATTGTTGTGTGCCTTCTCGCTTGCCTGAAGCGTTATAAACCCAGTTGTAGAAGAGGTTTCCGTTCTCGTGATAATAACGGTATTCGCCTACCCATTTGTTGTCTTTCCACATTCCTTCTTCCTGCAGCAAACCATCTTTGTAATAAAACTTGGCATAGCCGTTGGGCTGATTGTTGGTGAACGTAAGCTCGTGTTTTTTTATTCCACCGGGATAATATTTTGTCCAGATGCCTATTTTTTTGTTGTCTAAGTAATCGCCTTCTTCGGTTAATGCACCTTCTTCAAAGCCTGCAAATTTTCCGCCCGTGTTAAGGATTACCCAATGCCCTTGTTTTTGAACGGCAGCATCTTTTTCATTTACCTTTTTGCCTTTGTAGGTTTCTGATGTCTGCGAAAATGCAGCTATATTGAGCAAGAGAAAAAAGATTACAGGAAAAAATCTCATAGGTTGATTCAAAATTATCAAAACTCTTCTACTGTTGATTTTGGTTTTGGTTACTGGCTTTAGACGAATGATTGAAAACCTTAAGTTTTGCCACAGATTACGCAGATTAACACAGATTAATTTGTGCAAATCTGCGTAATCTGTGGCAACAAAAAAGTAAGTTTGCACACTAAAATTATCTATACATGAAATTTGGTGTTGTAATATTTCCCGGCTCTAACTGCGATCAGGATATGATTTATACGCTCCGCAATGTGATGGGGCAAAAGGTGGAAGAGCTTTGGCACAAGGACAAAGACCTGAAAGGCTGTGATTTTATTGTGCTGCCCGGTGGTTTTTCTTATGGTGATTATTTGCGCTCGGGTGCTATTGCGCGTTTCTCACCCATTATGGAAAGGGTTATTGAACATGCCAATGCGGGTGGTTATCTTTTCGGGGTGTGTAATGGTTTCCAGATTTTGTGCGAGGCGCATTTGGTTCCGGGTGCTTTGTTGCACAATACCAGTCATAAGTTTATTTGCAAAAATGTTTTTATAAAAGCAGAGACAAACGAATCATTAATTACTGCTGATGTTGAGTTGAACAAAGCGCTGAAAATACCTATTGCGCATGGCGAGGGCAGGTTTTATGCCGATGCCGCAACGCTGAAACAATTGAACGCCAACAAGCAAATTCTTTTCCGCTATTGCGATGAGAACGGTAGCATTACCGATGATGCCAACCCTAACGGTTCGTTTGAAAATATTGCAGGCGTTTGCAATGAAGGACGCAACGTGTTTGGGATGATGCCTCACCCCGAGCGTGCTTCGGATCCGTTGCTGAGTAATACTGACGGGCAATTTATTTTCCGTTCGCTGCTGAGTGCGGTGGGGGTGTAAAATTTTATAACACTTTTTTAAAATTCTGTAAAGCATCATTCTGTTGTATCCTGCATTTTTGTACCGTTGATTAAACGCATTGTCATTATCTAAGTCCAACCACAAAACCAAAATAAATTATGAAAAAAACAATCCTCTTCCTTCTTCTAACGTGTAACTTCCAACTTCTAACTTCACGCGCACAAACGCCTGAAGTAACTTCGTGGATACTGAACACCACCGGTGCTACCGGCTATAATAATATATTAAGCAATGTGCAGAGCGTGCATTATACTACAACGGATGTGTATGTTTCTTCTACCTGCATTCCGGGATATGATATTGGTCCGTGGACGGGCAACCCCAATATTCCAGCTAACCAGAACTTTGTTTTCAAGATTACCCGCAACCCGGTGGAAAACACAGGAACTAAAACGGCTACCGGTTTGGGACACATTGGTGTGTGGAGCAATGGTGTAAGTGTTTTCAATGCTAAAGATGCTTTCTCTTACAACAATCAGGGGATTTGGAATCAGGATGCGCTGCCTAACGAAGGCGTTAGTTTTGATGATTGTCTGGGGCATCCCGCGCCAAACGGTGAGTATCATCACCATGTTAATCCAACTTGTTTGTATGACGACCAGAATTCTTCAGCACACTCCCCTAT
>ENA-ORBV01018017-ORBV01018017.1-microbial-mat-metagenome-genome-assembly--contig:-NODE-18017-length-10025-cov-4.717230_pt1 | contig 10025 bp, 9 predicted proteins | sample MGYA00237777_ERZ505514 | MGnify/ENA primary metagenome ERZ505514 (study PRJEB26160, sample SAMN06269048) | microbial mat metagenome | isolation source: Oligotrophic lake microbial mat | place... | reverse complement strand
ACCCGTATGAAAGGAGTCAAGTGAGTGTGGGAGATTTCTTTCTTTGGTTACATGGTGGGTGGTGAGGGGGTGGGCGATGTCCCCCCCCCCGGCGGGCGGCGCTGCCGTCGCCAGGGGCGAGGCCGAGAGTGATGTTTTGCGCGTGGACATCGAGTCCGACGAAGAGTAGGGATTTTTTCATGGGGTGCTTGTTGTCTGTTGGCTCATTGATTGGTGACGATGCGACGAATTTGCAGGAGTCGATCGCCAATACCTCCCCAACTGATCCCGCCCCGGTGCTGACACTCAGTGGACCGGCGGGGGCTTCATTGGTGCCTTGAGCCCCGCGTGTTTATGAGAATGAAATTCTTACTCCTCGTTCTGTGCGCGTGCTGGCCGGGGCTGAACGGCCTGCTCCCGCTGGGCGGTTCGGCGCTGGGGCAAGTGCCGCAAATCAAACAAGTGCCGGTTTTTTACTATTACGCCTGGTCATATCGCTACGGAAATTTTCAGGCGGTAGCGCAGGAAAGATGGGAGTACTGGAATCCGAGTCCAGGCGGTCCTTACTTTGTCGTGGGAGGTAATGCGGATAATACCCCTTATCAGGCTGGCAACGTTCTTTTCTATCGCGTCAATGTGTATTTGGGCGGCATCCCGGAGTTTGAGCCAGAGCCTGTTCAAAATACGTATAATCAGGTTTTGGAGAGCTTGCGGCGCTTGGTCAGGGTGCTGGAGTCGCCACTGCCCGCCACGGCGTTGAACACGGAAACGGCCGCGGATATCCAGGTCGGCGGAGACACGGGCCGCTGCCGGGTCCCGATGATGCAGTATGCCGCGCAGGCCAGCGCGAATTCGCTGCGCCTTGAGGATACTCCATTGACCCATGCACCGTCCTTTGGGCCGGCGGTGGACGCCACCCTCTTTTACACGGACGGGGCGAGCGCCCTGGGCGGGAGCATTGCCGCCAATGGCGGCTGGCGATGCTCGCTGGATTCATGGTTGGAAGACGATCCCGGCACTCCGAGCGGTCCGCTCCGTGTTTACCCGCGCGGCGGCGGCTCCGAGGAATACCCGGCGTATGACGCCCCCACCCAGAGCTTCAGCGCCAATCGCTGGGCCGATTCGACCATCGTTCGCATCTCCTCGGCGCCGCCGGTCTATGAGCGCCGGTTTGCCGACGGGTCGAAGGAAATTTACCGCGTTTCCGATGGTGCGGCGACGGCCCCGAGACGGCTTTATCTCGCCGAGGCGCAGGATGCCTGGGGGAGCAGCGCGACATGGCAATACGCCGGTGTAAAACTCACTTCCTGCACGGACGCGGCCGGCAAGATGACCTCGCTCATCTATGACCCGGTGAATCCTGAGCGGCTATGGAAGCTCACCGACCCTTTCGGACGCACGGCCGTCCTCGGCTACGACGCGCAAGGACGGTTCAACACTTGCACCGATCCTGCCGGCACGCTTTCGCAAGTGTCCTACGGGGCAGATGGCAAAGTGGCGGCACTGACCACGCCTTATGGCACCTCGACCTTTACTCGTGGCACCACGCCAGCCGGGCAATGGCTGGAAATGCGCGACGCGCGCAATGCGCTGGAACGGTTGGAGACGCGATTTGAGCAACCACAGCCGCAATTAGTTCCAAGTGGCAATGGGCAGAATATCCAGTTTCTCGCGCCGCAGACCATCCGCAATCCTTCGACTCTTTCCCATTGGGCGGCGGTGGACCCGGCCAGCCGGGCGCTGTCCCCCGCGCAAGCGTGGATGGATGCGGGCCTGACGGCCGGCCCGGCCCTCGTGCAGCTCGGCCCGTGGAATGGAAGCTGGTCGCGGCAACTGCACTCGGCGGATTCCTTTGGCGCACGAGGGCAGACGACCTATTTTTGGGACAAGAAAGCCACGGGCGACAACCAGATGGCCGACGCGAATGCACGGCAGTTTGGCTGGGCGTTTGGTCCGCAAGGCGTGCCTGGCTTTCCGGCGTGGACGAAAGCGCCGCTGGAAGCGGCGGTGAGCTATCTCTATCAAGGGGAGACCGCTCCCGGGGTGGCGGGCAACGCCCGCCTCATCGAGTCCTACCGTTCGCTCGATGGCAGCCAAAAGCTGCAGCGGCAGCGGGCGGAATATGACCACCCGCTCGGCCTTCCGACCAAATCCATCGATCCCCTGGGCCGCACGAAAAGTGTGAGTTATGACCCCGCCGATCCCAGCAATCTGCTCGAAGTGCGCAACGCGACGCTGGAGAACGGAAACCAGCACAACGAATTGCTGGCGAGTTATTCCAACTATCTGAATCATCAGCCGCAGACGATCACCGACGCCGCCGGCAAGCAAACCTCCATCCTCTACAACGCTCGCGGACAAACGGAAACGGTGACCAATGCGAAAGGCGAGGTGACGAAGTATGTCTATGACGAAGTGCCGGCCCATCCACAGTTTGGGCGGCTCTTGACGGTGACGCGGGCCTTTGGCACGGCGCTCGCCGCGACTACCACCACTGGCTACGACGCTTCCGGGCGGGTGAGCACCATTACCGACCGCGAGAACTACACGGTCACGCTGGCCTATGACGCCATCGGCGGCGATCCGCTCCAGAGTCTCGATCGGATGACGCGCGTGACTTTCCCGGACGGCAGCTATTCCGAGTCGCGCTACGACGATGCCCGCTGGCCGCTCGATGTGGCCCATGCGCGCGACCGCCTGGGCCGGGAAACCGCTTTCGAGTATGACTCCCTGCGGAATCAAGTGAAAGTGACGGACCCGCAGGGCCGGGTGACGCAGTTCGTACAATGCCCGTGCGGGGCGATGGACAAGATCATCGATGCGCGCGGCAACGAGACCGAGTGGACGCGCGACCTGCAAAAGCGCATCACCGGCAAGAAGATCGCCGGGCAGACCGTGGCGACTTACACCTACGAGCCGGACACGGGGCGGCTGCGTACCATGACCGACGCTCTCGGCCAAGTAACGACTTACGGCTACTTTCCCGACGACCGGCTGAACACCGTCAGCTACACGAACGCGGTGCATCCTACGGCCAATGTGGCCTTTGCCTACGACCCGGCGTTTCCAAGGCTGGCGACGCTCACCGATGGCACGGGGCTGACCAACTACGGCTATGTGCCCTTCAATCCCGCCGATGCGGTTTACGGCGACGGGCAACTGGCGAGCCTCGACGGGCCGCTGGCGAATGACACGCTCACTTACACCTACGATGAACTGGGCCGTGGCGTTGGTCGTTCGATCAACGGTGCGGCCAATGAGAGCAGCGTCGCTTTCGACGCGCTCGGGCGGGTCAATACGCTGACCAATCCGCTCGGCACGTTCGGCCCTGTGTATGTCAACCAAACCGGCCGGCTCGATCATGTGACGTGGCCCAATGGGCAGCGAACGAACTACGCGTGGCAACCGAATGCCCAGGACCAGCGCCTCGCCTCGATCACCCACCTCGATCCCGCGGCGCAGACGGAATCCCAGCACACCTACGGCTACGACACCGAAGGAAAAATCCTGACGTGGCAGAACACGAGGCCGGGCAGCGACGCCAAGTTCACCTTCGGCTACAACGCCAGCGATGAACTGGAGGAAGCCGTCCAGCGCGCGGAGCCTGCGCAGACCTTGCTGCACCAATCCAGCTACGCTTACGATAAGAGCGGCAACCGGGCGGCGGTGACGGAAGATGGAAAGTTCACCAGCTATCCGGCGAACGCTAAGAATCAGCTGACCACGGCCAGCGGGAGCGGATCGATACTCTTTCGCGGTTCGGTCAATGAACCGGCGACGATCACCCTGGCCGGACAACCAGTGACGATGCAGGGATTCAATTGGAGCGCGTGGGCCGAGGTGGCGCCTGGGCCCAATAGTCTCACCCTCCAAGCCACCGAAACGAACGTCGCGCCGGGCTTCAATGCGCAGACGACCACCCGCCATATTGAACTGACGCTGACCGCCGATGCCGCGCGCACCTTCGCCTACGACGCCAACGGGAGCATGACGGATAATGGCGCGACGCAAACTTACGAATGGGATGCGGCAAACCGGCTGGTGGCGATCAACTACACCGGCACCAATCTACGAACGGAATTCAACTATGATGGGTGGAGCCGGTGGGTGAAGATCGTGGAAAAAGATGGGGCCACCGTGACGAGTGAGAAGCGTTTCGTGTGGGAAGGCTATTCCTTGGCCGAGGAGCGCGACGCTAGTAACGCTGTCACCCGCCGTTACTTCGCGCAGGGTGAACAGCGGGGAGCGTTGAATCTTTACTACGCACGCGACCATCTAGGCAATGTGCGTGAATTGACCGACGGCACGGGCACTCTGCGCGCCAGCTACGAATATGCTTTGTGGGGCAAGCGCACGAAGCTGGCAGGTGACTTGGATTGCGATCTCGGGTTCACGGGGCACTACCAGCACGGGCCGAGTGGTTTCGTAGTCGCGCCGCTACGGTTTTACACGGCGGAGTTTGGCCGGTGGCTATCCAGGGATCCGATTGAGGAAAGCGGAGGTATAAATCTTTACTCATATGCGGCAAACAATCCGGGCAAAAACACAGACCCCTTAGGTCTAAGGCCAATCGATATTAGCGTAATGTCCAGCAATATGAGCATCTGGGACAAGCTTTATGAAGGCAATTATTCAGGCACCTATCCAACGTTCTTTGATTCACCTAAAGCGTTGGCGGACCAGGTATTATCCAAAGTAGGACCTAATGATACTATTCGCATCCTAGATATTCATGCGCACGGATCCGAAGCGGGCAATTTTATTACGTTGGGCGGCCCTGGTCAGGGGTGGTTTTCAGGACCCAAAGGCGTTTCCGATCCATACGATGCACTGAGTGCACTTCAACGCCTGAAGCCACGCATGGACAAGAATGGTGCTGTAGTACTTAGGCAATGCCGGGTGGCTGTCACGCAACACGGCGTGCACTCTATGTTGCTAATGGCAAAGACGCTTGGCGTTCCGGTAATTGCTACGCGTGGTGATTATGAGGATGGATTTGTAGATGGAACGGTTATCGCTTTTCCAAACGGAAAGGTTGCCGATTTTACTCGCGGCTCTTTCGACCCAGAAAATTGGCTTTCGAAGAAGAAATGAAAATACGGCTGCTAGCCTACATTTCGCTCGTTCTGGCGCTCGCGATGATGTTAGTGTCATGTTCAAAGGGGATATCCGAGGACAAGGCGCGCCAAATGATTACAAACGGAGATTCTGCTAAACTCCTGCTTGCATTCAAAGAGGGAAAGGTCCCTCAGATGGTGGTCGTGTCTGCCCTGTGCGTGAACTCAGGTCATGGATCAAACGAAGCGTTGCAAGAGATGATTGAACTGAGCGATCCCGCTCTAAAAGCGTACATCGCGGATGCATTAGGTCGCTTTCATCGCCAAGATGCCCGCTCAGTTCTCATTAAGCTATCTACTGATAGTGACGAAGACGTTTCGCGCACGGCTAAGGCATCTTTGGCCGCACTGGAAAAGAGCGACCCGAAGAGATAGGAGGCAAGCGTGAACATAGGAGTCATGCAAAGATCGGCAGACGTCCTAGAGAGTTCGTTTGGCGAGCGCCATAACCGTCAGGAACTTGCGGGAGGACTGCATTCTCCGCTCGTGTTCCGCGATTCTCCCATCCTTCCAACCCTTTCGGGTCATAGCTTCTTACAACGTTAATGCCCGCGGGATCCCTGGATCGACGGGAGAGAGCCTGGTGCATGATCTGGGAAGCGGGGGCGTGAATCGGGCGACCCATGCGCGGATGGGAAGGAACTTGCTGGCAGACCTTCGTTGCACAGACAGATACCGGCGCTCAGGGGAGGCGTCGCGGAGGACGGCGATCCCTTCCGATTTGGCAAGCCTCTGTTCAACAATTCTTAGGACGGATGAGTGATCCAATCGAACCTCCGGAATGGCTCTGAACACAATGCGTCTTCTCCATCCCACAGAGCACGAGCGCAACTCAGTCGCTGCCCGCACGCGAGCTTTCAACGGCTGCGGAATCTCGCATGGCGGCATCCCTGGACGGGACGGCTCCCGCAGCGGACGCTTCCGCCATGCCATTCGCACGCGGCCTTCGCAAGTGGCGGACGTTTCGCGGCCTCACCCTTGCCCAAGCCGCCGCGATCCTCGGCTGCACCGTGCCCATGCTCTGCCGCTATGAGCACGGACGCAGCGAGCCGCCTCTGCAGCTCCGGGCCGCCATCCTCGCCATCATCGACGCCTGAGTCGCCAAGCTGAACGCAAAGCGCCCGCTGGCCGCGTGCCGGTGGGCGTTTCGCGTGTTGAGTCCGCTAGGCCGGCTGCGGGTGGGCGTAGTGGTAGTTGATTTCGCACTCGACACCGCCCCTTGGGTCGAGGCGATAAAGCAGCAGGCACCGCGTCCATGCTTGCTGATACTCAGCAAAGATTGCGTGGAGAGAGGTTGTGGTTTGAAACAGCGCTTCGGGAAAGTCACGAACCTCGGCACCAGTCAGCGGATTCCACAGTCGGTGCTTGATGGCTCGTGCCTCAGTGAACGGCGAGAACGAGACATCGAGCTGGAGTAGGGCGATTCGCCAGTGCCGCGGCACCAGGCTGCGGAGCTGCTTGATCAGTTCATCGGTGAGCGGCTGGGAGCGCCGGTGAAATTCCGCAGATTTGTTCGGATCGGCCATGAATGCAGTTCGTTTCGCAACGAGGGTGCGCCCTCGCACGCGAGTGTCCAAGCATACTTTTACGATCGAGCGCCTCCCATCTGGGTAGGGCGACCTTCACTCAATTTCTATGAGGAGACGGTTTTTTACGTTCCCACTTTTTAAGGGGGGCAATCGCACATAAAACGCCCCAAACGGCTCTTGCAGGGAAGCGCACACATCTCCCCTATCGCGGCTGGGAGACGCATCCAAGGGAACTTAGCGCAGGGTCCGCAAAGCGGGTGTTTTGGTGGGAACGTTCCCACTTCGTTCCCACATTTCGCATGGAGCGGGTGCGGCGTTCTGAGTGCCGATTTTCGCTCTTGGCGGCCCGAAGAGCATGGTTCGAAAGTATGGATCAAAGCCCGGTGCCAAATCATCGTGCGCAGGTTTTAGGTCACGCGATTGTTCCGTCCCGTCGCACGAATACGGGCGCATCGTGGTGAACGCGGGCGTGCCGGGCAACTGGGCGCGAACCGGTCCCCAAACCCGCACCTACGCCACGCCGCCGCCCGGCTCGTGGAGCAGCGTGAACACCTCATCCAGCGCCTTGCCGCACTCCGCCTGAATCGCCACGGCATCGAGCCCGGAAAGAATCGGCGGCAACTCCAGCTCGAATTTGTGCCGCAGCAGATCCTTGGCCCGGGCCACCTGCTCGGTCCAGGCCGCCCGCACTTCCTCCAGGGCCACGTATTCGCGTTTCTTCACCGCCAGGCGCAGTTCCCGTTCCTCGACCTCGGCCAATAGTTTGCGGGCGCGCAGAGCGCTCTCGGCATCCGTGGCGGCGGGATCGCCTTCCAGCCCGTGCCGCTGCATGAACTCACGCCATGCGGCGACTTCATGGAATCCATTGGCCGCGGGCTGGGGCGCGTCCTTGCGTTTGCGCCAGTTCTGGAGGGTGCGCCGGGCCACTCCCAGGGCCTTGGCCAGTTCCGCATAATTCTCCGCCACCGTGGGCGTGTGTCCCGCGCTGGCGGCCATGCCTTGCAGCATGGCCCGCTCGGCGCGGTTGAGTTTGCCGCCGCGCTGCACGCGCTGGGCAAGATTAGCGAAATCTCGGTTGAGCAGCTTTCTGGCGATTTCCGGCGGGATGGTGTCCATGCCCGGCACGCTGCGTCAACGCGAGGTCCAGAACGGTTCGACTCACCGGCGCGACTGCGGGCGGAAATTGGCGTTGTTGTGCGTCAGTCGTCTCAGTCGTCTCAGTCGTCACGTGACGACTGGATTTTAGTCGTCTCAATTAGTCGTCCCCCTTTAAGGGGGGACGACTAAGACGACTACTGCGGATTTGCGCAGTCGTCCCACAGCCGACTGGGACGACTAAACGCGAATGGCGAGCGTGAGGGGCGTGTTGATCCCGGCGATGCGGGGGCGGGCGGCGGTGCGTCGCGTTGACACGAAGGCGAAGTGCAAAAGCCATGACCACGCCTTCCACCAAACCCGCCTACGTCACGCTCCACCGCCTCGGCGAACTCTCGGGCCGCTCCCGCAACACGCTGCTCTTGCGAATGCGCGACGCCGAACTTCTGGCCGACGCCACGCTCGACGTGGGCGGCACGCCGCAGCCGCTCTTCCTTGCGCAACGAGTAGTCGAACTCAAGCGCCTGCCATCGCGCAAGGCCGCGCCCGCGGTGGACCCGATGCTTTGAACCCAACCCGAAACCGCCATGCACATCGAATTCCTCTCCCTGACCAAAGCCCTGAACGTCCCGCTGCTCAGCGAGGACGACACGACCGCCCTCCATCGCCTGCAAAAGCAATGGGAGCACTGGGCGAATCGCGAGCGCCAGCACGGAGCCTCGCGTGTCGCCGAAGAGCAGCACGCTGCGTTCACCGCGTTCCTCGACAATCCGAGCACCGAGACTGAGCAGAAGTTGCTCGTGACCGCCGACGCGGATCTGACCGCCATCCTGTTCACCTCGGCCAAGATCGCCTTCGCCAACGCGGTGAACTTCCTCGCGGGCGCACTGATGGCCGTCGCCCAGGCGCTCTGGCAGGCGCTCGTCGAAGCGGTGAAGAACGCCATCACGCTCTTTCAAATCGTGACCACTGCCGATTTCTGGATCGGCATGGGCAAGGCCATCATGGCGATCGCGCAGGGCTTCATCGCGTTCCTGCTCGATGGCGTCGCCAAGCTCCTCGATTGGCTCTCGGGCATCCCGCTCATCGGCGAAGAAATCGGCCAGGGCGCGAAGGAAGTGCAGTCGTGGGCCGATGGCGTGCGGCAGGCCGGCGAGCAGAACAAGCAGGCCAGTGCCGATCTGCTCACACCGGCCTTCGACAAGGCTGGCAACCGGATGCGCGAGACGTTCGAGAGTATCGGCACTGCGCTCTCGGAAGGTTTCACCAAAGGCAGCAGCTTGATCGACACGAGCGATTGGGAAGCGAACCTTAGCGACACCATCGGCGACGTGATGGACCGCGTGCAAAAAGTCTCCGAGAAAGCCCGCGAGGGCGTGGAGCCGAAGAAGCCCACCGGGCCACAGCTCAATCTCGATGACGGGGAAGACAAGTCGAAGCCCGTGAAGAACGCCGTGTCTGCCATCCAGCGCATCGGCGGCGTTGGCGCGGCTTACAGCAATGGCGATCCGATGCTCCGCGAGCAGCAACGGCAAACGCGCGAGCTGACGACGCAGACCGGCCTGCTCCGCGACGTGAAGCGCGCCATCGAAAACAAACCCACCGCGAGCAACAGCACGCTCAGCACCGTCTTCGCCTGATGAGCACGCCACTTCCAACGACCGGTATCAGCGGCGGGATTTCGGAAACGGGCGTCGCCACCATCGAGGTGCCGATGTTCGTCGAGACACTCGACGAAGCGCTAAGCGTGCTGCCGAATCTCGGCATCGGCAACGGGTGGCCAAAGCCGTGTCCGTGCTTCGTCACCACGAAGGGCGCCGTAGTCGTGCATTGGAGACGATTCCGCCGACCCTCTGGCAGGCGCGCCGCCACGCCATTCTGACCCTCTTCGCCGGCCGGGAGCGTCCGTTCGCTCAACTCCTCAACTGGTATCGTCATGCGGAGCTGCCGCCGCGGACCACTATTCATTGGGTGGACAACTCCGGCAATGCGGAGTTTCACGCCCGGCTTTGGCGTGCGGCGAAAGTGCTGAGTTCCCGCCCCGAGATCACCGGCATTGCCATCACGCGGGGAGATCGGGGGCGAACCAGCGATTCATTCAGCTCAATCCATTCCCACGTCGCCTCCCTCTACAATACCGCCCTGCGAGCGATGGACGCTGACGTGATCGTGACCATCGAAGACGACGTGGCGTGGTTTGGTTCATGCCCCGTGCGTCACGTCAATTTTGAAGAGTGATTGGGAACCAAGGGCCTTACTCAGTGATGATAGATTGTGGGATTAGTGGTAGGAGCGGCGTGTCATG
>ENA-ORBV01018016-ORBV01018016.1-microbial-mat-metagenome-genome-assembly--contig:-NODE-18016-length-10026-cov-3.731430_pt1 | contig 10026 bp, 5 predicted proteins | sample MGYA00237777_ERZ505514 | MGnify/ENA primary metagenome ERZ505514 (study PRJEB26160, sample SAMN06269048) | microbial mat metagenome | isolation source: Oligotrophic lake microbial mat | place... | reverse complement strand
TGGCAGCTCGGGGCGGGGTGGGGCGAGGTCACGGAGGAAACGGCGTTGGAGACTCTTCGTGCTGCCTATGAGGCGGGCACGACCTTTTTCGATACGGCCGACGTTTATGGCATGGGTCGCGCGGAGAAACTCATTGGGGCGTTCCTGCGCAAAACACCGGGGGCGCGCGAGCGCGTGTATGTAGCGACCAAGCTCGGGCGATTTTCGCCTCCAGGCTGGCCGGCGAACTTTACGCGCGACGGGATTCGCGAGCACACGGATGCATCGCTGGTTCGGCTGGGCATGGAGACGCTTGATCTCACGCAGTTGCACTGCGTGCCAACGGAAGTGATGCAGCAGGGGGAAATTTTTGAGCACCTGCGCGAATTGAAACGCGAAGGGAAGATCCGCGATTTCGGCGCGAGCGTCGAATCGATGGAGCAGGCGGACCTCTGTCTCAAAGAAGAGGGCTGTGCGGCGTTGCAGATTATCTTTAATATTTTCCGACAAAAACCCATTCACACCTTGTTTGCGGAGGCGAAGCGCCGCCAGGTTGCGCTGCTGATTCGTCTGCCGCTCGCGAGCGGTTTGCTCGGCGGCAAGATGACCACGGCGACCACCTTTCCGGCGAACGACCATCGCAACTTCAACCGCGACGGGCAGATGTTCAATGTCGGCGAAACCTTTGCGGGCCTACCGTTTGAAAAGGGCGTTGAACTGGCGGATGCGCTCAAGCGTTTCGTGCCGGAAGGCCGGACGCTCGCGGACGTCGCGTTGCGCTGGTGTCTGGATTACGACGCGGTGAGTGTGATCATACCCGGCGCCAAAAATCCGGAGCAGGCGCGCGCGAATGCGCGGGTCTCGGATTTGGCTCCGCTCGGCAGCGAGGTACATCAGCAGCTCGATGAATTCTACGTACGCGAGGTGGCCCCCCACATCCGCGGGCCGTACTGAAACGCGTGGATCGTAAGGGCCTTTCCGCCCGAGGCCGCGAGCGAGCTCGGGCCCTGCGAAAGCTGAGCGCTCGCCCGCGGCCGGCTCGGAAGCGGCGACCCGCCCAAGATCATACCCGCAATCACGCGAGGCCGCGTTTCCACCAGCGAATGCAGCGGTGCTGCTTTCTCGCGCTGGAGTTTGACACCTTTTGTTTCGCGTGAACGTCTTTGCGGTTTCGTTTTCCGATGCTGCGTCTTTTTTCCCTCCTCGCCCTCCTCGTTTTCTCCGCCAGTCCTCTCCTGGCCCAAAGTGGCGACAAAAAGGGCGAACAGCAAAAGCCGCTTCCCGCGGATCTCAAGGTGCCACCCGCGCCGGTGCGCACCCCGGAAGAGGAGGCGGCCACGTTCAAGCTGGTGCCCGGCTTCCGTGCGGAGTTGGTGGCGGCGAATCCGCTCGTCGGTGATCCGGTCGCGATGCAGTTCGGACCCGACGGCCGCTTATGGGTGTTGGAGATGCGCGGCTACATGCCGAATCCCCAAGGCGAGGGCGAACGGGAGCCCGTGGGCGTGATCGCGGTCCTCACCGATACGGACGGCGACGGCCGCTTTGATCGCCGGCAGGTTTTTGCGGACAAGCTCGTCATGGCACGGGCGATCTCACTCATTGGCGACGGCTTGCTGGTCGCGGAGCCGCCCAACCTTTGGTTCATGCGTGACACCAACGGTGATGGCGTGGCCGACGAAAAGACTCAGGTGGCGGGCGATTACGGCAATACCAATAATCCTGAACACAATTCCAACGGCCTGATGTGGGCGCTGGATAACTGGATCTATTCGGCGAACCACACCGTTCGTTTTCGCTATGAAGGGAACGGCAAGTTCAAGCGCGAGAATACGGTCCCGCGCGGCCAGTGGGGCATCAGCCAGGACGACACCGGCCGGATCTTCTACAACAGCAACAGCGATCCCCTGCGCCACGATGCCATCCCCTCGGCTTATCTTCGGCGCAACCCTAGTTTCGAAGCGACGGGTTCCAATGTGCAACTGGTCCCCGGACGTCTTCCAATTTGGCCGAGCCGCATGACGCCGGGTGTGAACCGCGGGTATCAGATTTTGAATGACGAGTACAAGATCACCTCGATGACGGCGGCGTCCGGTCCGGTGATTTATCGCGGCACCTTGTTTCCGGCCGAGTTTCGCGGAGATGCGTTCGTCCCTGAGCCCACGGGTAACCTGATCAAGCGGATCAAACTCACCGAGCAGGACGGCGCGCTGAGTGGCGCCAATGCGTATGAAGGCACCGAGTTCATGACCTCGACCGACGAGCGTTTCCGGCCGGTGAATTTGTATAACGGACCCGACGGCGCGCTGTACGTCGTCGATTTTTACCGCGGCCTGATTCAGCATCGAATTTATCTTACCTCGTTTTTGCGCAAGCAGGTGGAGGAGCGTGGCCTCGATAAAGGAACCGGTAACGGACGGATCTGGCGGATCGTGCCGGACGGTGCGCCCACGGCGAAATACGATGTGGGGCTCGCGAAAGCAACGACCCGCGAACTGGTCGGGAAGTTGAGTGATGGAAACGGCTGGGTGCGGGACACGGCGCAGAGACTGCTCATTGAGCAGCGCGATCCCGGCGCTGCGATTGTACTGCGGGAAGCGGCTTTGGATCCGAAGCGGCCCGCCCTCGCTCGCTTGCATGCGTTGTGGACATTGGAAGGCATTGTCGCGGGGATCGATCGCGCGACCGCGGTGGCCGCATTGAACGATGCGGATCCGCGCGTGGTCGCAGCGGCGGTGCGGGTCGCCGAGAGCTTGATCCAGCCGGTCAGCGCGGACGCCGATGTCATCGCGCGCGTGAGCTCGCTCGTGAAGACCCGCACAGAACCTGCCATCCGGCTCCAGCTCGCGTTGTCGCTGGGGCAGGCGAAGACGGCGGCGGCGGCTGCGGCGCTGGCCGAGTTGGTGGTCGAAGCCGGCCGGCAGCCATTTCTGGCGGACGCGGTTGTCAGTGGCTTGGTGGGCCGCGAAGTGGCGTTTGTGGCAAACTTAATCGCGACTCCCCGAGCAGAGACGAACAGTAGTGAGGTGATTCGTTTTGCGATCAGTGCCGCCTTGAAGCGCGGCGATGCGCCGGGAATCAATGCCGCCCTGGAATTGGCGGCGAAACCGAGCACGCCGGAATGGGCGCGCACCGCGATGTTGGCGGGCGTCCGCCATTTCCTCCCGCGCTCGCCGGATGGCAAATCACTCACCGGACGTTTGCCGGTCGAGCCCAAGCCCCTGCTGGCCCTGGCGGAACGCAAAGACGACTCCGGGGCCGCGGCGGAGCAACTCCTGGCGCAGCTGCGCTGGCCCGGTAAGGCCGGTGCGGATACAGTAGTACGTGCCCTGACGGCGCCGGAACAAGCGCAGTTTGAGAAAGGGAAGGCGCAGTTCGCGGCGCTCTGCGCAGCATGTCACCAGCCGAATGGCCAGGGACTCGCAGGACTCGCGCCCTCCCTGGTTTACTCGAAGTGGGTGCTGGGCGATGAACGCATTCTCGCCCGCATCGTGCTTAATGGAAAAGTGCAGGAGAACCTCATCATGCCGCCGTGGAAAGCGGCGCTCGATGATGAGAGCATTGCGGCCCTGTTGACCTTTGTGCGGCGGTCGTGGGGCAATGAGGCGGATCCCGTTCCGCCGGCGGCGGTCGCCGCCGTTCGCTCGGCCGTGGCGGGACGCGACGACCCGTTCACCGAAGCTGATTTGCAGGAGGTCGCGCGGACCATGCGACGCTCCCGCCGGTAAGAGATGCAGGGGTGATACCGACATTCCTGTCTGTCATTTGTGGGCGCGCTTTTCGCATTCGCGCCCCGAAAAGCTTCGCCCGCGAACAGGTTTTGTGCATGCTCCGGGTCGCACCCCTTATACGATATGCGACTCGCGACGATCCTTCCCCGCGCGTGTTTGGAGCCTGTTCCAGTGGCCTCGGCACCGGATGGTACGTGGATCGAAATCGCAGGATTGATCGGTCGGGAGGCTCCGCGCATGAAAGACGTATTGCCGTGGCTGACGGCGCACGGGGCGAACCTCACGGAAAGGGCGGCGGCTTGGAAAGGACCTCGGTACCGGGAGAGTGAGTTTTCGTTTTTGTCGCCCGTCCTGCGACCGCCGGCGTTCCGGGATTTTTATGCCTTTGAGCGTCACGTGAAGACGGTGCGGGCCCGGCGCGGACTGGAGGTGCCGCCGGCGTGGTACGAGGTGCCAGTTTTCTATTTTTCCAACCCGAATGCGTTGGTCGGGCATGAGCATGCGGTGTTCGCGCCGGCGGGGTGTCAGGAACTCGATTACGAATTGGAGCTGGGAGTGGTCATCGGCCACGGCGGGCGTGACATCGCGCCGGAACGCGCGTGGGAGCATGTATTCGGTTTCACGATCGTGAACGATCTCAGTGCGCGCGACCTGCAACGTCAGGAAATGGCGGTCGGGCTGGGGCCGGCGAAGGGCAAGGATTTCGCGACGGCGGTCGGGCCTTGGATCGTCCCTCGTACTGAATTCCTGGATCGGATTCAGGGCGAAACGCTCACGCTGGAGATGTCGGCTCGCGTCAACGGCCGTGAGCTTTCCCGCGGCAATGTGTCAGCCTTGCATCATTCGATTCCGCAGATGATCGCGCGCGCCTCGCGGGATGTGGAGTTGTTCCCGGGCGATTTGATAGGGACGGGTACCGTGGGAACGGGGTGCATCCTTGAACTAGGACCGGAGAACACGGGCGGCTGGTTGAGGCCCGGTGATCAGATCGAGCTCGAAGTGGAGCGGATCGGTGTGCTGCTCACGCGGGTAATCGAGCGTCCCACGGCGAAGGTCTGAAGCGCAATCACCGCCTTTGAACCGACGGCCGCGCAGCGCATCCGCCGCAGTTGCAGTGTGGTCGGCCCGGATCGGACGCCGCAAGAGGGGGCCGGAATCGCGGGCGTTCGCGGCCCGCGCGCGATCGATGGAGATCGAGGCCGCCGGCAATCGGGATTCGGCTGCCCTGATGAGCCTCCGATTTCGGCGAAATTAGTTAGCGGCGGGATGCGGATGTCGCCGACGTCGGCCGCAAGGCATCGAACGGCTGGTCGAGGGGCGCGACGGGCGGGAGCAGGTCGACGACCTTCTTGTCGGCAAACTCGGCTTCGATTTCCTTCGCGCGGCGTTCGCCGGTGGCGATCCAGTCCTTGCGGGACTTGATCTGGTTGCGCAGCGCTTCATCCGCGTTGCTTTGAGCTCCGCGCTGACGGCCGACGATCAACCAGCCGAGGGCTTCCGCATAGTTGCGAGGGACGCCGCGACCGCTGGCATACGCCGCGCCGATATTGAAAAAGGCCTCGGCTTCACCGCCGGCCGCGCCGGCCCGAAAATAGTCCAGTGAGCGCGCGGGATCCTTGGCGACTCCGCTCTCTCCGTTCGCGAGGAGCATCCCAATTCGAAACGCCGCGGGGGCTTGTCCGGAGCGAGCGGCTTTTTCCAGCAAGGCGATGCCACGGGTTTGGTCCTTCTCGATCCCGTCGCCGCGGAGCAGCATCTCACCGAGCTGGGTCTCAGCGCGGGGATTGCCCTTCATCGCCGCCTGTTCGAGCTCCTTCACATCCGCCCACATATCGCCCCCGGCGCCGCCCGTCTTGGACATCAGGACGGGAGCGGAGTCTTTGGGCGCGCGCCCTTTGGCCGCGTACGTTGGGGCGACGGCCCCAGCTGCCCCGAGGGCCAAAGCCAGGGCGACGAGCGTGGAGGGACGAAGACGCATCCGGAAAGGAGGGAAAGAGAAGAAGGTACTCATGGTGGATATGGGTTTTCGACTGATGGATCGGTGATCCGTTCCGTTGCGGCGGTCGTCTGTTAGCACAGCGACCGGACGAGCTTAGCGAGCTGGCGGGATTGATCCCTTCACTTATTCGCTCACCTCACCTGTGACGGTCGAGCCGCCGACGATATTCACTTTTTCAAGAATCGCCTTCTGAATCTTGGCCGCGAGCTCGGGCTTCTCTCGTAAGGCCGTCTTGGCGGCGTCACGGCCCTGGCCGACGAGATTGCCCTCGTAGGCGATCCAGGCGCCCTTCTTCTCGAGAATCTTGTGTTCGAGGCCGAGGTCGAGGAGCGATCCGATTTTCGAGATGCCCTCGTCGTACATGATGTCGAATTCGCACTCGGTGAACGGCGGGGCCACCTTGTTTTTCACGATCTTGATCTTCGTGCGGTTGCCGACGACTTTGCCTTCGGGCGTCTTGATCTGGTCTTTGCGGCGGATGTCGATCCGGACGGAGGAGAAGAACTTGAGGGCGCGGCCGCCGGAGGTGGTCTCGGGATTGCCAAACATGACGCCGATTTTTTCGCGGATCTGATTGGTGAAAATACAAATGCAGTTCGTTTTGCTGACGACGGCGGTGAGACGGCGCATGGCCTGACTCATGAGGCGGGCTTGGGCGCCCATAGTCATGTCGCCCATCTGGCCGTCGAGTTCAGCGCGGGTGGTGAGGGCGGCGACGGAATCGAGGACAATGACGTCGATCGAGTTGGAGCGGATGAGGGTCTCCATGATGTTGAGCGCGTCTTCACCGCTATCCGGCTGGGAAACCAGGAGATCATCGAGGACCACGCCGACCACGCGGGCGTATTTCGGATCGAGGGCGTGCTCGACATCGATGAAGGCGGCGAGACCACCCTGTTTCTGCGCCTCGGCGATGACGCTCAAACAGAACGTCGTCTTACCGGAAGATTCCGGCCCATAGATCTCAATGATCCGCCCCTTGGGCAGACCGCCGACGCCCAAGGCGAGATCGACGGCGAGCGAACCCGTGGTGAGCGTCTCGACCTTCATCTTGGCATTGCTGCCGAGGCGCATGATCGAGCCCTCGCCGAACTGCTTCGTGATGGAGGACAGGGCGAGCTCGATGTTTTTTTCACGACCGCCGCTAGCCGGGGCGAGGGCGGAGCCGTTGGCGGCGGATTTGTCGGCTTTAGCAGGGGCGGATTTGGACATGGAGGAAGCGGATTGAGAGATGCGAAACGTGCGGGTCGAGTGGGAGAGTGAAAGCGACCCCGGGCGAATCAAGGTCCGATCAAACGAAATTCGGGGATGACGTGTTCACTTGGACACGTCAAGCCGCGAGATGATCCTGAGTTTGGGGAGGAGGGGGCCTGAACGCCCTTGGCATTCTCTCAGCAAACTATGGTTCAGTTTCCAACGCTCTGCTGCTGCTGCTAACCCGAAAATTTCACGCCTCCAATTGTCATTGCGAGCTGAGGAACGACGGCGCGGCAATCCAAGGAGAGCCCTTGAATGGCCCAACGTGATGTGAACAGGTCAAGTTTTTCAAGCAGGTGCATTCTGCGTGATGGTGATATCTAACAGTCGCTGGAAAATGCCGGATGAAGTTCATTTCAATCCTGGTTAACCACGGATCGCACGGATAACACGGATAAAGGCATTGGACCGGGGATTGATCCGTGCGATCCGAGTAATCCGTGGTTTAAAGGTCTGAGGCTTGCCCCGCCAGATGGTTTGCTTCGTCGCTGCACGTCTCGCAATGACCGATGAACTGCAGTCCGCTGCACGTTTACGAGTAGTCGTGAAATTCCGGGCTAACTAATGATCACACGGGTTGTCATCACGAAGCCGGCTCCGCCGGGTGTGGTGATCCAGCTGGATGGCTGTGTCCTGCGTAGCGCGCGAAGCAGGGCTACGTCGTTGCGCTCTCGCCATGACGCTTTTGAGTGTTCATGGCCTTTCCATTGAAGCACTCGGGGTTGGTTTAGGGTCTCGCAACGACTGGTTCAGAACATCATCCAGGCGACGCCGATTATCAGTGTGAGGATCGCGATGGGGGTGCCGGCTTTGAGGTATTCTGAGAAGGAAAGATGGACGCCGCGGCTGCGCGCGAGTTCGGCGACGATGAGATTTGCCACGGACCCGATGAGAGTGAGATTGCCGGCCAGGGTGGTCGCCATGGCCAGCGTGAGCCAAGCTTCGGTGGGTGCGGCCAGGGTCGGCATGATCGGACGAAAGAGCATGACCGCGGGAACGTTCGAAACGAGATTGCTGAGGATCACGGCAACCCCGGTGAGCGGGACCGGCCCGCCATTCGCGTAGGGTTGGAGGATGCGAAAAAGGTGTTCGCCGAGGCCGGAGTGCGTGATCGCGCCTGTGACCACAAACAGCGCGCAAAAGAAGACGAGCAGCGACCAGTCGATCTCCTGGAAAACGCTCGCCGGATCAGTGCGGCGTGTGATGAGGAGCAGCGCTGCGGCCAGAGCCGCCGCCAGCGGGACGGGGGTTCCGGAGAACAGCGCCACCAGCATGACCGCCGTGGCGAAAAGAGATTTCCGCAGACGTGGGAGTTTTATCTCCACAGCTCCGGCAAGCGGAACGACGGCGAGGCGCTCGCTCCGAAAATCATTTCGATACACCACGATGATGACGAGCCAGGCCACGCCCAGCCCGACGACCGCGAGCGGCCCGAGCGCCTGGGTGAACTCAAGGAAACCGATTCCGGACGAAACGCCCACCAGCATGTTCTGCGGGTTGCCCGTGATCGTCGCGACCGAGCCGATGTTGGCGGAGGTTACGAGGGCGACCAGATACGGCAGCGGGTTGCGTTTCAGGTTCTGGGCAAGGTCGAGGACGAGCGGCGTGAACACGAGCACGATGGTGTCGTTGAGAAACACGGCCGACAGCACACCGGAGACCGCGATCACGAGCGCGAGCAACTGGCGAGGGGTGTGGGCAAACCGCAGGACCTTGGCCGTCACGAGGTGGAAGAAGCCCGCTTGGCGCAGGTTCACGTTCAGCACCATCATGCCGAAGAGGAGCAGGATCGTGTTCCAATCCACCGCGGCATAGGCCTCTTCGAGGGAGAGCGCTCCCAAGGCGATCAGAAAGGTGGCGCCGACCAATGCGATGGTCGCACGGTTCATGTTCAGCGCCGGATAACGCCCGACCGCGACGCCGATGAGCGTGACCGTAATGACAATCCCGATCGCAAGGGCCGGCCACGTCATAACGGAAGTCGCCAGGCGGACGCAGCGTCGTCAGACAAAAAGAATTCGGGAAATCCCATGAGCGGTTCCGCGGACATGAAAGGCGAAAGTAGCCGGGGAGAAAGGGAAGGACGGGATCGACCGGATGGGAGGGAGCGGCGGCGGCGACTTCAAGCGAAGGCAAGGTTTCGGGGAGGGAGAGGAGTTGGTCCAGCACGCACCGGATTGAGTGCTTCCGATCCCGCCTGGGCCTCCTCGTCAGAGTTGATAGTAGCCGCGAAACCACGTGACGAATCGCTTCAGTCCTTCTTCCAGCGACACCTTGGGCGTGAAGCCGATCGCTGCCTGGATCCGGGAAAGATCGGCGCAGGTTTCAAACATGTCGCCGGGTTGCGGGGGCAAGAGGTCGATCGTGGCTTTTTGGCCGAGGAGCTCCTCGAGCATTTGCACGAAAAGCAGGGTCTCGACCGGGCGATGGTGGCCCAAATTAAAGATCCGCACGGGCGGATTGCTCCGCTCGGCTGGCGGGTAGAGGAGCACTTTGACGACGCCGTCGACGATGTCGTCGATGTAGGTGAAGTCGCGGAGATTCTTGCCGGCGTTGAACAGCTTCAGGGGCGTTCCTTCGCAGATGGCGCGGGAGAACAGCGTCGGCGCCATGTCGGGCCGGCCCCAAGGTCCATATACGGTAAAGAAGCGAAGCCCGGTGAGATTGAGGCCGTGATTGTGCGCGTAGCTATGCGCCATCAGCTCATTCGCCTTCTTGGTGGCGCCGTAGTACGAGATCGGTTGATCGGTATTGTCGGATTCGCGGAATGGTGCTTTGGCATTCGCGCCGTAAACGCTGCTGCTGGACGCAAACACGAGGTGCTTGGGGGGCGTGCGACGGCAGGCTTCGAGCACGCTGGCAAAGCCATCCAGGTTATTGCGCGTATAGGCGCCGGGCTGCTCCATGCTAAATCGCACGCCCGGTTGCGCGCCGAGGTGGACGACGTACCCGGGTTTGAAATGGGCGACGAGGCCGGCGAATTTCTCCGCATCGGCGAAATCGGCCTGAAGAAAGCGAAACGTGTCGAGGCCCGTGAGCTGCTCGAGCCGGGCGCGTTTGAGC
>ENA-ORBV01018015-ORBV01018015.1-microbial-mat-metagenome-genome-assembly--contig:-NODE-18015-length-10026-cov-4.405166_pt1 | contig 10026 bp, 5 predicted proteins | sample MGYA00237777_ERZ505514 | MGnify/ENA primary metagenome ERZ505514 (study PRJEB26160, sample SAMN06269048) | microbial mat metagenome | isolation source: Oligotrophic lake microbial mat | place... | reverse complement strand
GACGTGGGGTTGTTCACGCTCACGGAACTGGTCGAGCAAACCCGGCGCTTGTGCGACGCCACGGATATCCCGTTGATCGTTGATGCCGACACGGGTTTTGGCGAGGCCATCAATGTCGAGCGCACCATCCGCGAACTGGAAGCGGCCGGCGCGGCCGGGATTCAACTCGAAGACCAGCGTTTGCCCAAGCGCTGCGGGCACTTGTCCGGCAAAACGCTGGTCACGGTCGAGGAGATGTGTACTAAACTCCGCGCCGCCAGCGCCGCGCGGTACGACGAAGACACGGTGATCATCGCCCGCACCGATGCCCGGGGCGTGGACGGTCTCGACGCCGCGTTGGCCCGCGCGCGGGAGTATCTGGAAGCCGGCGCGGATTGGATTTTTCCCGAGGCGCTGGCGACGAAGGATGAATTCGAGCGCTTCGCGCGCGAGATCGACGCGCCGCTCGTGGCCAACATGACCGAGTTCGGCCGCAGCCCGCTGTTGACGCTGGAAGAACTGGCCGACCTGGGTTACGCCGCGGTGCTGTACCCGGTCTCGCTGATGCGCGTGGCGATGAAAGCGGTCGAAGCGGCGCTCGATACGATCGCCGCCGACGGCAGCCAGCGCGAATTGCTGGACTTGATGCAAACCCGCGAAGAGCTGTACGACTTGCTCGACTACGACGGGCTCGAGGAACGGGATCGTTCGTATGGTGACGCGTCAGCGGACTAGCCCCGGCAGCGGCGGCAGTCATTCGGAAGCCCCGCAAGGACGACAGGCAATAGCCAGCGGTGCAAACCGCTGGAAAGCGACGCACACAATTCGCCATAGCCCCAGCGGGGCGACACATTTCTTACCCGCCGTAGCAGCAAAGTGTCGCCCCGGTGGGGCTCATGGTATGCGTGCGTTGCATTCCAGCGGTTTGCACCGCTGGCTATTATCTTTCGCCCCGTTGGGGCGAAGTGCTAGCGCAGTTGAGTTGAGTCAAAAACGCGGCCGCCACTTTAGTCGGCTTTTTTGACTGCGTTATCGCCGCGCTGACCGCCACACGCTGGATGCCGGTGGCTAGCACGGCGTCCAGTCGCTCCAGCGTAATGCCGCCGATGGCGAACGCTGGTAGGCGGATGTTTTCGGCTACCGAGCGGAGGAGTTCCACGCCGGTGAACTCTGCGAATTGCTTGGTTTGCGACGGGAACGTCGGCCCGACGCCGATGTAGCTCGCTCCGTCGAGGACGGCCTGGCGGGCCTGGTCCAGGGAATGCGTCGACACGCCAACGAGCATCGTTGGCCCGACGATGCGCCGCGCGTCCTTGACGCTCAACTCTTCCTGGCCGACGTGGACGCCGTCGGCCTCTGCTAAGACCGCCAGGTCGGGGCGGTCGTTCAAAATGAATAACGTGTGCGAGTTGGCCGTCAGCTCCTGGAGCGCGCGAGCGCGCTCCAGGAGCTCTCGATCTGCCAACTTCTTGTCGCGCAATTGAATGACATGCACGCCCGCGGCGATCAATTCGCCGGCGAACGCAGTAAACGCTGCCAAGGATTCGCGACCGTCAAGCAAGACGTACAACTTCGCGTGCGCCAGGCGCACCTTACTGTCCGCCGTGATGCCGATGGCCTTTTCCAGTGTGTAGAGCCGATAGCGCAGCGACTCGATGCGCACCGCAAACGCGGCGTCGACCACCTTGCCGAACTCTTCCAAGCTGCGGAGCGCTTCGCCAGTCCGTTTCAAGCTCGCCGTCGCGACGCTCGCCGGTCCTGTTCGATGGCTCTCGGACTCCAGCGTGATCGACGTCCCCACGTCAGCGGGCGTATCACGGGCGCTCAACCGTTCGGCCGCCGGCAACTGTTCCAGCGCCGCGCTCAGATCGTGCCGCAGGGATTTCAATTGTTCGGTGAGATGCCGATCGTCCAAGCTAAAGCGCACATAGTCTTCGGCGACACGCAGCCCCTCACGAGCGCGATTGCCGGCGGCATCGAGTGTCCGCCAAACGGCGACGGCGTTCTCGGGTTCGTCGCGCACGATGGCCGGAGGCGTGGGCTCCTCGTCCTCATCTTCATCATCATCGTCGTCCAAATCCTCGAACGGAAACTGCAACGGAGAATCGTCGCGAATCTCCACTACATTCTCGACACGGATGCCCCGCTCCCGCATCCAGTTCCCCGCGTCGTGTTCGCTCATTCCACAGGCCCACAACAGATGCTGCGTGCCAATCTCGATCTCGCCCAAGTCCGGGAGAAAGGATTTGATATGCTGCATCGCTTCTCGCAACGTCGGCTCGAATTGTCCTCGTCGATACTTGGCGTTCTCCGGTGTTCGAGTCAGCGTCGGCCAGCGCTCCAGCACGCGGTTTCCATCGATGCCAACCTCGAGCAGCAGCCGCGACGCCAATAGTTCCGGCTCCGCTAGCAGCGCCAGCAAGATTTCCGGCACGTCGATCGGCGAGAGCGCATCGCCCGACGACCATTCCGCCGCTAAATCGAGTGCTCGCTCCACCGCCGGTGTAAACGGGAGTTTCATATCCTGCCCATTCTGCCATTTAACCGGGTTGATCCCAAGGTCCGGAGGGAGCTGGAAGTTTTCAGTGTTCAGTTTTCAGTAGGTTGCTATTGAACAAGCCAGTTTCAAGACACTGAAAACTTCCAACTCCCACCCCTTTTGTCCTTCCTCGACCATCCCCGGCATCTAACCCCTTATACAACCGAGTTTTGCCTTGCTGGGTCTGTTATCGAGGGGTAAGATTCCGGCGGTGTGGCTGGTTGACGCTTTTTGAGGAGACGGCCGGTGGCGGCCGTGCTCGAGGATGCCCGAGGCAAGGACGCCTGCGCCCCGTTTGCCGTTGTGGCTCGGCCTTTGGCCGGGATTGCCGCAATTGTGGCTGCACGGCCGTTTCGCCGGGCTGGCGGCGGCGATCGGATTTGCCGTTCTGCTGGATTTCGTACTTGCCACATCTCTTGTTTGGACCGAGATTTGGGAGCCGCGCGTGGCCGCCTTATGGTGGTCGGGCGTGGGGCTCGTGTGGGGCGGTTCGTTGCTGTGGTGGGTCGCCGCTGGAAGGCGTCAGCCGAAGCCTCAGGCCGCCACGCCGGCGGGGGACTTGTTTCCCCTCGCCATGACCGAATACTTACGAGGGAACTGGTTCGAGGCGGAACGTCAGGTGGCCCGGCTGCTGAGGGCGGCGCCGCACGACGTGGAAGCGCGGCTATTACGCGTTTCAATCCTCCGTCGAACCGGCAAAAGAGTGGAGGCACGGCGTTTGCTCGATGTGCTCAGCCGCACAGACGCCGCGACAAAATGGCAGTTTGAGATTGAACGAGAACGCGAGCGGATCACCACCGACGAAGAGCTGGGCCGCGAAGCACAGCCGATCGATTCGGCTCAGCACGAAAAGAACGCCGCGTAGAGAGTAGACGCTGTCGGCGGGATTTCTGACGAGGGAGCAGCAGTCGCGATACCTGACCTTCTGGCGGTCGATTGGGAACAGTCGACGTCGGAGTTGCTACTGGGAGAACAAGACGGATGTACGAACGCTTTACTGACCGCGCCCGCAAAGTGATGCAGCTTGCAAATCAGGAGGCACAGCGGTTCAACCACGAATACATCGGCACCGAGCACGTGCTGCTGGGACTCATCAAGGAGGGGAGCGGCGTTGCCGCGAACGTGCTCAAGAATCTGGACGTCGATCTGCGCAAGATCCGTCTGGAAGTCGAGAAGCTCGTCCAGAGCGGACCCGACATGGTCACCATGGGCAAGCTGCCGCAAACGCCGCGCGCCAAGAAGGTGATTGAGTACGCCATGGAAGAGGCGCGCAATCTGAATCACAACTACGTGGGTACCGAGCATATACTGCTCGGCCTGCTGCGCGAGCATGAGGGGGTCGCCGCCCAGGTGTTGATGAACCTCGGGCTGAAACTCGAAGAAGTCCGCGAGGAGGTCTTGAACCTGCTCGGCCACGGCATCGAGGGAAGCGAAGGGGGCGAGCGTCAACCGAGCGGCGGAGGCGGAGGCGGTGCTGCCGGCGCCACCGGCGGTGGCGAGACCACGACCCGCTCCGGCAAATCGAAAACCCCAGCGCTCGATAGCTTCGGCCGCGATCTCACCGAGTTGGCCCGACAAGGCAAGCTCGATCCGGTGATCGGCCGCGAAAAGGAAATCGAACGCGCCATTCAAGTCCTCTGTCGCCGCACCAAGAACAACCCGGTGCTGCTGGGCGAAGCGGGCGTCGGCAAGACGGCCATCGTCGAAGGCTTCGCGCAACGCGTGATCGACGGAAATGTCCCGGAATTGCTCGCCGATCGCCGCATCGTGGTCTTGGACCTGGCGATGATGGTCGCCGGCACCAAGTACCGCGGCCAGTTCGAAGAGCGCATCAAGGCGGTGATGAAAGAGGTGAAGACGGCGAAGAACATCATCCTCTTCATCGACGAACTGCACACCCTGGTCGGCGCCGGCGGCGCCGAGGGCGCGATCGACGCGTCGAACGTGCTCAAGCCGGCGCTGTCGCGCGGCGAGATCCAATGTATCGGCGCGACCACCCTGGATGAGTACCGCAAGTACATCGAGAAGGACGGCGCCCTCGAACGCCGCTTCCAGCCGATCATCGTCGATCCGCCCTCGATCGAGGACGCGATCAAGATCCTCGCCGGTCTGCGCGACAAGTACGAGGCGCACCACCGGGTGAAGATCACCGACGCGGCGATCGACGCCGCAGTCAAACTCTCGGACCGCTACATCACCGGCCGCTTCCTGCCCGACAAGGCGATCGACGTGATCGACGAGGCTGGCGCGCGCCTGCGCCTGAAGGCGACCTCGAAGGCCCCCGCGTACAAAGAGATCGAGGCCGAGATCAAGGAGCTCGAGAAGCAGAAGTCGGAAGCCGTCCTGAATCAGGATTACGAAAAGGCCGCCGAATTCCGCGACCGCGCCGAAAAGAAGAAGAAAGAGCTGCAGGACCTGAAGAAGAAGCACTCCGAGGCGGCCAAAGAGATCTGCGGCTCGGTCGACGAGTCGCTGGTCGCCCAGATCATCGCCACCATGACCGGCATCCCGGTCCAGCGCCTCGACCAGGGCGAGGCCCAGCGTCTGCTGCACCTCGAAGACCACCTGCACAAGCGCGTCATCTCGCAGGACGAGGGCATCAAGGCCATCTCGCGCGCGATCCGCCGCTCGCGTTCGGGTCTCAAGGACCCGCGCCGCCCGGTCGGCGCCTTCATGCTGGTCGGCCCGACCGGTGTCGGCAAGACGCTGCTGTGCAAGGCGCTCGCCGAATTCATGTTCGGCGAGCAGGACGCGCTCATCCAGATCGACATGTCCGAGTACGGCGAGAAGCATAACGCCTCGCGCCTGGTCGGCGCGCCGCCCGGCTACGTCGGCTACGAAGAAGGCGGCCAGCTCACCGAGAAAGTGCGCCGCCGGCCGTATTCGGTGGTGCTCTTCGACGAGATCGAAAAGGCCCACGCCGACATCTACAACATGCTCCTCCAGATCATGGAAGAGGGCAAGCTGACCGACTCGTACGGCCGCGTCATCGACTTCCGCAACACCATCATCGTCATGACGTCCAACGTCGGCGCGGCGATGGCGAGCGAGGCCGGCACGCTCGGCTTCGATACCTCGGCAACGAGCGAGAACTACGCGTACAAGGCCACCCGCCAAGCCTATCAGCGCTCGCTCGAGGACTACTTCCGCCCCGAGTTCCTCAATCGCCTCGACGACATCATCGTCTTCCGCCCGCTCGAGCGCGAGGACCTGCGCAAGGTCGTCCAACTCGAGTTCGCCACCATCGCCAAGCGGGTGAAGGAGCAGGGCATCGAGCTGACGCTGATGACCCCGGCGATCGATTTCCTGCTCAAGGAAGGCTACAACCCCAAGTTCGGCGCCCGCCCGATCCGGCGTACGATCGAACAGCACATCGAGGATCCGTTGTCCGAAGCCCTGCTGCGAGGGGAGTTCACCCAGGGCACCAAGCTCGACGTCGACGTCGAGGACAACCACCTGGTGTTCCGCCGACCCAAGGACGATGGCTTGGCTCTGCCATCGCCCGATGTGGTGGCGCCCGATACGGTGCCACCAACAAAGCCCGCGTGACCAAGTTCGACCCGCCGCAATCCGGCGGGTCGAACTATTTCGGCGCTATTTCACGGCGACGAATCGGCTGCCGCCCTCGTTCCATACCCGCAGCACGAGGCCGTCCTTGGCCCCGCGAATGGCCGTCGCGGTCGCCTCGGCGTCCGCCACCGCCTCGCCATTCACGGTGTGGATGACCTCGCCGGGGCGCAGGCCGGCGCTGGCGGCACGTGATCCCGGCTCGACCTCGCCGATCAACGCACCGGTGATGCGCTCGGGAATGCGCAGGCGCCGGCGCAGCCGATCGTCGAGCGCCTGCAGGCGGACGCCGATCCCACCTTTCACGCGTTCGGGGTCGCCCGGTGTCGCTGCTACGCTGTCGTCCCCGCCGAGCGTTCCCACCACCACCTCGACCTGCTTCTCTTCGCCGTCGCGCACCACGGTCACGGGCACCGAGGTGCCCGGTTTGGTCTGAGCCACGCGCAGACGCAACTGGCGCGGGTCGGTGATCGGTTCGCCGGCATAGGCGATGATGACGTCGCCGGCGGCGAGACCGGCCTTGGCCGCTGGGCTGTCGGGGGCGAAGTCGCCGACCAGGGCGCCCTCGTGCCGCTTCAGTTTCATCGCGGCGGCCAGTTCCCGCGTGACCGGCTGGATCATCACCCCGAGGAAACCGCGCACGACCGTGCCGCTGGCGATGATCTGCTCCATCACGCCACGCGCGAGATTGGCCGGTACCGCGAAGCCGATGCCGATCGAGCCGCCGCTACGGCTGAGGATGGCGGTGTTGATGCCGAGCAGTTCGCCGCCCGTCGACACCAGCGCGCCGCCGGAGTTGCCCATGTTGATGGCGGCATCGGTCTGGATGAAGTCCTCGTAGTCGACGATGCCGACGCCGCGGTTGATCGCGCTGACGATGCCCATGGTGACGGTCTGGCCGACGCCCATCGGGTTGCCGATCGCCAGCACCACATCGCCGACCTGGGCCTTGGTCGAATCGGCGAAGCGCACCGGCGTGAGCGCCGCCTTGCCGACCTCGATCTTGAGCACGGCGAGATCGCTCTTGGCATCGCTGCCGACGACTTTGGCGACGTACTCGTCATAGTTGTTGGCCAGTCGCACCCGGACCTCGTCGGCGTCCTTCACCACGTGATGATTGGTGAGGATATAGCCGTCAGCGGACACCACCACGCCAGAGCCGAGGCCCTCCTGCTTGAGATCCTCGGGAAGTTCTGGTCCGCCGGGGCCGAGGAATTCGCGGAACATGGGCGGCAGATCGGGCGGCATCTGCTGCTGGCCACGCTGCACCGTGCGCGACGAGAACACGGTCACCACCGATGGTCCGACCTCCGTGACGATCGCCGCATAACCGTCCATGCGGACGCCGGCAGGTGCGGCGCCGCCAGCGTTGCCACGCTCGGCGGCTGCGATGGGCGAGAGCCCGACCAGGGCGAGGAGGGTGAGGGAGATGAAAGGACGGCGGAACATGGGCAGTCTCCGGAATTAGGGGATGATACTGCGCAGCGGTGAAGATCACGTGGGCGATCCCGGCGCGGCGCACCAGCTATGACGGAGATCGGGGAAGAACCTGTCATTCCACGACCGCACTGCGAGCTGGCAGAACACCCACCCGCACAACCCTCGACGCGCCACGCGCCGGCGATTGCGGGCAGGGCCCCGTCCGGCTACACCGTGACCGCCCATGGCATCAACCTTGCCGATCAGCAATGCGATGACCGATTGGCAGGCCGGCATCGCCGCCCTGCCGCCCCGAGCTGCGCGCCGGCTCGGCCTGCTGGCATTGCAGGCCGGCACGACCCTCACCATCCTTGCCCTGCCCCTGTCGCTGGCGCTTATGAATGTCGGGCTCGCCCTCGCCGCGCTTGGTGCGGTGATCGCACGGCCGCCGCTGCACGCCACGCCCGGCTTCGCCTGGGGCCTTGCCCTCACCGCCTGCGGCCTGATCAGCGAGGGCCTGGGTTGGATGGGCGATGGCGTGGCGCCCACGCGCCTGAATCTCCTCTATTCCTGGCTGATGCTGCCGCTCGGCCTTGCGGCGTGGACCGACGCGCGCGCGCGCAGCGTGGCCTTGCGGGCGCTGGTGGTGGGCCTGCTCGCGGCCGTGGTGCTGGCGGTGGTGCAGTTCACGGTCGGCTTCGACCCCGCGCGACGCCCGTGGCGGGTGGCGGCGGAAGGCACGCGCCTTGCCCCGGTCAGCGGCTTCCTCGGCTACCACCTGACCTATGGCGCGGTCGCCTGCCTGGGCGGCGCGGCGCTGCTGGGCGCCACCAGCGGCCTGGGTCGCGGCTGGCGCTGCGCCGGAGGCGCGGCGGCGCTGGGGGGCGTGGTCCTGAGTCTCGCTCGTCTCGCGCTGCTCGGCGCCGTGGCAGCGGTGGTGGTGCGCCTGGCGTTGACCGGCAGCCGCTGGCGGCACGCGGCCCTGCCGGTGGCCGCGCTGACGCTGCTGGCAAGCGGGCTGCTGCTGCACCAGGTGGCGCCGGACAAATTCTCGCGCCTGGCGAACTTCCAGGACGGCCGGCGTTACATCTGGAGCGTCAGCGCGGGCATCGTGCGCGACCATCCCCTGGTCGGCACCGGCGGGCAGAAGCGTTTCCAGGCCGAGTACGCCCGCCGGTGGCCGATCGAGATCGGCTGGCGGCACGACCTCGACATCAGCGAACCGCGCGTCAACCACGCGCACAACAATTGCCTGGTCATCGCCACCCAATACGGCCTGCCCGCCCTCGCCTGCCACCTCGGCTTCCTCATCGCGCTGATCCTGGCCATCCGCCGCATGGCCCGCCACGACCGCGAAACCGCTGCCGGCGCGGCGGCGGTCCTGGCCGCCTTCCTCGTCGCCGGCCTATTCAACAACCTGGTCGGCCAGGGCGAGTCGGCCTATGCCGCCTGGTTGGCCCTGGCCCTGGCGCTGAGCGGCGCGCGACCAGATGCCGGCGGCTTCCCTTCCCCCGCGGTCAGGTCACCGTGAACGCCCCCGTGGATCCCAGCGCCGAACCCATCGCCATCGCGCACGCCCGGGTCACCCTGCCGGGCAGCCGGCTGATGACCACCGCCGCGCTGGCCGCCTGCGATGTCGCCGCCCTGGTCTTGGCATTGACGCTGGCGGTGGTGGTCCGCTGGTGGTTCGGCGGCGCCTACGATCTTGGCTTTTACGCCGAACTGTGGCCGGTGCTCGGGCTCTTCCTCGCGCTTTATGCCATCAACGGCCTCTATGCCGATCTGCCGCCACCACCCTCGGGTGAGCTCAAGCGGCTGACCCAGGCCTCGACCTTCGGCTTCGTCGCCCTCGCCGCCGCCACCTTTCTGTCGCGCGAGGCCTCTTCGTACTCGCGTCTGGCCTTCTTCATGGCCTGGGCGGCAGCGGTGATCATTGTCCCGCTCGCCCGCGCCGGCCTGCGCGCCGCCTGCATGCGCCGCCGCTGGTGGGGTTCGCCAGTGATCGTCATCGGCGCCGGCCGCACCGGCGAACTGGTCATCCGACGCCTGCTCGCCAATCCCGGCATGGGCCTGAAGCCGGTGATCGCTTTCGATGACGACCCTGCCAAGCGGCTGGCCCCCCTCTGCGGCGTCCCCGTCGTCGGGCCAATCACCGATGCGCCAGAGACCGCGCGCACGCTCGGCATTCGCCATGCGGTGGTGGCGATGCCCGGGGCCGACCCGCAGCGACTGGTCGACCTGTGGAGCCAACTCGGCCCGCGCTTCCCCCACCTCATCGTCATCCCCGGCCTGATGGGTTTCGCCAGCCTGTGGGTCGAGGCCAAGGACATCGGCGGTCTGCTCGGCCTGGAAGTACGCCAAAGCCTGCTGATGACCGGCCCACGGGTGGCGAAGCGCGTGCTCGACCTGGTACTGGTGGTGCTGGTCGGGATCCTGGTGCTGCCGCTCGGCGCGCTGCTGGTGCTGGCGATCGTGCTGGAGACACCGGCCAATCCCTTCTACGGCCAGCGCCGCCTTGGTCG
>ENA-ORBV01018014-ORBV01018014.1-microbial-mat-metagenome-genome-assembly--contig:-NODE-18014-length-10026-cov-4.618555_pt1 | contig 10026 bp, 7 predicted proteins | sample MGYA00237777_ERZ505514 | MGnify/ENA primary metagenome ERZ505514 (study PRJEB26160, sample SAMN06269048) | microbial mat metagenome | isolation source: Oligotrophic lake microbial mat | place... | reverse complement strand
GTTATGAAAAGGTCGCCACTACACGGGGCGAAGGGATTTGAGTGATGCGGGGCGGGGGTTAAGGGGGAAGGCCGAGTTTGAGTTTGTCACGATCGAGCCGCGGAGACAGTTTTCCTTCCGCTGACACCAACACCTCTACCAGCCCCGAAGCGATTCTTCCGGCCTTTTGTTTGGCCGCACCGAGTGGATCCACGGTGGTACTTGGTGGTTTGATTTCCGACGGGACGAGTCGTAATGTGAAAGGGGTGCCCGTGCTCAGTAGTATCCCATTCCTGGGTTATTTGTTTAAAACGACAAAACTCACGACCGACCGGAGTGAATTGATTATTATGATCCAACCTGTGGTCGTCGATAAGAACATGGAAACCCAAATTGCCAGCGATGCCGAATTAGCCCGGGCGCAGCTGAAGCCCTCGATTGAACGTGTCGCGAAGGAAAAACCCGAGAACAGTGTCCGCTCCGGGAAGAAAAAGCCCAAGTAGAACTTGAGCAGAAAATGAAGGAAATCATCGGTCCCGAAAGAGATGAGGAGTATAAGATGTCCCGAGCTTACCAGTACCGCCCGCTGTACGGGATCGTCAAAAGATTAGATATGCCGAAATCAGTGGCGATAGACGCTTATAAAACAGCCAAACAATCCGAGAATGATCTGAATACCCTGCAAGCGAATAAGAATCTCGATAGTATAGCAAAAAAAGTAGAGTATGAGAAAATGAAAAAAAGCTTTCAGTCGAAGCTCAATACTACGCTGACTGAAAGGGGAGCGGAGTCCTACCTGCTACAAGTCGGGCGTAATTTGATATACCGTCCGTTTTGAGTCTTTTAAAGCCGAGGATCACAAAAATCAAAAAGAACTGGAAATGGAAAAGTTCAATTTTGGTGCGGGGGTGGCGATATTTTGGAGGACAGAGTAATCTGCTTGGGCATCCAAAGTCATATTCGGGGAGATTTTATAAGAGGTGCCGATCCCTGTCCTAGTTTTTGTCAAATCCTGCATGACTTTGTCGAGGGCGACGTCCTCTTCCAAATGGGAGAGGACAGTAACATCATTCATATCACTGATGACAGAAATTTTGAGTTTATCAGAGGCCTTATATTCAAGGGCCGTCTGATTCATATTCAGGTTATAGTCCCATTTTTTATCAATATCTTCTTTAAAAGCCGTTGATGGAGAAAGGAGGATTTGTGGGGAATTCGTTTCAGTTTCAGCCGACAGAGGGGCCAGCCCTAAAAGTAAAAACAGCATGAATAAATGCTTGGTCATACTCATATAATAACATAATTCCTCAAAAAGTCTCACAAAAACTTGCCACTTAAGCTTTTATGTCTTTCGAGGCGTGGGAAGAGTCTTTTTTATTGACCCTAACATGGTGGACAAGGGCGGGGGGAAAATTCAGAAAAACCACATTACGCGAGCGTTTGTGTTTAGAAAGAAAACGTTTTGTCCCAAGTGCGACGGAGCTAAGCCTGAGTTTTTCCTCTGGGCTAGAGAATCGGACTTTCACATCCCTGAGGGCTAAATATTCAAAAAAACTAATGACTGCGCCGGGTTTGCACACTTGCTCAAAGATACGGAATATACTTCTGACGGTGGATGCCGGAAAATTATTGAAGGGGAGGGCGCAAATAATAAAATCGTATTTTTCTTCCAGATTAAGATTTTCAATTGCCGAACACACTATCTCCACATTATCTTTTTTACACAACCATTCAGGATCTTTTTCAAGCCGGTTTGAGAGATGGGTGACGAAAGCATTATTCAGTTCAACAATCTTCAAATATTCATTTTTCTTGATATCCGGAACCAAAAGACGAGTAAAAACACCTGTCCCTGGCCCGACTTCCAGGATACGGGCGGGTTTGGTACGGCTACGGAAGGGTTTTGTAATTTCCCGGGCTAAAAAAGGGCTGCTGGGAAGTACCGCCCCTGTGGTATTAAACCCTCTTTTCGCCTCACTGATGAATATACTGAAAGCACCTTCTGCCATTTGCAAAAAAGAATATGCAAAGAATTGGTAAAAGTCTTTACTATTTTTTGAAATTTTAGGTCAAACAAGGCAGGAAAGGTTATGAAAAAATAGCCATTGCCAAAAGAAGGTTGATTTTCAAATTATTTAAAGGCACTTTCATTTTTGGTTTTCCGAGGCGGGGCTTCAGGTAAGCTTTTTTAGGGGTAAAATGACAAAAGTTTCTTATTTTTATGATACAAACGCTCGAACTCTGGATTGAAAAAGGTGCTAATTTTGTATGGGGCCCTTGGTTGATTGCCCTTTTAGCTGGTACCCACCTGTATTTGACATGGCGCACGGGATTTGTGCAAAGGCACCTCGTCCATGCCCTGAAACTTTCAATTGCCAAAGACCCCGGGGCACCCGGTGATGTCAGTCAATTCGGAGCACTCACGACAGCACTTGCGGCGACGATCGGGACAGGGAATATATACGGGGTAGCCTCGGCTGTATTATTAGGGGGTCCGGGAGCAGTATTATGGATGTGGTTGACCGGTGTATTTGGCATAGCGACAAAATATTCTGAAGCCCTCCTATCGGTAAAATACCGTGTCACAAATGAAAAAGGTCAAATGTCGGGGGGACCGATGTATGTCCTCGAGCGGGCTTTGAATGCCCGTTGGGCGGGTATTCTTTTTGCCCTATTTACAGCGATTGCCGCGTTCGGGATAGGGAATATGACCCAAGCAAATGCGATTGCGGATATGATCGTCGCCAAAAAGGATATTTTCCCCTTTCTGGTTGATGACAGCACGTTGAAGTTTTCAGTGGGTATTATTCTGGCCGTTCTGACCGCTGTGGTTGTAATAGGCGGGATTCGATCCATTTCACGATTCTGCACTATTCTGGTACCCTTTATGGCTTTCTTTTACGTGTTGGGCTGTCTCATCATCTTGGGATTTAACTGGGACAAGCTGGGTGCGACGATTTCGCTAATCATCAGTAGTGCATTCACCGGCCAGGCGGCTATTGGCGGATTTGTGGGGGCGGGAATTGCCGAGGCGATGCGTTACGGGATAGCCCGGGGACTTTTTTCAAATGAGTCAGGGTTAGGCAGCGCCCCGATTGTGGCTGCCGCTGCACGGACGACTGATCCGGTCAGGCAGGCGCTGGTTTCTAGTACGGGTACTTTTTGGGACACCGTGGTGGTCTGTGCTTTGACAGGACTAGTCATTGTCAGCTCAGGGGAATGGTCCGGAGCAGGTATGACCAAGGCGGGACTCTGTGATGCCGCGTTCCATCACCTCGGCATTTTTGGGGATTTGATCCTAGTAGGAGGATTGCTGACATTTGTTTTTTCGACGATTTTGGGTTGGGCTTATTACGGTGAAAAGGCGGTTGAATATCTCGTGGGCCTCAAAGCGATCAAATTCTACCGGATTCTCTGGGTGCTGGCCGTTTTTATCGGTTGCGTGTGGAAAAGTGATGCCGTATGGAATTTCTCGGATATGATGAATGGATTAATGGCTATCCCGAATTTAATTGCCATGTTCCTTCTAAGTGGGGTTATCGCAAGTGAGACCCGCCGTTATTTTTCCACACGCCCTGTTTGAGTAATTAAAGGTATTTAGAATAAAAGCGCCCTGTTTTTCAGACTCTTTATGTCCTGTAGAGGGGGGATTTCTTATAAAAAATCCTCATTTTAGGAGTTGATTATTGATCAACGTCAGGACTAAAATTTAATATGTTCCCGCTGTTGTAGCATAATATCATCGGGTAGGATATTGATCAATATATCAGTGGGTTTGATCGGTTATGCAATATTTTTAAAGGTTGCCTAAACGATAGGGTATCTGAATATTGATGATTTATCAAAAGAGAGTTTTATTTTCATGAGTACTGACCAGTCTAAACTCGGGGGCGATGCGGATAAACTCTCTCCGCTACATGATCTTCATAACGGGAGTGCAGGGGATAATTCGGATTATCCCGATCCTGCCGAGCGTTTGCGCCAGCTTGAAAAACAAATTGCCGAACTCCAAGAGAAAAATGCCCGATTACAGGTATCATGGGATAACAGCCGGGATGTTTCTGATTTGCAAAAAGCTGAATCGGCAGCCCAAGAGAGATTAAAGCTTTTTCAGACACTCTTAGAAGCCATGCCTGATGCCGTTTATTTGAAAGATAAAGATGGCCATATCATCATTGCTAATGAGGCCATTTGCCGACATTTTGGATTTTCCTCTCAATCAGAGATCATCGGTAAAACGGATCATGATCTTCATCCCAAAGATGAAGCAGATATTTACCGGCAGGAAGAGTTAGATATTATGGAGGGCAAAATCCCCCTGCTAAATTTAAAGAATTTTTTCAAGGATAAGCAAGACAGTCAGAGGGTGATCTTGAAGTCGAAATTCCCTTACCTTGACACCCAAGGGAATGTGACCGGGATATTAGGGATCAATCGTGATATCACAGACCTGATCGAGGCCCGCCATCAGGCGGAGGGACAACTGGCCATCCTGAAAACGGCATTGGATGCATTGCCAGATTCATTTTATGTAAAAGATATTGATTCGCGTTTTATCATGGTCAACAAACATCTTTGCCAGCTCTGTTATTTGCCGGAAAAGGAATTATTGGGGAAAAGTGACAAAGATTTTTGCACTCCTCAAATGGCCGATGATTACCGCAGGGACGAGCTGGAGGTCATGCGTACTCTCAAACCGATAGTTGATAAAGAGGAGCGGACCATTTTTCCCGACGGGACATCCATGTGGCTATTAACGACCAAGGTGCCATATATCGACTCACATGGACAAGTCGCCGGAATCATGGGGGTCACCCAAGATATCACTTCCTTAAAACAGGCCGAGGAGAATGCTTCAACACAAAGGGATTTGCTCCAGAAAGTATTGGATTGCCTGCCGGAAGCCATTTATCTAAAGGATACAGAGTCGCGGTTTATTCTTTTAAATAAGACCCTTCAGGAATGGACGGGTAATTCCAGCAAAGAGTTACTCATTGGTAAAAACGATGAGGAGTTATTCTCTCCACAGCAGGCGGACATATACAGGCAGGAGGAACTCAATATTATATCCGACGGGAAACCCCTCATTAATAAGGAAGAAAGTTTTATTATTAATGATAAAATCAGGCATATCCTCACGACTAAATTACCTTATTTTGACGCGACAGGGAAAATAACCGGAATTTTGGGAGTGAGCCGGGATATTACTGATATAAAAGTCGTCCAACAGGAAGCCGCTGACCGTTTGGAGCTTTTGCATACCCTGATCGAATCCCTCCCTGATATGATTTGCCTGAAAGACCTGAATCATAAGATTGCATTTGCTAACGGGACTTATGCAAAAAGATTTGGATTGTCCGATCCTACAGTCCTTATCGGGACGGATGATTATGATTTTCATCCCCCGGAAGAGGCGGATATTTACGTTGCCGAAGAAAAAAGAATGATCGAAACCGGTATGCCGTTGTTTAATGTTTCAAATTCCTACTGGGATTCAAATGGTCAAAAGCACGAGCTTCTTAAAAGTAAAATTCCCTATCGCGACCATGACGGTGCCATTGTGGGAATATTGGGGATCAACCGTGATATTACCGAGCTGAAAAACCTCCAAGAGGAAGCCGAAGAAAGATTGAAGTTGCTTCAAACGGTTATTGATGCACTGCCCGATGCCATTTACTTAAAAGATAATGATTCCCGGTTCATTCTGGGGAATAAGGATTTATGTCGCGCCTTGGGAGTTGAGAGTATTAATGAAATCATCGGTAAAACGGATTTTGATTTTAATTCTTCAGATCTCGCTACGAAATTCAAAGCAGAAGAAATGAAGATCATGGACAGTGACTGTCCGATAATTAATCAGGAAGAATGGCATCAGGCAAGCGACGGTACGAAGACTTATATTTTTAGGACAAAAATCCCCTACCGTGATACTGCCGGGAATGTCATCGGGACTTTGGGGATTAATCGGGACGTGACAGAGCTGCAAAAGGTCCGTGAAGAACTCAACCAGAAACTCGCCTTGCTCCAGATGTTGATCGATCATATTCCTGATTATATTTATATCAAAGATCTCGATAGCCGTATCCTGATGGCTAATAAATCGGCTGTCCGTGGTGCAGGATTTAAAAAAATGGAGGATTTTGTCGGGCGCACCGACCATGATAATTTTCCTGCCGATGTCGCCGACAAGTTATTAGCTGAAGAACAGAGGGTTTTGAAGCAGGGGCACATGGAAACATTCCTAAATGAGTGTTATGACAAGTCCAGCCAACAGCATCAAATCATCCTGACGACAAAAATCCCGCTCAGGGATATTGCGGGTAACCTGATCGGCCTTGTCGGTATCGGCCGGGACATTACGGAAGTCAAAAAACAAGAAACAATGCTCGTGCGCACGGAAAAACTCGCCGCGGTAGGGACCTTGGCGGCCGGGACAGCCCATCAATTCAATAACTTACTGGCAATTATCATGGGCACTGTCGAAATGGTCTTGGGAGATCCCAGTTTGTCCGGTAAGTGCAGGGAATACTTAAATACCACAATGGAGGCATCCAAAAAGGCCAATGTGATTGTTAAGGATCTCCTGACTTTTGCCCGGCAAAAAAAACCCATACACCAGTTAAGCTCCCTTAATCAGGTCTTAGAACAGACGATCAGGATTTTGGAGTATGAATATAAAAATGACAGGATTTCATTAGAAAAAGACCTGAGAGATATTCCGGATTACTTAATGGATCCGGATAAATTAAGCCATGTCTTTATGAATTTATTAGTGAATGCGCAGCATGCTTTGGCCGGGATCACGGATAAAAAGGTTAAAGTCACGAGTAAATATGAAAATGGACGCATGGCAGTCCTTATTCAGGATAATGGTTGTGGAATATCCCGGGAACATATGGGTTCCATTTTTGATCCCTTTTTCACGACTAAAGGAGCCAGTGCACAAGGCAGTACACCACAAGCGAAAATCAACGGAACAGGCCTTGGTTTGAGCGTGTGTAATTCAATTATCCAAGAGCACGGAGGGACGATCGAAGTCACCAGTGAAGCAGATGCAGGCACGACTTTTACCGTTTCTTTCCTCATCCAATCGCCCAACCGCCCGCTTCAAGCCATATCGGCTTCCGGCAAGATACTTGTCGTCGATGATGAATTACTCGTCCGCAAGGTAGTCACTGAAGTTTTGAGCCGGAAAGGTTTTTTGATTGAACAAGCCTCGAATGGGCAAGAGGGTTTGGAGATGATTCTGAAAGGTCGTTTTGAGGCTGTTGTTACCGACTTGAGTATGCCCGTGATGGGCGGTATTGAAATGATCCAGAAAATGAATGAAAATATGCCTGTCTCCGAGCGCCCTGCCATGGTAGTGGTGTCTGGTTATGTCGGGGATCATGAGAATCTACTGAAGTCCCTTGATGTGGCAGCAATTGTCGATAAACCATTTACTTCCGAGGATCTGTATCAAGGGGTTTCCGCTGCCACCGTACATTTCCAGAAACGCCAGAAATCTCGCCTGAGCTCGTAGCGCAATTTGCACGGGCTGTGTCTTAGTCAATTGCTAAAAATCCTGATTTCATGCATACCAAAGATTGATGCTTAGAAATACCTCGATATTCATTCCCACTTTAGTCCGGATAAAACCGGGGGCTCTTGACCGCTTGGGTGTGTATGCTCGGCGGAATCATTTTCTCAAGGTAATCGTCTGCCATAGTCAAGAGCTCGACGCAGCCTTGGTGGAGAGGGTCCGGTCCTCCCTGCATGCTGAAGGGATCGAGGTGCTCCTGTCGACGGGTATCCTTTCCTCTGATTTTGAGCATGCCCAGGAAATATTCCTTAGCTTGCCTGCGCATGCGGATGCGATGATCGCTTTCGGGGGAGGCAAAGCTCTGGATGTCGCCAAATATGTGGCATTCCTTTCGCGGATTCCATTCATTTCCGTCCCGACCGCGTTATCCAACGACGGATTTTGCAGTCCCCAATCCAGCCTTGATTATGAGCATAAGAAGAAATCTTTTCCTGCTGCTATGCCCTACGGTGTGGTCATTGATACGGAGGTGTGCCTCAAGGCTCCAAAGATTTTATGGTGGTCGGGTATCGGAGACCTTGTCTCCAAAATAACAGCGGTCTGCGACTGGAAACTTGCCTTTAAAAAGAACGGCACACAGATCGACGATTTTTCCGCCCTTTTATCTGATGCGACCGTCTTTCAATTCATGGCGAGGCCGGAGCACGACTTAGACGGGATCCGTTTATTGGGGACGGCACTCATGCTCAATGGCATCGCAATGGAGATGTGCGGTTCCTCTCGCCCGGCCAGTGGGAGTGAGCATCTTGTTTCCCATGCTCTGGACAGGATTTCCGCGACCCCTCAAATGCATGGCATCCAGGTGGGTATGGCGACATATCTGGTCAGCCAGTTACAAGGCAAAGGGGCTGACCGCATCGCCCAGCTTTTTGATGATACTGGCTTTTGGGATGTGCCAAGGGCCACCCCCTTTAATCAAAACGATTGGGTGGAAGCTTTCAGGATGGCTCCCGGGATTAAAAAAGATTTTTATACGATATTGGATGAACGCGATTGTGTGCCGGAAATTATTCGGATTATTGAAACAGATCCCCGTCTAGCAGGCCTTTTTATCTAAAATGCAATCGACACTCTGGCAGGCCGTCAATAGAGGCTAATTATTGGTAGAACGCTTCTTTTGGCTTTCGAGCTTGGCCATGATACTGGCTCGTATATTCACGATTTTTTTCCAAGGACCAGCAGGAACTTCTTCATCTTCCACAAATTTCCAATCTGCGTAACAAGCCCCGTCTAAGCCGAGGTAGTCGCGCGCGGCGGGGGAGATATCGAGTCCTGCATTTTTATTCCGGTTCGGCCGGGGCCGGGATTTTCCAAATACATACTCAGGATGGTCATGTTCAAACGGCCCGACGTCCTCCCATTGGGCATAACAAGTCCGCCCTTTATAACGGATAGCTAACCAGCGGCCTTTACAAACTGAAATATTCCGGGCGATATATTCATCTTTAAACCAGGGAATTACTTTTTGTGAAATCGGTTTGTGTCTACCCCCTTTCATGTCATTAAAAGGCAGGGCAATGTAGAAAGGATTTTGTTTAGGCTGGAAACGGGCGGGGAAGAAGCCGTTACGCCTGTTTGGATCATCAAATCCACCGAAATTCCTTACCCAGTTCATATCCCAAGCGCTCATCGTGTTACAACTGCTTTTCGGCACATTGGCACTCGGGGGTTCCCCTACCCAGAAAACGGTCGTTTGAATATTTCTCTTCCAAGGATAACGATTGACTTTTAGAGTTTCTTGTTTCTCTGTGAGTAAGATGTCTTCGGTAATAATTTCTGGAGCTTTTGAAGGGGTCAAATCAATAGGAATTTCTTGTTTCTCGACTTTTTTTTCTGTGACAATCACAGGTTTTTTCTGGACGGTTGATTCGGGAGGATTGGTTGTTTCCGTGGTTTTAATCACTGGCTTTTCAGGGCGGGACTCCCCCGTCATATTTTCGCGGGTTTGGGCAGATTCCGCAGCCTTTTTAATGGAAGTCTCGGCTCCTTTGAGCAGATCGTCCACACGGGCTTTAAGCTCTTTTTCATCGAAAGGGACACTGGCTACTTTTTCCACAATGTCTTGGGCAGGTGTCGAGGGGATTTCCGGTAATGTAGCACTACTGGGGCTATTCAAGGTAGTTTGTGCGGCTGATTCAGTGGTGATTTGAGGTGGTGCAGATGGAGTAATACTGGCCACTTCCATGACTTTTTGCCCTTGCACGGTGATACTTTGGGGTTTCTCGCTAGATTCAATCTCGGTGGTTCCAGGCTCAGGAATGGCTGCCTGCGGTGCCTCTGATGCTTTGGCCTCTAGCAGGTTATCCAAGCTCACGGCCACTGCATTAGTCGAGCTTTGTGGAACGGATACGATCTCGATTTCTTTCCCATCGACGACCACGGTATTAGAGTTTTGTGTCGGTAAAGCAAGACTAACGGATACAGTGATACAATAACAGACGATAGCTGAGAAGACGGTTAATGTG
>ENA-ORBV01018013-ORBV01018013.1-microbial-mat-metagenome-genome-assembly--contig:-NODE-18013-length-10026-cov-6.704794_pt1 | contig 10026 bp, 5 predicted proteins | sample MGYA00237777_ERZ505514 | MGnify/ENA primary metagenome ERZ505514 (study PRJEB26160, sample SAMN06269048) | microbial mat metagenome | isolation source: Oligotrophic lake microbial mat | place... | reverse complement strand
GCACTCGGAGCACCTCTTCCGGCGCCTGCAGTACTTGATCGCCGAGGGCACGACGCGCAGCGAAGACTGCGCTCTCTATTACGTCGAGCGAGACGAGCCGTCCGCCAAGGTCATCACGCTCGAGTCAGACGAGTTCGGGCGCGTGAAGAACTGGCCGGACGACCTCTTCGGTGACGCCATCGGAGAGGTCGAGCGCCAAACCCGCAAGGTCTTCGAACGGATGCGGGAGAAGAAGCCTCGTGGCTAACTGGGTCGTCGATACCAACGTCCTGCTCGTGGCGACGCGGGCGGTACTGGGCAGGCCGCCGAGACAACTCGCACGGCGCGGTGAGGACGTACCGGTTCGCGGCGAGGAGGAGCTGCAGGCAGTCTACCTGTGGCTTGAAGCTATCCGCCGTTCCCCCGAGGAGTTCGTCGTTCTCGACGTGCCTCATGATCTCATCAAGGGCGAGTACGCCAACAAGCTCGACAAGAGCGAGTACGGACGAATGGTCATCGCGGAGAAGCTCACCAAGGGACAATACAAGGCGGTTGAGGTGCAGCCCGACGGCGATGGCCACGCGCTGATTCTCCACGATGCTGTCGACGAGGTCTTTGACCGCGAGGACCGGAAGATGGTGGCGGCAGCGCTCGAGTCCGGCGCAGCCATTGCGAACGCTTGCGACACAGACTGGTGCGAGCTCGAGCACACGGGAACCCTTAGTCGGCTCGGCGTGCGCGTCCACCACGTGATCGAACTATGGTGTCGAGCCGAGTGGCAGCGGAAGCGAGCGACTCGATGACCGCCTTCTTCCGCTTCCCCCACACCCCGCATCTGGCCTGGCTCGGCGAGGGGCGACCGCGCGACGACAAGGTGCTCGCCCCACACGATGCGCGCGAGCTGGTGTCGCACGAGGTCGTGGTAGAGGAAAAGGTCGACGGCGCGAACATCGGCTTCTCTGTGGACGAGCACGGCGTGCTGCTGGCGCAGAACCGGGGGACGTATCTCTCCCTGGAGGGTGGCCACGGCCAGTGGAAGCCGTTGAAGCGCTGGCTCGCGCCGCGAGCCGATGAGCTTGCGGCGGCGCTGTTCCCCGACCTCATGCTCTTCGGCGAGTGGTGCTACGCGGTTCACAGCGTCCGCTACACCCGGCTTCCCGACTGGTTCCTCGCGTTCGACGTCTACGACCGCGCGAGCGGCAAGTTCTGGAGCGTGGAGCGGCGTAACGAGCTCGTGGCCACGCTCAGCCTCGCGGTCGTCCCCGTGCTCGCCTCGGGCAGGTTCGACGTGGCCGGGCTCCGCGCCCTGCTCGGCAGCTCGCGACTCACCGACGGCCCCGCCGAGGGGCTCTACGTCAGACGAGATGCCGATCGCCACCTGATGAGTCGGGCCAAGCTCGTGCGGCGGGAGTTCGTGCAGGCCATCGACGAGCACTGGTCCAAGAAGGCGCTCGTGCCGAACGCGCTCCAAGGCAACGCAGGGGGAGAGGGCTCATGGCGCTGAATCCGATTTCGTTCACGGAGCAGGTGGTCTCCGACTTCCTGCGCTACCAGCTCACGACCTACCCACTCGCCGACAGCGATCTGCACGCGCAGATGCGGGCGCTCCTCCGCCTCGAGGAGAGCCGCTCGACCCCGCTGCGGCAAGGCCCGTTCGTCAGCCTCTCTCGTCCGTTCAAGAGCGGCGCGACCATCGCTGAGCTCGTCCGCGAGGGCGTGCTCCACGAAGGGATGCGCGCGGTCGCCTCCTACCCCAGCTTGCGCAAGCACCAGGAGAGCGCGATCCGGGCCATCCGCGACGGCAAGACCACCCTCGTCGCGACCGGCACCGGGTCTGGAAAGACCGAGTCGTTCCTCTACCCTATCATCAGTCGCTGTCTCGAGCAGGCGGACACCGGTGCGCCTCCCGGCATCGTCGCCGTTCTGGTGTACCCGATGAACGCCCTGGCGGAGGACCAGCTCGACCGTCTGCGCGGACTGCTCGCCGGGCGCGGCATCCCGTTTGGCATGTACGTGGGCAAGACCCCCGATGAGGAGGCCGGCGTGCGAGGCGAGCGCATGCCGCAAGGTTCGTCGAACGCCGACTACCGAGCCCGGCTGCTCCAGATGCGCGAAGCCGGGGAGTCGGCGACGTTGCTGCCATCGGAAGAGCGCGCGAGCCGTGCGGCGATGCGCAAGAACGGCGGGCAACCCCGCATCTTGCTCACGAACGTGAAGCAGCTCGAGCTCCTGCTCACGCGCGGCAAGGACATCGGCCTCTTCGCGAACGCGCCGCTCGAGTTCCTGGTGTTCGATGAGGCGCACACCTTCCGTGGTGCGCAGGGCGCGGAGACGGCGTGTCTCATTCGTCGTCTGCGTTCCTTCTGCGGCAAGGAGGCGAACGAGGTCACCTGCGTGGCGACGTCGGCCACGATGGCAGATCCCGAGCGCGGGCCCGAGGCCGCGGCCGACTTCGCGCGCCGCTTCTTCGGCGTGGATGCCGGGCGTGTCGAGATCGTCGGTGAGGTCTACGACGAGCTGCGCTGGAACGAGCGGCGCGCAATGCCCGCGGGCCCTGCGACGGATCCCGCAGGCGTCCTGAGTCGGCTCCTCGCCGCGGTCGATGCGCCGGACGAAGCGGTCGCGGAGGCGCTCTCCGCATCTCTCACGGAGCTCGGTGGCGCACGCCTGCCCAAGCTCGACTGGCAGCGCGCGCTCGCCTCTCAGCTGGCGAGCAACGAGCTCGTCTACCAGCTCTCCGCGCTGCTTCGCACACCACGTGCCCTCGCGGAGCTGCCTGCGCTTTTGCGCGAGGCCCTTGCTCTCGAAGGAGCGCGTCGCGAGGTGTCACAGCACGAGATCCTCGCTTGGCTCGCGCTCGGCGTCGCGTGCGGTCGCGATGCGCATGATCCGCTGCTGCGGCCGGTGGTGCACAGCTTCATCCGAGGGGTCGGTGGCGCCGTGGTCACCCTCTCGAATCCCGGCAGCACCGCGCGCCTCTGGCTGGCGGGTGAGGAGGCGGATGAAGAACTCGGGGAGGCCTGGCGCCGCTTCCCCCTCCTGACCTGCACGACCTGCGGCCAGCACTACTACGAGACCTGGGTGAAGGACTTTCGGCTCGTCGCGGGCAAGCGTGCGGCGCCTGAGGGCGGCGACCTCGTCGGGGCGACGCGCGTCTGGGAGCATCTCTCGCAGGAGCTGGGCGGCGTGCGTGCGCTCCTCGTCGACCGGCTCGTCGTACAGCCTGACGAGGACGACGACGCAGACAGCCTCGACGAAGACGGCAACGTCGAAGCCGAAGTGACCGCATTGCCGTCGGGACACGACTACGACCATCGGCGGCTTCACCCGCTGTGGGTCTGCGGTCACTGCGGCGCCCTGCACGAACAGGCCGGCACAACCTGCGCTGCTTGCCACGTGACCGGCGCGCTCAACGCGGTGCAGGTGGTTCGCTGCAAAGAGGATCTGCCCGGTGTCCTCCACTCGTGCGTAGCGTGCCAGGCCCCGGGACGGCGGCCGGGCGGCGGTCGGTATCGTGAGCCAGCCCGCCCCGTGCGCGCGACCTCGGTGTCCGACGTTCACGTCCTGGCGCAGTCGATGCTGCATCTCTCGGAGCGGCCGCGCCTGTTGATTTTCGCCGACAATCGGCAGGACGCGGCTTTCCAGGCGGGCTGGATGCGCGACCATGCGCGTCGCTTCCGTCTGCGTGCGCTCATGTCCCAGGCGATCCCTGATTTGGGGGCCTCGATCGGAGATGTCGCGCAGCGCCTCGATGCTGTGCTCGAGGCGGACCGTGAGCTGTCGCGGGCGCTCATCCCGGAGGTCTGGCAAGTCGCGCCGCAAGAGGACGCGGGCGTCAAGCATCGCGAGGAGCGTCTCTACTTCCTGCGTCTCCAGGCGCTGCGCGAGATCGCGACGGGCGTGAAGCAGCGCCTCGGCCTCGAGCCTTGGGGGCGCGTCCGTGTGGAGTACGTCGGGCTCGATGCGGAGCACGACGTCATCGGCCGCTGGGCGAAGCGCCTTGGCTTCGAGCCACCGGCCCTCGCGGAGGGCGTGGCGGCGCTGCTCGACCACGTTCGCCGGACGCGCGTGCTCCATGACGAGCCGACGCGGCTCTTCGGCAAGCTCTGGCGCGACGGTGACAAGGAGATCCAGTACGGCTACCTGCCCGCGTTCTCGGGCGGACCCCGGGGCGCGAAGCTGTCCCGCACGCCATCCGACTCGCCAGGCCGCGTCACCCAGTGGATCGGCACACGTCCGACCCAGGTGTGGAACGCGGTATCGACATGGCGCGTCGACGAGAACGAACTCGAAGACTTCTTGCGTGAGCTGTGGGGGATGCTCGCGTCGGTCAAGCTGCTGGTGCCGGTGACGCTCGAGGGCTGGGGCAAGCCACTGCCTGGGAGCGCGGGGACGTTCCAGATTGACGCGACCAAGCTTCGCCTCCTGCCGCACCGTGGGCGATGGCGCTGTGAGAAGTGCCGGCGGACGACGGTGCGCCGCGGACCCACGAGCACGTGCCTCGCATGGAGGTGCGCAGGCAAGCTCGCATGGGAGGAGAGCGATCCGGACGACTTCGACCTGCACGTCCTCGATGGCAACTACGCCATGCTGCGCGTCGCCGAGCACTCGGCCCAGGTGCCGGCGGACGTTCGCGAGCGGATCGAGAACCAGTTCAAGGGGCAGAGCGAGTACCTGAACGCGCTCGTCTGCACGCCGACGCTCGAGCTCGGTGTCGACATCGGCGCGCTCGACGCAGTGTTGATGCGGAACGTTCCTCCGAGCGCAGCGAACTACTGGCAGCGCGCAGGGCGAGCAGGTCGCCGCCATCGCATGGCGGTCGACATCACCTACGCCCAGGCGACGGGCTTCGATCAGTCCTACTTTCGTGAGCCACTCAAGCTCCTCGGCGGGCTGGTGGAGCCGCCGCGCTTCAACCTGAAGAACGAGGTGATGCTTCGGAAGCACGTGCACGCGACCGTGCTCACCGCTCTGCACGGGCTCGGCCGTCGCAGCCCCGAAGGGCTCCGCGTACGGGTCGAGGAGGTGCTCGCGCGGTGCTTCCCGTCGACGCTGAAGTCCTACCTGTTCACGCCGGGCGGCGAGGTCCGCAAAGAGATCCTCGACGTGTCAGAGCTCGGGCTGCTCATTCGCGAGCAGCATCGCTTCGTGCTCGACGACGTGTCGCGCACGTTCACCCGGGCGTGGCCGGCAGAGGACGCGGCGGCGGTGGAGCCCGAACGCCTGGCATCCATCGTCGATCGGATGTCGGACTCGCTCGGCGAGGTGCTGCGTCGCTTCAAGCGGAGGCTGGATTGGGCGCGCGGAGAGCTTGCCAGGCTCGCGCTGGAGGAAGCCCAGAAGGGGGTCCTGGATCCTGAGGACCAGGCCCATCGACGTCGTTGCCAGCGCGTGATCGAGCGACTCAAAGGCCAGGCGATGCGCGCGCGCTCGCAAGCGCAGGGCGGCGGCGACGACTCCGACACGATGGGCGCGCTCGCCCGCGAGGGCTTCTTGCCAGGCTACGGCCTCGAGGCGGGCAGCATCATCGGCACGGCCGAGCCCCCGCGCATGACCTACGGTCTTGCCGAGTTCGACCTGCCGCGTGCGCCCACGATCGCGCTGCGCGAGTACGTGCCTGGCAATGCCATCTATGCGAACGGCTTCCGCTTCGTCCCGCGCCGGTTCCAGCTCGTGCCGGATGAGACCATGCGCTTCCGGATCGACGCCGAGAGGCAGGTGGTCCAGGAGCTCGGCACGAACGCCGGAGCGGCTGTGCTCGGTGAGCAGGAGATCCGCGCGGTGCCGGTCTGCGACGTGATCCTGCCGTCGCAGTCGCAAATCTCGGACGAAGAGGACTTCCGTTTTCAGATGCCGGTAGCGGTCTACGCGACCGAGCGAGGGTTCCACCGCGGAGGGGTAGCGTGGTCCTGGGGCGAGCTCGACCTTCGGTCTCGACGCGCACTCCAGCTTCGGATGGTGAACGTGGGCCCTCGGGCCGAGGTGACGAAGGGCAATCTCGGGTACCTGCTCTGCTTGGCGTGCGGCCAGTCGCACTCTCCGTACGCCTCGGCGCGCTCCCGTGAGGAGTTCGTCAAGAAGCACCAGGAGCGCTGCGCGCATCGGGTGGATGCAACCGGGTTCTTCGCAGACGTCGAGGTCGACGTGCTGGGTCTCCACGACGTGGATGACCGCCTCCTCGCGTTCAGCTTCGTCGAGTCGCTCCGCATGGGAGCCGCGCGCGTTCTCGACATGGAGGTCGAGGACCTGCAGATCCTCGCGCTGGGCCACGCGGGCGAGGATCGAGTCGATGTCCTCCTCTACGACCCGATGCCGGGTGGCTCGGGCCTGCTCGATCAGCTCGTTCAGCGCTGGGAGGAGGTTCGCGCCGCTGCGATCGAGCTCTGCGAGTCCTGCGCCGGAGCCTGCGAACGCTCGTGCGTCGATTGTCTGCAGACCTACCGCAACCGCTTCTATCATGAGCATCTCGACCGCCATCGAGCCGCCGAAGTGCTGAAGGCAGCGACGGGGCCACTCGTGCTGGTCCGCCCCATCCCGGAGAACCTGCCCAAGACCTCGACGACCGCGGGGCAGCCGCAGACGGTCATCGAGCAGCGGTTCAAGAGACTCCTGTCGGAAGCCGGGCTTCCGACGCCCGTCGCCCAGCAGCGCCTAGAGCTGGGCGCGAATCTCTACACGGTGCCGGACTTCTTCTTCGCGGGAGACGGGGACGACGAGCCGGGCATCGCGATCTACCTCGACGGGATGGCCGGCCATATTCACGGCAACCCGGTCCAAGCAGAGAAGGACCGATTCCTGCGCGAGACTCTTCGTTCCCGCGGCTACGAGGTGGTCGAGGTCAGGTCGTTCGAGCTCGATGACAAGAACGCCGTCGTCGCCGCTGTGGCGCGAGTCGCGAAGTACCTCATCGGCAAGGACAAGCAGCGGGCGCTGCGCGAGGACACGACGTGGTTCGAGCGCGCAAACGGAGAGGTGAAGCCGCGAGGCGGGCGTGTCCTGCGCCTCGTGCGCGTGGAAGCTCGGACGCCCGATTCCGTGCCGATCGTCGACCTCCGCGTTGCGGCCGGCACGTTCTCCGAGAGCCAGATGCCCGACGCCATCGCGTTCGCACGGGTGGAGGGTCTGGCGTTGCGGCCGGGCCACTTCGTCGCTCAGGTCGTTGGCGACTCCATGAACGAGATCGCGCCCGCGGGCGCCTGGTGCCTGTGGGTGCACCTAAACGCCGGCGGTGCGGCGCCGCCCGCGCCTGGACAGAACCTCCTCGTCCGTCGGCCCGACGAGCGGGACCCAGACTTCGGTGAATACACGTTCAAGCACCTCGCCGAGGGCCCCGACGGTCGCTACCTCGCGCCCCGGAGCACGAACAAGAACCACCCGCGGATTCCGCTCGCCAAGGACGCGGACGTCACGGCGGTCGCCCGGTTCGTCGCGGTGCTCGAAGAAGATCCGTTGGAGGGCTGAGGCACATGTTCTGGCTCGCGCAGACGTTCATCGCCGAGCTCGTCCAGAAAGACGTGCGGATGCTCAACGAGCGCCTGGTGAACATCTTCGACGAGGGCGAGCTCCGTCGCGAGGCAACCATCCGGGAACTCCGGACGATTCGCGCCGAGCAACGCCTGCTTGCGGGCGTGTGTCGCCGCGCACGCTCACCGGCCGCGGAGGCCATCGCGATGACCACCAAGAAGCCCACGAAAGTCTCGCCATCGGTGAGACGATCGGCGGCGCTCGCATCCGACGAGGACAGGTTTGCCGAGGGGCTCGCGCTCATTGAGGCTGCACGCAACCGTGCCTACCAGGCGGTCAACACGGAGCTCGTCGGCCTCTTCGAGGCGTACCGAGGCCAGAAGAAAGTGTCACCGCTGGTGACACAATCGCCGTGGACTCATCACCTCATCATCCTCAGCCAGGCGAAACCACCCGAGACCCGCGAGTTCTACTTGCTCGCGGCCATCAAGGGCAGGTGGACGAAGCGTGAGCTCGAGCGCCAGATCCAGTCGGCCGCCATCCTGCGGAGCGACCCCGCCGCGAAGAAAGTGTCGCCAGCGGTGGCACAAATCCATCCGACCGCGATCGACGAGCTGAAGAACGCCTACTCTCTCGAGTTCCTGTCGATGCAAGATGGCCACTCGGAGGCCGATCTCCACGGAGCGCTCCGGCGCAACCTCGGGCGCTTCATCACCGAGCTCGGTCGCGACTTCTGCTTCGTGGGCTCCGAGTATCCGGTCCAGGTCGGCAACCAGGACTTCGCGATCGACCTCGTCTTCTTCCACCGCGCGCTGCAGTGCCTCGTCGCCTTCGAGCTGAAGGTCGACAAGTTCAAGCCCGCCGACCTCGGCCAGCTCAGCTTCTACGTCGAGGCGCTCGACCGCGACGTGAAGAAGGCGCACGAGCGGCCCTCGATTGGCGTTCTCCTCTGCGCGACGAAGGACGATGAGGTGGTCGAGTACGCGCTCGCCCGCACGACCTCGCCGACACTGGTCGCCGAATACCAGACCATGCTCCCGCCCAAGGCGGTCCTGCGCCGCAAGCTGCACGAGCTGTACGCGCAGCTCTCGGTCGATGAGCCTGGCGACGAGCGCGGAAGGAGGCGGCACCGATGACGACCGCGCTCTCGCCCGTCGTCGCCTCGCGCCTCGAGGCGTGCCGCGCGTACGGCATCGCAGACCCGACGTTCACCGAGGCCTCGGGCGCCGTCACGGTGACGTTCAAGGCGGAGGTCGTCGCCGGGGCAAGGGACTTGGTGCCGGGTGGGCACCAAGCCGGCACCAAGTCGGCACTAAGGCCGTACCAAGTTCACGTCCTCGAACTTGCAGACGTTCCGCGCGCGTTGGCAGAGATCATGGGGCCGTCAGGCCGAACCGACCGGACCAAGTTCCGGGACCAAGTCCTGCGTCATCCGCTCGATGCCGGGCTACTCGAGATGACCATCCCGGACAAGCCCCGGAGCTCGAAGCAGCAGTACCGCATCACCGAGGCTGGGCGCGCCGCCGTCACGATCGCGAGGAAGCCATGAGGGGGAGAAGAGCATGAGCATCGCCATCACGACCCAGCGAGTCCACATCGAGTTACAGCGCGTGCAGACGTGGCTGTTCGCGGTGCCGCGCCTGCGCGCGATGGTCGGCGCCAACGCGCTCCTCGGCGAGACCTTGCGCGTCGCGCTGCCGAAGCTGGCCCGCGAAACCGGACGCGGCTGGATGCTCGCCCCGAGCAACGAGACGTGCCCAGCAGCCGACCCGAGCGATCCGCTGAAGGAGCACGATGATCCCTCGGTCGACGCGAACGACGGCATCCTCGCGCGCGACGGCGGCCACTTCGAGGCCCAGTTCGCGAGCGGCGCCGAAGCGTTCGCCGACGCGGCTGGACTGCTCCTGCGGTCGGGCTTGCCGGGCCTGCGCTTCCGCGTCTCCATCGATTACAAGCCGCGCACCAAGAGCCAGGTTCATCTCTCGACCGAGCTACCGGTACTCGCCCCCTGCGAGTGGACCGGGCGCGGACTCGCGTCGGCCATCGTCGCGCAGGGGGTTGAGTGGCCCGCGGTCTCGCTCGACGTCGCGCAGCGGCATGAGGCTGCGAAGCAAACCGAGAACGGCTCGGCGGTCGACGTGGCGAGCCTGCTCGGCGACAAGACGAAGCTGAGGACGCTCGAGCGCCCGCAAGAGCTGAAGGAGCTGGTGGGTAACGGCTACCTCGCGCTCATCCACGCCGACGGCAACGGCGTCGGCAGCGGCGTCGGCAGCGGCGCGAGCACGAAGGATAGCCAGCGCGCGGCGTTCTTCCATCGCAACCGCGTGCTTTTGCGACGCGCGCTGCAGAAGGCCATCGACGCGCATTGCCGCGAACACGGACAGGCCGCGCTCATCCCGCTGATGCTCGGCGGCGATGACCTCTTGCTCGTCAGCCGGGCCGAGATCGCTCTGCCCTTCGTCGTCACGCTCTGCGCGGAGCTCGATGCGCTCCAAAAGGACAGCAGCGGCTTCAAGCTGACGCTCGGCGTCGGTGTCGTCATCGCCAAGCACACCATCCCCATCCATCGGCTGCACGAGGTCG
>ENA-ORBV01018011-ORBV01018011.1-microbial-mat-metagenome-genome-assembly--contig:-NODE-18011-length-10027-cov-17.624221_pt1 | contig 10027 bp, 9 predicted proteins | sample MGYA00237777_ERZ505514 | MGnify/ENA primary metagenome ERZ505514 (study PRJEB26160, sample SAMN06269048) | microbial mat metagenome | isolation source: Oligotrophic lake microbial mat | place... | reverse complement strand
CATTCGGATGTGTCGACGACGATGATCTACACGCATGTGCTGAACAAGGGCGGGCGCGGGGTGGTGAGCCCGCTGGATCGGTGAGTCACAGACCGAGAACAAGACCAGGTCGACTTTGCTGTCGCTTGGCTGCAACGGACGAAGAGGAGCTGCGACCGAGCGACCAATGATCTGTCGTAACGATCACACCTTGAATTGGGATCGCTCGCTGTCCGGAAGTGAAGCTGACTCCGTTCCTCGGACCCCGTTCCTCAAGCGCTTGGCCGATGGCACGCGTGTGCGCATCAATCAGATCGCTGCCCTGCAACCGGCGGCGGCGGCGGGTGGCCGCTGAGTTCGAGCGAGCGTGCCCGCAATTTGACCGATTTGATCAGTGAGGTGCTGTTTGCCTTGGGTAGGCTGGCACGTCTACTCACGGAGCACATGCATGATCAAGTCCAGCTGCCTGTTGTTTATGCTCGGCCTGTTTTCGCTTCAGGCCAGCGCCCAATCCAGCGACACTGAGCCCAAGGTCTGCGACAACTGCGCGGGATGGAACGCTCCGCGCGAGCCGTTTCTGGTGGCAGCGAACACGTGGTACGTGGGGCCGGGCGGGCTGGCGGCGGTGCTGATCGACACTGGCAACGGATTGTTGCTGATCGACGCGGGCTTGCCGCAGTCGGCCGCACAGATCGCGACTCATATCCGGCAGTTGGGATTCGATCTGGCCGAGCTGCGCTGGATCCTCAATTCGCATGCGCACTACGATCATGCAGGCGGCATCGCGGCCATGCAGCGATGGAGCGGCGCCACGGTCATCGCCAGCCGGCGCGGGGCTGAAGCGCTGCAAGCGGGCGATGCGGCAGCGGACGATCCGCAGGCGGGGTTTGCCGTGTTCAATCAGTTTCCCAAGGTCGCTGCGGTGCAGGTGGTCGCCGATAAGCAAACCTTGCGGCTGGGCCAGCTGAGCATCACCGCGCACTACACGCCGGGACATACGCCCGGTGGCACCAGCTGGAGCTGGCCGGCTTGCGACGCCAACAATGTATGCGTCGACGTGGTTTACGTGGACAGCCTGAGCGCGGTCAGCGCGCCCGCTTATCGGTTCCTGGATCACCCGTCAGTGATCGCGGCGTTGCAGAGCAGCTTTGCGCGTGTTGCTGAGCTGCCGTGCGATGTCGCCATCTCCACCCATCCGCAGGCGGTCGACCTGTTTCGTCGCCACGCCGAAGACCGATTGCGTGATGTCGATGCCTGTCGGCGCTTGGCTGCCACCGCCGCAGCGGGTTTGAACGAGCGGCTGCGGCGGGAGGCAATGGAGGACACGCATTGACGCTTTGTGGGACCGGCGGCAGATGAAAAAATCAAGACGTGAGGCACTGCCATCGCGGCTTCCGCCGCTCCCACAGGAACCGAACTAGGCACAGCTAATTGGATGCTGCCGCAGAAAAGGACGATCAGGCTTACCTGTGCTGGTTGGCTGAGGCTGCAGGTGCCAAAGCGTGTCTGATCCATGCCTATGTGCTGATGACCCACCATGTCCGTCTGCTGGGCACGCCGCAGGGCGTCACGGGCTAGCTCGGCATTTTCATGAAAAGTCCGGGCTAGATAACTATTCGAATAGCTCCGCGTGTGTGCCTGCGCGCACGAATGTAATGCTCTGCCGTGGCGATTTGCCGTCCACTTGGTAGATCAGCAAGAAGTTGCCACCCATGTGGCATTCGCGATGGTCAGACCAGTCGCCCTTCAAGGCGTGGTCCAGCCACTCGGCTCCCAAGGGAGCGTCGTTTGCTATCAGCAACAGCATCGCTTCCTTGAGACGATGCATGTCGTAGCGACCGGAGCGGGACAGGCGCTCCCAGTCGCACAGAAAACTACTTGTAAAGTCCGACGTACGCAGTAGCGCTGCGCGCTTACTTCCGGTTGGCTTCTTGATCGAGCGCACTAAACAGAGCTTCGTTTTGGCTGAATCGATGCGCGCGGATGGCCCTGGCCTCCTCCATCGCTGCCAAGGTGGCGGCATTGGGGACCTTCATCTCGATTGGCAAAGCCTGGTCGATTACGACTCGCTTCAGGAACAGACGAACGGCGTCCGAGAGGGTTAAACCCATCGCTGCCAACGCACGGGTCGCTTCAGTTTTTGTGTCGTCTTCCACGCGAACATGGACCATCGAGGTCGTGGACATGAGTACTCCTGACAGCTGAGTAGAAAGTGTATCGCATTTGAGATACGAGTAGAAAAGGGGTGGGTAGAATAGGGGGCAGATTGGAACGGCACTTATTTTAGGCTCGTCATCCCGGCGAAGGCCGGGTTCCACTGTTGAAGCTTTGCTACTGGCCGGAAGTGCTGGATTCCGGACTTCGCCGGAATGACGATTGTTTGGCGCTTGCGCTTCAGTCAAGTGCCATTCGGACATGACCCCAATTTTGTACCGTCTGCGCGAAGCACGCGTCCATGTCCTGCCCGCTGATCTGCTGGGCGACGCGCGTGATGTCGTCGGAGCGTGTAGCTGACACCAGGGTTACCGGACTCCGCGTACAACGCCGCCATCAATTGCGGCAAGCCGACACGGTCGCCGCTGACTTGGCGAGGAAGGCAGTCAGATTGACTTGGGCTTGGCGACGCACCTTGTTGCGCAGGATGGGCGTCCAGCCAAGCAGCACGCCGACGGGTCCCAAGGCCTGTCGCGACCAACGATAAAAGTCGAAGCGATCCACGTGATTGACGATCAGCCCGTCTTTGAAAGTGAACTCGGCGTCGACGATGTTGTGCACCATCCGCCCTGTGGCGCTGAACCGGTAGTGCGGCTGCCAGTGCGCGCGGCCACTGCTTGCATTGGCCGAGATTGCGCTGGTTTCGAGCTTCCATGCGTCCATGCCCTTGGCCCGCACCGCGCTGCACAACATCCGCCACATGCCGCCGATTTGCTCGCGTCCGCGCAGCGAAAAGGCCGGGTCTTCAAACGTCGCCTGCGCCGCGTAACAGGCTTGCATGGTGTCGCTGTCTAACGCAGCAAACGCGGCGTAGAAGCGTTCAATCGTGGCTTGGTTGGTGCTGGCGGACATGCTTTGGGTCTCCTCAAGCAGTGGACATCAACGGCGTTGACGGAAGCGCGGGCCGGGTTCAATGGGGTTGGAAATTGAATGCCATTGTGTTCTGAACTTCGCCGGTGGAGGGAGCGACTTTGTTGCAAGTGCATCCCGGATTCCGGCTGGTGGCCTGCATCCGGGCTACGAGCTACGAGCTACGAGCTACGAGCTACGAGCTACGAGCTACGAGCTACGAGCTACGAGCTACGAGCTAAGGGCTACGGGGTCACGCGCTGTCGCGCACCATCTCGCCCGTTTGCAGTTTCCACAATCCGGCATACACGCCGGCCTTGGCCAGCAACTCCGCATGGCTGCCCGATTCCACTATGCGCCCGGCGTCCAGCACGTGGATGCAGTCGGCATGGCGCACGGTGGAGAGTCGATGAGCGACCACCAGCACCGTGCGGCCCTGCGCGGCCCGGCTCAACGAGTGGGCGATGGCGGCCTCGGTTTCGTTGTCGACCGCCGACGTCGCCTCGTCCAGCACCAATACTTTCGGATTGCGATACAACGCGCGCGCCAAGGCAATGCGTTGGCGTTGGCCACCAGAGAGGGTGAGCCCGCGCTCGCCGACTTGGCTGTCGATGCCATCCGGCAAGGCGCGAATGAAGTCGCTGGCCGCGGCCGCGTCCGCCGCAGTTTGCGCGCGCGCGCGATCCGGGCGTGGGTCGCCATAGGCAATATTGTCGAGCAAGCTGCCGTCGGTGAGAAAGGTGTCTTGGGCGACGTAGCCGATGGCGCGCCGCAGTTCAGCCGGATCCAGCGCGGCGATATCGACGCCATCAAAGCGCACTTGGCCGCTGCTTGGGCTGGCAAATCGCAGCAGCAATTTGAGCAAGCTGGACTTGCCGCCACCGGTGACGCCAACCAAGGCCACCGTGTGGCCGGCTGCCACGTTGAAGCTGATTCCGGCCAGCGCCGGGCGACCGTCGTAGTGCAGATGAACCTGCTCGAAAGCGAGCTCGCCGCGCGGCTCCGTTGGCAGGCTCGCGGTGGCCGGTGGATGCGCGAGGGGCGTATCCAACAAACCAAATACACGCTCAACCGACGTCATCGCACGCTGATACAGGTCAGTCAGTTCGGCGAGGTGGGTGAGCGGCCACAGCAAACGCTGGGTGAGATACACCAAGGCCGAATAGCTGCCGACACCCAGCTCACCGCGCAAGGTCAACAAGCCGCCGTAAAGCATAGTGGCGATAAAACCGGCGAGGACGGCAAGGCGAATGACCGGCGTGATGGCCGCCGAATAGCGAATGGCTTCGGCGTTGCGTTGCCGAAACGCGTCCGAGGCCGCGGCCAGTTGCTCGGCCTCGAACGCTTCCGCCGTATAGGCTTGAATGGTCGGCATGCCCAGCAAGTTGTTGGACAGCCGCTGCGAGACACCGGCGGCAGCCTCGCGGGCGGCGGCATAACGGGGCTCCAGCCGCTGCTGAAACCAGAACGCGCCAAACAGGATCAAGGGCACCGGCAAAATCGCCAACACGGCGAGTTTGGCGGTCAACACAAAAAACACGGCACCGACCAACAGTGACGATAGCGCGACTTGAATCAGCGAATTGGCGCCACCGTTGACGAAGCGTTCGATCTGGTTGACGTCCTCGTTCAAGATCGCCATCAAACGGCCACTACGGGCGCGCTCAAGCGTGCTCGGGTCGAGTTGCTGTACATGCCGGTAGGCGGCTTGCCGCAAGCTGTGCTGGAGATCCTGGGCGAGGGTTCGCCAGTCCAGCGAATACAGATACTCGAACAGTGATTCCAGCGCCCACACGACGGTGGTCAGTCCGGCCAGAAACCACAGTTGATCGGTCGGATCGGCAATCCCCATGCGCGCCACAAAAGAATCGGTGCGATTGACCACCACATCGACCGCCACGCCGATCAGGATCTCCGGCAATACGTCGAAAAACTTGTTCAGTGAGGAATATATCGAGGCGCGAATGGCGCGCCGGCGAAACGGTCGGCCGTAGCCGAGCAAGCGAGAGAGCGGGTGCATCGAATGGACGTCGTCGGAGCGGTGAGAAAGCGTAGCAGGCAGCGCGCTGCCGTCATGGGAAGGTAGCCCGGATGCAGCGCAGCGAAATCCGGGGCGAGCTGTGGCCAACCGCCCCGGAGTCCGCTGCGCTGCATCCGGGCTGAGCGAGCCACGCAAACACGGCGCTTGCGGCGTAGCCTTTGCGGCATGCTGATCGCACTCAACAAGCCCTTCGCCGTGCTCTGCCAGTTTGTGGATCGCAGCGTGCCTGCGCGCGCCACGCTGGCGGACTTTGGCTTGCCGGCTGATGTGTATCCAGCGGGGCGTTTGGATTTCGACTCCGAAGGCCTGTTGCTGCTCACCGATGATGGCCGCCTCGCGCATCGCTTGACTGACCCGCGGCACAAGGTCAGCAAGACTTATCTGGTACAGGTCGAAGGCGCGCCGAACCAGGCGGCGATGACGGCATTGCAAGCGGGAGTGCTGTTGAACGACGGACCCACACGGCCAGCGGAGGTCCAGATCGTCTCTGCGCCGGATTGGCTGTGGCCGCGTGATCCGCCCGTTCGAATGCGTTTGAGCATTCCCGACCATTGGCTGCAGATCCGCATCAGCGAAGGCCGCAATCGACAGCTGCGACGGATGACGGCCGCCGTCGGACTGCCAACCTTGCGGCTTGTTCGACTGGCGATTGGCGAACACGCTTTGGCCGACCTGGACTGCGGAAAGTGGCGGCAGCTGTGAGCGATCGCGCTTTTCGCAGAGCGGAGCTTGCTTCGTTGCTCCTGGTGGGGGAAGTGGTCGGCGGGCGGATGCAAAGCCGCCAAGCAAGTTCGCGCGTTGCGCGCGTACGCCTTCGCTTTGCTCGGTTGGCTCTAAGAGGTCCGAGCTGGCGGCGCGTTGGCCCGGACATCCCGCAACACGGTGTGGTGAATTGGGTCCTCGCCAGCTGCGCCTGATTCGATCCGGATTGCCCGATCACGGCCTTCGCGTTTGGCCTGATACAAAGCTGCGTCGGCGAGGGTGATGGCTTGTTCGATGCTGTGGCTGTTGGGGGTGCTGGGGTTCACCGGGAAACCGATGGCACCAATCGATGCAGTGACCGTAAGCACGGCATCGCCGACGGCGATGGGAGTGGCGGCCAGTGCATGCAATACGCGTCGCAACACGGCGTCGGCGGCGTCCGCTGCGACATCGCGCAACAGCAGCAAAAACTCCTCGCCGCCCCAGCGCAGTACAAAGTCGCCAACGCGCGCGACCAGTTGCAAGCGTCGCGCGACTTCCACCAGCACGGCGTCGCCGGCATCGTGACCGTAGCCGTCATTGATGCGTTTGAAGTGATCGATATCGAGCACCGCCAGCAACAGCGCGCCACTTGGCCCAGCGCGGCGCGCGCGTTCGGCTGCAGCCGGTGCGGTGAGGGCAAAGTAACGGCGGTTCTTCAAGCCGGTGAGCGGGTCGGTAACTGCCACGGCATGCAAACGCTCATTGGCCTGCGCCAGTTCCTGCGTGCGTGTTGCTACCTCGCGTTCCACCGCTGCCGCCCGTCGTCTGGTTGCGTGCAAGCGCCAGCGGCCAAGCAGCAATCCCAGACCCAGCAGCAGCAATGGAAAGCTGATCAGCGCCCACGGTCGCTGCCACCAGAGCGTGTCTACCGCAAAAGCAAACTGGATTGGCGTGGCGGGCACGCCGTCGGCATCACGCGCTTCGACCCGCAGTTCGAATTGTCCGGTTGGCAAGCGCGGGAAGTTGGCCTCCGCGAGATCGGTCCATGCCGCGAACTCATCCTACAACCCTGCCAGGAGCACCCGATAGCGCAAAGCGGGCTCGCGATCAAATGCCAAGAGGGCAAATTTGAAGTTCACGCTGCTATCGTCCGGCGACAACAGCTGCTCCGCCGTGAGCGCCCGATTGGCTTGGCCGAAGTGCGCGTTCAGCAGATGCAGCGGCGCGGCCTGCGCTACAGGGCGGTCAGCTGCAGGCGCCAGCGCGGCCAGTCCGGCGGCGCTGGCGGCAAACAGACGACCACGATCATCCACCGCACTGGATGCCACCTCGGGGCTGCTCAGGCCTGAGGTCACGCCCAACAGTTCACCGGTCTGATCGGCAGCGCCGCCGCGGGCAAAGCGCAGCACGCCGCCTGCGCCGAAGGCGTAAACATCCGCGCCCAACAATTGCACGCGAGTGACCGCGCCGAGAGCCGTAGCGGCTTCGAATCGAAGGCAGCTCCCATCCGCGTGCAGCCGCAGCAGACCATCGCGGGTTGCCAGCCAAATGACATCGCCTGATGAGGTGGTTTCTGCGGCCAGATCAAGCAATGCGTTTTTCCCCAAACAGGGCGCCGACGGGCTCGACCAGCCCTGCTGATTCAACCGCCACAAGCCTTCACTGCTGGCGACCCACAGCACATCGCTGTGCGGGTGCTCACGGTCGCTCAAGGTCGCGAACGCGCTTACCCCGACATCACGCCCCATGACAGGCAGATCATCGGGTCGCCGCAAGCCGTCGTGGCTGCGCCAACGTGCCATCCCGTGGCCGCTGGCGACATAGATTTCGAACGCATCTGCGTCCACTCGACGCAAGCCCAAGCGATCCACCGATACCCCTGGCAACGCCGAGTTATCGACCGTGAAGTCGGCCTGCAGGCGCTCACCTCGCCAGCGGTGCAGCCCGCGGCCATGCGCAATCCAGCGGTCGCCATCCGGCGCGTCAATCAGGTCGTAGACCAATAGTTGCTGATAGGGATCGGGCAATAACGGCACGAAGCGCCCATCGCGCCAAAATACCGCGCCATTGGCGGTGCCAGCCCACAAGGTGCCGCCTGCAGCCGGCGACCAGCCGACGCCCAACACGATCCGATCCGGCAAGCCGCTGCGCTCGTCAAACATCACCCAGCGTTCGCGTTCCAAGCGCGCGACCCCGGCGGTCATGGTGCCCACCCACTGAGTGTCGCGATAGCGCTCATGCAAGAGGCTATGCGTGGCATTGACGGGCAAGCCGCGCTGGCCATCAATCAGTTGCCAGCTGCCATCGGCGGCGATTTCGGCCAAGCCGCCGGGACGCAGCGTAGCTAGCAACAGCGGCTTGCCGTCACTGCCGGTGCTGACTTGCGGGGCAAACACCATCGCCACCGGAAAGCCATTGCCAGCAGCATAGACATGCAGGCGCTGGCCATCAAAGCGTGCCAAGCCGCGGCCACTGCCGACCCACAAATCGCCAGCGAAGCGGGCCAAGCTGAGGCCTACGTTGTTCGGCAACCCGGCGCGGCGATCAATCGGCGCACCGATGGTGCTCGGTTGCTCGCTGCCCAAGTCGTGCAGTTGCAACACGCCGGCGGAGTTGCTGCCGACCCATAATCGATCTTCACCGTCGACCGCGTCCGCCAGCAGACTGCGCGCACCGAGCCCGCTCAGCGCCTTGATCGCGATACAACGTTTTGCATCGCAGCGACTTAAGCCGGCATAGCTCGCCACCCACATGCGCCCATCCGCGCTCGGCAACAGCGCATTGATCCCATCGATTCCCGGCAATGCGACGCGAGTGGCTTCTTCGTCCTGCACTCGCCACGCGCCCTCCGAGTCGGTACCAATCCACAGCGCGCCATCGGCAGCTTCGGCCAAGGCAGCCACCGCGTAGCGGCGGCCATCGGTGGGCAATTCGAGCGGCCGCCAATGTTGACCGTCGTAACGCGCCAGCCCCTGCTGGGTGCCAGCGTAGATAAATCCCTGGCGATCCTGCAGCAGAGCCAGCACGCTGTTCTGCGGCAATCCATCGGCGCTGCTGAAGCTATGAAAGGCGCGCCATTCGAGGGTCGATGCGGGCTGCATCGGTGGCCCGGCGATCGGCGGTGCAAACGCCGCAGCGGTTGTCGACAGCAGGCCGAGCAGCGACGCCACGGCCCACCGCGCCGGCCGCTGCCAAATCAAAGGCACTCCATAGGTATGCGCTGGCTGCAAGCGAAACGCCGTCGATGGCCACGCATGAGTTTACGACCCAATGCGCCTAAACAAGGGATAGCAGCCGAGCAAGTTCTGCTTTACAGACGAATGGTTGTGTCCCTCGTGGTGTGGAGCTGGCTCCGCTGCACCGTTCTGGACCCTGGCCTTGGCCGTGAGCAGACCGCAAACTCGCGGCATGATCCGTCCCCGACTGCTGCGCGAACTGATGCTCGTCTCACCGTCGCAACGCGAGCGTGGGCATCATCTGAGTGCAGCCAGCGGGCTGGTGGCCGTCGCCGATTTTCTTTACGTGGTGGCCGATGACGAACATCATCTCGGCGTGTTTCCCGCGCAGGGCGAAGACGCCGGTTTGCTGATCCCAATTTTTGCCAATGAGCTGCCGCTGCCACACGCGGCGCGCAAGGCCGCGAAGGCTGATCTGGAAGCGCTGACATGGTTGCCGCCGTTTGCGGACTACCCGCACGGTGCCCTGCTGTTGCTGGGATCGGGATCGACTATGCAGCGTTGTCGCGGTGCCGTGCTGGCGTTGGATGCGACCGGCGCAATTGACGGGGCGGCGCGTTCGTTCGATCTGGGCGAGCTGTATCAGATACTGCGACGTGAACTTCCGGCGCTCAACATCGAAGGCGCGCTGGTGGTTGCCGATGAACTCATCCTGCTGCAACGCGCCAGTCGCACGCAGCCGATCAACGCGCTCATCCGTCTGCCGCTGGCTGCCTTGCTGAGCGCTGTCAGCAGCGACGGATTTGCCGAACACAGTGAGCCCGATGCGATCCAGCAGATATCGCTGGGCGATATCGACGGTGTAGCGCTTGGGTTTACCGATGGCACCGCGCTTGCCGATGGCCGCATTGTCTTCACCGCCGCTGCCGAGAACGCGAGCGACACCTATGAGGACGGCCCCTGCGCCGGCGTCGCCATCGGCATTCTCGGCCGCGATGGTCGGCTGCAATGCTTGGAAGGCGTGCAGCCGACGCAAAAAATCGAGGGCATCTCAGCGCGGCGAGAGGGCGATGTACTGCGCCTG
>ENA-ORBV01018008-ORBV01018008.1-microbial-mat-metagenome-genome-assembly--contig:-NODE-18008-length-10030-cov-3.497940_pt1 | contig 10030 bp, 8 predicted proteins | sample MGYA00237777_ERZ505514 | MGnify/ENA primary metagenome ERZ505514 (study PRJEB26160, sample SAMN06269048) | microbial mat metagenome | isolation source: Oligotrophic lake microbial mat | place... | reverse complement strand
TTCGCCTTATTCTCGTGGGCTCGGAGATGTGTATAAGAGACAGCTCGAACAGGGCTTTGTCTACGCTGTGGCCAACATCCGGGGTGGTGGCGAGTATGGCGAGAACTGGCATGAGCAAGGCACCAAGCTCAAGAAGCAGAATGTCTTCGACGATTTCATCGCCGCAGCGGAATGGCTAATTTCCAGCAAATACACCTCGAGTGAAAAGCTGGCCATCAATGGTGGTTCCAATGGCGGCTTACTGGTGGGTGCAGTGATCAATCAACGGCCAGATTTGTACCGCGCAGCCGTACCTCAAGTGGGCGTAATGGACATGTTGCGTTTTCACAAGTTCACCCTTGGATCGGGCTGGATTGGTGACTATGGCTCAAGCGACAACGCGGAAGATTTCAAGGCTCTTTATGCCTACTCGCCCCTGCACAACATCAAGCCTCAAGTGAAGTATCCTGCCGTGCTTGTAACCAGCGCAGATCATGATGACCGCGTTGTGCCCGCGCACTCCTTCAAGTACGCAGCGGCAATGCAGCAGAAGGTCTCTAAGGAACGTCCAGTGTTGATTCGGATCGGAACCAACTCTGGCCACGGAGCAAGCAGCCTCGGCAAGGCCATGGAAGAAATTGCTGACGTCTATTGCTTCCTGATGAAAGAACTTGGCGTCGAGCCGAAGTTCTAGCCCAGCCACTCTTTCAGGCGGTCGCGGAAATTACGGCTGGCCGTCAGCTTCTGCCCGTTGTCGAGAACTACAATTGCGTCTCCTCGAAACCAGGGTTGAATCTCTTTGATCCGTTCAATGTTGACGATAGTCGAGCGATGAATTCGGCGAAAATTCTTCGCGCTCAGTTTTGCTTCGAGAGCCGACATCGTTTCACGGATCATGTGCGTCACACCACGGGTATGCAACTTCACGTAATTGTGCTCGGCCTCGATCCAATCAATCTCTTCGGTTTTGAGGAGAATGATTCGCCCGTTTGATTTGATCGGGAAGCGCTCCACTTCACTGCTGCTGTTATCCCTGCCGGCAGGAGCTACTTGTTTGCTCAACAGAGACAGATGCCAACGTAGACGCGATAGCGTGTTTCTTAGCCGTTCTTCGCGATAAGGCTTGAGCAAGTAGTCAAAAGCGTTCGCTCTAAAGGCTCGTACAGCATATTGCTCGAAGGCAGTGATAAAAACAACTAGAGGTCGAATTCCTTGAGTGGCCGAACCCAGGGCTTCAAGCCCACTCTGACCAGGCATCTCGATATTGAGAAAGGCCACGTCCACAGGCCGGGACTTCAGCATCTCGGCGGCGGCAGCGCCATCGCTGCACTCTCCGACAATTTGAACGTCTTCTTCTTTTTCAAGAAGGCTGAGCAAGCGCTGGCGAGCCAGCCTTTCGTCGTCAGCGATAAGAACCCTCATGAGTAAACCTCTCTTCCAGATCTAAAGGCTTCTCAGGCAAATCTGCATGCACGGGGCGGACTGGAATCGTAATGCAGGCTTCCACCCCGCTCTCGTGCCAGTTCCGCAGCTCGAAGCTGTGCGCATCGCCGTAAAGAGCCCGCAATCGCGCAGAGGTATTCGCCAGGCCAATCCCCCGTCGCAGTTGCAAACCATCCTCAGGAGCCTTTAGCGGATCAGACGAAAGCAAAGGCCCACTGTTAGCAACGAAGAGCAATAAAGATTGGTTCCGTAGATTTGCAGTAATCCGCAATTTCCCGCCAATCGGGATTCTTGCTATGCCATGCTTGATTAAATTCTCGACCAAAGGCTGAAGCGGCAGGTTAAGAACCAGACAATCGTAGGCCAATGGGTCGATTTGATATTCCACCTTGAGACGCTCTTCAAAACGCGATCGATGAAATCGATCTCACGGCCAAGGGAGATCTCCCGCTCTCCTGTGTTGTCGAGTGAAAGGCGCAGAAACTCGCTCAGGCGGACAATCATCTCACTGGCCCTGTCCTTGCTCTCATACATCAACGCATTAATCGACAGAGGCCACATAGGCCTGACATCGGGAATCAGCATCTGGGCAAGAAGAAAAACAACACGAACACTGATCCCAATTAGAAGGCTAAAGAAGAGATGGATGGGTGGATGGATTTTGACGGGATTGCGGTCTACGGGGAAAAGTCGAGCCAACAGGAAAACAAGGGGAGTGACTAAAGCCCAAAGCAAATTGAATAAGCTGGCAAGGTAAAACAGCTCGATAGGCAGGAGGGCTCGACGGCATCGTCGAGAAGAAGTAGTAGGTCTGAAACGACGACACCACGGCCATCATTACCCGGAAAAAGGTACCCAGCCACATGATCCTCCAGCCGACTTGTCGCAGTTTTAACTTTTAAGCTACAACCATTTCAGGCAAGGTCTGGTTCAATTAGGCACGCTCAGCGACCAGTTCAGCACAATTCTTTTTGTCCCAGCTATCCTGAACTCATGTCTGAAAACCGCTGGGATGCGAAGGGCTACGCGCAGAACGCTCGATTTGTTTCTGATCTTGGCATGCCCGTTGTCGAATGGCTGGCTCCAGTGGCTGGGGACAGCATCCTCGATCTTGGCTGCGGAGATGGAGCACTCACCGCCAAGCTGGCTGCTTCAGGCATCGACGTATTCGGTGTCGACAATTCAACTTCAATGATCGAAGCGGCCCAAAAGCTGGGTCTCAACGTTGCAGTGGCTGACATGCATCAGTTCAAGCTTGACCGCCAATTCGATGCAGTCTTCACCAATGCCGTATTGCATTGGACCAAGGACATTGATGCCGTGTTGGCCCAGGTGGCAAGCCATTTGAAACCAGGTGCGCGCTTTGTCGGGGAATTTGGCGGCTTTGGAAACGTAGCCGCAATCGTGGTTGCCATGCGGGCAGCAGTGGGAATTCATGGCGAAGATGACATGGGCTTTGGCTGGTACTATCCGACACCTGATGAGTTTCGAGAGCGGCTGCGGGCTCATGGCTTCGAACCAGTGCGGGTCGAATTGATTCCCCGCCCTACTCCCCTTCCGAGTGGCATGGAAGGTTGGCTCAAAACATTCGCGCTTCCTTTCGTTGCCCACCTGCAGCCGGCACGGCAACAGGCAGTTCTAGATACAGCCCTGATGCTGCTCAGTGGTGTCCTCAAGGACAAGAGCGGAAACTGGACTGCCGACTATGTACGATTGCGCTTCCACGCCGTCTTGAGTCCGGCAGCACAAGCCTGAAACATTTCGTCTACTTTTTGTTTGAGCATCGATTCCAGATCAGCCAGAAAGAGGCGGTCATCTTCATCCACAGCCTTTCGCTTGCGATCCACCTGCCGGAAATCGCTCTCCGAGAGATCGCTAAAGCTGGTCATCTCAAGACCGTAAGCTTCGTTGATTTTGGCAATGTTGTAGCCATAGCGATCCTTAAGCCAGGCGATATAGAACTGCTTGCCTTCGCTTGCTGATGCTTGAGTAGCCAACTGTTGAGCGCCTGTCTCTTGCCCCATCGCCAACTCAGCGCCAACCGCACCCTCGCCCTTGACCCTGGTACAAGCCCGCCCCACGCGGAGTCGAAGGGCTGCATCGATATCGGGCTCAAGTACACGTGGGCCTTCTCCAGGATTGAGCAAGGTCAAGACGATCCAAATCTCAGCGAAATCAGTCACGTAAACGAAATGCCCCCTTGTTTCGGAATCTTAATTTTCATAGAATTTAGACAAGGAGCATAATGCGCACACTATTAGCCTTGACGATTTGTCTGGAATTGGTCGCCTCGACCGTTGCCCCTCTTGGCAAATATACAGCAGTCGAACGCCGTCATTGGGCCTTTCAACCACGCTCCAATCCTATACTCCCTAAATTCGAATCCCCGGCCGATAAGAGATTTGTCCGAAATCCCATTGATGCATTTGTACTGGCCCGCCTGCACAAAGCGGAAGTCGCCCCCTCAGCGCCTGCTTCAAAAGAAGTGCTTGTACGCCGCGTCTATTTTGATCTCACCGGATTGCCGCCAACACCGCAACAGGTGCAAGCCTATGTCAACGACAAGCGACCCGATGCCTGGTCGAGATTGATCCACCAGTTGCTCGACAGTCCACACTATGGCGAGCGCTGGGGGCAGCACTGGCTGGACGTCGTGCGCTTTGCCGAAACCGATGGCTTTGAATACGACACTCATCGCACAGAAGCCTACCGGTATCGCGACTATGTCATTCGAGCCTTTCAGAACGACAAGCCCTACGATCGCTTCCTGACCGAACAGTTGGCTGGTGACGAGATCGCTCCACAAGAACAGGAATCGGTAATTGCCGCCGGATTCAATCGTCTTGGTCCACTTCGCAAGAATGCTGGCAATCAGGAAGTCGCCTCATCACGCAATGAAGTTTTGACCGAGATGACCAATGCCGTCGGTGCAGCGCTGCTCGGTGTCACGCTCGGTTGCGCGCGCTGCCACGATCATAAATTCGATCCGATCCGGCAGAGCGACTATTACCGGATGCAGGCTTACTTTGCTTCCACACTCGAGAATGACTTCCCGCTCACCAGTCGCGAAGATCGCACAACATGGGAAGCAACGATCAAGCCGATCGACGCCAAGATCAAAAAGATGCAGGGCGAGATGGCCAAATCCGACCCGGTCACTCAAGAGGCAATCGGAAAGCAAATCGCGGAACTGGAAAGCGCCAAACCTCCTCCGCCGCCCACGCTTTATAGCGTCAAGAACGACATGGCCAAGGCATCGCCGATGCATTTGCTGGCACGCGGCGATTACGCAGCCAAAGGTGACAGCGTCGGCATGCGCCCCATGGGTATCATGCTGCCTGAGGGCACCGCTGAAGACAAAGACCTGCAGCAACCTCGCGCCCGTTTGGCCGGCTGGGTGACTTCTAAAGAGAATCCGCTCACGGCTCGAGTGATGGTGAACCGGATCTGGCAATACCATTTTGGCCAGGGACTCGTGGTTACGGCGAATGATTTTGGCCGCATGGGTGGCCGTCCCTCTCATCCGGAATTGCTCGACTTCCTGGCAAACGAGTTTGTAGAAAGCGGCTATAGCGTCAAGCACATCCACAAGCTCATCCTGAGCTCAAGCACCTGGATGCAGGCCAGCGACACCAAAAACGTCAAGGCGGCAACCGACGACCCAGAGAACAAGCTGCTCTGGAAGTTCAGCCGCCGTCGCCTCAGTGCCGAAGAATTACGCGATTCGATGCTGATGGTTTCCGGCAATCTGAACCTCAAGCAAGGCGGACCTTCGGTGATTGTTCCGATCGAGAAGGAACTGCTCTCGGCTCTCTACAATCCGACACAGTGGAAAGTCACTCCCGATAACAACGAACACAAACGTCGCAGCATTTATCTGATGGTAAAACGGAACTTACATCTACCGATGATGGAAGTCTTTGATGCGCCTGACGGGCTGGTTAGTTGCGCGCGGCGGGAATCTTCCACCCATGCCCCCCAAGCCCTGGAGCTACTTAACGGCACCTTCAGCAATGAACAGGCTGAAGCACTTGCAGCAAAACTCGCAAAAAGCTCTGGAGGCAAGCCAGAAAAGATGGTTGATCAGGCCTATCAACTCGTGGCAGGCCGCTTGCCCAGCATCAAAGAGCGACTGGTGGCGATCGAATTTGCCCGCACTGCCACTCCGCATGAATTTGCACTGGCCATGCTGAATTTAAGCGCCTTCATCTACGTCAACTAGGAGCACATATGAGCGAACACATCCGTTACACCCGCAATCGCCGCGAATTTCTAGGCGATGCCTTCTGCGGTTTCGGAGCACTCGCCTATGGCGCGCTCGAAGCTCAGGCAGCCACGAATCCTCTTGCGCCCAAACTGCCACACCACGCGGCCAAAGCCAAAAGTGTGATCTTTCTCTTCATGGCCGGTGGGCCGAGCCATATGGAAACCTTCGACCCAAAGCCGCTGCTCAACCAACTTCATGGCCAGAAGCGCCCAGCCGAATTCGGAGAAGCGAAATACCAGTTCGTCACGTCAGAAGCCAAGCTACTAGGCACCAAACGTAGCTTCAAAAAGTACGGCAAGAGTGGCATCGAAGTCTCCGATCTGCTGCCCCACACAGCCGAGTGTGTCGATGATCTAGCCATTGTTCGCTCCTGCCATGGCGACATGGTGGTGCACTCCGCCGCCCAGTATCAATTGATGACCGGCCGCATCATTCCAGGCTTCCCGTCGATGGGTTCATGGACGGTCTACGGCCTTGGCACCGAGAGCAACAGCTTGCCTGCATACTGCGTGCTGCCCGATCCGCACGGCGCACTCGAAGCTGGCCAGCCCATGTACCTCAATGGATTCCTTCCAGCCGTCTATCAGCCAACCACCATGCGGCCCGGCAACAAGCCCGTGCTCAATCTTGGCCTGCCGCAAGGCGTGCAGATCGAAGAACGAACCAAGACCATCAAGTACCTCAAGGCCATGAATCAGGCCGCCTTTGCCGGAGAAGATAACGAGCTTGAGGCCCGCATTACCGCCTATGACCTTGCCTTCAAGATGCAGATGGAAGCACCGGAAGTCTTCGACATTTCAAAGGAAGACGAGAAGACCAAAGAGATGTACGGCATTGGCAAAGAGCCGACCGACGACTACGGCCGGCGTTGTCTGCTGGCCCGCCGCCTGGTAGAGAAAGGTGTCCGTTTCGTTTGTGTCACCTCTGGCGGTGGCCCTGGCAATCTGCAATGGGACGCCCACGACGATATCGAAGAGAACCATCTGCGCATGGCTAAACAAACCGATCAACCAGTTGCGGCGTTGCTGAAAGACTTGAAACGCTGCGGTTTGCTCGATCAGACTCTGGTGCTTTGGGGCGGTGAATTCGGACGCAGCCCGGAGTCGCAAGGTAACAAGGGTCGCGACCACCACAATCTCGGCTTCAGCATGTGGATGGCCGGTGGCGGAATCAAGGGTGGAACCATCGTTGGTGCCACCGATGCCATTGGCCTCAAGGCGATCGAGAAGCCCTATCACTTCCGCGATATTCACACCACAGTGCTCAATCAGATGGGCCTGAATCAGCATGCTTTAAGCTACATGCACCTCGGTCGAAAAGAAAGACTAACCGAAATTGAAGGAATGGTGATAAAAGAGATCGTTTGATCTCATGATTACCAACGACACCCTCACCCCCTCCCAGCGAAGCCTTCTCTTCAATGGAAGTTGCATGGCACTGATCGCCACCGCACTTTGTTTTGCCATCAGAAGCGACGTCTTCGACGCTCAGGCGGCAGAGTTCGCTCTCTCGAAAGAACAGATCGGATGGACGGCGTCAACAGCCTTCTGGGGCTTTACGGTAGCAATGCTATTTGGGGGCCCGCTTTGTGACCGCATCGGCATGAAGCCACTGCTCGGGGCAGCGTTCGTGATGCACATTACTGGCGTGTTTGTAACCGTGGTGGCACAAGGCTTTTGGAGCCTCTACTCGGCCACCCTCGCCATCGGAATAGCCAACGGGCTGGTGGAAGCGGCAATCAACCCACTGGCCGCCACACTCTATCCGGAACGCAAAGTCCAAAAGCTGAATCTGCTGCACCTCTGGTTCCCAGGCGGCATTGTAATCGGTGGCTTGATCGCCTGGATGCTGACTGGACTCGACATCGGCTGGCGCATCAAATCGGCAACGATTCTGATCCCGACATTGATCTATGCATGGATGATGTTCCGGCTGCCCTTCCCGCGCACTGAGGCCGTCGCACAAGGTCTCTCGCTCAAAGACATCTATGCCGAAGCCCTGCGCCCAATGTTCTTGCTCTTCTTTGGCTGCATGATTCTGACAGCAGCCTCAGAGCTTGCCCCCAACCAATGGATGCCCTCGATTTTGTCCAAGACCACCGAACTCCCAGGCATCGCACTACTGGTCTGGATCAGCGGAATCATGGCGCTTGGCCGGGCCTCTAGCGACTGGGTCTTTGCCCGCATCTCTTCGGTGCCGTTGATGATGGTGAGTACGCTCCTGGCCAGCATCGGCCTCTACACGCTGAGCAGCGTAAGCGGGTCGGCGGCAACGCTGGCCGCATCGGCGCTCTTCGCTGTTGGCGTCACCTTCTTGTGGCCTACGATGCTTGGGATCACAGCAGAGCGCTTCCCTCGTGGAGGCGGTTTCCTATTGGCGTTGATGGGCGGCGTGGGTATGTTGAGCAGCAGCTTTACAGTTCCAATGATTGGTCGTGTCTATGACCAGTCTGGCCCTGCGGCAGCATTGCGAACCGTCACTGTCCTGCCACTGGTGGTTTGTGTGATCTTCGCCTTCCTATGGTTCTCAGAAAGAAACGCGCCTCGAATGAAAGCGGTCAGCCATGCTTAGAAGATTTTTCCTCTCCACTCTCGCCGCACCGCTGCTAGCTCAGAAGCAGAAGCGGAAACCGAATGTGCTCTTCGTCGTCGCCGACGACATGAATACAGCCCTCGGTTGCTATGGTCACCCGTTGGTGAAAACTCCGAACATCGACGCACTCGCCCGCCAAGGCGTGCGCTTTGATCGAGCCTATTGCCAGGTTCCGCTCTGCTGCCCCAGTCGCGCCAGCTTCCTCACAGGCTTGCGGCCCGATGCAACAGGCATATGGGATAACGATATGGACATCCGGATCAAGCATCCTGACATCGTTACCCTGCCCCAGCACTTCAAGAACAACGGCTGGTTCAGCGCACGCGAAGGCAAGATGTTCCACATGAACGTCCCGATGGGCGTGGGCACTCCGGCATTCCAGGATCCACCAAGTTGGAATCATAACGGGAGCCCACAAGGGCTTGAAGACAAAAGCAACGGCATCCTGCATCAGCTCACACCCAAGACCAATCGAGGAGCCGCTATCGACTGGATGAGCGTTGCCGAAGCCAAGGGGCAGGCAGATGAAGATGCCGCCTCACGCACGATCGCGCTACTTGAAGAACACCGCAACGAACCTTTTTTTATGGGCCTCGGTTTCGTGCGTCCGCATGTTCCGCTGGTGGCCCCGGCACGTTTCTTCGACATGTATCCACTTGAGAAGTGCAATCCGGTCGTCAATCCTCCGGGCGATGAAAACGACTTGTCGCCAATGTTCCGCGAGATCCGCCCCGACCTCTGGAACCACATGGACATGGACGAAGCCAGGCAGCGCGAAGCCTTGCGCGGCTACTACGCCAGCACCTCGTTTATGGATGACCAACTGGGACGAGTGATTGCGGCGCTCGATGCGATGAAGATGCGCGACAACACGATCATCGTATTCACCGGTGATCACGGCTGGCATCTGGGAGAACACACACGCTGGCAAAAGCGCAGCCTGCTTGAGGAATCCGCTCGTGTGCCTCTGATCGTCTGCGACCCTCGAACCAGGGTGCGCGGCAAAACAAGCAGCGCACTGGTGGAGTTGGTAGATCTCTATCCCACACTGTCAGAACTCGCGGGCCTGCCAGCGCCTGCGCATCTCGAAGGCCAGAGCTTCGCCCCGATCCTGAACCGTCCCAAACGTCGCTGGAAGAAGGGTGCCTTCACTCATTTCCAGACCGCACAAACGCGCGGCAATGGAATTCGCACTCCCAATTATCACTACATGGAGTGGCGTTCTCCTGCTGGCAAAATCGAAGAAGAACTCTACGACTCGCGCAAAGACCCGCGAGAATTTCGCAACGTCGCAACAGACCCGGCCTACGCGAAGATGCGTGAACAAGCCAGAGTCTTGATTGCAGCAGGATGGAAAGGAAGCAAAGCTTGAACAGAAGATCGTTTATCCCCATTGCCGCCGGAATCCCATTCCTCGTGCAGGCCCAACAGGCAAGCAGAGCAGGCTTCGCTGAATCCGATATCACGCCCGCCATTGGCAGTGAGATTCCGGGCAATTACCGCAAACAGTTTCACAAGACCCTGCACGACCCATGCAAAGTGCGAGCCGCCTACTTCGAGTCGGCGGGCAAGCAGGTTTGCCTCGTCGGCCTCGACGCACTGATGATCCCGCGTCATCTGGTCGAGAAAATCCGCGTGCGTGTTCCTGGTATCGATCTGATGCTCGGCGCATCGCATTCCCATTCGTCCGGCCCCGTCGGAATGGTGCAGCCGGGCGAATACGATCACGCCTCAAAAGAAATTCAAGAT
>ENA-ORBV01018007-ORBV01018007.1-microbial-mat-metagenome-genome-assembly--contig:-NODE-18007-length-10030-cov-12.709535_pt1 | contig 10030 bp, 2 predicted proteins | sample MGYA00237777_ERZ505514 | MGnify/ENA primary metagenome ERZ505514 (study PRJEB26160, sample SAMN06269048) | microbial mat metagenome | isolation source: Oligotrophic lake microbial mat | place... | reverse complement strand
CTCGATTCAGCGGGTCATTGCCGACGTACTGATACAAGTTCAGATCGTCTTCATATCCCACGGGGTCAGTTTGCAGGAACCGACCTATCCCAGGATCATATACGCGCGCCTTGTAATGATAGAGCCGAAGCTCCGGCAGCGCCGCTTGGCCGGTGTAACGGAAGCGAGAGAGCATGGCGCCCCCTACTCCCGTCCAATCGCGTGGTTCGCCATACGGGCCGTAGCCGTACGTGGTTGCGGCGCCCGTGTTATTCGTCGTTGCTATAATCGAACCTTGCCGATCGGCGATTAGCCAGTTCTGACCTGACGCGGTGCTTGAGCCTTCGTACCAGATAAGCGGCTCGTCCACGCCCGGTCCATGGGCGTAGCGGCGCGCCACTGCGCCACTGACGTATTCAGCAACAAGCCGGTCGCCGTCGTACAGAAATTCCGTCGTCGTTCCGCCGGTCGCGTACGAACGAAGCCGGCCAAGCGGGTCATAAGTCAGAGTGCCACTTGCCGACCCTGTCGTAGTCAGCAGACGGTTTTCAAGATCGTAGGTGAAATCCCGATTGCCGTCAGTGGTGAGATTGCCGCGCGCGTCGTGCTCAAAGTCCTCGTTGCCAACTTCGGTATACTGGTTGAGGCCATTGGCCTCATAACTCTGGTCCAGAGCTTCGACGGTGCGTTCGTAAACCTGGACCAACGTGCGCGAGGTCACTTGGCCGGCGACGTTGTAGCCATATTCCCAGTTCGCATCGTTGGTCGTGCTCGAAGCTTCAAGATCGTGTCGGAGATCGGTGAGGCGGGAGGCTGCGGTGTACTCGTATTCCGTGGTCCCGCCATTGCCGCGCCCCAGATCGGTTCGGCGCGACTGGGCATCGTAGGCGTAGTCAGCGACGAGGCTAAGGCCGGAGGCCGAACCGTTGAGCTGAACCTGATCGACACGGTTCAGCGCATCGTAGGTGTATTGGAAATAGTTGGCGTCGGGATGCGTGATGCGCGTGCGGTTGGAAGCCGCGTCGTAGGCGAACGATAGCCGGCGCCCGTAGCTCGTTTCATACTGAAGCCGACCGACCGCGTCGTAGCAATAATCGATCCCGGCATTACCGGTCGCGCTGCAATCGGCGCTCGGCGTAAGCGTGGTCGAGAAACGAGCGAAGGTGCGCCTTCCGGCGAGATCGTAACGGGACGTGACGTCGGCGCTCGTACCGCCCGGTATGTCCTTCAAAATTTCTCGATTAAGCGCGTCGTAGTTGTAAGCGATTGTGTCGGCGTTGCCGCTGCGGAGCCGGAGCGAAACGCGGTTGTCGTTGTCGTCATAGCCATATTCTTCGAAGTCAGTGGTGCTTGCTATTTCCGACCCGAGTGTCCCGTTCGGGAAGTACAGCCGGCGCAGCCGATCGAAGCCATCATAATCGAGATTTGAACGGTTGTTGTTGGCGTCATCGACGGTGTCGAGTTGGCCGTTCGCAGTCCATGTGCGCTCGGCGTAAATTTGCGCCAACGAAGTGCCGTAGCCGCGCCGCTCGCGAAGCACTTGCCCTTCCGCATCGTATTCGGTGCGGCTGATGCGGTCCGGGCCTGCCGCCCCTTGCGTTGAAAGCGTGCAGGCGCTCGTGGGCAGGCTTCCATAAACCGCGGTGTTCATCCGCACGGCGACGCAATCCGGACGGTTCAGCGCATCGTAGCCGTACTGCGTGACGCCGCCGTCCGGATCGGTCATCCGTTCGGGACGGCCTGTCGGCAGGTAGGCGTAGGTCGTGGTGGACCAGTCATTGGGGGATGCCAAGCCCGTTGCCTGACGCACGCGATCGACCAGGCCATCCGCATTGTAGCGCCACTCGCTGGCGGCGCCCGTGCCCGATGGTCCGTCATAGCGGGTCAGACGGCGAGAGGCATCATACGTCCCCGTATGCACGTAGCTGCGCGGATCGGTGACGCTGGTGATGTCGCCGACGGTGTTGCGTCCGAATGTAGTGATGATGTCGTTCGATCCGTTCTCGACGGTCACGGTCTGAAGATAGTTGGTCGTGCCGTTGTAGGCGTTGCGGACTTCGCGGCCCGTGGGATCCACGCGGGCTAGCAGCTGCCCCAAGCTATTCCAGGTGTACGTCGTGACGGGATTGACCGACGCCGTCGAACTTGTGGTTCCGTCATCGACGGCCGGCTGGGTCATGGTCGAAATCAAGCAACGATTTGACAGGAGACTATAGGTCGTCTCGTTGCCTCTGCCGTCTCGCTGGAGGACCGGCATATTGCACGTTGTGTCGTAATCTGTGTGCGTGCTGATGACGTCGTCGTCAGCCTTATTGTGACGGTGCTCATCGGTGCGGTTGTGACGGGTGTCATATTCGTATTCGACGTAGTTGCCCTCGGGACTGGTCGCCCGCTCAACCCGCCGGAAATTGTCGTAGTCTGTGAACGTGTCGAACCCCAGCCGGTTGGTGACGCGCACGGGCTGGCTGTGGTCGTCGTAATAGGTGCGCGTCATATTTCCGAGCGGATCCACCATGGCGCCGATGCGGCCGGTGGAGATGAAATATTGCGCATCGTTGCCGACCGCGTCGGTCAATACATCAACTTGGCCGCGCACGCCGCTCGCAAAAGCAAACGTCACTATCGGGATTGTCGTGGAGGACGGTGCAAAAATGCGCCAATTGGCGTCGGTGGAGCCGTTATAGACCCAAGTCTGGCCGTCCGTCCCCGTCGCGGACAGCGTGCCGGGGCCAGAGCTGAGGTCGAGCTCCAAGGTCACGGTGCGGCTTTGAACCGTGTCGTCGCGGACGGTGTATTCCAGCGATGGCGCTTCATCGTGCACCGGGATTAGCGTGATGCTGCGCCCCAGATTGTTAGACAGGGTGCTGCGGCGAGTGGTCCCATCGTCAACCTGATTGACGATGACGCCTTCGCGGAAGCTCTGGCGCGTAAAGCGCATCCACTTCACGCCCGCTGCCGGCGCTGGGCCTCCGGCGGAGGTATTGCAGGTATAGTTGGCGTTGCGCGGACCATAATAGGAGGTCGAACCGTCGGCGTTTGTCGCCGTCACGCACATGCCGTTATACGACCAACGCGGGGCTTTGTAGAGCGGCGCGTGGGTGATCATTTGGCGGCTGCCGGTCAACGCCACCTGGGTGGGATCGCCGGGTTGGCCTTGGAAGGTGTTGTCTGCCAGGCGGAAAAAGCTGCGATTGTCGGCGCCGTGCACAATCTGGATCGCATTGTTCGAAAGCTGTTCGTTCCACCATGCGAGCGCGTGAATGCCGCCCAGTTGATATTGCAGCGTCGCAAGATCGCTGCCTTGATCGGCGCTGAGCGCCAGCAGCACCCGGACGGCGGTGATCGTATCTGTAGCTTCGCGAGGTGAATCGCCGCCGAAGGCGCGCTGGCCTTCGTTCTGCATGCGCGCCTCGTGCATGAAGTTCGAGGTCCAGCCCGAATTCTCAAACCGCTCTTCAAACTCGCGGATGGGCTGCGGGTTCTCTTCCGAATACCGATCGTAAGCGGCCCCTGAGCGGAACGAACGCTGGAAGCTCAAACTATAAGGATAGGCGCCCTCGCCCACGACCAAATCCGGCGGCGGCGTGTAGGTGACCGCCCCTGTCGCCATATCGACATTGTAGGCTTCGGCGCGGGAGGTAAATTGCCGCTCCAGGAAATCCTCCGGGATGGAAAAGATCCGGGTGGGATTGCTCTCGGCGTCGTCCGTGCCGCCGCCGCCCTTAAGGCCCACGCCCTGGGCGGTCACCACGTGAGCCACGCCGGTTGGACTTAAAGCGATGATCGCGGTGCCACGTTCGGGGCCGGGGAACGTGCAGTCAGGCTGGGGGATCGTCGGCCCCGGATTGCACGTCATGATCTGGCTGTCGCCGGGACCGAGATATGAACTGCGTGGCAGGATGACGGTGTAGCCGGCATTGACGTAAGCCCCGGCAAGATCGCGCGTCTCGTCACCGCCGTAATAGCCATCGCTTAATATCTGCGCCGAGACATAGGTCCAGTTTGCCGCATTGGCCCAATAGAAGCGCCTGTTGGTGGATGAATGCTCGCTCGTGCCGCTGAACCAATCGAAGCGCAGCGCCGTCGAAAGCGGGTAGACAGAGTCCAGGTTCTGCTCAACGGCGCTGCCTTCGAGCACGCCGAGCAGCGCCGCACTCGCGCGTCGCACCGCCAAAGTGTCGCCGGCGTTTCCCGAGTGAGCGTTTGCGGAAATGGCGCCCATGACCGAGAGCGATCCGATCGTAGATTGCGGTGAAGCGCCGGGGCCTCCAATCACTGGGATGGTCGCGGCGGTGATGACCAGATCGTGGACGACGATTTCGGCGCCGCCGATTTGACCCGCCATATCCAGCGCGGTCCCGAATTGCGCTGCGAACGTCGCAGCGTAGCGTCGCTTGGTGGCGCGCTGCCCGTTCACCCGGGTGGTTGGGTCAGGCTCGGCGCCCGGCACATGATATTCGACATAGCCTTCGATGCTGGAAGAACGGGCCTCGATGTAGGCGCCGAAATCAGGCGTCATGCGTCCGCCGCCGACCAGGAACTGAATAGCGCCGGCATGGAATTCACCGCCGCCGCCGATCGCGCGATCAAGATAGCCGCCGCCGCTGGCGGCATACGGGTGATTGAAATCGAACGATGCGCCGCTGCCGGCGCCGATGCGCCAAGGCGTGACGGCTTGGCCATTGCGGTGAAATCTGAACAGAATCGGATCGGGATTGCCTTGCTGCGGGAACATCTCCATCGGAATGAGCGCAAGCTCTTCACCGTAGAACTCATCCAGGCGCCAATTGAAAACGTCGGTGACTTGCGGGTTGCTGGAGACGGTGACGGTCACCTGGGTTCTGAGCGCCACCGGCACATCATTGTTGAACGTCGCGCGCACAGTCCCCAGCGTGTAAGCTGGCGCGGCTGGCAACACCTCCTGGACCTGAACGATGTCGCGTCCGCCAACGATGTCTTCGATCTCCGCGTCCGCATGATTGGTGCGGATATCGTTCAGCAGATTGACCGAATAGGTCTGCAAATTGGCTCGAACATTGCCACGGTTGAAGGCGGCGACTTGCGGCGCCCCGGTTGTTGAGGACGATGCGCCGCTCAGCGCTCCCCCCGTTCCCGTCGACATGAACGTCGCGGCGTTAAACCCCATGACGGTGTCGAGGTTGGCGAGGCCGGCGCGAACGCTATGGCTCTTGAAGCTTGGATCGAGGCGATGAAGCTGGCCTTCAACCGTCACCTCCACCCACATGTGAAGCAGCGTGTAGTTCGTGCCCGATGCCGCAAATGGAATGCCGCCATCAGCCAGCACATCGTTGAGCGCTGTTTGGTCGGCGACGCCGAACCAATCGGCCATCTGCGTCAGCGTCAAGGTGACTTCGCCAAACTTGTAGACAGGCGAATGCCCAGCGGCGCGCAGAAGTTCAGCCAACAGATGAGCCTGATCGAACGGCGTGCAGGCTTTGTCGATCAGGCAGCCGCGCGCGCCTTTTTGCACGCCGAACAGCGGCACAACCTCGATCTCATTGTAGACGAAGGCGAAGATGCGGGCGGGATCGTCGCCAAGAGCCGTCGCAGTGCTTTCAACGAGTGGATCGGCAGAACGCGTCGGGCTGGTCGCGACCAAAGGACTGAAATAAGCCCAGGCGTCCGCCGGCGTAATCGCTGGGCCATCGCCGATTTCAAGCGAAGGCGCCGACTGAGCGTAGGCGTTGTCATGCGAAAACGCCATCAACGAGAGGACGCCGACAGCGGCGCCCACGGCGCATTGCGCTAAGCTCCGAAGAACTCGCATCCTCGCCTCCGCCCGCAGCCGCCACGAACGCACGACGTAACCTCTGTGCTCGTCGAACAAAGCAGATCACTAGATCGTCCGCAACCAAAACGAGAGTCTTGCGCAATGTTACATCGTGGTGTTGGATGAACTAAGCCGTGCTGCGCGGCGAAGTCTCATCGACTTATCGAGGGGATGGCGCATGTCTGTCCACCGTCGCTTGCTGTTGGCGCAATTGCTGGCGAGCGCTTCAGCGTTCGCGCTGAGCAGAGAAGCGTTCGCGCAGAACGTCGCCTATACTTATGACGGGCTAGGCCGCGTCACGAGTGTGACGAATCCAGACGGCGCTACGATCAGATACACGTACGATGCGGCGGGCAATCGCACGCAAGTCGTACAAGCTGAAGGTACGGGCCAGCCAACCGGCGCGTTCTATCCGTCTCTCTCATCCGTCAACGCCGGCGCCTCAGTCACGCTCTATTGGACCAGCGCCAACGCAACCAGCGCTTCTATCGACAATGGCGTTGGCGCCGTGACCCCGGTCGCCGGCGGCTCAGTGTCGGTATCACCCACGGCAACGACCACGTATACGCTCACGCTGACAGGACCCGGCGGGCAGACAACGCTGCAAACCACCGTCGCGGTAGCGCCGGGCGGGACATTCTCGGCCTCGCCTTCTGGCATCCCCGAGGGCGGCGCCACCACCCTTTCCTGGACGAGCGGCGCCGCTACATCGGCGTCGATCGACAATGGCGTGGGCGCCATCACGCCAGTGGCCGGCGGCTCGGTCAGCGTTTCGCCAGCCACGACAACGACCTACACGCTGACCCTGAACGGCCCCGGCGGGCAGACGATGCTGCAAACCCCAGTCACTGTGCACCCGCCGCCGGATGGGACATTCGAGGCCGAGTCATGGGTCATCGGCACGGGTGGTTCATCGACGTTATCGTGGACGAGCGAAAACGCGACCTCCGCATCGATCAATAATGGCGTCGGCAGCGTCACGCCTGTGGCTGGCGGTTCGGTCAGCGTCTCGCCCGCATCGACCACCACGTACACGCTGACACTGAACGGTCCCGGCGGACAAAAGACATTGCAAACCACTGTCACCGTCAACGCTGACTTCAATCAAACGATCGCCGTCACCGGCACGGGGCCCGTGAACCTTCGCACGCTTGCGCAGGCTGCGGGTTATGATGGCTTGCGAAACGCCGTTGTCACATTCCAATTGGGCAGCGGCGTCACCATCAGCGGCGCTTCGGGTGGAGGCGCCGGCATCGACACCGGTCTTTGGCCGCCCAGCGGTTTTGCGATCTCTCTCGCCCTGCAGGTTAGCGGCAAGGCCTATGGCGGCGGCGGTCTGGGCGGGGCAGGCTCCGATACCAATGTCTACACCGCTGGCCCGGGCGGCGACGCGATTTCCTGTCGCGAGAACATCGTCATCACCGTCAATGCCGGCGGTGAAGTCAAGGCGGGCGGCGGCGGCGGCGCCGGCGGCGGCGGTTGGATGATCAAAACCGGCGAAGGTGTGTGGGAGCCCTATCGTCAGGGCGGCGGCGGCGGCGGCGGCTTTCCCAATGGCGCAGGCGGCCCGGGCGTCAACAACGGCAGCAACGGCACAACCAGCGGCGGTGGCAGTGGCGGTGCAGCGTCTAGCGGGATGAGACCTTCTGGCGCTGGTGGAAACGGCGGCGGAGCTGCGTCGGCAGGCGCCAGCGGGTCAGTCGCTTCTGGGACGGAAACGACGAGCTTCAACAAAACAAGTCCGGGCGTGGCGGGCGCCCCGGGCTTCGCGGTTCGCAAAAACGGGAAGACCGTTACGGTGACGAACAACGGCACGGTCACTGGGACAGTTAGCTAGTTCATCGATCGCTGATCGCGTCACCCTCGCGGCGCGACCTGACCTAGCATCGACTCTTTCTTGGCATCGTCTCGAACCTCCTTGCAGCGCTTGCGCGAAAGCGGTTTGGCGCTTCGCTTCGAACGCGTTGAAAAATCACACGCCGAGGTTTGGCAGTTTTTCACGTAAGCTTCTGATATCGCGGCGGCGGGGCGATCTCTCACAGATTCGCACTTGCGCCGACAATGCGACCGAGTTCTGCCGCCCATGCATCGAGCGCCGCGCGCTTCTCGCGAAGATACTCGTTGCGATCGTAGACGCGGCTGACAGCGGACCCCACCAAGTGCGCAATCACGCGCTCGGCGACTTCGTAACTGACCCCGACGCGTTCGCTGGTGAGAAGCGTGCGTCCCGTTCGACGCAGATCGTGGGGGCTTGCGTGCGAGACCTCCAGCGCCTGGCAGCTCCGCGCCATCGCGCGAGTGAGACGCTTGGCTTCAAGGGGCGTCTCGCCGCCGCGCGCGGGAAAAGCAAGGTCGCACTTAGATAACTCGAACGCCGCTTTGAAACGCTGCACTGCCAAGGCAGACAGCGGCACGGCGTGCGCGCGCTTACCCTTCATGCGCTCAGCAGGAATGATCCAGAGCTTGTCGTCCCAATTGAATTCCTCGATCCGAGCACCCGCGACCTCACCCGCACGCTGCAGCGTGAGCAGACATAATTCGAGCGCGATCGCGGCGCCAGGCGAGACGACATTGATCGGCCGCTGCCCTTCCTCCTGATCGGCTTTTCGCCCCTTCCCCTGATTGCGCTTCGCCGCTTGCCAGAACGCCCAGAGCTTCCGCAATTCGCCCTCATTGAGGATACGGTCGCGACTGTTCTCGGGAAACAGCCGCTCGATCGCTAGCGCAGGATTGGCGTCAATCAGGTCGCGCTTAAGGGCATAATTCAGGACCTGGCGTATAACTGCGTGGGCGCGGTTCGCGGTGACACCGCCAACGCGCGCGCCGACATCCTCGGTAAACGAGATGATCTCGCCGCGCTTCAAGTCTGCATAACGCCGTCCACCCAGCTTCGGCAGGATGTGTTTGTCCAGGAGCCACCGCTCATAGCCGAGCGTGCTTGCGCGTTTGCGCCTCACTGCATCGGCGCTGTAACGCGCTTCGAGCGCGGCAAAGCTCTCTTCCTTTTTGGCCTTCTCACGCCTAATGGCGGCGCTCTTGGCCTCAACCGGATCGATACGACGCACGGTGAGATCGCTCAATGTGTCGAGGGCCTTGGCGCGAGCGGTCTTGAGCGTGATCGCGCGTGCATCCCCGAGAGCGGCTTCGCCACGCCGCCCGTTGGCGCTGTAACGCAGGACGTAAGATTTCGCGCCCTTCGCCGTCACGCGCAGGAAGAGCCCTTTCACTTGATGATCTGGAATGCGCAGTTTTCCCACCGCGGGCGGCGCAGCCGAATTCACTAGGTCTTGGGTCATCTCTCCGGCGTCGCGGCTCGCCTCGATCCGCCGCGCAGCACGGCTACGCTTGGACGCAGACTCAGCAAAATTTGCTTCGATGATATTCGCCACGATGGCCTCTTCACACCATGCCGATTGAGCTTACACCGCAAGCTATCATCAGCTCCCGTGCCCCACCAGTGCCCCAGTTTGCCATCGGATTCAGTCGGCTTGCTTCGGCGGCAAAACAACTTGCAGCAAGCCAATGTCGAATTTTTCTAAGCACTTTCGGCTCGTTACGTCACCGCGGCGTCGAATGGCTTTTCCCACGTAAGATGCGTGAAATTGTCTGGGGGACTGGGGGTCCCGAGTTCGAATCTCGGCGCTCCGACCAATATTCGAAAGCGGGTTCTCCCCGCACCGGCCCTCTCGAGCAGAGCGACAGGGAGGCAAACGAACGCAGAGTGCGTCGCCTGTGCGTTCACCTGGCGACGCGTGCGTGAAGGCTCGCCGGCGGCGACGCCCTGCCTCATCACGTCCGCCTCGCAGTTGGTGAGAGAGCTGAGCTCTACTTCGGCACGCCTGGAACACAGTTGCATTTGCGCGGTGGAGGTATCCTGTTGAGCGGCGCGAATGGAATTGTACAGCTGACAGCCGCAGCCCTGACCGAACTCGCTCTGCGTGGCGGCGGCGCAACACGTCGCGCCGAACAACCGGCCGAAGCAACGCAGGTCGATGCGATCAACAACGATTGGGTCAATTCAGTACGGTTCTACTGTTTGAAGCACCAATACGTCGCGCGCGCGCGAAAGTTCCACTGTATTTCGTGAGGCGCCAAGCGCCTGCTTTACACGAATTCTTCTCCATTCGAGGCCCACGGTCGACGCGTTGGAAACAGCGCCATCCTGGGCGTCCGCCAACAGCGGCGGTCGTGCCCCGAGGCGTGGTGTACGAGCTGAAGGGGGCGAATGCCTCTGAGGCGTCATCGGGGAATCGCCGGTAG
>ENA-ORBV01018004-ORBV01018004.1-microbial-mat-metagenome-genome-assembly--contig:-NODE-18004-length-10031-cov-5.762005_pt1 | contig 10031 bp, 8 predicted proteins | sample MGYA00237777_ERZ505514 | MGnify/ENA primary metagenome ERZ505514 (study PRJEB26160, sample SAMN06269048) | microbial mat metagenome | isolation source: Oligotrophic lake microbial mat | place... | reverse complement strand
GTGCGCGAGGCCCTGGTCGGGCTCCCAGTGATCTACGCGACGAGTCCCGACCCCACAGGCCCGACCAGCGCGTCGCTGCACGCAGGGCTCCAGGCATTGCCGGTCGACGCCGCGGCCACGCTCGTGATGCTGAGCGACATGGTGCAGGTCACGACGCCGATGATTCGCGCCCTCGTCGTGGGAATCGCGTCAGGCGAAGCACCGCTCGGCGTCTCGCGCTACGGCGATGTGCTCGCGCCGCCCTTGGTCTTTCGGCGTGCGCTCTGGCCGGAGTTGCTCGCTTGGCACGGCGAAGGATGCGGCAAGGCGGTCGTGCGTGCGCATCAGGCGGAGGCGCTGATGCACGACTGGCCGCTCGGAGCGCTGCTGGATGTGGACACGCCCGAGGAGTACGAGGGCGTGCGGTAGCCTCTCGCTACGGCAGCATCCGTCCCAACTCCGCCGGACTCGGCAACAGGCAACTCGGCGCGCCGCGAATGATCGACTTTCGCACCTTGGCGACCGCACGGTACGCGGGATCGCGAAGGACGCGCGGGACCAAGCCGCCGAGTTTCGCGAGCACGCCATAGATACCGCCGAGGTACGCAGCAACAGCAATCACGGCATCGGAGTGAATCAGCACCCGCTCGGTCCCACCGACGCGATCTACCCAGAGCAGGGAATCGACCAGTTCCAGCTCCGGATGCCGTTCACGCACTCCCCGCCCCGCGAGTCCACCGCGCGAGGCGAAGCAGACCTGCCTTTTTCGGTCGCGGTCGAGCACAAAGCGCACCGAGCGCGTGCAGAAGCCGCAGTCGCCATCGTAGACCAGGATCGGCGCTGGCTGGGAATAGCTCATCGTCCGTCTCCCATGGGGAATGGCGTCACGAATCGACCCTCCCGTAGGAAATGGATGGTCAGCGCATGCACGTCGGCGCGTCTCATGATGAACGTGTGGGTGCCATCGACCACCACGTGGGCCGTCTCGCCCACCAGATGCGTGTGTTCGAGATCGACCTTGCCATCATCACGCGCCGCGATGATGCCGATCTCAACACCCCGCGGCGCAGGAAGTCGACGCACGGTCGACGTGGAATCGGTGCGAAGTTCAGACAACGGCTCCATGAGCCAGCCCGCGACGGGGGCGAAGAAGTCCGCCGATCGGGACCCCTGATTGGGGGGCGCCAACATGACGAGACGCCCGACCCCAAGGGGCGGCACGGGCTGCACGATCAGCCAGCGGGCGATGATGCCCCCCAGGCTATGCCCCACGAAGTGCACTCGGGTGTGGCTCCCACGTTCCGCCTCGAGCTGACGGCCAACGGACTCGCCGAGCTCGGCGATCGAGCAGCAGTAACTCGAGTATCCGATGTTGAGCACATCGAACCCCGCCTGTACGAGTGCCTCCTTGAGGAGGGCCATCGAATAGGAGGTCCGACCCATTCCGTGCAGCAACACGACCAGCTCCCGCTCCGGAACCCGCCAAGGCACGGGCAGGGACGCAGCCACGGCGGTGGGCGGTTCTTGCGCGCCGGCGGACCCCCCCAAGGGGGCCAACCACAGGGCGACAACGAAAGAGAGGAGGAGCCGCATCTATCCGTTCAAGAGTGGAAGGAACATGTTCCCGTTAACAGTATCCACGAGACCCACTTGGAGTACCCCGAACGTGCCCTTGCCCCCCACATTATCGGCTGCTGACGGCACGTCCCTCCACTTGATCGAGTGGTCGGCCGAGGGGCCGCGTGGCACGGTCCTGATCGTCCACGGACTCGGGGAGCATATCGACCGATACGGCCACGTGGCGCAGTGGCTCTCGTCCCGCGGCTTCCGGGTGATCGGGTACGATCAGCGCGGGCACGGGCAGTCGCAGGGGCCGCGCGGGGTCATTCCCACCCGCGATGCGCTGGCCGAGGATCTCGCGGAGATGATCGATCTCGTGCGCTCCGCGGACGGGCCGTTCGTGCTCTTGGGGCATTCGATGGGGGGCGCGATTGCCGCCCGCTTCGTCGCCGACGCGCGACGGCCGGTCGATGGGTTGATCCTGTCGTCGCCCGCGCTTGAGACAGACCTCTCGGTTCTGCAGCACCTCCAGCTTTTCGTTGGCGAGCACCTCTTGCCAGGGGTCGCGCAGAACAATGGGCTCGATCCCAAGATGATCTCCCACGACCAAGCGGTCGTGCGCGCCTACATCGAGGATCCGATGGTGCATGACCGGATCTCGGCGCGTCTCGCACGTTGCATCATTGAGGCCGGCATCATTGCGCGTATGCGCGCCAGAGATTGGAGCGTGCCTACGCTCGTGGTGTACGCCGGCGACGATGCGCTCGTCTCACCGCGCGGCAGTGAGGGATTCGCGGCCAGCGCCCCGCGTGAGGTCGTGGAGGCCACCAGGTTCGATGGTCTGTATCACGAGATCCTCAACGAAACACCAACGCTGGCCGCCCCGGTCTTCGCGCGCATCGAGCAATGGCTCGACACGCGCTTCCCACCGCCTGCTTCGGACCACTCCGCTCCGGAACGATCCGCTACGGCGTGATGCGCACCGGCGCGTCGGCAATGCCGCCACGTGTGCTCGTCACTCGCGCATTCGCCTCGGCGGCCTGACCCGCCGGCACCCGCACGCGCACGGCGATGGTCTTCGTCTCGCGACCGCCCACGTAGAACTCCGTACCGCGACCAACCGAACGCACGCCGCCTCCCTCGATGGTCAGGAAGTCCGGGCGCACGATGTGCACGCGCTTGGCCTGCTCGAGCGCCGTCGGGATCAACCCGCTGTTGCGCACCGTGACGCGGACTTCATGCGTCGCGGAGTCGGCCGAGGCGCGCACCTTCACGACCTGCACGTTCGTGATGCTGAGCTGCGGGAGCTCCATCGCCATCGCGAGATTGAACATCGCCTGATTGCGCGCCCACTTCTCGAGCACTTCCGGCGGACCATTCTGCGACCAGAACTTCGGGTTCGGGCCACCGACTTCGACTTCGCCGAGCGCTGGGTGCATCACCTTGGTCCACATCTGGTAGCCGGCGCCACCGAACATCTCGTCGTTGTAGCGAAGGACTTCGTACTGGTCCCAGGTGCCGTCGCCGTTGTAGTCGCGCTCACGACCCCCATTCCAGAGTTCGTCGCCATACCAGACCTGCCCCATCTGGAAGTAGCCGAAGTCCGGGCCATGGCCGAAGAGCGGCTCGCCGCGCGGCGTCTGCCCCCGCGGGAGGAAGCGGTTCGCGTACGTGATGTACACGTCGCCCGCCCACGGGTAGTTCGTGAGTGAGAGCCCGACCGAGTCGAAGTGCTGCAGGAGCTTCAGGTCGGACGGAAAGACGCACTCCGTCTGCAAGCAGGTGCTCGGGCCGCGGAGATGCATCGGCACCTGCGTGTCCATTGAGTTGGTGACGCTGATGTTCGGATGGTTCAGCTGCCAGAGGAAGACCGCGCGCGTCTCCGGCTCCGAGAGCGGATACTCACCAGCGCCGAACTGCGTGTTGCCGCGGCCGGTGGCCTCGGTCATCGGGCGCCAGTTGTACGGATAGTTGCGGTGCAGGTCGAGCCCGCCGATGCCGTCTTCGTTGTAGCGGCCATCGCGATCGTTATCGATGCCTTCGGGGAACATCAGGTACTCGCCGCGCCCCATGCCGACGAACCGCATCAGACGACCCTTGGCGTCGAGCGAATCCACGACGTGCGTGCCTTTGCCGGCGCCCACCTGCTGGCGCATCTGGCGGATGAAGCCGTCCCCATCGAGATCCTCACCGTCGTCCTCGTCCATCAGCCCATCGCCGTCGCTGTCCAGCGGGCGCACCGTGCTGCGGTTCGCGAGCGGGGTGAGCTTGTACATATCGGCGCCATCCGGATTGTTGTTCGGCCGGAGGTAGAGGGCCTTGGTGTCGAGGAGCCGCGTGATGGCCGGATCGGTACCGTAGTTCTCGATCACATGCCAGGCGAGATACATGATGCTCGCGCTCGCCGTGATCTCGCCGGAGTGCCGTCCGCCCTCGAAGTACGCGGCCGGCTTATCGGTGTGCTTCCCGGTCCTGGTGTTGGTCACGATCAGCTGCCAGATGGGCTGGTCGCCGAACGAACGCCCCACCTCGACCAACTGGACGAGCTCAGGCTTCTCGCGCGCCCAGCGCTCCATCCAGTAGTTCATCTCCGCCGTGGTGTGATAATGTTGGAAATCCATCACCCCCCAGACCCTCGGCGTGACCTCCCGATAGTTCGTCAGCGGGAGGGTCGAGTTGCCGTCGCGCTGGCCGGGGATCGTGAGCACACGACGCAGGGTGTCGCGCGGGGCCTGTGGGCCACGACCGCCACCCATTTGGGCCTCGAGCGGGAGGGCCGAGGAACGGTAGGAGGGCGCACGCCACGAGGGCGGAACGGGAGGGGACACGCATCGGCGGAGGGGCTGGCGGTGAATGGAGCCTCGGACGCTTCGACAACGCACCGGAGCACGGGGGCGTTGGGTCAAGACCTGACCTTCAAAAAACTGGACTCCGAATAAGCTACGCCAGTCCTCGACTCTCGGCCTCCGTCTGCACAACTTTCCAGATTCCCACTCGCACACCCGGAGCCGCCGTGTCCAACGGCACGTCTGATAAGCCGCATCGCCGCACCACCGACCAGTTCGCTCGCTCGCTGAGCGGACTGGGCAAGGCCGAGGCCGCCGATGCCCTCGAGGCGCTCGACGACGTCACCGCGGCGGCGGTCCTGCAAGCCCTGAATCCCGCGGTCGCGGGCGATATCATCGGCGAGCTCGATGACGATCGCCGCGCATCGATGTTCCGCGTCGCGCCCATGGGCGTCACGCAGCAGTGGTCGCTGAACCTCTCGTTCCCGGACCAAAGCGTCGGCCGGTTGATGGAGATGCCCCCGGCCGTCTTCAAGGCGACCGATACCGTGGGCACCGCGACGCAACGGGTGCGCGAGCTCGCGAAGAATGTCTTCTTCACCTACGCCTTCGTGGTCGACAACGATCGCGTGCTGATCGGCCTCGTGACGATGCGCGATCTCCTCACCGCGCACGATTCCGCGCAGTTGCAGGAGGTCATGCTGCGCGATGTGTTCACGCTGCAGCCGGCGATTCCGCTCGAAGACGCCATGCGCGCCGTCGTGCTCAAGCACTTCCCCGTCTATCCCGTGGTGGACGATGCCGGACGCCTCCTCGGCCAAGTACGCGGCAGCGCGATGTTCCAGGAGCAGGCCTTCGAGATGTCCGCACAGCCCGGCCGCATGGTCGGTGTCGATCAAGAAGAGCGTCTGCTCACGCCCTGGGTGCGTGGCCTCAAGTTCCGCCATCCTTGGCTCCAGCTGAACCTTCTCACCGCGTTCCTTGCGGCGGGCGTCGTCGGCTTTTTCCAGGGCACGCTCGACCAGATGGTCATCCTCGCACTCTTCCTGCCGGTGCTCGCTGGTCAGTCCGGCAACACCGGATGCCAGGCCCTCGCCGTCACCCTGCGCGGCATGACACTCGGCGAGATGGAAGCAGGAATCGGCAAGCGATTGATCGCCAAGGAAGCACTCCTCGGCACGATGAACGGATTTCTTGTTGGGCTCGTCGCCGGCGGCGGCATGTTCATGGTCGCGCGCGCGCAGGGCAATCCGAATGCGCTCGCGCTCTCGGGAATCGTCGTGGTCGCGATGATGGGCTCGTGCATCATCAGTGGCGTGGCGGGGGCGTTGATTCCGCTCACGCTCAAGCGCGTGGGGCTCGATCCGGCGACGGCGTCGAGCATCTTCCTCACGACCGCAACAGACGTCGCGTCGATGGGGATGCTGCTCGGGCTCGCGACGCTGCTGTTGATGTGAGCGTGTCGCTCAGCGCGTGGTATCCGGAACCACACGCAGCACCCGCCCGTCGCGACTGTCCGTGAGCAGATACAAATAGCCATCCGGCCCCTGCACCACATCGCGAATGCGCTCACGCAGTTCGCCGAGGTAGCGCGACTCGCGCACGACCTTTCCGTTCTGCATCGAGAGCCGCACGAGCCCACCCGGACTCAGTGAGCCAATGAACAGATCGCCACGGAACCCCTCGTACTTGTCGCCCGTGTAGAACGTCATTCCACTCGGCGCGATGACGGGATCCCAGTAGTAGACGGGCTGCTCCATCCCTTCCTTCGCCACCCCTTCACCGATACGAAAGCCGGAGTAGTCGCGGCCATAGGTGATGATGGGCCAGCCATAGTTCTTGCCCGCTTCGGGATGATTCAACTCATCGCCACCGCGCGCGCCATGCTCGATCGTCCACAGCGCCCCCGTCTCGGGATGCAAGGTGCCACCCTGCACGTTGCGATGGCCGTACGACCAGATCTCCGGCAGGACGTCCGATCGTCCGACGAACGGATTGTCCGTCGGCACGCGCCCATCAGGATGAATGCGCACCACCTTACCGAGTGTCTGCGAGAGATCCTGCGCCTTCTCCCGATGATCCATGCGATCACCCTGCGTGATGAAGAGCATGCCATCGCGCGAGAAGACCAGACGTGAGCCGTAGTGGCCGCCGCCCTCGTACTTGGGACGCTGCCGGTAGATCACCTGCACATCGACCAGCGCATTGCCGACCAGTCGTCCGCGCGCCGCGCTCGTCCCCGCAAGCTCACCCTCGGGCTCGGCGTAGGTGAGGTAGACGAGTTGATTCGTCGCAAAGTCGGGATCGAGCCCGACATCGAGAAGTCCGCCCTGCCCACGCGCGTACACGGCGGGCACTCCCGTCACCGCGGCGCCGAGCGTGCCATCGGCCGCGGCAATACGGAGGCGCCCCGGGCGCTCGGTGATGATCATCCGTCCGTCGGGGAGGAAGTCGAGGCCCCAGGGGTTCTCGAGTCCCCGCACCACGGTCTCGACGCCCACCACGCCCGCGGTCGGCGAGGGCTGCGGTGAGGGCGTGGAGAGGCCGGCGGATTCGAAGGGGTCCGAACCGCGGCAGGCGGCGAGCAAGAGTGCCGCGGCGAGCGGGAGTGCGGCGCCGAGCGGGAGGAAGCGGGTGTGCGGTCGCATGAGGAGTACCGTACGTCTGGGACACCTTTCGCGCCAGCACGAGTGTGGGCAAGTTCCGCACCTCGTGCCCTTCAACGTCGCGCGCCAACGAGTTCCAATTCCTCCCGCCCTCAGGTTGCCTGATGTTTCTGTCTCTCACACTCTCGCTCGCACTCTCGCTCGCACTCGTTGCCCCGCTCGCGGCCGACACCACGACGTACGTGGTCCTCAACCACGGGCGCCCCGCCGGCGAGATGTCCCTCGTGCGCGACGCCGACTCATTGGTGATCACGTACGGCCACATCGACCGTAACCGCGGACGCTGGGTGCAGAACCGCTACGGTTTCGATGCCGCGGGACGCGTGGTGAGTGGCGAGTCGCGCCCAATGACGCGGCAGGGCGTGGTGAGCCCCGCGAGCGATCGCTACGAGATCGTTGGCGATTCCATCCGCACGACACGCAACAGCGTGACCCGCACAATGCCTCGCGGCACGGGCTACTACGCCCTCTCGAACTCCACCGATTGGGACCGCGCACTACAAGTGCGGCACCTGCTGGCGCAACCCACGCGTTCGGCTGTCGCACTTCCCGGCACGACGGTGACGCGACTGGAGATCGCCGCCGATACCACCGTGGCCACCACGCGCGGCAGCGCCCGCGTCCGACTTGCGATGCTGCACGGCATGAGCGCGACCCCGCAGGCTGTCTGGGTGGACGGGCAGGGCGAGCTCGTCGCGGGAGCGGTGGAATGGTTCATCACCGTGCGTCCGGAGTTCATTCCGGCGCTCCCCGCCATGCGCGCCATCGAGACCGCCTATCGCGATGCCGCCGCGGCCACGATTGCGGCACGTACTCCTATTGCCGCGCAGGGCACGGTCGTCATTCGAAACGCCGATGTCTTCGACAGCGAGCGCGGCATCGTCCTGCCGCGTCAGACTATCATCGTGCAGAACGATCGCATCACCGCGATGGGCCCCGCGGCCACCACACGCGCCCCGCGCGGGGCCACGGTCATTGATGCCACCGGCAAAACCGTCATTCCCGGCATGTGGGACATGCACATGCACTTCCAGCTCACCAGCCCCACCACGCGCCTGCTCCGCGACCTCGCGACAGGCATCACCTCCATGCGCGACATGGCCGCCGATACCGACGTCGGCACCTCGATCCGCGACCGCGCCAATGCCGGACGCATCGTGGCATCGAACGTGGTGCTCGCGGGCTTCATGGAAGGCCCCACGCGCTGGGCCGGCCCCTCCGACGTATTGGTGAGCACCGAAACCGAAGCCCGCGCCTGGGTCGCTCGCTACGACTCGCTCGGCTACACGCAGATCAAGCTCTACAACGTCATTCATCCCGACCTCGTCCCCACCATCGCCGCCGAGGCGCACGCACGGGGGATGAGACTCAGCGGACACATCCCGCGCGGCCTCACGCTCGAGACCGCCATCCGACTCGGCTTCGACGAAGTGAATCACGCGGCCTTTCTCTTCTCGACCTTCTATCAGGATTCGCTCTACTGGCCGGAGATGCGCGCCTACTCGCTCGTCGCGGCCGGCGTCGCCAAGAACACCGATGTCGATGGCCCCGCGATGACCAACCTCATCAACGTGCTCAAGACGCACAACACCGTGATCGATGGCACCTTCAACCTCTGGATGCAGGACACCACCACCGCCGACTCGCTCGGCGCGCGCGCCAACAATCGGGCCTATCTCCGGCTCCTCAAACGGCTGTACGATGCCGGCGTCACGATCGTCCCGGGGACCGATCTCTCGAGCTTCAACATGGAGATCGAACTCTACGAACGCGCAGGGATTCCGGCGGCGGCAGTCCTCCAGATGGCAACCATCACCTCGGCGCGCGTGATGCGCGCGGAGCGCGAGTATGGCAGCATCGCCGTGGGGAAGATTGCCGATCTCGTGATTATTGACGGCAAGCCGCACGAGCGCATTCGTGATGCGCGCAACGTGTACCTGGTGATGCGGCTCGGACGGGCCTACACGCCCACGGCACTGATCGACGCAGCCAATACGTCGACGTATCGCTAGTCGCTTACGAGCCCTTCACGGCTGCTATAGCATCGATCTCCACCAGGAACCCATGATGGAGATCCTTTGTCGGGACGATCGCGCGTGCTGGCTTGTGCGGTCCCATGATGCGGGCGTAGGTCTCGTTGACCGCGCCCCAGAGTGCGATGTCGCCAACGTACACCGTCATCTTGAGCACATGCTCAAGGTCGCTCCCCGCCGCGTGCAGGATCGCTTCCACGTTGCGTAGGGTGCGCTCGGTCTGCTCTTCGATCGAGCCGAGCTTCTTCTCGCCCGTGGCGGGATCGATCGCGAGTTGGCCGGCAACATAGACGACGCCGTTGTGCACCGTGGCCTGGGAGTAGTGGCCGGCCGGCACGGGAGCATCGGTCGTGAGAATGCGGCGAATCGTCGTCATGGCGGGTGCGGTGCGCGCGAGTGGGTCGCGGATCGAGCTTCGCGAGTGGTCAGGCGAGATACGGATCAGCGCCGTCGTTGTCGTGCGGATGCATTTCCTTCCACTTCATCCGACGTCCGCGCGGCTTCGCCTTCGCGCCGGCCGGTCCCTTAGGAATCGGCGGACGCTCCTGTTCCGGCAGCAGATCCTTCACCATCTCCACGAGTTGGTGCGAGAGATGCTGGCCGTACTTATAGAGCGCCACGACGCGAGCACGATTCCCGAGCAGGAAGACGAGAATCGGCTTGTCGGCCTTGGCCGAGTTGCAGGTCTTACAGCAGAGCACGAGGTTGTCGCGCCTGTCGTAGGCCGTGAGCCCGCGCCGCGGCGTGACGTGGTCGAGCGTGACCGTGCGTTCGTTGACGTAGAGGCGGTGAAACCCTTTTCTACGAAGCCCTTCGATGGTCGCGATCACTTCATTGGTTTTCGCATCCGAAGAATTGATGCCACGCGCGCTGCACGAGAATTCGCGGAAACGCTGGAAAAATTCGGCTTCGTTTTCGAATACGGATTTCACGTCAAACAGCTTGCTGGTTTTGCCGCGGGTAACATTGAGCGAGCATTTGTAAGGGATGAAAGCACGGTAAAGGAT
>ENA-ORBV01018000-ORBV01018000.1-microbial-mat-metagenome-genome-assembly--contig:-NODE-18000-length-10032-cov-6.702762_pt1 | contig 10032 bp, 10 predicted proteins | sample MGYA00237777_ERZ505514 | MGnify/ENA primary metagenome ERZ505514 (study PRJEB26160, sample SAMN06269048) | microbial mat metagenome | isolation source: Oligotrophic lake microbial mat | place... | reverse complement strand
CCTGTAGGCGGAGCAGTTGCTATAGCGGGAACTGTTGGTCCAGGGGACGGTGCAAGAGTTGCACTTGGCAAAGAAACTGTTGGCACAGGAGAGGGAGCAAGAGATGTCACAACCGGAACCGCTGTAGAGGGAGGGGACGTGAGTTCAGGAGAGGGGCCAATGGAAGAAGGCAGGGGGAAGGGCGTGGAGGAAGGCGCAGACAAAAGAGATGAAGTGGGGCCAGGCTCAAATGTGGGCGGCGGCGAGGGTGCAATGATTGGGGATCCAGTAGCTACTGTTGGTCCAGTTTGCACTGAAGCATCGGTGGTGGGGTTGGAACTTGCAGAGGTCGCTGTTGGTCCGATTGATTCAAGGGAAGCTGTCGCCGGCGTGGCACTGGGAGATCCAGCAGAAACGGTTGCACCAGGGGTTGGGAGCGATGTAGTACTTGGGCTGGTAGTGGGGGCGGTAGGATCGCCAAGGCCCCCACCTGTTGTTGAGCCAGCCGAAAGACTGCCAGGAGCCACAGTTGGGCCAGCTGTCTCTGATATAGTTGAGGATTCCTGAAGGCTTTCCAGCACACCAGAATCTAATTGGTTCGAATCCCCCACTCCTGGCCTTGAAGAAGTGCTGTCAAATCCAGTACCCCTGGGAGGATCAGAAGTGGGCGTGCCTGCCGATTCACCAACAAGCTCGCCTTCGGACTCCTCGGGAACAGGTGTTGACGCAGACGACACGATTGACGGTGCAGGGGACAGCTCATCCATGACCGCCACTGTCTTAAAAACTTCGGTGAGCAGGTTTTGGCACTCCAGCATTGCAGAATTGTCAAGACAGTTTCCAAGTGCGTCTAGGTCAAAGCCTTCAGGAAGCATGTCACAAATGGAGGCATCCTCATTTTCACTGGAAGAGCCATCCAGGCAAGCCTTGAGTGCAGCCAGCTCACCAGAGCGGAATACGCTTTGCAACGTCCCACTCTCTGCTTCAACAAAGTCATCAAATGTTCTAATTGTATCATTGCCAACGACTTCCACTGAAACAAAGCCATCGCCCTCCGGTCGTAAAGTTTCAGCAAATACCACTTGGCAGCCTTGGTCAGTGCTAGGAATGCCAGACTTTCCAAGCAAGGGTTGGAGATTGAATCCATAGGCTGAGCTGAAGATTGCCAGAAAGTCTGACAACATGATCCCTTCAGATTGCAAACGACGCTGGAGCATGTTACCATCAGAGGTGCGGTTCGAGTCACCCTTTGCAAGAAACAGTGGCTCTTCAGCAGGACAACCAGTGCAGGCCACACCCGTTGACCAAAATGTTCTGGTGACAGGTACAGCCTCTCCATTCACCTCGCCACCCCCCTCCACCAGTTCCACAACTGGTGGGTCCCATTCCTCCAAGGTTGCATTATAGACAACCCTCTGATAAGGATCCAAGCACATTCCTGATATGTTATTGTAAATTTCCTGAAAAAGGAACTCCATCTCACCCTTGAAAGCCGGCAAAGCGTCTGGAGGGAGTCCACTGATTTTCAATTCAAGAAATCCCTCAAAGCGCGGCGCTTCTTGCACGCAAGTGGGCATGACAAAGCTGGACTGATTGCCTGCTACAATGGGTGCAGGTATGATATTATCCTTGTACACAGTGGATGAAACAGTTGTTGCCACAGCCACAACTGCAGTGCCAGTAACGATTCCTGTGCAAGTGAATGGAAGCATTGAAACGTAATTGAGTGACGAATTGGACAAGAGATACAGAACCCAATCGGTTAGATCTAATTGGACGTTGGCGAACTTACCAATTTGAGCTGTCACCCCAAGTGAAGCAATGGTACTGAGCACAGAACCTGCCAACCCAGTGGCAGAGGCAGCTCCTGCGGCGGCTGCGGTTGCCGCTGCAGCAGCACTTGCCGAAGCGCCGGCTGCCCCCTGCGCCGCGCCAACGGCCATGGCTTGGGCCCCTTGTGTAGCAGCACTTGCAGCAGCCTGAGCATTTCCGGCGGCTGCGGACGACGACGCGTTGCTAGTGCTTGTGTGGCCAGAAGCTTGACTAATGGCCATGGAATCATCCATATCGACTGCATCCTGCAGAAGATCAGCCGCATCATTGCCAGCGTTATCGTCGTCGTTGTTGGACTTTCCCGAAAGGCGCGACCACAACTGCATGACGAGTTTCATCACAGGAGCTAGAATTTTCTGCAACAGCATGGTGGAACCAATCCCGACAAAGGTCCAGAAGAGTCCTTCTCGAATGCTCTTTTCACGCTCTTCCTCCAAGTCCACCGTACTAGCACTATAGTCCGAGAATATACTGGCGTCGTCGCCCCCTTCGAACCTTAGAGATTCGTCCCCCATTTCAAGGTCGTCGTCATTCCCAAACGTGGTTTCCGATATGTCCACATCATCATCCTATAGGGAGCAAGTCAAAAGGCACAAATCCAATGAGGTGCGGTTTTTTGAGGACGGATGAATGAAGAAATGAATGGATAGATGCAGGAACTTACCCCTCCTCCCAGTTTCTCGCAACCAATATCTCGCAAAGCAAGTGGGTCGTCGTCACTAGTACTCTCTTCTTCATCAATCACATCATCATCCTTAAAACGGATGCCGCTTGTCTTGGCAAAGGGATGGATGGAATACTCATCGGCATCATAATAAAAGGTGGTACTGCTGTCCTCTAAAAACCGGACTCTACCACTCAAACCAAGGGAACTACGGCGGCGAGACTTGGAATGATCATCCAAAATTAAAATGGAGCGAGATGTTGTTGTCCCCTGCTGCTGCCCTATGAAATCCCCCATGGAACCCTCCAGATCGTCGTTACTGCTGCTGTCCTCATTCTTGGGGGCATCGTCTCCGTCTTCGTTGTCGTCGTCGTGTGTGTGCCGGGTTTGCATAGTCGTCGACCGACGCATTTGACGTTAAAAGCAAAAGGAGTAGGAAGATCAATCTCGACCAAAGAATGTATCAATCAATCGGGGTGTGACTTTGTTGAGGACCTAGCAGTGTTGTCGGTTGCAGATGTCCTTTGTGCAGCAGTACGATATCGAGACTGCTAGCAAATCTTGTCCGTCGTGCGTCTCCAAGTCGTATCCGCCTTCTGTCTCCAACGAAAACAAGAGAACCGCTTGTGAAGCAGGGTAGCAAAATGTCTTGTGGTGACGAGCGAAACACTAGGACAGTCTGACTCTGGCCTTGTGTACTTTACGAGTTCCTTCTACTTTACCAGCGGGTGAAAGTTAAAAGTAGGAATAGCCTAGCAACAATCCAACTCGCGACAATTAAGAAAGGACTTCCACAAGCACGTAAATGTAGGTGGCGAAACGGAATGGGATTTTCAGTCCGTGATGTACTTTTGTAGAGTTGATCAACAATCAACGGCAACGAATATCGTTGCTGTTGCTGCTACTCCAATCTTCTCATACATGTGCAGAGAGAGTAAGGAGGTGACAGAGAGATAGCTGCGAATACCTAGCCAGCTATTAGAATAGACTAGTAGTAGTTGTAGTAGTAATGGGGAAGCTGAAGAAGAAGCAACCTAGCTAGCTAATAGCGGCCCAAATAATAATTGTTGGAGTAAAAGTTTTCCCCCAGCATCGATCGATGAATGCTGGCTGGTGGCAATGAATGAGGGGAGCTTTTGCTTGTACTGACTCAGCTAACTATAGCTAGCTAGCTAGCTAGAGCTACGTATGCTAAGAGCGCGTCCAGACAGCTCATCCGTGATTCAGTGTTTGGACTTTGACTTTTAGTCCCAGATGAAACCCCAAATCTAAATCCGAGGGTCGGTCCAGACAGAAACTAGTCTTTTCTGACCAACCGAAACAGAGTCGGGCTAACCCCAACCCTTCAGCCAACGTCAACAACTACATGCACAAGCATGCTGTGTAGAAACACAATTGATTGATTGTTAATTGACTTGGACCATGGCGCGTGCATTAGCTAAACTGACAAGGTTGTTTTTAATCTTGTTGCTGCTTGATGTGATAGCGTGTGCTCCCATTGGCGGCAGTTTGTTGTCCAACAGGCTGAATTTGATTACAATTGCAACAGCTTTGTTAACTGCGTTCCCTGATGAGTTTGGTGATGACGAGTTCATTCAACATGGCTCAAGAGAGGGCAAGCCACACAACAAGAGGACCAGAAGGTCAGTCTCTTCCATCTTTTGCGAGCAAGGAAGTCACTGCGTTCGCAGGGCGTACAGGATGCATGAGCGTTCATTTTGGAAGCTGCTGTTCATTCTGCAGCCGCACATGAAAACAAAAAAGAAACGCAATGAGCCAAGGGGAGCACCCAATGGATTTATCAGCCCAGCAGCAAGATTGAGTTCATCCCTAAGGTACTTTGCTGGTGGTAGACCCGATGATATCGCGCTTGTTCATGGGATATCCCACAGTGCTGTCTTTGAGAGTGTATGGGAGATCGTTGATGCTGTAAATGGCTGCCCGGAGTTGGAGATAAAATTTCCCGAAGATCACACGGTACAGAAACAAATCGCAGCTGGCTTCAAAAAGAACAGCAAAGCAAACTTCAACAACGTGGTTGGGGCAATTGATGGAATGATGGTTTGGACCGAAAAGCCTCAGTTAAGAGACTGTGAGAATGCCACCGTGGGCCCCAAGAAGTTCTTTTGTGGACGCAAAAAAAAGTTTGGCTTGAACATGCAGGGGGTCTGTGACCATGAAGGCAGATTTCTGGATATAGCAATCGGTCATCCTGCTAGCACCGGAGACTATTTATGCTTCAAGACATCGAGCCTGTACGACAGTTTAGAAAATGCGGAAGGCTTCTTAGCGCCTGGCCTTATTCTTTTCGGCGACAATGCGTATGTCAACACTACATACATGGCGACACCCTTTAAGGCTGTAAAAAGCGGTGACAAGGATGATTACAATTTCTATCACTCACAGGTAAGTCATCTTATATCCACAGTTGCCTTCTCGTTCGCTATTAACGCTTGTGGCCTTTGTTTCCTAGGTTCGGATCAAGATCGAGTGTGCTTTTGGGATGTTTGTTAATCGGTGGGGTATTTTGAGAAGGGCCTTGCCGGCATCAATGGGCATTAAAAAGATATGTCGCCTGGTGATGTGCTTGGCAAGGCTTCACAACTTCTGCATCAACGAAAGAGTGGGCACGGCATTGCCTTTGCCCGTGGATGCGGTTGAAATTTCAGCACATGGGGGCATATCTATGGAACACAATGAGTACAACGGTTTCAATGACTCGTCTCCTGAGCAATTGTTGCACGGAGGGGAACATTTCGATGAAGTAGACGCGGCTGAACTCAAGCGTGTTGAAGCCAAAGCACGTCGTGCTTTGAATGGTAGGTTGCCAAGGGACTTTTTGGTTGCCAGCGTTGTAGAGCAGCAACTTAAACGACCAACACCGCAACAGTGGAACGCCAACAATTGTTAGCAATGCTGTGGATTTAAGTTCGAAGCTTTCTAGTTTAACAACGACACAATTCTAGTTTAACAACAATGACACTTCTTTTTGCTGTGGTCTTAAACAATTCTTTTCTACGTGCCTTGCTTGTCGTCCTCAATGCCGGTTCCAGCCGCCGTGTTGGTCTTGGAGTTGTTAGTCTTCGTAGAGGGTTGCTTCTCTTTCAAAGGCTGGCCGGTCATGACTGCAATCTCCTTTCTAATCTCCTGCGCCATTTCCTCTTGTTCCTTCTTTAGGCGCTTGTAAACTCTCTTGATGCGGACGTTCTTTTCCGTGAGGCTCTTCACTTCATACTTTGCTGCCGTCTCGGTCGTGATCCTTAGGTTCTCTTTCAACTGAGTCACTGCAATTGATTTCATGGATGTTCCAATGTTCTCACGGAACGCCTTTCGATCATCCAACTCTTCGGCTTCCTGTGTTGATTTCTTCCGTTTGTTTTGAACTTGGGAAGTGTCAACCGTGAGGTTTCCGTGACAGTCGACCATGACGTCCTTGGCAAGAATGTTCAACATGTTGCCAAGTACACCACCTTCTTCAGACAGATCCCAGAAACACAGCAGGTGTTCTCGATTTTGTGCGCCATTCGGTAGAAAGGAGCAACGATTGTCTCCGTCTTGGAGATTGTAAGACGAGTAACAGTGGCCCCATTCTTCATCTTCCGCACCACGCTGACCGAATCCATTGCCACTCTTTTCCCAATCTCTGACAATCTTCCCATTGGTTGAATGAAGTTTTGTTAGAGGACAACGCGCGCGGTTGAATGCAAAGATTCTTCACTTTCACTTGCAGGAATGAGTTCGGCTCTGGCCTGAGCACACCGGCTCTTCACTTGCTCAGGCGTAATCTCTCCACCCGGCATGTCTTCAAAACACAACTGCTTGCTTTCCGAAAAGAACATGTGCAATTCAGGAAGAGCCTTAGTATGGAAAACAACACAAGTGTCATTGTACAGTGCTGCTGCCTCTTCCCAAACTGTTTTAGGCCTTTCTTCATTGTTCCTGGCGTCAAGGGCTGCGCGGTCAAGGACCATGTCCTTCATCATCAAAGCATCACGGCAACGATCGTCAGTTAAACAATGATGCAGTCGCATCCATGGTTCCGGTGTGTTCCAAACGCCATTGGCCTTGTTTCTTTCCAACTCTGTCTCCCATCGTTCTTCAATCTCACTGTTCAACTCCTCATAAATCAATTTCTCAGTCGCCAACAAGAATTCCACGCCAAGCTTGTTGGTGACAGGATTGGCTTCAAGCCATTCCTGACTCTTGGCCTTGGAGCAACACTGGTTCTTAAATGCCTTGAGACCGAAGGACACGGCTCTACGATTTTGTTCATCCTTTAAGTCCTTGGCCACTGGCTGAAACTTTGCCTTCTGCCTCATGCTGGCATAAGGTTCTTCACTCAGGTCTCCGAGCGTGCGGCCATCACTTGACTTCAAACCGATGACCATCGACATTAGAAGGCGCTTGCAGTTGTCAACTTCGCACAACGACTTGCATGCACTCACGGGCTCGAACTCTGCTTCGCTGCTGCTCTTGCTGTTGGGTGAACTTCCAGGTGGTGGGACACCTGCACCCATCTCGTGAGTTCCAGCGTTAGCAAACAAGTCTTCATGATCAGGTTCTACAGTGAGCTGTGACATGTCAAAGGGCACTTGCACAATGTTCTTGCCGGCATAGCCAGTCTTAATGGCATGCTTTAACGCACTGGCTTCGCGAACTGCCATAGGATTGCTTCTTTCAATTTCTTCCCATGTGCGTTCACGTTCCTTGGGCTTCCCTTTGGACTTAGACGCAGACGTCTTAGACTTCGCAGCTTGCTTCATTTGCATCATCTTGGTAGCATCAACTTGTAAAGGATAGAAGTCAAATCAAATAATAGTGGCGCACCTCATCCAGACTGTGAATTTGGGTCCTTCTTTTCAGCATTTTAGAAGTGTTGACGTGGTTGGCATCCCTTGCGAGCTGCTGCACATGCCAATGATGTAAACCAATGAATCACTGAAACACTGAAGGATTGGATGCGTGCCAGAAACCAGAAATCCAGTGCGCGGCATCAAAATTTGGTGTTCTCGTTCGAGCTGTTTTAATCGCAAAATTGGCGCCAACCACTCCAAAAGTCCAAAAACACTGAAAGTCAGGACACAAAAAAGCTGTCTGGACGCGCTCTAATGATAAAGCAGCCGATAAATTAGATACGAAATTTAGGGATAGTGCTTAAAGTACGTAGCCGTTGAGCCTCAGTAGTTGAACCTACACCCGGCCCGAACATTCAAGAACTCGCACTCGGGCTTGACTCCCGGTTGAGGCCAGTTTTCAAAACAATGTTCACCTCTTTGCGTGACCTTCGCTTCCAAATACAGTACAGTGTCAAAGAAAATGTTACTACATCGTACAGTACTGGAGTATTTTGTTAAGCCTTTATCAAGGTTCTTACATGGCTTAGAAAACTTTTTACTTACGTTTACCACTGCGAACGAGAGGGAAACACGTGTAGACCATAGTGTCACCCTAATCCTAAGATAGTCAAGTACACCACTTACAATGATATTAGCATACTCTCGTTGACTAGACTACATGTAGAAAAGTATGAAGCTGACATCAATCAAACTGTGTTATTGTTAAACATTACTGAGCAGGAACAGCTAGAATAGATCCTGCTAGTTTCGAAAGCAGTGCCTAGTGCAACGAAGCACACCATAAGGCAACACCACTATGTTTTCACTTCTTCATTCAACCATCCATAACCACGATCACCGACAGTATTTGCCATCCAAGAAACCTGAATATCGAACCGAAAACGCTACCAAACAACGTTAGTAAAAAGCGAGTCGAAACAGTGACAAACAACAAGTGTTTTCTTACCCTAATCAAAGATCGGGTCGCTGTAGCCCTCAACATTGTACACCTCTCGTCCATTTTCAATGCACAACTGAACTATCACAAGACAACCACGAAATGCAATGTGGTGCTTATCTAATGAATGACGCCACTGATTCCTCAAGCACTCAAATGTTTTCATCTTGCCATTGATTGTTTCATGTCGCTTACGCAACTCTTTCATGGCCAATCGATGCTGATTGCTTGTGGCATCTTTAGGGGTGATAACTGTTGCGTCACCAACGTATCCGAGATCAGCCATCACTTTCTCCAACAGCGACAAGAGCTTTTTCAACCCCCAGCGAAAGATTGTCAAGTCATGGATGGACCCTTTGAACGGGCCGTTGTAATGCACAATCCAACCTGTCACGATACAAACAGCAATTTCGTACTTGATGCCGAAATGATTGTGCTTATAATCATACCATTCTTTCCTCTGAGACCACTTAAGCTTTGTCAAGTTGTGGACCTTGTACGTGGTCCCGTCTATTGTCACGAGGCATTTGTCGCCTTTCTGTCCTACGAATCTGTTCTCCCAGCGAATCTTCGAAGCATCTGCAAGTGAGAAAACAAAATAAAATAGAAACGCAAAAAGCAACAGACTCACTGGTGGTGCTTACAACGTGGACATCAAGATCCGCCATCGCTTCCATGTACAACCAGGCCCACTTTCGATAGGTTTTAATATCGCATCCGCAGAGGGCAGCATTCCTCCGGTTTGTGTCATAGCATTGATAAAACAATAACCCCCAGAGAAGATGCTTTGGGTTCGGCTTGGCAAGACTGCGAATGGATTCGATCTTTTCAACAAGGTGTTTCCAAATGATAGCCACCATGTATGGTTCAACACCATAAAAGGAGACAAAGTTGTCGCGTTGGATGCGAAAGCTTGTCGACTTGCGATATTTGGCAATCTCCATGCCCATGATGTCAAAATCATTTTCGGTGTAAAGGTAATGCGTCGTCATGATCAAAAAACGAATATTGTGGGAAAGTTATGATGGGCATTTCGGCCATCCACGTTGGCGCTCAAGTTTTTAAAGGGAGCGGCGATTCAAACATTGTCGATTTGATAGCAATGAAGCGAGATGAAGCGACCATTATTTCTTCATGAATTAAGCTTTTGATGTGGTAGCAACTATGCCGCACAACGTTCAACATCGGTCGCACATTTTCAAAAATTTCTAAATCCAATTCGCCATGCAGGTTTATGTGCAAACTTTAGCGGCATATGTGCCTGCCAACGGCTACAGTAGCTACAACAGTTGTATGTGTTGTCTTCTAGCTAGAGTAGCAACAGCTAGCTTCTATGATGCAGTGTCTGTCACTTGCAAGAGCGACAACACGCACGTGGTGTTCAACTACAAACAGTGTTTCTGCGTGCTGCTGCTACTGCGATGTACTAGTGCTACTGCTGCCACGTCCTAGAGTGATGGCATCGGTGCGAACCCTCATTTTTCACTGATGTCAGAAATGTGGAGATCCGAAAACTGACGTCAGTGAGAGAAGAGCACAGTTTAGCACTTTTACAACTGGAGGGTACAGAATCAACCACAGTCAGTGCAAGTCTTACCATGGTATCAGATTGTTTCAAACGTGTTTTCTTCTCGCCATTCTCTGGCATTTATGAAAGTAAGAATTTTCTTGGTTCGCCCAAAGATCGATCACACACTATAGTAGCATACAACAATAAAGCCATCAGCCACTATTCTGTTCACAAACGATAGACCATTGTACTA
>ENA-ORBV01017999-ORBV01017999.1-microbial-mat-metagenome-genome-assembly--contig:-NODE-17999-length-10032-cov-7.184832_pt1 | contig 10032 bp, 8 predicted proteins | sample MGYA00237777_ERZ505514 | MGnify/ENA primary metagenome ERZ505514 (study PRJEB26160, sample SAMN06269048) | microbial mat metagenome | isolation source: Oligotrophic lake microbial mat | place... | reverse complement strand
TTTTTCAAGCAGAAGACGGCATACGAGATTCGCCTTAGTCTCGTGGGCTCGGAGATGTGTATAAGAGACAGTTGAAGGATTCCACGTAGGCGTTCTGGTTCGGTTTGCCGGGTTCGATCAGGCGCAGGGCAATGCCGTGCCGATGCGCCCAGGTCAGTAGCGCTGCACCCGTGAACTCGGGGCCATTGTCGGAGCGAATCATCTGCGGTCGACCCCGCTGCGCGCAGATCGCATCCAAGATCCGCGTCAGTTGTGCACCGCCGATGGCGTGTTCCGGGACGACCGCCACGGCCTCGTGGGTGGCGTCGTCGACGATCGTCAGGCACTTCAGCGTACGGCCCGTGGCGATCCGATCAAAGACAAAGTCCATCGACCAGATCTGGTTGGCCTGGTCCGGACGGATCAGCGGCTGCCGGTCTGCCACTGGGATCTTCTTGCGGCGCCGACGCCGAATATGCAGCTTCTCCAGGCGATACAGCCTCTCCACCCGCTTGTAGTTGACCAGCTCGCCGGCCTGCCGCAGCTTCAGGTAGATCATGCCAACCCCGTAGCGGCGGTGCCGCTGGGCCAGGGCCACGATCCGCTGGCGCAGTACAGGGTTGCGATCCGGCCGCGGCTCATAGCGCAGTGCGCTCGCACTCATGCGCATGACCCGCAGGCCGTGCCGCTCCGACAACCCCTTCGTCTGCATCCACCGCACCAGCTCGCGACGCGCTGGAGCGGCTACCATTTTTTTCGGAGCGCTTCACGCGTCACCTCGTTCTCGAGCACCGACTCGGCCAGCAACTTCTTCAGCCGAGCGTTCTCGACCTCCAGGGCCTTCAGGCGCTTCGCGTCCGACACGTCCATGCCGCCGAACTTGCCCCGCCACAAGTAGTAGCTGCCCTCCGAGAACCCGTGCTTACGGCACAGATCCTTTACCCCGACGCCCTTCTCGGCCTCCCGCAGAAACCCGATGATCTGCTCTTCCGTAAACCGCTTCTTCACGTCCAACCTCCTGATCTCGGGGTTAGACTCTAATACCTCGTGCTACTCAGAAGCGGGGGGACGTCGCCCCCGCGTCCAGGAGCCTTCCGTCTAGTGGCTCTCCGTTCCACAACGCGTTCGGGTCACCCTGTCTCGCGGCATAGTTGGCATCAGCCAGCCAAGTACTCCCTAGAACGCCGTCGTAATAGGCTTGGTAGTCGATACCACCAGGGGTTGAGGCCGCTCGACTAAGGAGTGACGCCTGCGCAGGTGCGCCCGCGAGACTCAAGACAACCGCAATCGCAACTGATCGAAACATGTGGCAGCCCCCACTTCTTCTTATCGCTACCGGACGGTGCGGCATTCCCACCCTAGCCGCTATGGGTACTTGCCACATCACCCAAACGGGTGAGTCAGACATAACCCATTCCAAGCATTGGAACAGCACTCGCACCCTACCCCGCTACTCTGGGTCCGGGAACGCCACGTTGGGGCCGTCCGACCTTGCCCGCACAAACTGCGGACAGCTCCCCCCGGGTTACACACTGATACAAAGAGTTACCCCCCCGACAAGAACCCTTGACCCGCCAGGCCTAACCTCTCGTCCATCGAGTTCGCCCTGATATTGAGGAGAGGCAGAATGACCACCACCAACCAGACCGAGCCCACCGGCTTCCTGTACGAGTTCGGGGACCTGCTGCTCGCCGTCACTGCGGTACTGATCGTCCTGGTCGCTGTCCCCCTCCTCCTGCTCTGAGGATCGGACGACCAGCCACCCACAGGTTACCGGGGCTGCCCGGAAACCGTCACCGCCGCCCACTCCCCCGGGCGGCCTGTGACGACCGGGTCAGCCCGAGCCAAGCCCGCCACTCTCCCCCGAGCTGGCGGGCTTTTTTTTCTTACCAGGTGACCGAGTAGATCAGATCCAGGGCCTGCTCCTCACCGGAACTCGCTTCGATGCTGATCCGCCGACCGAGCTTGTAGGTGGCCTTGACCGTACCGAGCTTGTCGAACACCCCGTAGCTGTACCGGATGAACAGGTTCTTGCCCAGTTGCTCGCCGAGCACCACGGCAGTGTCCCCCGTATCGGTCGTGTCGACACCCACCTCGTCCACCTTCAGAGCCGTACTCAGCTGCTGCACGACCGGCAGCGCCTGATTCAGACCCAGGCTGATGGCCGCACCCGACACCGCAGAGCGATCCCCCGCACCGGCTGCAGACAGCGGCTTGCCGGTGGTCAGGTAAGACAGCGCATCCAGCTCGCCCATGGCCGGCTCGGAAAACACCCGGGTCTCGATCCGGGACAGGCGCCCGGTGAGTAACACGCCCACGGTCACATCCCGCCCCTCGTAGGTGAGATCCCGGCTGGCCTTGACGTCCAAACCCGGGTCCGTCACCACGCCGGAGAACAGCAGGGACCCGCGCTCGATCGCCAGTTTCTGGCCGAAAGCGCTGAACTGGCCCTCCCGCAGGCTGATCACGCCAGAGCCCGTGACCAGCCCCGGATCGGCGGCCAGCGACTGGTTGAGCAGCAGCGCTCCGTCGAGACTGGTCTTGAGGCCGAAGCCCTCGAAAGTGACCTTTTTCCCCAGTCGCACCTGCAGGTCGTCCAGAACGAATAGCGGGGGTGCTTTCGCGACCGCCGCCACGTCCCGGCCGTGCACGATGGTGTCCGGCGAGGTCTGGACCGCGCCCTGTCCCAGTTTCTTCAGCCGGATTTCGGCGCGGGGTACCAGCATGTCGCCGCTGACCCGGAACTGACCATCCCGCAGCACCACGCGGACATCCGGTGACACCTGCACCAGCCCTTCCGGCAACCGGATCACATCAATCACCCGGCCCTTCACTGTGGCCTCGGCGGTGGGCACCAGCTGGTCCCTCCAGGCGAGAGCACCGTCCAGCGCCACATAACCCTTGCCCGAGCGCGCGTTGCCCTTGAGGGCGACCCGCCCGTCCTCACGCCCCTCCAGCGCGAGGCTGACGCGGTCCACGGTGATGCCCGCCGCGGGCACCGTGAAGGCGCCCTCCTCCAGCTGCAGCCCCCCGGAGATGTCCGGCTGCCGTGCGTTCCCCGAGAGCGTCGCCGCTACCGTGATGCGCCCCCTGATGTCGCCCACATCCACCAGGCGCTCGACGACGGGACCGATGGACGCGAGATCCGGCACCCCGCCGCTCAGGTCCGCAACGATGGTGGGGGTCGCGCCGAAAGGGTCTGTGATGCGACCCGTGGTGGCCAGGCGCAAACCAAAACTCTCCGCCACGGCGGCATCGAATTCCAGCACGTCGTCGGCCAGCGCGGCGCTGACGCGAAACTCACTGATCTCGGTCTGCACGTCCTCGTCGTCCGGCACGCGCCAGGTAATCACGGCGTCCTGCAGTCCCGCGCGGAGATTTCCCGTCAGCCGGCCACCCGCGCTTTGCACCGTGACGGCGGCGGCCAGCGTGCCCGTGAGGCCGATGTCCGCCGGGAGGAAGGGAGCGAGTCGGGCGAGGGCAAACTGACGGAGATCCGCGGCGCCGCTCAAGCCCCGGGAGTCGTAGCGCCCGTCGCCGAGGCACAGCTCCGTCTCGCCGGACGCCCAGCAGTGGGCCGTGAGCTGGACGTCGGCACCCGCTATCCGCAGCGTCGCCGGTTCCCGCAATGTCCACTCGTCATTGCCCTGGACGGTCACCAGCGCGGTGCCAATCGTCTGGGTGATGAGGCCGTTCCGCCAGGTTCCCGTGCTGCTCAAGTCGACGTCCACCTCGCCGCCGGCCAGAGTCAGTTCCACGGTCTGCGCAGCGAGGTTGCCGTTGACCCGCAGGGAGAGGTTGCCCAGGGGCCTGCCGCTCCAGGACAGTCCCTCGGACTCCACGTCGAGAGTGAGCCGCTGGCGGGCACCGACGCCACCCCGCGCCTGCAACGACCGAATGCGGAGATCCCGCGTCACCAGGTTGCTGCCAGAGAGATCCAGCTCGAGGCTCGGCTGGGCCGTGGTGCCGGCAATCCTGCCCGTGCCGCGCAGCTGGCCCTCGAAGTCCGGCCACAGGGTTGCCAGATCCGGCGCATCGATCCGGAAGCTCCCGGCGAGGCCTTGGCCGCCATCACCACCGCGGACGCGGACGGCAGGGCTCGTCACGCGGCCGGCAAACTCCAGACGGTTGACGCCCGCCTGGATCCGGACGGCGTCGAAGACCAGGTCCTGCGCTGTCCGGCTCACGGTCCCCGCGGCCCGCAGCGGCCTGCCGAACAGGGTGCCGCTGGCGTCGGGGACCTGGACGCGGAAATTGCCCCGGTCGTCGAACTCGACCGTACTGCGAAAATCCACCCGACCGGGAAAGCGGGGATCGATGAAGCGCGGCTCAATCCCCCGGCCCCGCAGCTCCAGCCTGCCCGACACGTCATCCTGCAGGCTGACGCGCCCGGACCCGGTGACCTGCCCGCCAAAGCCGTCCAGCCGGATGCTCTGGAGGTCCAGCGCGCGGGTCTCACCCGTAAACGTCCCGCTGGCCGTCGCCCGGGCCTGGACCTCTGGCCAGTCCCCGAGGCGCACGCCCGCCTCCAGTTCAGCCACAAAGCGATCTACCCAGCCGCGGACGTTGAGGCGGCCCGCGGGGCTGCGGAGGAGCAGGCCGGGATCCTCACCCAGCGGCCGCTGCAGGCCTGCCCAGCGCGCCTCGGCGACGATCTCCGGCTGGTCCTGCAACAGCTGCGCGACGCCGCCAACGCCCACCGGCGACGGCACCATGACCACCTGCTCGAAGCGCAGGGCGCTCAGGTCGCCCGTGAGCACGCCGGAGCCCGTCACGACCGGGTCTGCCAGTTGCCACCCCACCCGGGCGTCCACCGCAAAGGGCTCGCCAGTGCCAAAGGTCCCGCTGGCCTGCGCGCTGATGCCGTAGAGGTCGGCCTTCAGGGTCTCGAACTGCACGACCCCGTCGCTCAGCTCACCCCGCAGGGTCACCGGTCCGATTTCCGCTTCCACGATTTCCGCTTCCACGATTTCCACTGGCACGATCCCGGCCACCGTGCCCGCGTCCCGGTTGACACCGTTACGGATCAGTAGACGCTGAATCTCGAGCCCATCCACCGCGAGCGTGACGGGCAGCAACAGGGGCGCCACGAGGGATTCCGGTTCGTCGGGTGGCCGCGGGGCAATGTCGATGCGCACCAGGTTGGCCCGGGCCGTGGTCAGTCGCAGCCGGTTCCGCAGCAGATCGGGCCAGCTCATGGCGAGCTCGGCGGGCTCGACCACGATGGTGGTGCGGCCCGCAGTCAGCTGCAGCCGGTCGGCCTCAAGGCCCTCAAGCAAGGTGCCCCGGATGCCCGTCACCGTCAGTCGGTCGCCCGCCAGGTTCGCGATGGTGTCGATCAGCCAGGCACTGCCCCGGGGAGTGCCGAGCACCAGCAGCCCAAGCACCAGGAAGAGCGTGAGCGCCACGAGCAGCGTCGCGAGGAACCGCAGCAGGCTCACAGGTCTGGCCCCAGCGTAATGTGGATCCGGAAGGAGTCCGGAGCGTCGTCAAGGGGCACAGCGACATCAAAGCGGATGGGGCCCAGGGGCGAATACCAGCGGATACCGGCGCCGACGCTTTTCTTCAGCGCGAGGTTGCTGAAGGTGTCGAAGGCATTGCCCGCGTCGAAGAAGGCGGCGACGGACCAGTTGCCGAAGACCCGCTGGTCAAACTCGATGCTGCCCACCAGGGTGTCCGACCCGCCCACCACCTTGCCGTCCACGTCGAGGGGCCCCAGGGACTTGTAGTCATAGCCACGGACACTGCTGTCACCGCCGGCGAAGTAGCGCACCGAAAAGGGCAGCTCCTTGAAGTCCTGTTTGATCGTCCAGCCAGCCTCCCCCCGCAGGAGAAGTCGCGCGGTGGACCACAGTGGCAGGATGGTCTTGCTAGCCGTGGACAACTGCATGAACGCAGTGCTCGAGCCCAGGACCTCGTCCGTACCCTTGGCGGTAAAATTCAGGCGGTAACCGCCCCGGGGCCGACTGGGCAGCAGGAGCGGCTGGTTCACCCAGCTGATGCCCGGCAGTACCAGGCTGCTGTTGCCCTTGTCACCCGCCACGTTAAAAGACTCCAGGATGTAGTCCACGAACCGCGTCTCGCGCCAGTTGTCCCGGCGCCGCTTGACCTGCTTCACGCCCAGCCGGAACTCGGCGCTGCGGCTGTCTTCCGGGTTCTCGTACTTGTAGCCCGTATCCACACTCAGCCATTCATCCCGGGGCTTGCCGGTGGGCAGGCGGTAGCTCACGGTAGACTCGCCCAGGATCGGCGAGACTGAACTCGTGAACTCGAGCTGGTGGCCTTTGGTGTTCAGGCGCCGGTTGAGATAACCGAGCCGCAGTTTCGGCCCGGTGTCTGTCGCGTAACCAATACCCGTCGTCCAGGTCCGGGGCGGCGCCGCGGTGAGCACGATCGTCAACGCCACATCCAGGTCCGGAGCAGGCCGCGGCGTCGTCCGCAGCTCGACGTTCTGGAAGTAGCCACCGGTCAGCAGGTCCGTGTAGAGCTCGTTCAGCCGGTCGGCGTCGTAGGGCTCGCCCGGCTTGAACTCCACGTAGCGCAGAGCCAGCTGGGCATCGACAACCGACTGGTCCAGGGTCACCGGCCCAAAGCGGTAGCGCTCGCCGGACGCGTAATCGAGCGTGATGTCGGCGGCCAGAGCCTCGGGATAAACGTCGATACGGCTGGCGACAAAGCGCCCCTCGAAGTACCCCCGGCGCTGGGCCAGCGTCGCGACGCTGGCCTTGAGCTCGTCGTAGGCCCTCTGGTTCAGCCCCTCGCCGGGCGCCAGGTCGGGATTGCGGAGCACACCCGTGAGCCGGGCATCGGCCTGGCCGGCACCGGAGACCCCCAGACTGACGTTGCGCAGGCGGACGCGGGGTCCCCGCTTGACGCTGAAGGTCGCGCGCCAGCAGCCCGTCTGCCGGTCCAGCGCGAGCTCCTTGTCGATGGTCGCGGCGTAGTAGCCGTAGACCTCCAGGGCCCCGCGAATCTCCTGGTCAGCCCGGCGATAGAGGCGGCGCACCCGGGCGTCCGCCGCGGTGCAGGGTTCGTCAGCCAGATCCACAGTGGCCCGGACGATTTTTTCGGTGGTCCGGCTCAGGCCCTGGAATTCCACGGCGCTCCGGGCCGGGGGGGGCACCAGCAGGAGGGCTAGAAAAAGGGCCAGCGCCGGCGGGGCAGCAAACGGGGAAGGTGGCATCGAATCGTCAGTCCCTGCCCGGTAGCGGGCCCGGGCTATTATCCAGCAATGCGTCACCGGAAGCCGTTCCCCGGCCAGTCGTTGCTGCTCCTTCTTCTGGCGCTGGGTCCCCTGCTGCCAGTGGTGCCAGCGCGGGCGGCGCCTGCCTTTGACCCCGCCCGGGTGGGCTGGTCCGAGATCCGTATGACCGGGAGCAAGCTGTTCATCACGGCAGATGCCCGGCTGGCCCTGCGCCGGGTGCCGGGAGCCACCGTCCGTCCGCACCTGCTGCCCGTTGCTGACGAGCGCTTCACGCCCCTGGAGCCCGGGGTGGACGTCCTGGAACTCCTCTACGAAACCCGCGCCATCGGCCGCCGATCCCGGCTGACCCTGTGGATGGATCCCCTCTCTGGCGCCGCGCTCCAGCGCACCCAGCACGACCGGGACGGCAAGCTGCGCCTGCGCACCTATCGCTTTGGCAGCGCAGGCGCCTACCAGCGCACCTTCTGGCCGGCGACGCCCGGCGAGAAGTCCCTGCCGCCCGACCGCTGGACCAAAACCAGCGAAGGCCTCCGGGCCTACCCGGTGGACCCCGGCCAGCAACCCGTGGTCGAACCGACCGGGCTGCTCTACGCGATTTCGGCGGCGGCCCTCAACCAGCCGGGCGACGCCCTGGAGGTGCTGGTCTTCCGCCGGCGGGACACCCAGACGGTGCGCATTGAGGTGCAGTCCCCACGGGAGGTCACCGTGCGCTACGACGAACTGCGCGCCGAGGGAGCCGTGGAGCGCGCCGGCAAGGTCCAGGCGCTGCGGCTCTCCCTGCAGGGACTGCCGATAGCGGGCGGCGATCCTGCGGATGACGATCTGGAACTGCTCGGCCTGCGGGGCCGGCTCGAACTGCTGCTGGAACCGGCCACCCGCGCCCCATTGCAGCTCTCGGGCAACGTGAAGGTGGTCGGTGCCGTGACGCTCCGGCTGACTGCCGTTCGCCCCCGGTGACAGCACCGCGCAAACAGCTGGCCTGGGACGGCACGGCCGTTGGCCGTGTGCGGGAGGAAGCCCTGAGGAACCTCGAGCCGGCCCGACCGGGGCGCCAATCTGTGACCCGGTCCCTAACGCAGGACCGGACCCGGCCCGATACCATCTCTTGTCCAGTCGCTGGAGCAGAGGTGGCCGTCGATGCTGCGAGTCCTTTTCGTCGATGACGAACCGAACGTGCTGGCCAGCATCCGCCGCCAGCTACGCAAGGTCTGCGCTATTCATACGGCTGGCAGCGGCGAGGAGGCTCTGCGCCTGCTGACGGAACTGGGGCCCGTTGCCGTCGTGGTTTCCGATATGCGGATGCCCGGCATGAATGGCGCCGAGTTGCTCACGAGGGTCCAGGCACTCTATCCGGACACGGTACGGATGGTCCTCTCCGGTCAGGCTGATCTGGAGTCCACCATCGCTGCCGTCAACGAGGGACAGATCTACCGGTTTCTCACCAAACCCTGCGATGAGGAGGCGCTGCGCACGGCAGTCAGCGCCGGTATTAACCAGTACCAGCTGGTAACCACGCGCCAGGAACTGCTGGAGAAGACCCTGCAGGGCCTCGTTGAGACCCTGAACGATATTCTCGGCCTCACGAACCCCGTCGCCCGGCGCCGGACGGCGCGCGTCCGGCAGTACGCCGCAGCCATAGCCAGTGCGCTCCGCTTCCCGATGCCCTGGGACCTGCGCCTGGCGACCCTGCTGTCCCAGCTGGGCTGCATTACGCTGCCCGAGGCTATTCTCGATAAAATGTACGCCGGTAGCGTTCTCACGGCGGATGAGCAGCAGCTCTACTCCCGCCACCCGGCAGTCGCCGCCGCCTTGATCGGCCGGATTCCCCAGCTCGGTTCAGTTGCGGCGATGATCGGCCGGCAGCAGCGCGTCAACTGCAGCGAGCTGCCGGCAGACGTGGCGGCATGGGACGCCGACACGACGGCTACGGTAATTCTGGCTGTGGCTACCAGTCTTGATGAGTTGCTGGCAGCCGGCGAGCAGCCGGCCAGCGCGTTGCAACGACTGGAGCAGTCGCTGCCCGGTTTACCCAAGCCGGTGCTGGCTGCAGTCCGCAGCGTGCATCTGCACAGCGCCCATATGGATGTGCAGATCGTGGCGTTCAACGAGCTGGCGCTGGGCATGGTACTGGATGAGGACGTCGTTACCGACCGGGGTGAAACCCTGATGTTCCGCGGCGAGGAAGTGACGCGGGAGTTGCTCCTGCAGCTGCGGGCAGACAGTGAGGCCACTCTGGATTCAGGCAGTCCCGACATCTCCCAGAAGCTGCGGGTCCTGATTCCCGCCTGACCCTTCAGGCTGCGGCGGCACTGTCTCCGGGGCTGTCGCCCTCTTTTCCCACGGCCTGCGGGGCCAGCGGCAGGCGAATGGTGAAGCAGGTCCCCTGACCGGGCGTGCTCTCCAGCTCGATTGAACCTTTGTGCCTGGTGATGACACTGTGGGCGATCGCCAGACCCTGGCCCGTGCCCTGCCCGACTTCCTTGGTCGCCTGGGTGGTGCTGTGGCGGCCGATTGAAACCATCGGATGCGGCCCGTGGGAAGGCCGCCAGCGGCGCGGCGTACGCTGTTTGTCCTCCCCTTGGCATGGCAGACTGAACGTCCATTTTTCACTGGTCACCCGGCCCATCATGCGAATCAGCCGTAAGAAGGTCTTCTGGATACTCGCCGCCACCGTCCTGGCCACGGTGGTGGTGGCGCTGTTCTCGTTCAACTTCATACGCTCGGACAAGACGCTCGAACGCAGCATCGAGCACGACTACGCCGTCAACGACGTGCAGTTCCGCCGGGAGATGGGCGTGCTGCTCGGCCCGGGCATCACCAGCGGCAACCTGGTCGAAGCGCTCGACAAC
>ENA-ORBV01017997-ORBV01017997.1-microbial-mat-metagenome-genome-assembly--contig:-NODE-17997-length-10033-cov-3.182001_pt1 | contig 10033 bp, 9 predicted proteins | sample MGYA00237777_ERZ505514 | MGnify/ENA primary metagenome ERZ505514 (study PRJEB26160, sample SAMN06269048) | microbial mat metagenome | isolation source: Oligotrophic lake microbial mat | place... | reverse complement strand
CAACAGAGGGATTGCGTGGCCGTCCGTCCGCGTGAATAAACCACGTGCACGGCCGTCCCAATCTCAGGCGGAGTCCACCGAGGCAGAGCCGACGCAATCAGGCACGCGACGGACCGCTGCATACAAGATTCCCCGCGTGACGAGCTTCGCACTGCGCCCTGTCGAGCCCTCTACCGCCACCACCTCCGCTGCAACGAGCTCTACTGACAGTCGCAAGCGGCCCGCCTCAGCGATTGCGCCGCAGGAGGACAGCGAGAACGCGCCGCCTCCGGCCTGCTCCGCCGCCGCCTCGATGCGGTCGATGCGGCGCGCGGCAAAACCGACGACCGCCCCTTCGCGCGCCAGCGCGAAGCCCGATTCACGCCCCAATCCCGAGGAAGCCCCGACGACGAGAATCCGCTTGTTCTTGAGTCTCATTCACCCTCTCCGTCGAGTCCTCGAACGCCCGAGCCGCCCCGAGCGCGCGGCCAACATAGACGAAATCTAGACGCGCGACGGAATCCACATCGCGACCTCCCCGTCCTGAACGAGCTCGTCGCGTTGGTTGAGGAGCTGGATCGCGAAGTGCACCACGCTCATCTCGGGCCTGCCCCGCGACGGCGTGCAACGAACCGGGCGATGGCGGGTCCGGATCGTGTCGCCGATCCGGACGGGCGAGAACGTTCGAAACGAGTCGCCGAGGTGGCCGGCCAGGCCCGTCGAGGGGAGCGGGACGGCGAGCAGGGCCTGGAGGAAGTCGCCGAATGCGAGGCAGAAGGTCCAGATCGGGGGGGCGATGCGATCGCCGAAGCGGCCCTGCCCTGCGAAGACTCGATTCAGGTAGAGCGGATTGCGCTCGGCCGTCAGGTTGGTGAAGCCGACGATGTCGGCCTCGGACACGGTGCGACCGAAGCTCTCGCCGCGCGGCCCACGCTCGATCAGGTCGTCGGCGTACAAGGACCCTGATCCGCGCGGCGGCGCGATGGGGCGCTCCATGGTCATCGGGCGCGCCACCTCGTCGCGCGCACGAACGCTGACGATGCCGCGACAGGTCCGCTCGCCGCGTTGATTCAGGATCTCGAAATCGGTGTCGCGGTCGGGCACGGGAGCGAGACCCTCTACCGCCGCCGTGTGTCCGGGCCGATGTCGCAGCGAGAAGCGGTCTCCGATTCGCATCGAACGCTCGAAGCGGATCGAGTAGCCCGCGATCCACGCGTCGGGATCCCCGATCGCCAGTCGCTCGGCCGCGGATACCGCGAGCGCACCGAGGGCCCACGACGCCGACAGGAGACCGGGGGCGATCGGGCTCGGGTGGCCTGCCTCGGCGGCGGCAAGACCGTGGTCGAAATGCATGCGCGCGTAGTCGCCCGTCGCGCCGCCGAAGAGCACGAGGTCGGCGGGGGTCACGGTCCGATGACCGGTCTCGGCGGAGTACGCCTCGGGCTCGGGATCCGACGGCTCCGAACGCTTCGGGGACAAGACGACGAATCTCCTCTGGGCCCGGCGTCCTCGCGAACGGAGGCGCCCGTCGGGTGTGACGCGAAAGCCTATCCCGCTGGCGAGGCCCGGTCATCCACGCGTAGAGTCCGGCGTCGAGATCCATGTAAGGACGGGAGGACGAGCGTATGTTCGAAGACGGGTCCGAGCGAATCCAGTTGAACCGCCGCCGATTCCTCGGCGGCGCGGCCGGCACCCTCGCCCTCGGCGCCACCGGCCTCACCGCCTGCACGCCGTCCGACGACGCCTCGAAAGGGCCCGCATGGGACCACGAGTTCGACGTCGTGGTGATCGGAAGTGGAACGGGGCTCGTCGCCGCCCTCGCCGCCCGCGTCGCCGGCGCCGAGGTGCTCGTGATCGAGAAACGCAAGATCGTAGGCGGCACGACCGGCCATTCCGGCGGCGTCGCCTGGATCCCCAACAACAACGTCATGAAGGCCGAGGGGCTCACCGACGACCGGAGCAAGGCGATGGAGTACCTGACGAAGCTCGCCGGGGGTCAGGCGACGCAGGAGCTCCTCGACGCGTTCCTCGACGCGGGTCCCGAGATGGTGGATTTCGTCCAGGCGCATTCGCCGCTTCGCTGGCGGGTCTCGCAGATTCTCGGCAACAACGCCGACTATCATCCCGAATGGCCGGGCGCGATGACGCGCGGCCGCAGCATCGAGCCCGTGACCGACCGCGTCGGCCTCTACGGCCCCGAGCTGATCGGCGGATTGCAGAAAGGCGTCGAGCAGGCAGGGGGCCAGCTCTGGACCGAGACCCCGGCCCGGCGCCTGATCGTGAAGCACCACGACGAGACCCGCCGCGAAGTCGTCGGCGTCGAGGCCATCCGGGACGGCAAGCCGATCCGGATTCGCGCCCGCCGCGGGGTGCACCTCGCGTCCGGGGGCTTCGAATGGGACTTCGAGCTGAAGCAGCATTTCCTGCGCGCCCCGACGCTCTACACCCTCGGCGCCGGCGGCAATACCGGCGACGGGCTCCGCATGGCGATGGCGGTCGGCGCGGATCTCCGCAACATGAACGAAGTCTACGGCCACACCGTCTACAAGGCCGAGGCGGAGGCCCAGCGTCCGCACAACATGGGCGCCACGCTGAATGCGGAAATCGAGAAACGGGTCGCCGGCTCGATCATCGTCAACGACCGCGGCGAGCGCTTCCAGGACGAGGCCGCCGACTACGACTCGACCTGGCGCAGCTATTTCACCTGGGAGAACTGGGGAGAGCTCCGTTACCGCAACGTCCCGGCCTTCCTGATCTTCGACGGCTCCGTCCGCGAGAAGGGCCAGATCGCCGGCGCGTCGGCCGCGGATCCCCTGCCCGAATGGGTGATCGAGGCGCCGACGCTGCGCGATCTCGCGACGCGTCTCGGCATCGACCCCGACGGCCTCGAAGCGACGGTGGCCCGCTTCAACGCGAACGCGAGCAAGGGCGTCGACCCCGACTTCACCCGCGGCCAGAGCCACTACGACCGCTACGGCAGCGCCGACGTCGCCATCACGCTCGCGCCGATCACCCTCGCGCCCTTCTTCGGCGCCGAGGTCGCTCCGGCGGATCTCGGGACCTGCGGCGGGGCCCGGGTCAACGGCCGGGCGCAGGTGCTGGATCCATTCGGCGAGGTGATCCCGGGGCTCTCGGCCTCGGGCAACGTCGCCGGCGTCGGAAGTCCCGGGTCGAGCTACGGCGGGGGCGGCGGAACGATCGGTCCGGCGCTGACCTTCGCGTTCATCGCGGGACGTGAGCTCGGAGCGCCGTCGAAATCCGCATGAGCAGAACGCCCTGCCGCTCGCCTAATCGTGGCCGGGGAGATAGCTCTCGAAGAGCTCGCCGGCGACCGGGTCCGCATTCTCGGGCACGTCGTAGTGGGTCCGGATCTCGACCGAGCCGTCGTCGCCGAAGCGGTAGACCTCGATGCTCTTCATGACGACGGACTGGCCGTCCTTCGTGAAGGTATTGGCCATGACCCAGGCGATCTCGTTGGCGCAGACGAACATCGTCGATGGATCGACGTAGAACTGCGTCATCGGCTGGAAGAGATCGAAGGGCTTCACACAGCAGCCCACGAAATCGGACTTGGGCGGCGTCCCGACCGGGTCGAGCATCTTGAAGCCGCCCGGCGCGATCTTCTTCCAGTTGGCGACCCAGGCATCCTTCTGACCGCTGTTCCAGAGCTCGACATAGCCCTTTGCCCATTCGAGGATCTGCTGACGTGTCGGGGTGGCCATGGATGGGGGTCTCCTGAAAACGAGGTCGGCGGCTCAGCCGACTCGCGTGAGGCGGTTGGAATTGCGGTGGTGGATCCGACAGTGTCAAGAACTTCTCCCCGTGGCTCGAAAACCGGATCGTTCAGGCGATCGGGCCGAAGGCGATGAGCCCCCCGCCATCGAGCGCCCAGGTCTGACCCGTGATCCAGCGGCCGGTCTCGGCCGCGAGAAACAGGGCGGCCCCGGCCACGTCCTCGGGCTCCCCGAGCCGCTTGAGCGGATAGGCCTTCGCGACCTTCTCGCCGCGCCCCCCGTCCCAGAGCGCGCGGGCGAATTCCGTCCGGACCAGTCCAGGCGCGAGACAGTTGACGCGGACCTTCGGCGCGAGCTCGGCTGCGAGCTGCTTGGTCATGTGGATGAGCGCCGCCTTGGTGACGTCGTAGACGCCGAGCACCGGGCTCGTTGCGAGCCCTCCGACGCTCGAGATGTTGACGATCGAGCCGCCGTGCTCCGACATCCAGCGGCGCCAGACCTGTTGGGTCCAGAACATGGGCGCCGTCAGGTTGATCTCGAAGGTCTTGTCCCAGCGCGCGCGGTCGACGTCGATCATCGGGCCGCCGTAGGGATTGGTCGCGGCGTTGTTGACGAGCACGTCGATCCGCCCGAGCCGCGCGAGCGTCGCGTCGATCACGCGCCGGACGTCGTCTTCGCGTCCGACGTGGCCGGCCTCGAAGTCACAGCCCTCGCCGATCTCGTTCGCGGTCGCCTCACAGGCCTCGGCCCCCCGCGACGTGATCATCACCCGGGCGCCCGCCTGCACGAAGGTCTCCGCGATCGCCCGGCCGATGCCGCGGGATCCCCCGGTCACGATCGCCACCTTGCCGTCCATCCGGATCTGCATGGCGAGCCACCATAGCGGCCGGCCCGATCGGCTGCAGCCCTGCCCTCGGCGTCACGATCGTGCGGGCGACGACTCGGAATCACCCTGGTATCGTGGGCGCAACCGCACGAGGTCCCGGATGGAATTCGAATACAGCGAGCGCTGCCGGCATGTGCTCGAGTCCCTGCGCCGTTTCATGAACGCCCACGTCTATCCGAACGAGGCCGCGTACTACGCCGAGCACGCCGCGCTCCCGTCGCGCTGGCAGACCCCACCCCTGATGGAGAACCTGAAGCAGCGCGCGCGCGAGGCGGGACTCTGGAACCTCTTCCTGCCCCACAGCGAAGCGGGCCCGGGCTTCTCGAACCTCGACTACGCCCCCCTCTGCGAGGAGATGGGCCGGGTCGGCTTCGCGCCCGAGGTCTTCAATTGCTCCGCTCCCGACACGGGCAACATGGAGGTGCTCGAACGCTACGGAACCCCCGAGCAGAAGAAGCGCTGGCTCGAGCCGCTCCTCGACGGCCGCATCCGCTCGGCCTTCGCGATGACCGAGCCCGCGGTCGCGTCGTCGGACGCGACCAACATCGCGACCGAGATCCGCCGCGACGGCGACGAGTACGTGATCAACGGCCGCAAGTGGTGGACGTCGGGCATTTGTGACGAGCGCTGCGAAATCATGATCTTGATGGGAAAGACCGATCCGAGCGCGCCGACACATGCCCAGCAGAGCATGATCCTCGTCCCGCGCAACGCGAAAGGGGTCACGATCGTCCGCCCGCTTCCGGTCTTCGGCTACGACGACGCGCCCCATGGCCACGGTGAGGTCCTGTTCGAGAACGTGCGCGTTCCGGCCGCGAATCTCCTGCTCGGCGAAGGACGCGGCTTCGAGATCGCCCAGGGACGCCTCGGCCCCGGTCGGATCCACCACTGCATGCGCATCATCGGCGTCGCCGAGCGCGCGCTCGCAAAGATGTGCGACCGCCTGATGACGCGCGAGGCTTTCGGCAAGAAGCTCTACCAGCAGTCGGTCTGGGAAGAGCGGATCGCGGACGCGCGAATCGAGATCGAGTGCTCGCGCTTGCTGACGCTCAAGGCCGCGTACATGATGGATACGGTGGGGAACAAGATCGCCCGAGCCGAGATCGCGATGATCAAGGTGAAGGCGCCGATCATGGCTCTCGAGATCATCGACGACGCGATCCAGGCGCACGGCGGCGCCGGCGTCACCACGGATTTCGGCCTCGCCTCGGCCTGGGCCAATGTCCGAACGCTTCGCCTGGCCGACGGCCCGGACGAGGTGCACCGCCGCACGATCGCCCAGATCGAGCTCAAGCGGCAGCGCGAACGGGGCGGCGCGGCCCGCTGAAAACGCGTCCCCGAACGACGCAGGAGACGAGCTCGTGAGCTACAGGGTGGTTCAGTGGACGACGGGGAACGTCGGTCGGCGCTCCGTGCGCGCGATCGTGGCGAATCCCGAGCTCGAGCTGGTCGGCTGCTATGCCTACGGCCCGGACAAGGTCGGCCGCGACGTCGGCGAGCTCGCCGGGATCGAACCGATCGGACTTCGCGCCACGGCCGACATCGAGGCGCTGCTCGCGCTGCGCCCGGACTGCGTCTCCTACAACCCGGTCTGGCCCGACGTCGACCATCTCTGCCGGATCCTCGGCTCGGGCATCAACGTCGTCACGACCGCGGCCTTCATCACGGGCCACGGCCTCGGCGACGAGGCCCGCGCGCGAATCGACGCCGCCTGCCAGCAGGGCCGGTCGTCGATTTTCGGCAGCGGGATGAACCCCGGCTTCGCGAATCTGCTGGGCCTCGTCTCGGCGGGGATCTGCGACCGGATCGACCGGATCACGGTGACGGAATCCGTCGATGCCTCGGGCTATGCGTCCGCCGAGACGCAGCAGAGCGTCGGCTTCGGCCATCCGATCGATCATCCCGGGCTCCACGCGATGGCCGAGAAAGGAACGGCCGTCTTCTGCGACGGCGTCTACATGATGGCCGATGCGCTGGCGCTCGAGCTCGATGCCGTGCGCTGCGAGACCCGCTTCGCCGTCGCGACCAAGGACCACGACTTCGGCTTCATGAAGATCGACGAGGGCTGCGTCGCCGGCGTCGAAGCGAGCTGGCACGGGATGACGGGCGACCAGTCGCGGATCCAGCTGCGCGTGCAGTGGAAGATGGGAAAGCAAATGGAGCCGGATTGGCCCCTCGAGCACGGCTATGTCGTCCACGTCGAGGGCCAGCCTGTCGTGCATACCAAGCTGCAGATCCGCCCACCGAAGGGCTTCCAGGGGAAATCCTTCGTCGACTTCATGCAGCTCGGCATGATCATCACGGCCATGCCCGCGATCAACGCGATCCCCCACGTCTGCCGCGCAGCGCCGGGCATTCGCGGTTACGGCGACCTGCCCCTGATCACGGGAGCGGGCTTCTGCTCGAAGGAGAACCGGGCTTGAGCAAGACCCCGAACGAGTCGCCCAGCGCAAACGCGAGATCGCCGCGCCAGCTGCGCCGCGAGAAGGAGGCCGCCGCCAATCGTGAAGCCTGGGCACCGATGCAGGCCGAGCTCGCCGCGCGGCGCGTGCGGATGCAGGCGATGGGTGGACCCGAACGCGTCCGCAAGTACATGCACGACCGGGGCAAGCTCGATGCGCGCCAGCGCCTCGATGCCCTCTTCGATCCGGGCACGTTCCGTGAGATCGGTCAGCTCGTCGGCACCGTCGCGAACATCCCCGCCGAGGGCTTCGTCTGCGGCCACGGCCGCATCGAAGGCCGGCCCGTGCTCGCGGGCGCCGAGGACTTCACGGTCCTCGGTGGCTCGATCGGCTCCGGCGGGACCTCGAAGCGTTTTCGGATCGCCGAGCTCGCTCTCCAGGAACGCCTTCCCCTCGTCATGATCCTCGAAGGGGCGGGCCACCGGCTGACCGAGACCGACACGGGCATGGGCCGCGCGCCCAACGATCTGCTCGCGATGGCCGATCTCTCGGGCCACGTCCCGATGGTCTGCGTCGTGCTCGGCGCTTCAGCGGGCCACGGCGCCCTCGCCGCCCCGCTCTCCGACTACGTCATCATGAGCGAGGGCGCGGCCATGTTCACCGGCGGCCCGCCGCTCGTGAAGGCGGCGACCGGCGAGGACGTGACGAAGGAGGAGCTCGGCGGCGCGCGCATGTGCGCCGAGATCGCGGGCTCGGCCCATGCGGTCGCCCCGGACGATGCGAGCGCTCTCGCCCTCGCCCGGCGTTACCTCGGGTATTTCCCGTCCCGTCGCGGCGGGGCCCTCCCCGAGCGCCGGACCGGCGACGTCGGACCGCGACACCTCGACGATCTCGTCGAGATCATGCCGCCCCAGGACCGCAAGCCCTACGACATCCACGATGTCATCGAGCGGCTCGTCGATCGCGACAGCTTCCTCGAGATCCAGCCGGGCTACGGACGCGGCCTCGTCGTCGGCCTCGCCCATCTCGGGGGCCGCGCGATCGGGATCCTCGGCAACAACCCGTCGCATTACGCCGGGGCCGTCGACAGCGAGGCCGCCATCAAGGCCACGGATTTCCTCGACCTCGTCGGCAATTTCGGTCATCCGGTCATCTTCCTCGCCGACAACCCCGGCGTCATGGCGGGCACGAAAGCGGAGCGCAGCGGCATCCTCAAATGGGGCGGCAAGATGTTCCGTGCCGAACGGCGGCTCACGAACGTGAAGATCCACGTGACCCTGCGCAAGTCCTTCGGCTTCGGCGCCGTGACGATGGCGCAGAACCCCTTCGACAAGCAGACGCTCACGTTCTCGTTTCCCGGAGTCACGATGGGCGCGATGCCCGCCTCGAGCGGCGGGCGTGCGGCGAAGCTCGATGCGGCGGATCAGGCAAAGGCCGAGGCCGAGCAGGCGTCGGGGCCGTACAAGATGGCCGACCGTCTCGTCTACGACGACATCATCGATCCGACGGAGCTGCGCAATCGCATCCTCGAAGGACTCGAGCTGGCGGGGCTCGGCCGACGAACCGATTAGGCCGCGGCGCGAGGGCCACGCGAGCGGGCATGGACCCACTCGAGAAAGGCCGCCGCGGCCTGAACAGCGTGGGCCGAGCGAGGGGAGTGGAAGACCTCGAAGGCGTGCTGGGCACCCGGGAGCTCCGCGTGCAGGACCGGGCTCCGGCTCGTCTCGCGCAGCAAGCGCACGAAGCGGTCCGCCTCTTCGCTGAAGACGAGCGAGTCGTGACTCCCCTGGATCACGAAAAATGGCGGCGCATCCGCATGCACGCGGGACACGGGACACACCGAGTCCCAGAGCTCGTAGTTCTCCTCCGGTTTGCACTTGAAGATCATCGGCCCGAGCGCATCCGCCATCTTGCCGAAGCGCCGATCGCCCGAGCGGTCGAGGAAATCGAAGACCCCGTAGAACGGCACGCAGGCCTCGAGACGGGTGTCGGCGGACTCGAAGCCGGGCTGGAAGCGTGGATCCCCGGCAGTCAGCGCCGCGAGCGAAGAGAGATGTCCCCCCGCCGATCCCCCGCTGATGCAGATGAAATCGGGATCCCCTCCGTATTCGGCGATATGTGTCCGCAGCCAGGCGATCGCGCGCTTCACCGTTTCGGCCGGCAATGTCGATATCGCAGAGCCGGCCTCGCGCACCGAGATCATTTCGGTCGCCGATCGCGCCGGGAATCACAACGGGGGTGACCTCAGCTTCGGCCCGGATGGCTATCTGTACTGGGCGATGGGCGATGGTGGCGAGCAGAACGACCCGAATGAATTTGCTCAGTATCTGTGGAAGCGCACACTGCCGGCGAACCCGCCGAATGCCGTGTATTCCCTGCTCGGCAAAGTGCTGCGCATCGATATCGACGCGACCACGCCCGCGGTCACGGCCGACATGTGCGGCGTGACCACGGCGAGTGCGAACTACCGGATCCCCGCTGACAATCCGCACGTGGGCACTACCGATACCTGCGACGAGATCTGGCATTACGGTATGCGCAACCCGTGGCGCATCAACTTCGATCGCCGCACCGGGGAATCGGTGGTCGGCGACGTCGGCCAGGGCACGTGGGAAGAGATGAACGTGCGCCCGGCGCGTACGCCGAGCAATTTCGGATGGCGCTGCTTCGAAGCGAATGTGGTCTTCAGCACCACCGGCCTATGCGCGACCCCGGCCGCCAATATTGTCGGACCGGTGCTCAACTATCAGCACACGGATGCCGGTGGCGGCTTCCGTTGTTCAATCAGCGGTGGTTATCGCTATCGCGGACCGATCTTTGGCATGCACGGGGTGCTGGCCTATGCCGATTACTGCTCGGGCGAAATCTGGCTGGGCGTGCAGAATCCGGGAACCGGCGCGTGGACGACATCAGTGTGGCGCGATACCAATCGGAATATCGTCGGCTTTGGCGAAGATGAGATCGGCGATCTCTACGTGATCAATCTGAGCGGCGGCGTCTACCGCTTCAGCTCGGCTAGCGACAACAATCAC
>ENA-ORBV01017995-ORBV01017995.1-microbial-mat-metagenome-genome-assembly--contig:-NODE-17995-length-10033-cov-5.425974_pt1 | contig 10033 bp, 7 predicted proteins | sample MGYA00237777_ERZ505514 | MGnify/ENA primary metagenome ERZ505514 (study PRJEB26160, sample SAMN06269048) | microbial mat metagenome | isolation source: Oligotrophic lake microbial mat | place... | reverse complement strand
GACTGGAGGAGGAAAGGCTAGCAAAGGAAGAAGCTGAACGTTTAGAGAAAGAACGCCTGGAAAAGGAAGCCGAAGAGAAGCGACTGGAGGAGGAAAGGCTAGCAAAGGAGGAAGCTGAACGTTTAGAGAAAGAACACCTGGAAAAGGAAGCCGAAGAGAAGCGACTGGAGGAGGAAAGGCTAGCAAAGGAAGAAGCTGAACGTTTAGAGAAAGAACGCCTGGAAAAGGAAGCCGAAGAGCAGCGACTGGAGGAGGAAAGGCTAGCAAAGGAAGAAGCTGAACGTTTAGAGAAAGAACGCCTGGAAGAGGAAGCCGAAGAGCAGCGACTGGAGGAGGAAAGGCTAGCAAAGGAAGAAGCAGAAAAGGCTAGGATTATGGCTGAGGAGCAGGCCCAAAGGGAGGCTGAGGAGAAAGCTAGGAAAGAAGCAGAAGACATTGCCCAGAAGGAGGAAGAAAAGCAAGCAAGAATCAAGGCTGAGGAGGCTGCTAAGCTGGAACAGGAAGCAGAAGAAAAGAGATATGAAGAGGAACGAAAAGAAAGATTTCGGCTTGCGAAAATGAAAGCTTTAAACATTGAAAAAGAAGGGCCTGGGACGGAGACGCAGAGGCTTGCAAAGGAAGCGGAGGGGAAAAGGCTGGATGAGTTGAGGCTTTCTAAGAAAGTGGAGCACAGACTTGAAGAAGAGAGGCTTGCAATTGAAGCAAAGGAAAAGAGGCTGGGGGAGGAGATGCTTGAAAAAGAAAGGTTAGAGAAGGAGGTAGAGGAGAAAAGAATCGAGGAGGAGAGGCTTGAAAAAGAAAGGCTAGAGAAGGAAGCGTCAAGCCTATCGCCAGGCGGAGCTCCAACGGTTGCGGATGTTGATGAAGTGGTCGATGACTCGCCAAGTGCAGCTCCGGCTGTGCTCGATGGTGATGAGATGGCAGCGCCAGGCGCAGTTGGTGTTGATGAATTACAATCTTCTCCTGGTGTTTCTGCGGCTTCATCGGTGCATGATGTTGATGAAATTTCCAACAAGTCACCCGGTATAGTCGAGGTCGATGAGACTCAACCTTCCCCTGCAGCTCCAGCTGTGCTCGATGTGGATGAAATACCGGACGAGTCACCAGGTATAGTCGAGGTTGATGAGGTCCAATCTTCCTCTGCAGCTCCAGCGGTGCTCGATGTCGACGAAATAGCGGACCAGTCACCACGTGTGTTTGACGTCGATGATATGCAACCAAGTGCGGCTCCAGAAGGGCTCGATCGCGATGAAAAACAAAGTCAGTCAAGAGGCGTGGTCGACGTCGACGACATGCAACCAAGCGCGGCCCCAGCAGGGCTCGATGGCGATGAAAATCCAAGTAAGCCAAGAGGCGTGGTTGACGTGGACGACGTGCAACCTAGTGCTGCTACTTCAGGGGCGAAGAACGAACAAGTTGGCGGCATCAAGGTTGGCCAAGAAAAGAACGAAATCAATACAGTACCAGATCTGCCCAAGGCTGCTGCTCCTCCTGCGCCTTCACCAATTTCGCAGCCCGTTGCCCCATCAGCTCCTCCAGCTCCTGCCGCTCCAGCTCCTGCCGCTCCTGCTCCTGCTCCAGCACCACCACGGACCAAGAATAGAGAACCAGACGTTCCCGTTCCACCCGAACAGGCTGCGTGTTGCGTCATCTTGTAGGGGTCGCCGACATTGCCTCTTTGTTTGGATCGAACAGGCAAATTGTTTGCGGCTCAGTGAATATCGGCCAAGCTGAATACTTGTCGCTTATTATTGGCATGTACTATTATGTGATCGGTATAAAGTAGTTTTGAATCTGTTGCGCACCACTTTTTATCGATACTTTTTTGTCGACGTTGGCTTTGCTGACGGGTCTTCCCCGAGCGTTGTGGGAGATTGGAATAGGCTTCACTTGCTGTCAATGACGAGTATCGCCCCGACTTTCATTCCATTCCCAGCTTCGCATACAGAGTTATTTGCATACTCAAGGTAGTACATTCAAGACGTTGCCTCGACCTCCCCATGGATTCGTCCTCTGTTTGTCGCTCCGCTGGCATAGTACAACTTCACTATCAGACGGCCCACAGACTGGCACTGGTCGTCTTCCGTAGGCTGACTCGAACGATGAAACAAATTGGACGGCCAGTATCACTCGATAAATGCTAGAAGCTCTTCTAATCAGGAGTGTGTCCGTGTGCATAGCCAGTGTTTCCGTAGCCAGGGTGAACTCGAATTTTGTCGCTGATCGGTGGGTGAAAGAGCTAGCTAATGTGACTGTCGATGTATTAAATCGCAACGCCATCGTTCAGCAATTTACTCTGAAAGATTTGCCAAGTAACATAGGGAACATTTGAAGGCACTGAAAACCACGCCGAGCTTAGTTTCCTTCCGCGACAAGAGTGCTCACATAGTCAGGATGAATCGAGAAGAGCCCTCGGTGTCTGCTTGCGCAGTTCTGATTGATTTACAAAAGGGTAAATTAAATATTATAAGATTATTTTATTGCTTGATTCCGTGTACCGTTTTAAGAAGTCTTGTCATTCATCTATGCTTGTTAGTCAAAAGTTGACTGACAAATGTTAGGTAGCAATCCAGTGGATGCACCAACAATCTTGACTGCAGCACTCCCTGTTGCCATCAATAAGCAACTATGTTACATCCTCCTCTGCTTTCTGCTTTGTACCACTTATTGTAAAGCCTAAGGCAGCTTTGCATTTTTTTGGTGCTTTTATGCCTCCAATATCAAAAATTTACAGCAAGCTGGCTCTGGAGCGTTGCTCATTTAAATAAGGCAGTATTTCAGGGTGGATCCCCTAAATTGGAGGAGAGTCAATGATTAGGGGAGAGTCTGAGACTCTCCCCTATCATACCAGTAGGGGAGAGTTAAAACTCTCCCCTAATGTTGGGGAGAGTTTTAGGGGAGAGTTGTTTAACATGAAAGAGCTGTGACACATTTTTACTTATGTTCCAAACTCTCCCCTAAATTAGGGGAGCGTTTTGAAACTCACCCCTAACTTAGAGTAGAGTTTAGAGTACATTTTGAAACTCTCCCTTAAAGTTAGGGGAGAGTCTTAAACTTTGCTCTGTTCAAGGGCTCTTTTGGCATCATGAGCAACACTCCTGACAATGTTGGCACACAAATTGGTGCTCTTGTCCCTTTGCTGACCACCTTGAAAGGTAAGACTGAGTAGCACGCTTTTGTGCCGCCTCTTTCTGGTTTTGATTGCTCTCCATGCAGTCATCTCTGAAACACTTGATTGCTTCACTGATCATTGCTGAAGCCCTTGGGGCTCACTTCATCTCTCAAATGAAAGTGCACACTCTTTCACAGGCCAACTGGCATCCATGAATCAGGTCCCTTCTGCATTGGCTTCGGCCAACAACCAAGCAGTCTGGTGGTCACCTGCATCCTGCCTTCAGATGCTTTCTGAAAAGACAGCACCAGGGTTGCTCAACAATTGGTCTTGTTCGCAATGATTTTCTTTTCTAACCTGTCTTTGGAGCTGTGGCATGTTCAACATTCATGTGCTGAGTGATCTTCAGTTTTTCAGTTTGCTTTTTCTGACAACTCCTCTGGATCTCTTCATGTTGTCTCTTAAACCCCAATGTCACAATTGGCTTGGTCTCCAACTGAAATGACAAACAAAATGCAGTTTGTCCACCAATGTGCTCTGCTTCCTCCAACCACTTGGCCACCTATGAACACATCAATCTTCTGCATGTGCGACAGAATGTGAGAGAACCTTTGCTATGAAAAATGCACACATCTCTTTCTGGCTTCCTGCAACATCTCCAGAGACATTACAGATTGCCTGCTGTCTATTCATTTCTAACAATTGTTCAGATTGCAAGCATTTGTGTCAATGACAACAATGTCATCACATGATTTAGCAACACTGCTCCCAGTTTGTCACAGCAGACAACCCCTTCTGTAATTTTGAAAACTGTTCTGAGCTCAACATCTCGTCTTTTTTGTGAATGTTGCTAGCACCTCTGCCTTGACCTGCCTCATGCTCAGCACCTCTGCAAAACCCATGGAGATGCAACAGCAGCTGCACAATGTCCCCATCCAATTTGCTCTTCACCATGTTGAAAGAGTGATGTCCATTGAAATGCCATCTTTGATCCTGTGGACATCACCCTCACTGAAACCATCACTTGCATCACAGAAGTTCACGAATGTCATTCTGCAGCTACCATTCTGATTCAGTGCTACAGGGATGTAAAGTTCACTCCATTGCCTTTTGCATGCATGCTAGCTCCATGTGTTTGCGACCTTGCTCCTCATCTTGTTTTGCAGATGTTTCATTTGTTCAGGCAACAAGCATGACAATCCCAAACATTTTTTGGGCCGATGATTCAACTCTCCAATTTTCACTTCTCATTGTGATGCATGTGACAAGTAGCATCCACATTGACCCTGATGAGCTTTCACATGACTTGGGTTGCAAGATCTTTCCAATTTTGACCAATCAAAATCCCAAATTCTGTCTTCATCATGTCCACACAAAAATTTCCCGACAATCATTGTGCCCACTTTTCAACCTTCATCTATTCCATCTCAAGTGGCATTCATTTTTGGACATTTCTCTTGAGGGCCATGCTTCACCTGTTGTGACTCCTTTGACTCCTTTCAAAATGTTGTCCAATTGAGATGCTGCCAATGTTTTTGGTCATTGTCATTTTGTTTGTTTTGAGCTATGACAAATTAACATTTGTTTCAACAATTGTGACCATGTGTGAATTTACATTCATTTTGTTCAACTTCATTTCATTGTTAGCACATGCAAACATGCATTTTGTTCTCTGGGCTGTGATGATGCCATTGCTGCAATTGTCATTTCTTGTTGACAAAAATCAATGGGCAACTGATTTGTGAGAACATGTTGTGATTGTTCTCAAGCTGTTGCTTTGGGAAACACTTGGAAACTTTTCTTTCCTTGCTGGTCTCACAGTGCTTTTAGTTACACAACAAGTTGGAAAACATTGCACCCATTGACACAATGTGGCAGCTTTGTGCATTTTGTCACCTCTTTTGTCATTGCTTGACTCATTGGTGTTGCACCCCTCTGCAAACATGGAAACCATTTTTGTATTAAAGAATTGCTCAAACAAATGGCAGCACTAATAAAAATGTCTTCATTCCATCTGCACACCAACTTCAGTTCTGGATTCTTCGGACAACAGTTTTGACACTGTTTTAACCCTCATTGTTTCTGAGCATAGACCGCACAGTGGCTCTAAGTTCTGGCCATTGCCCGGCAATCACAAGATCCTCTTCGATTCCAGCCCGAGCAAGAAGAGACTCTCGCTCTATTTTGTTCGAATGTATTCGTTAGAACACGCCCGAACCCTCACCTCATTTTTCATTCCTTTCCATCAACAGCTTTCTTCTTCCGCATTCGTTGCCGTCACCCGTCGACTCTCACAAATTCTATCAAGGCAACTTGACACACCAAAAATCTTTTTTCCAAGCCATCCTTTCTAATAAGCCTCACCGCCTTTTATTACCAACAATGAAGATGACTAACACCAAAGACATTGTTAACGTTGTTATTACCAGTGATCTCATGTGCCCATGGTGTTGGGTGGGTCTTCGCAAGCTACAAGAGGCCTCGAAAAATGCTCAATTGGATATGCGCATTACCTGGAAACCCTTTCTTTTGCGTCCCAACATGCCCGAGGAAGGAGTGCTCAAGTCCGATCCCACCCCCAATAGCCGTGTCGGACATCGTCTTCGACAGGCAGGCCAACAGGTGGGTATTCATTTTACGGGTTTGACCGATCGTACTCCCAATACCACCTTGTTTCATGCCGTGATGGATTTGTTTCAGGAAGAACTCCATGTCGACGCTCGCCTTGTCACGGCCTTTCATGAAGCCGCCTTTGAAGGATACTTTACACTGGGAGAATTCCCCGATCAGACTGGACTCTTGAAAGCAGCGCGTCGAGTACAGCAGCAACAGCCGCATCGTGGCGCAGCACTATTGGTGGAGCACATGGAGGCATTCTTTCAGGATAAAGAGAAAGTAGAGGCCACGAAGAAGCATGTACGAGACCAATCCTTTGAAGCATCCCGTCGTGGCATCTCCAGTGTTCCAACCTTTGAATTCAATGAAGAAAATGTGTTTTCGGGTGCACAACCTGTGGCAACCTTTGAAGTATTGCTGAGTGCGGCTGTCGATTCTGGTAGAGCCTGGTGAGTATGTATGTGCATGTGTTTCATTGCGTAACTAAATTGGAAGAATTCCAAGGAAAAAATGTGTGGTTCATTTGTTGAGGCACCAAGTTGAAGGGAATCAGATTGGAAAAGGCAAACTATCAGGATCGATCCAGAGTTCCATCCATCTAAATGCATCTATATAAATTATATTTTTTATACGAATGTCTGTAGTCTTTTTTCCCCATTTAGCGATCGTCCACGTCAAAGCTTCCACCTCCATTTGTTCTTATAGCGGTTGTTGTCGGTTCACGGCCCATGCCGGAAGGGCAGTTCCTCTTCCGCGACCTCTGCCATGTCCTCTCCCCATGCCACTTGCCATGGGATCCCCACCCACAGAAGAAGTAGGGTTCATACGGATGGGACTGTTCGACCCCATCAAGGAGGAGGGTATCCCGAGACCACTGCTGTTATTGTTATTGTTGTTGAAATCCAAGGTTGGCATAAAGATGGGTGGTGCCCCTGCTTGTGGTTGTAGTAGTGCCGAAGCACCAGCTCCTCCTCCTCCTGGAAATCCAAAGGCAAAGGTCCCACCGACCTGAGCTGGTGCCAAGACAGGATCGGCAAATTGGTCGTGACTGTCATCGTCCAGCCGATTGGTATCAAAGAAATCATCAATCAAGTCGGCTGCCATGTCGGCAGCTTCTTCGGTGGCAACTGCAGTTGTTGTAGACGTGTCGTTCTTGTTTCCCATCAAGGGCAAATCGCAAATGGCTTCCAAGGCATCCGTCCCATCGACTTCCTGAAAGGTGACGCGACTGGAAGGAATATGTCGTAAAATGGCATCGATCAAATGCAACGAGGCCAACATGGCATCCGTGTCCTGCGATGCCAATAGATCTTTCAAGGCCATGAGAATACGATATCCATTGTCGTCGCTATGGTTGTCGCTGCTTGTAGTCGTTGCCTGGGAGGATGCCAGGATCAGCTGCAGCATGGACAAGAGTGCTTCCGGTGATGTCTGTAATTGAGAGCTATTGTAATTGTCATCCGCATTGTTGTTGTTGTTGGCTGGCGGCGCAGGCGGTGTATGAATGGCATTCCACAAGGCCAATACGCCTTCGCGTTTGCAGTCCAACGTTTTTTCGTCTTGCAATCCCCGTGTCAACAAAGGAATCAAGGTAGGAGCTGCCATGACGGTGGAAGGATGATTTTGAAGGCCCGCATCACACAGCAAACATCCTGCCAACCACAAGACTTGCAAATAGACATCCTTGTTGCCGTGCTTATGAAAGAGTCCTTCCTGTCCCCACTGCAACAATTGTTCCAACAGTTCCAGCAAGGATATCTGCTGTTGTGGCGTACCGATCGCAGCAGCCGTAGGCGAAATGGTTGTCGTCAAGAGAGCAGGAACATATCGACCATGACAAGCCGTAGCCCAATGTCCCAGGACTTCCAAACAAGGTTCCAATAAGGGATGCTGCAGGTAATTGTTGGGTGATGATGCTGCCGCTGGTGGTTGCTCTACTACTACATGACTTAGTTGTTGATGTATTCCATGACAAATGCGATACAATTGTTCCAGTACTATGGAGAGTAATCCCTGCGATGACGACGAATCACCACGGCCACCCTCCTGCGGTTGCAACAAGAAATCGACAATCTCATCTTCGCGTTGGGATAAATGGACGAGAATCCATGCCGTTTGAACGGAAATTTCCAAACCGCATTTTTCCACGGAGGACAATGACGTTGCAGATGGCGGATGCTCCTGCAGTAGTCTTGGTTGCTTTTGTGCTGGTTCGGAAGAGGAGGAGGATTGTATTGTCGCCCAGAGCGTCAACAATTTATGGGCGAGTTTTGGATTCCACAACAAAAAGTCATCATTGTCATTATGAGTATCCTCCATTTGGGCGGCTGCCATCATGTCCAAGGTAGGTTCACAATAGTCCCACCCGGATGCTGTGACATCCCCTTTGAGAATATGTACCAAGGCCCATGTAATGGCTTGTGTCAAGTTCAGGACTCGTTGCTGTTGTCGTTGTTGTGAGGAAGAAGTGTTGTCGTTATTGTTATGGTCCAGGATCCACGCCACGGTCGTATGCAAAATGGTCGTTAATGGTCCCACAACGCCAGCTGATTTTCTCAAGACGGTAGCCGCGACGGGATATTCTTGGGTCCAATTGCCCAACCATCCACAGACTTGTTCCAAAACGTCGAGCGCCAATAATTGTTGGGATGGATTGGACGTTGGTAAATTGTAGTTCCACACGACGAATAATCCATTGATTTGTTGTGTGCATCCCACCAGCAGAGTATGGAGTACCGTCAGTCGCCTTGTGGTAATTAAGGAATTTGGGTCTTGTATAAAAAACAAATCATTCCAAGTAGGTTGGGCTCGACCATAATAGGAAGCATCATTGTTATGGGTGGTGGTGGAAGACGAGAGTAATAGAGATGCCATTTGTACCGCCAACAGTGCCGCTTGTTGGGATGATTCTTGTTGCTGGTGCTGTGGTTGTGGACTGAAGAATAAAATGGTCTCCCACAAACGGGTCACCAACTGTTGGGCCAAATCCAGATGCGTCTTGTATCGAGGGTCTTCCCCCAATTCTATATGCTGCCCTGAAAATTGCGTCCAAAAACTGCCTATAATTCCGGGAGATGCCTGAACAAGGACTTGATGAAAGGCTTGAAAGGATACAATATTTGGTCGTTGGTTTTCTTGCTGTTGAACAAAGGCCCCCATGGCTTGAAACAATAATGCGTCGCCATTATTATTTTCATTATTATTGTTGTGGTTCGTCGCATTCGTATTTGCCGTCCCCGCGACTCCGCGTTTTTGAGCCAACCAATTGGATTTTTTTTGTTTTCGTATTTGATGGGAAAATTTCTGGCGGCGTTCATTCATCGTCCGGCGCTGATTTTGGGCCTGGACTTGACGTGAGGTCAACCGATGATGATGATGTGGCTGTTGTTGTTGTTGTTGTTGGGAGGACGACATGATAAATTGATGGTAGTATATACGTGTGCTATTTAATTAGGTGTCTCGGTGAACTTGTAGTGTGAATTGAAAAAAAACGGGCCTATAATAATATTGCAAGGGAAAAATCAACAAACTCGCGGCTGTTGGCTTAGTACTGTACTGTAGCAAGAGTCAGACCCTCGGACAACTCAAGATAATGGTGTCGATCGTGGCTGGTCCTCTATCCTTGAAAGCCTCGGGTAAAGGGAAAAGGTATAGGATAAAGGGTAAAGGGTAAAAGGATAGAGGGAGTAGTTATGAAGCGTAAAATAGAATGGAACCTCTGTCAAAACTACAAACCGATGGTCGACTCTTGACACATACACAGTACATGCGCTTGATTGGTTTGTTTGGTGTAGCTGGTGAGGTGGATCTGTTGCGAGATACGAGGGGTAAAAAAAGGGAAGAGGGACCTGTTACGAGCAAAGTACATAGTGACTGGATCCGGTCACAAGTGACAGGAAAAGCAACTCCAGTCTTGAGACTGCCAACAGTCAATCTTGAGACTGCTTCTTTCTGAAAAGCAAAAATGACACGTTAGACCCACATTGTCTCACTGTGACTAGCTACTGCTGCTAGCTGGCAAGGTAGCAGCTGCTGAATGGCTAACCAACTCTGACTGAATGACTTGGTGGCCAACCAACTGGCTGACTGAACAGTTGACTAACTGACTGACTGGCCAGACAACAAGCTAGCTAACTGACTAACTGGCTGACTGACTGATCAGCTGGCTCAACAACCCGCTAGCTGAACAACTGACAAACTGACAATGATGCATCGGAATCAACTCACCAGTCAGACTGTTGGTTGCCATCAGTCAGTTGGTCAGTTGGTCATTGGTTGGTAAGTCAATCGGACACTCAGTTAGTC
>ENA-ORBV01017993-ORBV01017993.1-microbial-mat-metagenome-genome-assembly--contig:-NODE-17993-length-10033-cov-15.860687_pt1 | contig 10033 bp, 11 predicted proteins | sample MGYA00237777_ERZ505514 | MGnify/ENA primary metagenome ERZ505514 (study PRJEB26160, sample SAMN06269048) | microbial mat metagenome | isolation source: Oligotrophic lake microbial mat | place... | reverse complement strand
TGAAGTCCACACTGGTAGCCCAAGCCCACGCGCGGCAATTGGAGGTCGGCGCGCGGTGGCTTATTGGTGGTCTAGATTGTTTTCAAGCCGGCCCGACGAGCCGTCTCGGCGTTCGTGGTCGCGACCCGGCCACTCGGTAGCTGGTATCGAACTCGGTCGGTTGCCGAAGCCAGATTGGTGGCTTTGGAGTACTCCCGGGCAAATTGTCGGACGGGCCTCAAGTCACCGCTGATTAGAACGGCCATCGCGGCCTTGGTGACCTTCTGCCGGCCGATGTTTTCCCAGAAAGCCTCGAGACCTCCAACGGGAATGCCGGCCTCTAGCGCAGCAGCGCCCAGGATGCCTTCAATCTCTGCATGAGCCGCCTGGACGGCGCGTGGATCGACACCCTTCGGGACAGTCGCACCACCAGACCCAAGGTAAACCGCCGCCATCGAGACTAGATCCCCGCCGGCCGCCACGGCAGTCTTCGATAGGTAGTCCAACGCTTCACGGCCCTCAGCGGTCGCAAAAGTCTCGGCGCGATCGAAAAGTTCCTCCTGATCGTTGGCTTCGTTGGCCTCGGGATCCGCTGGCTGATCTGAGGTGTCGGCCGCCGGATCACCGGGCACCGCCGCGACGAAGCCGCGCTGCGCGTCCTCAACCACTGCGCCGAGCTTCAGGGCGACCCGCATGGGCACGCCTGACATTGTCGCGCCGCTTGGGGTCGGGATTGTAATGGTGTCGGTCGCCAGCAGCATGCCCGTAGCTGGAAGCCCGCCGCGCCGTGCACTCGCCATGAGGCCCGCGCGGCCTTCATTGAAGGGCATATCCGTCTTGGTCGAGGTCGACCGGTCAACGATACTGGGTTGCATTGAGCCGACTGCAAGAGAGCCGGCGGGGGCTGGGGGGGTTTGATCGTTCATTGGAAATCTTCCTCGCGGGGTTGTTGAAATCGGGGGTCTGGGCCGACAAGCGTGTCGGCTACAAAAATCACATTGAGATTGCGCGCATCGGCCTCACGCTGCGCAGCTTCCGCCAACTGGATCAGTGCGATCCGGACGACGGCCGCGAACTTGAGGTCATAGACATCCATCAGCAGCAGGGCCGCCTTTTCGGACGCCGGGTGTAGACCGACCGACCGATAGGCCACCGAGGTAGCGTGCGCGGGGCGGCGGGCGGCGTGCTTGGGAAGCACTACAGGCTGAAGCGCGGTGATCGGGAATGGGAGCTTCTGGTAGGTCATTAGCGTATGGTCTCCTTGTCGAGTGTGGCTGGGTCAATAGCGTGATGCTCTGGACGATGCTCCGCCGGGAACTCGATCGCGCCCCCGGCGAATAGTTTGGTCAGCTCATCGACCTCCAGCGCCGACAGGTTGCGATGCTTGCGTAGCGCGGTCGACACCGCCGGCTCGGTCGTGGCCCGGCGTTGAGCAAGGTCGTGGGCGGCGGCGATGAATGCGGAGGACCGTCCAAGCGGGACAACGTCTTGAATCTGGTCCGGCAACACCGCGCGGCCCTTTTCGTCACGGGCTGGATACGGCGTCAGCCGGCGACGGGTGACCGTGCCCATAGGCGAACGCCAGTATTGCCAATCGATGCCGGCACTGTCTGTGTGAGACCATCGATACGGCACGCCGTCGGCGGAGGATATCACATCCATTTCGTCCTCCGGGGGCAACGTCAGGACCTCGGGGGGCCGCACCTTTCGGGTCAGTCCGTTGAGGGTGGCATAGGCTCTATATTCGACGCGCGGTAAACCGCTCATGAGAAACTCCGGGTTGGCTGGGGGTTGGCTGGGTGAATGGCTGGCTGGTGGTCGGTCGCCCGTAGGATCCTTGAGGGCTTCGCCAGTCCCTCCGTGGCGAGCTGTGGCCGGGTCGATGCCACCAGGGTAGCGGGCGAAAGCCAGCCGCGCCCACGGGGCTGTGGCGAGGTCCTGGGGCCTATCCCTTCCGAGCGCCCTTCCGGGCGGCTTGAGGGCCTCGGCGGAGGGTCTGTGGGCGGCCCCCGGGAGGTCGTAGGAACGCGCTGGGCGAGCGCTGGCTGTGGCCCGGATGGTCTCCACCGGCGGGCGCGGCGGCGAGGTCCTGGAGAGGTCTGGGGGGATTGTCCCGCACGTCACATGCGCGATCGTACGATCCCCGCCGGGGTCTAGGGTGGCCCCGAAGGGTCGAGCAACCCAAAAACGCCGGTCGATCAACCCAAAAACGCAGAGCAAGCCCGTACAGCGGTGTGTATTTGAACGCGATTGGAGGTCGAAAAAGCCGCCGGTCATTCAGGTCGGCGCGCACGCATTGGGGGCGGCGCTGCCTCGGCCCGAATGACCAGCGGAAACCAGCAAGAACCGGGGACAACCCAGTGAAGGCCCCGGCTTGCTGGCGGGCGGACGGTTCGGCGATCTGGAGAGCAGCGAACCGGCCGATCTTGATGATCGGAAGGCGGGTCAAGTTAGGAGCATTGAAGCGCTTCCGGTCAATAGTGGGGCCGAATGAAACAGGGTCGCGATTTGAAGCGCAATCTATATCTAATAGAAGCGGTGAATGCGCACCCCGACCGTTTAAGCCCGTCGTTGCTGGTCGAAACGCGCGCGCCGACCATCAAGCCGACCATCAAGCCACCGAAGTAACGATGGGATACTTTGATCGTGCTCGAGAAAGGCCGTGGGATGGGCCTTTCCAGCGGCCGGCCGGGCTGTTCGTGGGATATGCGCGGGACTCGGCGTCCAGGTCCGACGAAACGCCAATGCTCATGGGCGGATCGGTCGACCCCAAAGATCGCACCATGGCGGGTAGGCCGGCGGGATCGAAGCGGGGGGGTCATTACCTGGATCTTAATGGGTCGTCCGAGCGGCGCTGGGTCGGGCTAGGTGGCTCGGCGGGGATCGATGGGGCTTGAAGGGGGCTAGGGGGGAAGCCATGGCGCGGCGGGGCGATAACACCCGACGAATAATTCGGGGGGATTGGAGGTGAGCGCCCCTAGGTCCCCCCTAGGACCCCCAACGCCCTGCGCCAGTCGCTCCGTGGTGACCTCGCCGACACCTCCGGCCACCAGGGTAGCGCCCCGGTGGCACCCCTAGCGCAGCTCAACCCGGCTGGTCCCGCCGTGGCGCCAGTGGAGACGCATCGCCCCCGCTTCCCGGTCGACCTCCACGCGATCGACCACCGCTCGAAGCGCGGCGTTCACTAGGACACGGTCGACGACGCGCGCGTCGAGCGCGGTCCTCAGGTCAGCCAAGCGGAGCTTTAGCGCGGGGCCGCCAGCGGCCGCGAGCTGGGCGGTTAGGTCCCGCTCGGTGGCCCTTCGGGCCTCGATGGAAGCTTCAAGCTCTTCAAGCCGGGCGGCGAGCGTGGTTGACCTGTTCCCGCCGGCAATCGTTTCGGCAATCTCCCGGGCCGCGTCAAGGTCCCCGTCGAGCTGCTGGTCGACCCCGACGAGGTCGTCGTGAATCTGGCGCTCAGCGTCGCTTGCCTTCGGCGCATCTCGAACGATCGCCCGACCATTCCCAAGCAAGGCCCGCTCGAAGACTTCAAGCCGGGTCGCGGCATAATGCTGCGCCGCCCCGACCTTGGAGGCCGCACAAACGAGGTAGCGCGCTGATTTGGGCGGCGCACCCTTGTTGACCATCGTCATCGCGCTTTCACAAATTGAACACCGCGCCAAGCCAGCTAACAGATTCACGACCCGCGTTTGCGTAGTGATCGGCCGGGCGTGCAGGGTGGTCTTTAACGCGGCCACACGGGACCATAACGGGAGGTCGATCACCGCCGGGAAATAGGCTTCAACCGGCTGGCCAGCGGGCGATCTTACGCGTCGACCATCCACGAAGGTACTCGTTCGGGGAATGAGCCGGCCGATGGCGGCGGCGTTGCGGAGCATCCGGGCGACCGCGCTCTTGTGCCAGTGAAGTCCGGCGGCGAAGGGCTGGATTTGGTCCCGGTTAAGCAGCTTGGCTATGGCTTCTTCCCCGGTGCCTCTTGCAGCCTCTTCGAAGACCCGAAGGACGATCGCGGCACGGGCCGGGATGACCTCAAAGCCCGATCGGTCAGGTCGCGGCGTCAACCAGCCAGGGCATCTTGCGGTCATGATCTGGGCGGCGGCGTCCTGAGCGCGAGCGCGCTTGGTCGACCAAACAGCAGAGAGTCGGCGAGACTTTTGCAGGGACTCGTCGTGGCCCCGAAGGAAGCCGATGACTACCATTAGGAAGGCAAGCGGGTCCTCGTTAAGAGCCTTCTCTGAATAACGGCGGCCGTCCGACAAAGTCACTACGTCAACCCCAAGATCGACTATGTCCTCAAGGGCGCGCGCGGCTACTCTAGCAGTCTGGCGCGATAGACGATCGAGGTTCTCGATCAGCAGCACTGAGCCTTGAGGCACCCGGCCTTCCTCCACGGCCTTTTTAAAGGTGGCCAGTGCACCCTGAGCCACGTTACGACCACGATAGGCCGAAACGCCCAGGTCGTACAGGGTTAGGGATCGGTCTAGGGTCATCCCATGGGCGGCGGCGTAGTCGGCGGCCATCGTTGCTTGGCGGCGGTAAGAGTCGCCTTGGGATTGCTCGGGGGTCGAGAAGCGGACGTAGCTAAACGCAAGCGGGGCGGCTGGGATGGACATGGGGGGCTTCTCCGGGGGACCTTGGGCGTCGGAAGACCCAGCTTGCGCGCGACGGCTCGGGGAAAGCAAGCGGTAGTGAGACCACCCTTCCGAGCGCCGGAAGGTGCAGCCGGTAGTTTAGTCGACTTTCGGGGTCGGCTCGGGGAAGCCTTAATCTGGTAGTCTTTTCAATGGGCTGCATTAGTATCAAAAAGCTATAAGAGAGGCCCACGCCCTCCCCCCCAGGCCGCCTTCAGTAGTCCCAGGCCGCCGCCCCCAAAAAGTGGAGAATTACCTAAGAAAAAAGGCACCCTCTAGCTAATTCTCCACTTTTGAGGTCGACCCCCCCAGGCCGCCTTCAGTAGTCCCAGGCTTCGACGGTGGTCGGGCGGGTCACAGCAACGTCGCCATCAAACAAGCCGACGTGCGGTTGAAAAACCCAACCCTGCTTAAACTTGCCCGTCGGCTTCCTCGGCCCTTCGTGCAGGTCCAGCGCCGCTAGCCACTCGCAAAGATCCCTGTTTCGCCGCACAACGTCCCTGAAGAGGCTACTAACGCGTATGTCGACCCGCTTCATAACCTCAGAGAAGGGCATGAACGCGCCCGGTTTAGCTCCGCCGAACTCAAGCCACTCCGTGATGACCTTCTGGGCCTCTAGAGCCTTCCCTTCGAGCGGCTTCTGGTTTGGTCTCCACCTAAATATACGACAACCCGGGAACAGCGCCGGGAGCGAAGCCGGGATCCCAGTTCGCACCGCCGCGATCACGAAGAGGTGCATTGGCTTGCACTGGGACCCGTTGGACTGCCGCGCTCGACCCCTCAGAGCCGCCTGAAGGATCATGTGAGCGTGTTCCCCAGCTACCACTGTATCGATGGTAGTTTCCTCAAGGTAACCTTCTGCCGACGGCTTGCCAGCGGCCGCTCGGGCTAGAGCTTCATACTGGCTTGGTCGAAGAAACAACGTCCCTACCAAGAACACGTGAGAGGCATCCCGGTAAGCGTTCGTGGAATCGTGTCGCCCCCAGGTCGTAAAGGACATCTTGAAGTTCCCGGCGGTCGGCATGAGCGCCCGAATGGTCTTCTCGCAGTCATATAGCTGCGTCGGATTGTGGACGACGAAAAGGAATTCGGGGGTGGTCTTTGCGGCCTTGATGATTGCCTTGGCGGTCGACACGACACCCAGGCACAGGTCTTCGGCACCTTCCTCAAGGGCGCTCTTCGATCCACCGCGCGTCCAGACGTGCACTCGGAGCGGCGAGTAGTCTTGAGTGTTGCTCGGGAGGTGCTGAAGGTTGCCGCGGCCGGCTGTCCAGGCACTGTAGGCCCCACGGACGTTGCCCGAGGCATCGAGGATCAATGCGGGCGCGAAATCCGGCGGCAGGGTATCGACATAGTCCAGAACCGTCGTTCCCATTCTTCCGTCGGGGCGGGCGGTTACTGTCCGACCGCTTAGCAACCATAGAGAAGTCAATCGACGAACCCCAGCCTCGCCACCGACAAATTCGACGGACCGGATAGCTTGGTTGAGGTCCAGGCCCAGCTCGCTAACGTAGTCTGGGAGGTCGTAGGTGATCCTTTCGACGCCCTCGGGGAACTTGTGGGCGCGAATGTTGACGAAGATATCTTCAACGCGGTTGGCCAGCTTGTACGAGAACTTCTGGAGAAGGGAAGGGACGGCAAGGGCATCACGCGCAGTCAATGTGAGGCCTTGGCCGGGCATAATCGATTCGTCAACGACGCGAACTGAGCGGGGAGCACCGTTGAAGTAGAGGTCGGCCATACTCGTGAAGTCTTTGCCGCCGAGAAAGCGCTGGATGAGCCGCTGATGTGTCGAGATTAGCACGCGAGCGGTATTAGGATCGGTCGAGGTGCCTAGCGCGTTCACCGAAGCGTCCGAGGTCAACACCGAGAGCCAGCCGATCGGTAGCTTCATTTCCGCAACAAGCGGCGCGATCAGGTCGAGCCTCGGCACGAGTATCAAAGCGCCGACATGATCGAACTCGCGACACTCAAGCATCGCATCCATGAAAGAGGCGAGCGCGGAGGTCTTCCCAGCGCCGCAATAGAGCGCCGACAGTGCAAATACCGGGGCCGCTGTGCCACGCGCCTGGGCCTCTAGGTTGCCTAGAAGGGCGCGGAGGGAACGCCACGTCTCATCTGACGGCCTATGGTCCCGCTTGTGGAATTCAACGCGAAGCTTGTCCTCAGCACGACTTGTCAAGTATCCAACGTCTTCAACTGGCAGGGCGACACGAGCGGCGTTATCAAGAGGCATGCGAGTTCTCCTTGGGTTGATTGGTTTGGTTTGGTCTAGGCGGCGCGGCGCGGCGGCGAGGTCCTGGGCGCGGTCCTCGCGGGGTCCGGCGGGCAAACCCCGCATAGTCGCGATCTTGGAGTGCCTTTAAAGGTGACCTCGAAGCGACCGGCCACGGGAACCTCACGCAGAGGAATTAGACTCCCGCAAAGGGAACACCATGGAGCCGCGTTAAGTGGAATATGATTTGACATCAGGCCATTCCCAACGCTTCCAGTGCATCTCCAAGGTATCGAAAATTGTCTTCGCGCCTCGCTCTATTCAGCATATTTGTGACCTCGTAGTGGCCAAGCTGGTCGGCCAAGTTAAGGGCGGCGTCAAGGTCTCGACCGTCTCCGCTACCTATAGCTCGGCGAATAGCTTGGGAGAGTTCCTGTGCAGTATTGTTAGTCATTTTGAAAATCCTCTTCGGGGAGCATTACGTGTAGATGCGCAATGGCGCGAGGCCGTGGAATCGGGCCGTCGGAAATCCGCTAGTCCACGCCGTTGTGTTGAGCCGGATCCATTTGACGCCCGTGACGTTAAAAACGACGAGCGAGCTGGCAGACACCGCGGAACCAATGGAAGTCCAAGTTACGTTGTCGTGCGAGACCTGGACGTTAGTTGTCAAGGTCCCCGTCAAAACGAAGTGCCCGATCACGGACGTTCCATTCGGGAAGGATGAAGAAACCGCTACGGGCGTACCGGCAGCCACGGCGGCGGCAGTTGTTAGAGTAATTGATCGTTCGTAGGGCATGCTTGGTGGTCCTGATTAGAATGATTGAAATGGAATGGAAGATTAGCCGGCCGCCATCCAGATCTGTTAGAGCGATTGGTCGGCCGTGGCCTACGTCGCGGCAGATCTGAAGGGCGGCGCGGCGGGCGCGCAGGTTTCCTGCAAGGGGCACTGAAGGGGGCGGTCTAGCCGATTGGTTCCGACCAATCAAAATAGACCAACCCCCATCAGGCCCCTTGAAGTCCACACTGGTAGCCCAAGCCCACGCGCGGCAATTGGAGGTCGGCGCGCGGTGGCTTATTGGTGGTCTAGATGGTCTTCAGGCCAGCCCGACGAGCCGTCTCGGCATTGGTAGTGGCCACACGGCCGCTCGGTAGCTGGTATTTCACTCGGTCGGTCGCACTAGCGAGGTTGTTTGACTTGGAGTACTCCCGCGCGAACTGCCGGACGGGGCGAAGGTCGCCAGAAATGAGCACCGCCATGGCCGCTTTAGTGACCTTCTGGCGACCGATACTGTCCCAGAAAGCCTCGAGGCCTCCAACGGGAATGCCGGCCTCTAGCGCAGCAGCGCCCAGGATGCCCTCGACTTCGGCGTGCGCGGCTTGGACTGCACGTGGATCAATGCCAGCAGGGACCTTCTCGCCGCCGCTGCCCAGATAGACCGCTGCCATTGAGATTAGATCCCCGCCAGCGGCGCGCGCGACGCCATCGATGTAATCGAGCGCCTCACGGCCCTCGGGCGAAGAGAACGTCTCGGCGCGGTCGAAGAGCTCTTCCTGGTCGGTGCCCGCATTGGGATCCGCCGGGGCCTCATTGGGGTCCGCTGGCTTCTCTGAGGTGTCGACTGGATCCCCGGGCATCGGCGGCGCGTTGATCGGCCGGGACTGGACGTTGCCCGAGGGGGCCGCAACGAACCCGAGCAAGGCATCGGGAACCACGACACCAAGCTTGGCCGCCACGCGCAGGGGAACCCCGCTCATCTTTGCGCCGCTCGGCTGGGTGAGCGTAATCGTGTCGTTTGGCATCAGCATTCCAACCGCCGGCATGCCGCCGCGCCGGGCGGTAGACATGAGGCCCGCGCGGCCTTCTGAAAAGTCCATCTGGGTGCGGGTCGATGTGGACCTGTCAACGATCGACGGTTGCAATGCTCCGACCGCAAGAGAGCCGGCTGGAGATGGGGCTTGATTCTGTTCGGTCATTTGAAAGTTTCCTCTTCTGATTCTGATTGGTCTGGTCCGACAAGATCGTCGGCTACGAACGCTAGGATGGTTCCAGTTTCGATAGCCCGGGTGTTGGCGGCCTGCGCAAGGGCTTGGAGAGCAATACGGCAAAGGCCAGCGAATTTGATTGGGTCATACACAGCCATCAAAAGTTCGACTGCCCGCTCGCTCGCCGCGTCCAGACCGATTGAACGCTTGTTGACGTGGGCCTTGTAAGCAATCCGCCGAGCTGCATGCTTCGGAGTAAGGTCGACCTTCAGCGTCGTGATGCACGCCACCGGCGGCCGGTGGTATGGAAAGGGGAGATTCAACTTCGGCAAAGTCATCGATGTACCTCTCTATCGAAGATCGCGGGATCCACTGAAGGCGTGATGGCGCGATCGGTGACCGGAAAAGTGATCTGCGTACTGAATAGGTCGAAAAGCTGAGCGGCCTCGATCGGGCTAAGCTCGCGGTGCAGCTTCAGGGCCTTCTCGACCTCGACCGGATCCGTGAGCCGGCGGATTGCCAAATAAGCTGCCGCCTCGAAAAACGCTCGCGACCGACATTCGACAGCGGCGGGCTTATCGATATTCGGCGGCGGTGCGGGGTCTAGGTCGGCCCGAGATTCGGGTTTTGCAATTGTCATGCGGGGGGACTCCTGGTGGTTGCTGGTGGTTGCTGGTGGTTGGCGGGGTGAATGGCTGGCTGGTGGTCGGTCGCCCCCAGAATCCTGGAGGGCTTAGCCAGTCGATCCGTGGTGAGCTGGGGCGGGGTAGGTGCCAGTAGGGTAGCGGGCGAAACCTAGCAGCGCCCAGCGCGTTCCTACGCGGTCCTGGGGTCTATCCCCTAGAGCGCCTCGATGGGCGGCTTGATGGGCATCGGCGGCGGGCGGCTTGATGGCCACCACGACCGCGTAGGAACGCGCTGGGCGAGCGCTGGGTCGGGCGCGGCTGGTCTCCACCGGCGGGCGCGGCCTGGAGAGGTCCTGGGGGTGGCCTGGAGAAGCCTGGAGCGGCCGGGCGAGGTCCTGGCGAGGCCTGAAGGGGTCTGGCGAGGCCTGGGGGCGGCGCGGCGAGCACACAAAAACGCTGGGCGAATGAAACAGGATGGGGCCTAGAGGGCCTCGAAGGAACCCAAAAACGCAGAGCCAAGCGCCCGTACAGCGGCTGTCTCTTATACACATCTCCGAGCCCACGAGACTAAGGCGAATCTCGTATGCCGTCTTCTGCTT